>VTLG01000546.1_pt1 | contig 56040 bp, 60 predicted proteins | sample 4694571 | NCBI WGS metagenome assembly VTLG01 (sample SAMN12604809, study PRJNA352737) | marine metagenome | biome: ENVO:00000447; feature: ENVO:00000209|ENVO:00000569|ENVO:01000036; material: ENVO:00002151; isolation source: viral sequences binned using virsorter ... | reverse complement strand
TGGCATTTGGATTTCCTTATGCCATCTTTCGTTGAAATTCATTCTGAATTCCAAATAGAAAGTTTCAATGTAGCATACAAGAAAGGACTACAATTATGTGGTTATTATGTCATTTAGTTAGAATTGCAAAGGACAATGCAGTTTATTATATTATCTCATCCCGTCCAAGGTTTTCAGCAAATGTTGATGGTTTTGAGGTATCATTTACAAAGAATACTTTCAACAAGGAAACAGGCAAGACACCTGATGAGTATTCTGCTTACATCAATGATATCACAGATGAAATGTTTGCCGAGTTACAAAAGAAATACAAAGACGGTCTTATGGTCAACAAAGAAACAGGCGAATCTCTTACAGTTCAAGAGTATCAATCAAGAACTCAACCTGTATCTGATACAGCATCTCAATCTGTTTCAGCATAGTATTACAACTTTGATAGCATAGAGCATCCTTATGGGTGTTCTATTGCTACATTGTGTCGACCTATGTCGACTGTTGTTGTTGATTGAAGAGCATTGTGTCCACGATAGGACTGTGGACTGTTGTTGTTGAAGAGCATTAGCCTTCCTTGTTTCTTGTAAAGCATAAAGTAATTAATAAATAAACAGCACCTAAACAGTATTATAAATAAAAGGAGACTAAAATGGAGTATGTTGTAGCAAGTATTATAATTCTATGGCTTACAACTGTAGCCAACATTCATAGTATATATCATTTAAATAAACTTATTCATAAGAATGACAAAGAGAGTATGAAACTCTTTATGAGTGAGTATAATAGGATTAAAACTGATACGAGTGAAATCAATGAAGAGTTATTAAACCTTAAGAAATGGGTTAATAAACTTGACAAAGAAATGGCTCTATCATTTAATAGTCAGAACGAATACATTGACAAATGTATAACTGAGATTGAGTATAAAACAGGCATTAAAGAACAGTTAATGTTTGGTGATGTAAATACACCTGAATATGCTCTTAAACAGCCTACTACTTATGAAAGAAGAGGTTGTAGAGAGGATAGAAGAAAGAATTAAATCTGTTCCACCCGAAATGGTGAGCCTGATGAGGTGGTCTGAAGGAGGGTCATGAACTCCGTTCTATCTAATTTGATAGCTGGCTACTTCATCAAACAATTGGTGTAATGTGTCATAATTATCTGGTGATATTAAAGGATTGAATACCCTTTATTTCTTGGTTCGATTCCAAGATTATGATATATATTCGTGATAGTAGTAGCATGGTATCTTACTGTGCTACTCTATCCATAATTGAGCGGGATATCAAGGTGATAAATTTGGTCTCATAAGCCAGATATGGTGGGTTCGATTCCCATTCCCGCATCTAAGTAATTAAACATTTACATTAAATAAAACAAGGAGGCACTTCAATGAATGATAGAACGCCAGCAATAATATTTGATATTGACGGGACATTAGCTCTTGGTATTGGTAAAGATAGAAAAGCATACGATTATGATAAAGTAGGTAAAGACAAACCAAATCATATGGTATGGATAGCTTTATCTTTATTATGTAGGGAGTATAAAATAATATTTCTATCTGGAAGAGAGAATGTAACCTTTCCTGGTAGGTCAATAAGAAAGGATAAAGTATTTAGAAGAGCTTACTTTAATCCTAAAAATACAGATAAATGGGATAATGTAGAGTTTCCAAATTGTTTTGAATTAACTAAAGCATGGTTAGAGTATTGGTCTGATATTTATGATGGACCAAATGATATAACATTATTTATGAGAGCAGAAGGTAATAATGAGCCTGACCATAAAGTTAAGAAAGAAATGTATTATAATCATATCGTAAACGATTATAATGTAAAACTTGTAATTGATGATAGGAATCAAGTTGTTGATATGTGGAGAAAATTAGGTCTTCCTTGTTGGCAAGTGGCTCCTGGAAACTTTTAATCATAGAGACTGTAAAGTCTAAAACAGCTATGATTAACTTAACAGCTGAGGGAAATGGGTAGTGAGGCAAAAGGACTATGTGTTGTAGTCGTGTAGGCTGTTAAAATAAATTAATTATGGTTAAGTTATGATGACTTATTTACTGAACGAGTGCCTAGAGGAGATACATCTGATGTATGGTAGTAAGACATAATTATAGGGTGGAACATAAATTTTTAATATAAGGAGAAACAAATGTCAAGAGAATTAGATATTTCAGGAGTATTAGCAATAGGTAATGGCGAACCTTGTCCTTTCTGTAAGAATAATGAATTCATAATGGAAGAAGGCAAGGACTTTATTAAACATTGTGTTGAAAATCATCCTGCTGAATTTAATCATGCATTATTTAGTGCTAAACCTAAAGTTAAATATTGGTTAGAAAAAGAATTTGTTGGATTAATTGCTCATGTAGCAGCTAAACTTAGATTTATTGAACAACCAGATAGAATAACTGATGAAGAATATGCGTCTGTTATGGAAGAAATATATCATCTTATTAATGATTATTATAATAAGGTTATAAATCATGAGAGCGACTGAGTTTATGCATTACATTAATATCAGTTCTAAAGAACTTAAATTAGGTCAAAACTTAAAGGGTGACTCATATTCTCATTTAACTATAAGAATGAAGATAAAACGAGCAAGATATGAGCACCAATTAAGATTAAGGAGAGAATCTCAATGAAATGTATTATATGTAAAGAAAAAGTTAAAAAAGAATTGATAGATAAAGAACAAATGACTTGTTATATATGTTTAACTACATTAGAACAAAGAATTGAAGAATATTTATCTGTAAATAATTATGAAATTGATGACTGTTAGCGCGGTCATAAATAGTTAGTAAAGGATAACCTCTGACGCACTTCAAGAGGCTAGATTGGTCCTAGGACAACTTGTTCTACAGTTATCATGATGTTAATGAATTTACTAATAGGATAAACTAACATCCTAGACGATTTATCGACTAAATAGTTAGCAGTCTTTAATCCTCGATAGAGGAACTACCACAGTATTATCCTTCCAGACTGGCTGTGGTCTAGAATTTAAATTTAGAGCAGTTGAGAGCTGATACCGCAAGGTCAGACGGGTTTTGACTACATGTATACCGAGTAGACACGGTGTCTCCAATGTAAAATACCTATTTGAAACTGCTCTTAAACTACGAGAGAGGAATATGTCATTGCACACTCCCTCCTTAGAACCCGCATGTCTAAAAAGTATTTCTCTCTCTAATATTTAAGTAGGAGATTATTATGAAATGTTGTATATGTAAAACAAAAGAAACAGGATTGTATGGACATAACGCTGAACCAGTAAGTTCTGGTCGGTGTTGTAATGATTGCAATTATAATTATGTTATTCCTGAAAGATTTAAGGATATAACAAGAGAAAGAATAGGAGATGAATAAATGGCTGAAGATAAATCTACAAGAAATCATTGGATTAAGACAGCTAATAAAATGCTGTTAGGTAAAAAGATAGTTAAGGTAGAATATATGCGTGTAAAAGAATCTGAAGATATGATGTGGTCATATCAACCTGTTTGCCTTCTTCTTGATGATGGTAAATGGATATTTCCTATGGCTGATGATGAAGGTAATGATGCAGGAGCATTAGCTGTAGGTAATAAAGATGTATTACCTGTTTTGAGAGGAGATAAATAATGGATTGGTATAATATAGCAGTTTATACAGGAATAGCAATAGTAACAATAGTAATATGGTATTTTATCGTATTCTATATTTTAGATAAATTCTTATAAGGAGATAATATGACAATGAATATCGCAAAAGTTAAGATAGACAAACAAGGTAGAATAACATTGCCAGATAAATTTTTAAAAGGAAACGATATAGATACTGATGCTTGGGTTATAATCAAGCCAGTGTATAATGATAGTAATGCCTGTAAATTAACATTTAATAATAAAGAGTACTATTCTCAAACAAAAGGAAAAATAGTAATAGATGGCGTTGATGGAGGATAAAAGACTTAAGAGGAGGAAGAAGAATGACATGGTTTTGTAATACCCCAGAAGCTATTGCGCAAATGAAGATTTGCGATGCTAATAAATGTCCAGGTTGTCATAAATGTATCTGGATAGAAGAATCATCTAATGCTATGGAACAATATGGTACTGTAATAGAGCCTGAAGAAGATAAGCATCCTCTTTATGATACTATAAAAGAAAAGTTTGGAGGTGAGGAAATTGAGTAGAGTAATAACATCAGAATTAAGAATTGTCTGGATTACTCCAGATGGTTATTATTTTCTGAATAAACAGGAAGCAGTAATGCATTGTGAAGAATTTAACTTAATAGATAAGGAGGCTAATAATGCCGAAGAAAACAGAAAAAACTAATGTTTCTAAAACAAAAGTTAAGAAAAAAGAATATTCTGACTTTGATAAAAGAACATTTAAAGGTAAATTAAAGACTCTAGATTTAAGAATACTTATAGTATTTGAAGAGCTTGAAAATTTAAAGAAAGAATTTGAAAAAATAAAAGATACTCTTGAAAGGGTGTCTGATAGATTAGGAATATAATTTAACAAATTGCTCTGTATGATTGGGTAGTGGTTGAAGTGTATGTAGATAGCATTGTCTTTTGACAATATTGCTGATTCTAATATGTAAAAATCTTAAGGTTTTGTGCACAGCATATTAAAAATCAAATATATTGTGTGTATTCATACGAAAGGCAACCAGTTGTTTACACTCTGATAGGAAATACACTGACACGAAAGCTGGGCTATCACCTGGTTACAAATCGCAGAGCAATACTTTTTTACAAAACTTATAAAAGGAGAAGACAAATGAAGAAAGCTAAAATGTCAGTTCAACAAAGAAAATACTTTGTAGAGAGGATAAGTAAAACAATTAATAGCCAGATATTAGACTTAAGGCAGCAAAATGCAGCTCGAGTTTATGATGTATCTGAAGGTGCTTACAAGAAATATCTTAAAGCTCTTGGTATAGATAAAACTATGAAAGAATATGAAAAATATAGAGACAAAGTTGATATATTAAGCTCTAAAATAAAAGCTGTTTATGACGAAGTTAGAAAAACAGTTGAAAACCCTGATTTATCTTGGAATTATAGACAAGATATTCCAAGTTTATATAGCTTACCTGAAATAAGGGAAGTTAACAAAGCATTTAGATGGGCTTGTAATGAAACAGCTAAAAAGAATGATAAATCTCTTACAATTATTGATGAAGTTAAAAAGTTAGAAGATAAAAGAGATAGAGCAATTGATATATTACATGGTGTAGATGAGTTTGCTGATACATTAGGTGCTGTTAATAACATGTTAAAGGGAACTGATGTTCCTAGATTGGGAGCTTAATATGGGAATGGATGTATATGGTAACGACCCTAAAATAGAAAAACGTATGAATGAATTTCCTATTTATTCTAAATATGAAGATATGCCTTGGGGTGATAGAGAAAAAGACCCTAAATGGAAAAAAGAAAAAGATGAATATTATTCACAATGGAAAGAATATGAAAATTCTAATCCTGGCGTATATTTTCGTAATAACTGCTGGTGGTGGCGACCATTATGGGATTATTGTGCATTTGTAGATAGACATTATAAATTAAGTCTAATTGATGAAGAATTATATCAATCAGGACATCATAATGATGGTGCAGGACTTGATGAAAAAGAGTCTATAAAACTTGCTATGTATTTGCAAATGAGTATAGAAGATGGTACAGCTAAAGAATATGCTAATGAAAGACAGCAATATATGGATTCTTTAGAAGATGAACCTTGTTCTAGATGTAATAACAATAATAGAGGTAATCTTAAAAAGAAAGATTGTAATCCTTGTGATGGAAAAGGAACTCGAAGACCTTTTGCAACACATTATCCTTTTAATTTAGATAATGTAGCTGAATTTGCTAAATTTCTTGAATTTTCAGGTGGTTTCTCAATTTGTTAATTAAATGAGGATATATATCTCGTTAAGGGAAATTGATATAGTAATAAGCGATTATATTAATTATATGTCCTCATAACTTTGGAAGTGTGAAAGAGTGTAATCTAAAGCTGATAGCACTTAGTCCTGACGAGGTTATATTCACTTAATAAGAAATAATACGATAGCGTAACTCATTTCTTGCTTCCATTATATTCACCCAATCAATAATAAATATCAACCAAGGAGTAAAAACAATGAAAAAATCTAAAAAAATATCTAAACAATCTAAAGTTCTAGCACACTTAGTAAGTGGTAAATCTATAACACCTATAGAAGCATTAGAATTATATGGTAGTTTTAGATTAGGTGCTTTAATATTTAATTTAAGAGCAGATGGACATAAAATTGATACTGAAATAGCTAAAGGTTCAGGTCATGCTATTTATACTTATGTTAAATAAATAATTAAGGTATCTAACTATAGCAATAGCAGTCCTGAGAAGTTAGACTAAGTTTATTCCAGGAACTTAAAGGGATGTAATAGTCCGACAAATATAATTGTCAGAGAGACCTTTAAGCACTACTATTGAATGAGAAAAAAGCCTTATTTTTCTTGTATTATTATTCAAGAAATTGTAAATTCTTAACCTATTCACTTATTAAATCAAGGAGTATATAAATGTCAAATGTTGATGTTGATGGTATTCTTAAACAAAAAGAAGACCGAGAAAAGAAAGAAAAAGAGTCTGCAAATTATACGGACAGACGAATTAACGGATGGAAATCATCTGAAATAAATAAATTAGCTGAATCATTAGCTAAAGCTCAATCTGAAATGGAAGGTGCTAAAAAAGAAAGCACAAATCCATTCTTTAAATCAGGTTATGCAGATTTGCATGCAGTAATTAAATCTTCATTTCCGTTTTTAAGTAAACATGGACTTTCTGTAAGTCAAGGTAACGAAATTATACCTGGAGCAATATGTGTAACTACTACATTATTACATACATCAGGACAATGGCTTCGTTCTAAAATAAAAGTACCATTAAAAGATGTGACTGCACAAGGTGTAGGTGCTGCTATGACATATGGTAGAAGATATGGTTTATCTGCTATGGTAGGTATAGCTCAATATGATGATGATGGTAATTCAATTAGTAAATAAAAGGAGAAATAAATGGCAATTGTTGTAACTCAAAATACAGGTAGTGGTAATTATACTGAAGGTTGGCATAATGTTGAAGTAAGTAAAGCTAAACGTGGCGATTATAATGGCTCAGGATTCGTAGACCTATGGTTTAAAGATTTTCCTGAAACTTTAAAATGTCGTGTATGGGAAGCACGTAATCAAGAAGGTGAAGAATTTTCTGTTACTAATATGATTAGATATGCTAATCCTAATGTATTAGAAGAACTTCCTGATAAAGATGGTGCTGCTGTAGCAAAACTTGATGATTCTAATGAGAGTCTTACAGGTAAAAAACTACAAGTATTATTCTATAAAAATGCTAAAGGATACACAGAAGTTTCTCAAAAAGTAGCTCCTGCTGTGCCTTTTGAAAATATTATAGATAACATGACGGAACAAAGAATAGAAGGTATAAAAGCCTCTGCTGAAAAGTATCAAGCTAAAAGAAATGAGGCTAATAAGCCTGTTGATACTACTGATAGTGCAGATTCAGAAGTTCCATTTTAATAACAACAACTAAAGAGAGCCAATAACTGGTCCTGTAAGTCCTAACTATATATTGTAAGACCTGCGCAATGCGGTGGCTTTATATACTGTAGGCAAAGGAATATGTGAGGCTCTCTTAAACCTATAAGGAGAAATAATGATAAGAGAATTTGCTTTTAGTTATTCAGATAGACATCATTTTTATGATTCAGATAAAGTTGGCAATTTCGAAAATACTGCAAGAGATACATTCATTTCCTTGTATGGTTATGATGCATATGTAAGTGACTTTTTTAAAAATACTAAATCTCTTTCAGGCTTTGATGGACATATCTACATGCCTAAAGAATTTATATTAGATGTAGATGGAAATACAGTTGATATTGCTAAAGAAAAAACTAAAAAACTTATTAAACTATTAAGTAATTTAGAAGTTCCATATAATATTTATTTTAGTGGAAGAGGTTTTCATGTAGGTATTCCTGATACCTCATTTAAATGGGAGCCTTGTCAAAATCTACACTTAAAAGTCAAAGATGAATTAACCAAGAAAGGAATATATAATTTTGCTGACCCTTCTGTTACAGATAAGACACGTATAATACGGTTAAATAATACTTTAAATTCTAAATCAAGATTATGGAAAATAGTGTTAGATGAAAAAGAATTAGAGCTATCTGGGATAGAAATACAAGCATTAGCTTCAAGGTCAAGAACTGATAAAATGCCTAAAACTTTGGTTGCTGCTAACACAGCATTTGATGTTCTTGTTAGAAATGATAAAAAAGAAACAGTAATGTATAAAACTGAAGTTGGTTTAAATCCAGACCCTGTAAATCATCCATGTATTTCAGCGATGCTAGCAGGAACTTCATTTGGTAATAGACATGCTGTTGCTTTAAGGATAGCTGCCTGGCTTAGATGGAGATATCCTGAGCATGTAGTTAGAGTTGTCATGGAAGATTGGCGTAAAAGAGTAAGTAGTGTTGACCATCCATTTAATGAATCAGAAATGAGTAGAATTGTTACTGATTGCTATAATGGTCATGGTGGTAGTGGATATAGATATGGTTGCATGGATACAGTAATGGATAGCCATTGTAAATCTACATGCAAAATATATAAATCTAAGAAATCTACAAGTCTTATGTCAGCTGAACAAATGGAAAGTGCTTTAATTAATTTCTATCGTAGTGATTTAAAGCCTATTGATATAGGAAAACTTTATGGTTTAGAATTTCCTATATATCCTGGTGAATTGGTAGTTGTTCAAGCTCCTCCTAAAACTATGAAAACAATGTTAATTCAAAATTGGGTAAACGAGTTAAAGAAACCTACTTATTTTCTTGAAATGGAAATGAGTGCAAGACAAATTTGGCAAAGATTTATTCAAATTGAAAAAGGTTGGACTGAGGAAGAGATTAGACAATATTATGCAAGTAATATACATGGTATAAGTGATGCTTTTAAATGGTTGTATGTAGATTATGCTCCATGCATGGCTTTAGAACTTGAAAAGAAAGTTAATATGTTACCTATTAAACCAGAGATAGTGGTTATAGACCATATGGGTTTAATGCAATCAAAACATAAAGACTTAAATCTTAAGATGGAAGAAATAGCACAAGCATTAACAGAAGTTGCTATAAGAAATAACATTGTAGTATTTGCTATATGTGAAATAACTAAACAAGCTATGACAGAAGGTATGAATATAGCCTCTGTTAGAGGTTCGTTTAGAATAGCATATAATGCAAGTAAAATATTATCATTAAACGCGAGGAAAGGTCCTAACGGAGTTATTACTCATATTAATGTTAATACTACAGCAAACAGAGAGAAAGAACAATTTAACGCTCTTCTCAAAGTTGATAACTTAAAAATGACTAAAATGTAAGGAAAGGAGTCAATATGTATCCATATGGAGATATAAGAAAAGTCCCTCTAGATTATGAGGGCATAACGTCATCTGCTTTTGCAGTTCAAAGATGTTCTAAAGTAGAAAATGGTATAAACACCTGGAAAGAATGTGGTGTTGTAAGTCAGAAGTACATGTTAGTACCTAATAACGATGTTAGAGATTTAGCAGGTCAAATAGCTACAGAATCTAAACTTGATTGGAAATTTACTAAAGAGTTTTTTGATGGTAGAAGATTTATGTATTTCATGCGATGTGATAGCGAGAAAGTAAATATAGCTAAAGATGATGATATTGCTTTAGGTATAGGTTTTTGGAATAGTTATGATGGTTCAACATCATTACAATTTAGAACTTTCTTAATTAGGCTTACCTGTCTTAATGGTATGATAACTAAAGATTTTATGAATCTTGTTAAGTTTAAACATGATAAAACATCTGAAGGTTATGAAGACCAAATAATTAAGGCTGCTAAAGTAGTTGATAATTGTGGTAGTAGTGTAGAAGAAGTTGCTAAAAGGATGAGAACTATGACAAAGACAGAATGTGATATAGACCTTCTATCACAGATTAGATGTGACTTATTAAATCATATCCCTGTCACACTATGGGGTAAGATATCAAGTAAGTTCTTATCTGAAACATATCAAGCTGAAGTAAGAGCTACATTGTGGGATTTCTATAATGCTTCAACAAATGTATTGTGGCATGAAGAGAAACCTACAGTATCAACATTCGAACATAATAGTAGTATTACTGATAGTTTATTAAAATATGTTGCTTAAATGTGTAATAATTTCTTAACTTATTGATTATGAAACATGAATAACTTAAGATATTGTTTAATATAAGGGGAGGTATAATGAAACGACCTTCCCTTATTGAAAGGAAAATAGGAGCTATAATGAGTCAAAAAGGAAATAGAAAGAAATTAACTTATAAAGAATTATCTAATTATATTGTAAATTTCGAGCAACAGGCTAGACATGCTGTTAATACAATCAGTCAAACAATAGCTGATTATATTGAATTTTCAGGAGAAACAAAAAAGTTTATGGAATTTCTAAAAACTAAATATGAAAGGAAGTCTGATGCCAACAGAAAAAAAGACACCAGCAAAAAAAAGTAATGAAATATCAAATTTAAAAAGAACTGTTAGAGCAAATTCTGGTAATTTAACTGGAATAGCAACAGAAGTTATGAAACATGATGAAGCTATAAGTAAAATTAATGAAAGACTTAATGAGCTATTTCCTTTATTAAAGAAGATAAAAGAAAGAATGGGATTATAATGCATATTTCTAAAAAGTATATAAAGAAACAATTTAAAGATAGAGCCATACAATTAAACAATGATGCTTTAGATTTACTTGAAGAAAGATTAAAATTATTTGTAGCAAAGTATGCATTCTTATGTGAAAAATTTGGTTATAAAAGAATAACCACGGAAAGATTAGAGAGGGTATTTGATTTTGAAGACAGCTTCGAAAAAAGCGAAAGGTAGAAAGTTACAAGATTTTGTAAGAGATAACTTATTGTCCTGTTTTCCCTTTCTTGAACAGGATGATATAAAGGTAGCTATTATGGGAGAGTCTGGTGAAGACATCAAGCTCTCTCCTGCTGCCAGAAAGTCAATACCTTATAGCTTTGAATGCAAAAATCAAGAAAGACTTAATATATGGTCATCTTTAAAACAAGCTGAAGATAACTCTAGCGATAGAACTCCAGTACTTATATTTAAAAGAAATAGGAGTAAAGTTTATGCAGCGGTAGAAATAGATGATTTTTTAAACTTAATAGGAGACAAACGTGAATCAAAATGAAAAGGAAATTATTAATGAAATACTAGCATTCGCTATTGATATAGAGATAAGTAAATTTGTAGAAAAAATTCATAATATGAACGAGATAGGCCCTTCAATGAGCATTAGTCTTTACCATTTGCTAGTTAAAAGAAAGAAATTATCTACAGGATTAATATCATGATAGAAATCATTATAATAGGAGCATTAGGAGTTTTAGTGTCTTATTTAATTGTTAAATTTATTATGTTTTAATCTTTCAAAGAATCAATCCAAAGATGTATAGGGAATCTTATAGGAGTAAATGGAATGAAGTTTCTAATTGCACTATCTGTTCTTTTATACATAGCATCATCATCATAACCCATAGCTATTAATCCCATAACTTGGTCAAACGCAAAGTTAGGTAACCATCCAAAAAAACTTCTTCTCATATAATGTGTAACATGTCTTTCAACATCTTCTTCGTCATCATATCCTCCAGCTAAAAAGAATAACGGTATAGTTACAAATGCAGATGTTGCTAAAGATATATAATCTGATGATGCGCTCCTAATAGATTTACCACCTGCAGCTCCAATTCCCATCCCTAAAAGACCTAATGTTCTCCATCCTAAAGCAAATGGTCCCATAAAAAGAAAATCAACTGCAACCGTAGTAGGTACAGCCATTAGTAATGAATTTCTTACTATTGCCGCTTCTGGATTGACGCTTCTTAAATTTTTATGATAATTTAAACCTTTTGTTGGAATCATAAGCCTATTTAAACCAAATGCTACTCTTAGAAGTTTTAAAAATGCTTTTGCATTAGAATACATTGTAGTTCCTTTTTGAGAATTAACAATTTGCTCAAAACTTTTAACTCCTCTAATACCTTCAGTCATAATTCTATGGTCGGTACCCATATTTTGTTGAGCCCAATAAGTAAATTTACCCATCTGATTACCAAAAGCACCCCAATTAAATTGACCTACATCAGTTGTTGATAATCCATAATTAAATAATTTAGAATAATGTTTACCATAATCAATAGCAAATTCTTCTTCTTGAGGAGTAAATTCATTAACAGGTTTCTTAGGTATTACACCTATTTCTTGTGCATGTCTAACTCCCATAATAAAAGCAATAGAACGTATTCTTTGTTCCGTTCCTCCCATAGTTAATTTACCACCTAAGCTCCAAAATCTTAACCAGCCAGAATATAAATTTTCTCCCCAAGCTTTTGTTTCTGCCCAAGGAGTATCTTTTATATATTTAGACATTACATATTCTTTATTAATTGCAGCGTTAGCTAGTTTAGAACCTATATCTCTCCATCTAGATGACTTAACTTCATTAAATCTTTTCTTAGCTCTATTTTCTGATAACATAACACTAACATAATTATTAATTGCCCTTGATTCTTTTACTGATTTATGAATCTTTTCTTCCATTTTTTTTCTTAAAGCTAAATCAGCTTTAGAATCTGTTTTAATATTCTTTTTATTCTTATCTTTGTAGTATTTTAACATGTGTGATAATATTTCCTGAGAAACTTTGTTTTCTATTTCTGTGCCAGCAACATCATTAATCATACTTTCACTAAAAAAGTCATTAAAATCTATTACTCCAGATTCAGATATTAAACGGTCCCAAGCATTTTTTTCAGTACCTTCTGACCCATATATATTATTAGCTTGCAAAAAAGCTCTCAATCCACCTATAGCAATATGCTTTTGAACAGCAAACATATTAGTTACAGGTGACCTCCACCCCCCAAGCCATCTAAAAGTATTAAATTTGCTTAATTTTTGAGACCAATCCATGACTTTTTCTGCATCGACTCTAAATAACTTTTGAAAAGCTTTACTTGTCCAACTTGTTTTAGGTGAATATTTCCAAGGACCTAATGTACCATAAGTATGTGGATTATTAAAAGGTACGGTATAGTAATTTCTCATATACTCTAATACGTCCTTGTTAAATGAACCATCTTTTCTCTGTAACATAGCAATTGCATCAAGGAATGTTGCTGCTAAATTATTTCTTTCTATTGAAGACATGTTATTTCTTAAGTAATCATTATAAACTCCAGGAGTCATTCTTGCATGCATAGGATTAAACGCATTAGTTATTCTTTTCATATGTTTTTGGTCACCAACTTTAACTATAGGTTGGTTACTTTCAGGGTCAATACGATATCCATCCTGATTATCTCTTATAGACATAGCTCTAATTAAAGAACTAGTTAAATCTTTTATTTGTCTTTCCGCCATTTTCACAGCTTTTAATCCTTGATAAAATTTACCTCTTGTCTTAAATTCGTAATCATTAATATCTTTACCTGGCACAACCTCTTTAGTTTTGGTATTATAAAATTCAGAAAGTCCCTCTCTTACCTTACCTAATTCTTTTTCCATATCTTGAATAAAGCTATCCCATAACCATCTAAATTTTTGTTTATCATATACAATAGGATAGTGATTTGTTTTTTCTTCTCTATTTTGTGTAGCATACTGAAAATGTTTCATACTAGAGAGTCCAGACACAGTATCCTTTAATACTTTTAATATAGCTTTCTGATTACTATTAAGCTGCTTAAAAGCTTGGTCATAAAACATACCTTCTTCATCATATATTAAAGCTTCTAAATGTTTTTTAGATAACCCAGGAAATATTCTTTCTAATCCTTTTGTTAAATTTTTCATAGTTTTATCAAATTCTTTTTTAGTATATTCAAATACTTTCTTATCTATTGCACGAGCTCTATCTACAAGTTTTAAAAGTTTTTTAGTAATAATTACTTTAGTTTTATCTGGTAAAGGTAAATAATATTGTCCATCAAATGCGTTTTTTATGTCTGTGTAATCTTGAAAATCAAACATAACATCTCCATCTGCCCAGAATTTTGTTTTACCATTTTCATCTTTCATAGGCAACCAATTTTGAGCTAATGTGAATTCTCCAGTAGGAGTTTTACCGTCTTTTCCCATAACTGGTTTAGCCCATCCATGCATAAGTTGTGTGAATAATTCCATAATTTGAGTTTCGTTATCTACATAACCTCGTTTATTTATTACAATATCTTCAACAAGATAATCATGCACAAGATTGATAACCTCTTCCATAACGACATTCATACCTTCTTTACGTTTAACTTTACCTTTCATTCTTTGCCATTCTTCATCTGTATAAGAATAACCTTTAGAGAATCTATTTTGTCGTCTTTGAACCTTTTCATAGTATGTAGTCATAGCATCTTGCCAAAGATATAATGCACCTGTATGTTCTAACTTTCCGAGTTCTTTTGGAGTAAATAAACTTTGTTTAAACTTTCTTCCAAAGTTAATTACAAATCCTTTTTTACCAAAAACACCTCTAGTATCTCCTGCTTGTGAAAATCCTATCAATGTATATAATAAATTGTTTAAACTAGACAATGGATAATCTCTTAATCTTTTAAACTTTTTAGTTCCGTCTGGATTCTTTGGAGCTATAAATCCTTTACTTTTTAAAAAATCTCTTGCAATAATTTGAGACCCAGGAGATGCTCTTAAGATAGCTTTAATAGCTATAGCGGTTAACTGTCTTTCATCTACTTTACCATATAAATCCTTATAAGCCTCTCTTAAAGAATTCTGTTCAATAACATCGCCTAAAACAGAACCTTTCTTTTCTAAAAGTTTTTCCATAGCTTCTATAACACCATTTTCATTTTCATCTGTAGGAGATATTTTTTCTACAGCTTCATCCAATTCCCTACCTAATGAATCGTCTAATTCTTTTTCGATACCTTTAACGGTTTTTACTATGTCACATTTATCATTACTCATATTAACAAATCCTATTTACAATTTCATTTAATGTTTCGTCAGGATGATATTGTTGTTTTTGAACAAAAGATGTTTGTTCTCTTCTTTCAATTGACTCATTATACTCTTTAAAGTATTCCTGTAATACGCCTTCATGTAGTGTTTGATACTCATTTTTACTCAAGTTTGCTGGAGGGAATCCAGCTTTACCTGCATAAACTCCTTTAGAATATTCCTTTAAAAATACGAAAGTTCCAGCTATCTTTGCAACCTCTGAAAGTCCTTGGTATATTTCATGGTACTTTTCTTTATATGCAATAAACAAGTCATTTCTATCGGTAGTGTTTGTTTTTAATTTTAAACCATTAATTATTTTAAACCATTCACGTGTCATTTCTTTTCCATATTCACCACCTTTAACCATCTCACTTTTTATGAAAGCTTTTTTATTTAATTCTTGTGTAGAAAATTCTATAGGAAGAATAACGTTGTTAGGGATATTCTTGCTTTGTATAAGTGAAGCCATTTGTGAGATAGTTTTATTTCCAGCTCCTGTTGCTATTTTAGTTAAATAAAATGTTTTATCAGGATTTTTCTTAGCAAAATCAATAAAAGTATCTACATTCTTTGAAATCTCATTTAATGAAAGATTTTCTATATTAAAACCTTTAGTAGGAAGCCCGTAAGATTGACCTTGCAAACCTTTACCTTGACCTTGAATAGCTCCAAATTTATTTTTAGCTGTTAAGGCAGCTCCTAATCCATGTTTTCCAGCTAAATTACTTCCAAACACAAATACCTCATTATCTTTTAATGACACTATATTTTCAGGAGTAAACTTTGTTCTTTCTAAACCCTTAGAATCTTTATTCCATGCTTTATTAAACAATGCATCCCATCGATTATCCTTTAAATGATTTAGCGCATCTAAGTGAGCGTTTGCATACACTACCCCATGTAAAGAGAAAGGGCTGCCATTTTCAGCTATACGAAAACCTTTACTCTCATATGCTACAGTATGGTCTTTATAAGCTTTATAAGGTTGCATCGCTAGTTCTTCTATAGGAGATACAACACCTTCATTAAAATTAATATCTTCTATTTCATGTTCTTTCATGCTCATTTGCTCAATCGCTGTTAAAGAAATTCTATCCCCTAATATAACTGACTCTCTATTTTCAATATAGTCTGTATATTCTTTACTTGCATCTATGAAAGACTCTAATGTAAGAGATTCTCTTTCACCATCAAAAATACCATCACCATTTCTCATATTAGGAGGTATTAAATGTTTGTTTAAAAGACTTTTTAATTTGTAAGCACTTTCTAATCCTAAAGACCTTCCATGATTATCAACAAATAAATTACCAAACATTTCAAATCGTATATTACCTTCTGGAAACCATTGATTTAATAGCATAAATTCAACATTATCTACAGCCGCTTGAAGAACTGTTCTTAAATAATCTGAAACAGTAATCTCAACATATGGCTGCCAATTACCGTATCTATCTTGAAAAGGAACCTTCCATCTAAACTTACTATTAGGTTTTCTTAATGTGTATGTAACTCCATCAATTGTAATATCTTTTAATATTTGATTAAGAGTACCATAAGTTGAAGCTACATTAGCTATAGAACCTACAGCTTGTTTACCTACACTCAACGCATCTAAAGTTATTAATCTATCTTCTTTGTTTGAGAACTTACCTTCAAACTTTTTAGCTTGATATCTACTTAAATTTATACCAGTTATTTTATAATCTTTAAAATATTCTTTAATAGCAGATTCCATTTGTTCAGGTAATAATTCTACTTGAACATGGTCTCCATCATGGTCTCCTTCTGCTCTTGAGAATGTATCATCTCTATGCATCTCTATAACACCTTTTTTATTATGTAATCTTACAACTCTTGAAAGCATAGCTCCTCCATCATGAGGTACTGGAGACCTTGTTATAAATACATTAACTTCATTTTCTTTTAACCATTTATTTATTTTAGGTAAATCTTTCTTCATATTAATATCTGCTAGAGTATTGCCAGTAGATTCAGCATATAACTGCCATACCATTTTAGAGTCTGTAGAAGACAATGCTACTTCTCCTGCTTTTAAATCACCTCTATAGTTAGGAGACATATCTAATCTTGTTCCAGGCTGAAAGCTTGCAGTAAAGGCTGGTAAAGCCAATCTTCTCATTAGCACAGAGTTTAATATAGGTGCAATACTTTGATGTCTAAATGCACCTAATTCAATTAATCCTAATATATCAGGCATAAATAAATTATTATCATTGTTTTTAAGATAATTCATATAGTTTTCTAATTTTTTACTGGCAACATCAACAGTTTCACCCTTAGATAAAAAGAACATTTTTCTTAAATCTCTATAAATATCAGGTATAATATTGTTTTTAAACCCATTAATAATAGCAAGGTCAGTTATAAAGTTATACCATTGCATACCATGTTTAGCAAACGAGGGAGACTTTCCATCAATTTTAATTAAACCCATACTCTTACCTGGCAGAGTTTCTATACCATGTGCTACCTCTTTACCTCTACTATCAAAGTGAATTTTAATTTCATCATCTGTTCCAATCATATCAATATATTGCCCATCTTTAATCTCTCCATTAGAACCATAAAATATAATATCACCTTTATCATCTACTTCCCAAATAAGTTTCTCCCCTTTTTGACCATAGTTTTTATAAACCTTAACATCAGGGTCAACTAAAAACATTTGATGTTTCATAGCGAAAGCAGACGCATCTTCTTTTTCTGTCCACTTATTCCTATTATATACTACAGTTTTAACTTTAGAAGTATTCTCATCTAATCCAAATTCCTCTATTATCCTATTCATTTTAGTTCTAGAAACTGGAGTAGCTCCATCACCTATATTTTTTCTACCAGCTCCTGGAGGGTTGCTCATATGTGGAGTAGTATTAAAAGTTCCGTCTTCGTTTTCATAAACAAAAGTTAGGTTTCCATTTTCAGGGTCTTTTTCATATTTTCCAACCTTGTATTCTGGTAAAGTTGTAGAGTATGTAATTTGACCAGTCATAATCTTTAATCTTTTAAACACATTATTCATCTTCATTTTATGATACATAGGAATAATTTCTTTTAATGTTTCATGAGTAGCTATGTTAGCGGCTAACTCTTCTGGAGTTCCTATCAAATAGTTTTCTCTATCTTTTTTAGTAACATATTTAGCTTGAGTGTTCCAATAAGCGCTTGCATCTTGTGCCGCTAATTTATGAACACCTGTTATAGGTGCTAAAAATAATGTTGGACTATCTCCTCTTACACCTATTAAAGTTAGACCTTGTTTTATTAAGTGCTTATCTAATGTTCTTAACTCTTCAGCATTTAAAAAACTATTTCTAGGTAAGTATCCATAAATTGATGAGCCATCACCACGCTTACCTACAACTCTTTTAGTTTTAAAATCTCCTTGATTTAAAATACTTATAATTCCATGCCCATTTACTACTTCCAATAAATTAGTTTTATCAAACTGCGGATTTGTGCTATTAGTTTCTTCATCAATATCCCTTTTTAATGAAAACTTTGTAATCTTAGGGAATCCTTTTCCCATATCCATTCTTAAAATATAATGGTCTCTTGAGTTATTTCCATCTTTTCTATTAACACGAATCATACTATTATGTTTTCTGTAATCTTGTTTTAAAATTCTTTTTTGAACATTTGATAATCCGTCAACATTTTTAACAAGAGTCCAATTCTTACCATACTTCCTAGATATAGGAAACTTTTCTATAATATATTCTAACCAAGCGTCAAACGAAATTTGTCTCCTTGCTTGTGAGGCATAGTCTGCGTATTCTATTGGTTTTAAAATTACACCTAAATGTCTTAAATGTATTGCTGTATTTACCGTAATTGATTCTTGATTAATATCAATATTACCTTCAGATAAATTTTGTAATCCTTCTGATATTCTACTATTATCTACCATAACATGAGTAATTAATCCATCTAAATCAAGAGGCTCTACATAATAATATTTAGGATTTTTCCATGGATTCTTTTTATTTAATCTATGCTCTAATACTCCTTTAAATCTATTCATAAACCATTCATTAAACGAATCTTGTAAATCTACTACACTAAGTTCAGGTATCTCTAATATCTCTAATACAACTTTTTGGAACTGAAGAATATCAAATGAAGCTCTTCTCCAATTTTCAACACCTTTAGACTTAGCATCTTCTTGTGCTAAATTCTTAGTCATTTTCCAAATAGTATTATAAAGAATATTTCTACTTCTAGTAGTTAATTTTAATTGAGCCAACTGCATTTTAATCTGATTAATAACTGACTCTTTGTAAGCAGTAAGATTTGACGGAGGTTTACTTATATTAATTGTGTAACCTTCTTTTGATATTATAGTAGCTAAATCTTCTATCGTAGTAGCTTCATTAAACTGACCACTTTCTATACGGGAAGTCCAGAATGCACCAAAGAACTTTTGTCTAATCCAGTTCATTATTCTTTCAACAACTTGAACGATAGGATTTTTAGGAGACGTATACTTACCTGCTGCAATTCTTCCAATAGATTCAGCTATAACTTCTATCTTAAATATATCAGTTCCTCTTTTATAACCTCTATCTTTAACAGTTTTTAATATTGATTTTCCAAACTTACTTTTAACAACTTGAGTATATAAACTTTCAAAAAGTTCTGGATTAGTAGCAAAAATTTCATCTATAATAGGATGTGATATTTCATGAAATGGTGTATCCATACCTGCTTTATCAGGATTTAAAGTAATAATTTTAGTTGCAGGGTCATATTGACCTGCTGCTTCTATAGTAGAATCCAATTTAACCTTGATTTTAGAGCCATCTGGGAAAGTTATCTTGTTAGTAAGGGTTCTAACAACCCTCTTTAATTTTCTTTCTTTAATAACCTTCTCTGTAGACTCTTTTTGAAGTTTTAATTGTTCAGCAGGTATAACTTGTTCTATAGGATATCCTGTTTTTGTCTCCTCAAATAAGACCCACTGCTTACCATCTCGCTCTTCTATAGCTTTAATTGTGTAAGATTCAGGAAAAACATACGCACCTTTTTTATCTGTAGCCATAGCTTTGTCACCAACTTTTAATGCAGGAGCTTTTTCTTTTTTAGCTATCGCTTTATCTAATGCCTTAAACTTAGATTTAAAACCAGCCCTGCTTCTAAGCTCTTGTAACACATCTAAATCTAAACTTTCCAATATTTCTTCCACCACTTTCTCAGTTCCAAAATGTATATTGTCAACAACAGCTTGAGGAATATGAACTCTCTTTTTAGGAGCTTTCTTTGCTAATAAAAGTTTGTCAGCATACAACCCTTTAGCAACTGTAGTATTATCTGAAGATTTTTGTCCCTTTTCAGATATAGTCTTTAAATCTTTTTTTGATAATTGTTCAAGAGATTTTTTATCTTTTTCTGAAAGATGTTTACTTATAAAATCATCTCTTTTTTCTTTAACTTCTTTTTTTTCTTGTTCTTTTCTTTGTCTTAAACCTTTTTCTTGTTTTGCGATTTTCAAAAATGACTTATCATACTTTTCAGGAGTATTAATGATATCATCTACTGCTTTATCTGAAAGATTTTTAATATCCGTCATTACATCTGAATATTCTTCTAATATTTTTTTACCTTCAGAAGTTCTGTTAGCTTTATTGAATTGAAGATTAGCTTGTTCGGCACTATCAAAGCCTAATTTTTTTGCTTTCTCATTTAACAACTTAATATCGTCATTAATATTAAGGATTTTTAATGCTCTTGTTTTTTCTGCCCATCCAACTTTTGGTGACCTTTTATCTTGCTCAATCTTAGCTTTCTTTAAAAGCATCTCTTGTTGTTTTGTAATATCTTTACCTTCATATTTTCCTATAACATCAGACAACTGTTTATCAGAATACTCTTCTATAATACCAGGGATTAAATCTATACTTTCTTTTGGTAAAGGTTCTTCTTGAGGAAAATCTTGGTCTTCAATTTGGTCAGGAAACATACCTACTTGTTCTCCAGTAGGACCTTCAGGGGTTGGAATATCTGTATCAGGAACTTCTTCTGTTACTAAATCATCAAAAATACTTGCATAAGAATCGTATTCACTTTGATTATATCTATCATAATCAGAACGATTATCTTCAACATTTAATTCAATTTCTCCTAAAATATCTTCAGGTGTTGTATTTATTTGGTCAAGATATTCATCTAACTTACCTTCCTGTTTTTTTCTTGTTAATATTTCTTTAAAGAATTCAGGGTTATTATAAGTATGCTCTCTTTTATCTTCTATTTCTAATTCTTTTTCTTGCTCTTTTGGAGATAAAGAATCAACATCATTTAAAAAACCTTTACCTATCACTATATCTATGTCTATATCATCAGTATCTTCTTCTCTTTGATTAGCATTATCTCCTAATTCTTCTTGAAACTTTGATGTTTCTTCAGGGTAAGCTTTAGAAGTTGCATTAATACTATTTATAGCCCTACCAATATTCCCCTTTGAATCTCTCGCTTCTGATTTGGAATCAAAAGTTTCTTTATTTAATACATTTCCATCCTTACTTTTAACAACAACTTCAAACTTACCTTCTTTAGTAGGTTTATATTCTACTGTAGCATCTACGTAATGAACAGTCTTTCTTAAAGATTCTATATCTGCTTTTGTATGCAAATCATTATCTAATGTTTCTGCCGCCTGTAAAGCCTCTGCTTTACTCTCATATTCTTTTTGTATTTCAATCCCATCAACAGTACCACCAAACCTAAAATTATCATCTGTTAAATCGGTTATTTTGCCGCCAGTATTTACAGACATAATCCAATTACCTTCATCATTTTTACGAGTAAAAACTTTAGACCTATCTGCAGTAGATTTTCTTTTGTTATAATTATTTATATTCGAACGCAAACCAGTTGCATCATATACTAGATTTGATGAAAAACCCATACCAAAACCACCAAGGAATCCTGAATAACTTGCTTCTAATGCTTCTGGTAATGACCAAACTTCTGTAAAATCTTCTTCCTTATAAGTTCCAGTTTGAATTGCAGCTTGAGAAGTATACTGAGAAAACTCTGTAATACTTTCTGCAAAGGCATCTCCACCCCATTGATACAATTTCTCTTTACTTAATATTCTACTTCTAAGTTTCGGATTAAAGGGTTGTCTTCTTATATTTGTTGCAATTCTCTTAGTAGTCCCACCATAAACCCATTTTTTAAATGTTTTATCTAATCCTGGTATTCTCTTTGTGTATCTAGTAACAGGTAACGCTTCTAAAGCACCTCCAAGAAGAGTGTATAGCATTACAGAAGTGTCATTTAATTGTTGTGCTTCAGATATAGATAAACCTTTTTCATAAATATTACCTTGGTCATCTAATTTATAGTTACCTTCAATAAAGTTATCTGTTAAAGCTCTTTTCTCACTCTCATCTATATCACCAAGAGTACGAGTAAAATCGTTTATTTCTTTTCTAAATTTATCAGAAGATATGACTTTGTCTTGAGTAAGATAATCAATAGAAGATATTGCTTCGTCTGAACCTTCAAATAATGCACCTAAACCATAAGCTGTAACCCCACCAGCGGCAACTCCAGCTGCAGGTCCTCCTGAAGCAGTACCAGCTACTAGAGCAGCACCAGAAACTGCTGTTATTGTAACTGTAGACATCCAATTACTAACACTTCTTGCTAATAATTGAGGGTCCCATAAATCACTCCATTCGTCTATACCTGTATTAGTTGAATTCCATCTTTCCCATGCAGCATATCTAGGGTCATTTTTTCTTTGCCAGTCTTGATAATCTTTATAAGATTTAAGACTTTCTTCAGCCCATTCATCCCATGCCTCATCTGTCCATACCATATCAGGTAATACATTAACAAAATCAGCAACCACTTCAGGCATACCATGTGTAACTGTTTCATATAAATTTTCAACAGAATAAGAAAATTGTTCTACAGCAGAGGGAGCTTCTTCAATTAAATCATAAATCCCTGGAACAACATTTGCTGCATCTTCTATTACGAAATCATCAGTAAGATTAACGCTTTGATATTTAGGGTAAAGCTCTCGTAAGGCACGAGCTATATCAACTTTTGTATGTTTACCTTTTAAAAGGTCAGGGACTTCATCAAGTGTTTTATCACCATACTTCTCCTGAAAATTATCAGGAGGTATAATAAACTTTTCTTCTTCGTCATCATCCTTTAAATTTATAGAAGGGATATTGTCACTCATTATAATCTCTTTTATTTAGATAGTGGAGGTAATTTAAATCTGTAAGCAGAATCACTCCCATATTGCATTGTAAACCAAGATTGTAAATTCACTTTATTCCTATATTCTTCAGGCATTTCTTCATATTGAGCGATTAGCCCTGCAACATCAAAGGTATTAATTTCATTATTTTTAACAAAAGTATCTATTAATTGTAAATCAGTATCTGAAAAATTATAAGTATTTTTTAACGAATGTTCATATATAATTTTACCGCCTTTACGTAAATTTATATTTAACGAATCTTTAAACCCTTCTGTTTGATTCAAGATATAGTCCTTAACTTCGTCTACATTTTTTCTTTGGAATGTATTTTCATCCTGTTTAAAAGTATTAACTCCAGTACTTTCTGTAAATGTTGAATCTTTTTTATCAAATGCTCCTGGAGTTTCAATTCCTGATTTTTTAGCAAACTCTTCAGGACTCATATGACTTAAAGACAGCATCACTTTATTATAACCTAAAAGAGAATTTTTTTGTTCATCTGTCCCTTGCCATTCTAACGGAATATTCTGACTTTCTAATTGCGCTCCACTAACAGCTACATAAGCTGCCCAATCTTGAGCTATTGACTGCTCAACATTCCTTCCTAATTTTGAATAAAATTCTTCAATAGTAGTTGATGCATTTATTTCAGTTACTCTTTGCTGGTCAATAAACTGAAGAGAAGATTCAAATTCTTCACCAGGACCTAAATCACTAGTATCTGGTCCTAATTGATTAGCTAAAGCGCTTTCAATTTCACTTTCAGACCATCCTATACTTCTTAATTGATTACGAGCATCTTCATCACTCCAACCTTGAGCTTGAAAAAATGCGGCAACATCTTCTAACTCACCTATTTTTTCTCCCTCTCTACGATAAGCTCCTGCTAAATTAATATATTCTTGAGCTTTGTTTCTATCTTCCCATGCAGGATTTTTAAATTCCTCACCAAAAGTTCCATATCCATGAGGACTTGGACTTTTAAGTAAATCTTCCCAAGCAGTTTCAAAACTTTCCATATTTTCTGATGAAAGCATTCCTGATTCACCCAACTTTTTTTGAAAGATTATTTTCACCATATCAGACTTAGATAATTTATCTATAGTAGCAAAGTCGTCAGCTATTATTTTCCCTTCCATTTCCTTTAAGAATAATCCCTTTACATCAGCTGTAGGTCGTTGATACAATATCCCAAGATGTCCTAAATCAGTTTCAAACATTGGAGTATCTAATGTTAATTTTAAACTTTTCGCATCAAATTTATGGAGAGACTCTTCACCTGGCGGAACCCCACCTGTCGGGTCAGTCATACCATAAATAAGATTCTGCACCCGCTGTTCAAAATTGAATCCAGGATTTTCAACCATATAATTAGCTGCAGGACCAAGTAATAGACTACTTCTAGGTCCATAGGGTTGTTTTACATATACTTTAGGTTGCGATGTAGAAAACTGTGTACCACCCTCATCTGCAAGAACAATATTTTCAAAATCAGGATTGTAGCCTAAATGTGTTCTAGCTAATAAATTCTTATCAGCAACAGATAAGTGCTTGTCGACTTTAAATGTAGAAAGAGGTATGTTCTTATGTATATTTTCAATAAGGTTATCAGCTAAAGTTATCTCCTCTGGATTTAATACTTCTTTTAACCTACTTGTATCATATATATCTAATTCAGGATGTAATTGATGTAATATTCGTAGTAAGTCCTCATTCTCTGGTCCTGCTTTAATAGGGTCTATCTTTAATTTTGACTCATACAAACTATTGTATAAATTAACGCTTAACATAAAATCGTTCCATTCCATTTTACCGCTCGTTTCGGTAAGACTTCCTGGTCCAGCCATATCCATGTTTTTTTCAATTTCTGACAAGAAACCTTCATCATTATATAAGCCAGAACCTGTTAGACCTTCTCCGCCAAATTCATTAGATGCATATTTTTTAATCCAATTTTGAATCCAAACCATCTTTTCTTCCTGTGATTTAAAATCAGAAGGAGCTTTTCTTTGTAATATTTTAAGGTCAGAATCTTCCATGCCAGGGAAAATTAAACCTCCCTTTGATTCATTAGCCCAGTATAATGTATTAATCATATCATCAGCCATATTTATTAAAATGTCATCTAAATCATCAATAGTGTTGATATTTGCAAGTTGGCTAGATAACTGTTTATAGTTTAATTTTTTATTTTGTTGGTATCCCTTACTAAGATTTGTGTAATATCCATCATCTGGCTCCCCATAATTAAGCCAATCAAATAATCCAGCATGTCTTTTAATATCCGCTTCTATTTCGTTTATTAACGTCTTGGGTAAAGCGCCTGGATTAAGTTTAGGGTCCACTGTCCAATTCTTACTCCAATCATCAGCATCGGCAGTTATATTCATAAAATTTTCATCTAATCCAAATCTATCTCTATATGCATCTAAGGCATCCAATTGACCATTATCAAGAAGAGTATTCATATTACTGATATGTTTAGTCAACTCATTTAATTCATGCATATCTTCCATATTTGCTGCTTCAAATCTAAGTTTTTGATTTGTTAATTGTGCATTACTATATTGTATAGCCTCTTTATCAAAAGCAATTTCTCCTTTTGATTGTTTCATCATGTCAGGAATAGAACCTCTATACGCTTCAGCTCCCGCTTCCATATAATTATCTTTCCATTGGTCTAACGCACCTTCTTGAAGTAATTCTGGGTCAAATCCACCATCTTCAGTAAACATAGGTCCTAAGGCATTTAAAGCTCCTTGTAAAGTATAATTCTCATCGTAGAATGCTTCGAAATCTTCCATATCTTTAATACCAGCTAAACCTTGCTCTGTTCCTACGTCCATATACTTATTTGCACCTTCTATTGATGCTGACAACATAGCATTTAATTCACCTATTTTAGCAGCATTTACTGCCTTAGCATCATTTAAACTTCCAATACTATCTAAAATACCCTCTTGATTTTCCCCCCAAGTCATTAGATTTCTGTTTTTTTCTTCCTTTAATTCTGCCCATAATTCATTTCCAGCTAATGTTTTGTCCATACTGTCAATATTAAGATGTTCTCTCCAGTTAACATTCAAGCCATCAAGTTCAGTTGTTAATCTAACTAATTCATTTTCTTGATTACTGAGCACTTTATTTAAACTATTTGTTTGATATGTAAGATTATGCCTATCATTATTTGCTTCTTGTGTAAGTTTATGCAATTTAATAGCTTGATTAGATTTGTTAATAGCTATTTCTTTATTATAATTTGCATTTACTAAATTAGTAGCACCACTTGAAATAATCTCTAAAGCCTTTAATATATCATCCATTGTATCTGACATCTATTCTCCTAATGAACCTTCACTTGATAACCAACTTTGTAGAGCACCTCTTGCATCCGAAACTTTTGTATCAATAGCTTTCCAATCGCTTAATGTACCTGGGTCAGCCCATAATTCACTACCCCACTTACCTTCACTTCTTACAAGCTTTTCAAGACTTCTATCTTCTGATTGAATATTTCTAATGTCTTGGAAATAAGTATCAAGAGAACCAAATGCCTCTGATTGTATATTATCCAGTCCAGTTCTATAAGCATCTTGAGCGCCTGTCCAATCAAGTTCAGCTTGAGCCCTCATCGCCTCAGACCCTTCTGTACCAGTTCTAAATTCTTCAGCTTTACTATAACCCTTATCTCTCTCTTTTTTCGCAATATCTTTCGCAGCAGCAATATCTTGTAAACCTTCTTTAGTCATGCCTTGACTCATTTGCTGTAACCTATCAACTGACCCTGATTGTTCAAATCCAGATTGAGAACCAGCAGCTTTAATTTCACCCGATTGCTGATAACCTCCTCTTAATTTTTCTGCTTGAGCTCTACCAAGTTTAGCCTCATCTCTTTCATATTTTTGTTTAGTTTCTCTTTCTAAAGCAAGTGCATCTATATCTTTTTGTTGAGCTGCTGCTAACGTTTCATCATAAGCAGCTTCACCAGCAATCAATTCATTTTCAAGTTGTGTTAATTGACCACCTGTTCCAGCCAAATAAGGCATTTCAACAGTTTGTCCTATAGCTTCTGATAAGGTTGTATCTACAGCCCAGTCTTGTTTCATTCCTGCTAAGGGTTCTTTAGCTTGTTTTTTTAACCAAGGGTCAGACCATAATCGTTTAAATTCACCTTCTGTAGGATACAAGGTGTCAGATGCACCTCTACCATAAACCATTTGGCCTCCTCCACCTGAGCCTGGAGAACCCAAAGTAGTAGTCATAACTTTATCAAGATGACCACCCGCTTGACCTTTCCTCATTGTGCCTAATTTTGTAGTTGCTGGAGCACCGAGCCAACCCCAGTTACCTCCACCTTTAGCAAAAGGGTTGAAGTCAGCCCCACTACATAAAGCAAGTTTTCCATTATATTCTTCGTTTTTAGAAGAGGTTTCGACCAATTCAGTTCCTGAATCATTCCACTTCCAATTTACCTCTGTATATATTTTCATTTTTGCTCCTTAATATTGTATTCCAACTTCCAATGAACAGGCTTTAAATTAAATAACCTTTCGAAAGCTTTAGGGTTTCTTCTAGTTGAACATTGTATCTTTGTACATCCATGCTCTTCTGCTATTTTAATAATTCTTTTCCATATAAGTTTAGTTAATGAATGGGAAACTTTAGAGTATGCAGTTTCTATCCAAAATATTTCATCCTTTATTGCATATTCAATCCATCCAATACCTTTTACTTCCATCACTTTAGTGTGTGGATTCTTATCCATAAATTCGAGAAGACTATCTTTAGATTTTATTAGATAATCATCTATATGTTCTGCTTGTTGTTTTGTTAATGTTCTTTCCATATTATCCGTCTAATATATCCCATACTGTATTTACAGCTATAACGCCCCATCCAACAGGACCTGCCGCCATTAATAAAGGTGTTGCAGCTTTTATTCCTCCATGAACAACATCCATAGGTTCTCCTTCTGAAACACCTTCAATCATTTGTTTTACCCCAAGAGCAGTCCCTACATATGGTGTTACTGAAGCTACAGTTTGTCCAAGAGTTTGTTCAGCTGTTTCTTCTAAAACCTCTTTTCCAATTTCTTCTACAATCTCTTCTCCAGCTTCATTTAAAACTTTTTTACCAATTTCTTCTGTGCCTTTTTGAATTAACTCTTCCTCTGGAATAACATCTGAAGCATGGTCTAACAAGTTTAAAGATTCATTTACTGCATCTTCAGCAATAATCTTATCAGCGTTAGTAGTTAAATCCCCAACAACATCTGAAGCACCAGGGTCCATCGCTAAAGGTTTATCGAATGCATTTTCTACACTCGAATACTTTTCCACTCCACCTGAACCTATATCATATAAGGCTTCACCATCTTTATAAATAGCATTTTGTCCTGTATAGTTAGGAGTATTAGAATAAAATTTACCATCTATTTCAGTTGCTCCTTGCATTTTATCATACAAAACCATATCATCAGAACTTAAAACTTCACCCAATTCATCATACTCTTCAACATTACTAAATCCATCATCAAATATATTTACTTTATCATTTATGTTGGCAATATCCTTATGAAAAGACCTTGTTTTATATAAATTATATTTATCCTTATCAGGAAGAAGCCTCCATGTTTTTTCATCAGTAAAATTATCAAGATTTTTCCATCCTTCTTTAAGTCTACTTACACCTTCTTTAAAAAATTGTTGACCTTTAGATAATATGTCACCTCCTACTTTTTCACCTATTTCAATACCATCTGAAGCTCCTTCTGAAGTTCGTTTCAAAATAGCATCAATATCTGAAGTACTTAATCCTTTCTCTTGTAAAAATAAATCAACCGCTTCTTCTCCTGTTTTTCCACCATATTCAAAATAATCTACAGCTTCAGGATTAACTTCTATTCTACCATAAGCACTTTTCCAAGATGAATTTATATACTTACTAACAATATTATTTCCTTTAGCTGCAGTTCTTCTAAATAGATTGGTAGTCATCAATTGTTGGCCGTCAGAAGTTCTATAATTGAATTGATAATCTGGTAACCCTGATTGAGTTAAAACAGTTTCATTCATTTTGTCATAGGTATTAGTAATATTTTTACCAATATTAGCTACCCTAGCGCCTTTAGTAAACAATCCTTCAGGTTGTTTTTTATTAGGGTCTGACTCAAATGATACTATACTACCATGCCTTGATACCATAAATTAACTCCTTTTACTCAATATAATATAACTAAAGTCCATGTTCATTTCCAATCCCTATGTTGTAATAAATTTAATTGTTAAATTTCCATAATAAGAAAAAAGAGAAGCAGCATTACCATGCAATACCGCTGGCACAATTATATCTCCAGCTGCAAGCGTATTATTAGTAAAAGAAGTTGGATTGATTTCATAGTTTGAATCTGCAGAACCTAAAGTTATAGTATCAGTAGCCATTATAACAGGTGCTCCATTACTTGCATCACTTGGAGTAACTTTCCATACTTCTACCGTAGGATTCTCTGAACCCCCATCTCCTGCAATCTGTCCATATATTGCTCCAATTTTACATGGTTCAGGAACAGTAAAAAGTCCTGCAAGATTAGCAGTATTAATAACATAACTTCCTGTAGCACTATTATCAAAGTAAGCATCCCATTTTCTATAATCATCCGCATCATCCACATCTCTATAGTATCTTCTAGCGCTTGCAGCAGTTCCATGACCAACTGCTCTATTTATATGAAATTCCCAAGAATGCCATGTTACAGCTCCTGCGGTTATTTCTCCACAAGATACAGTACCATCTTCATACGCAACAGTAACTACAGAGCCAGCTCCATTAATAATCCTTAAAGAAGAATTATCCGTATCATTATTTTCATCTAAACGCACATCAAAATTTGTATCAACATGAAGAGTTAATCCATAATCTGTTCTACCATATAAATCACCTCCACCTATCGTTACATCTCCTGTAAGAGTGGCATCATCAAGTAAAGTAGTCTTAGATTCATTAGTTACATTCTGTAATGACAAATCTGTTTTAACGAAAGTACTGTCTCCTTGTCGATATACCTTTTTTGCCCCAGAATTAACTGTTTCAAACAACATATTGTCACCTTCTCTAGTTAGTTCTCCGCTCTGATTTTTTCCGTTAAATCCAGTCCTTTTGTTAGGGATGATAACTTTATCTTCATCAATAAATCTTTCAATCATTTTTGATAATTTAGTTCCATACCAAGAATTAGCATGTTTATAAAAAAGAAACATTCCTTTATTAGGAACTAAACTAACATACATATCTCCATCTCTTCCATCCCTTTCATTAGGAGTTCCTGTTCTAAACCCAACTCTATTCTGTTTAGATGCTTCTAATCTTTTAATTCTTTGTGAGTTATTATTCTGCGGAGCCATAAGACCTAAGTTTCCTAGTTAAAAAGGTTATATCATTAATTGCAACATTTCCTGTTGTATTCTCTCCTATTATAATATGCATTTCAAATTGGATATTATGAAATTTTACAGGGCTACTTCCAGATGCTCCATAAGGTAAAATAAAAGTATAACCACCAGAAGAAGATGTTATTCCATCATCATTAGGAAGACCAACTTCATCAAATGTTTCATCAGAATTTACAGAATTCCAAATACTATATGTTGAATTAATATCTGTTCTATATTTAACAGTTACTGAAAATTGTATAGATTTAGACCAATTTAATGTTAAAGCTACTTTTACAAGTTTCTTTTCAACTAAATCTCCTCCAAAACTATACATTTTTGTAGAAAAACTTGTAGGTATATTCCCACCAGATGAGCCTATAAAATTTCTATCCCATTTTTTTACAGTACATGTAGCCATTATTAAGAGCCCGCCTCTCCCTTACCTATATCGCCACCTTCGCTAAAATCAGCCAATTGTGTAGCTTCAACAATATTAATTAATGAATCATCTAAATCAGTTACAAAATTAGTTTGTGCACATCCATGAGCCCACTTGTCTTTTGCAAATGTCCATGAATCATTATCAATATTATATATATAACAATCTCCTATGTTAGAACCTGATGCTACACAACTTCTTTTAAAAATAACTAATCTACTAATAGGTTCAAAACCTACAATTAAATTAGATGAATAAAAATCAGACCAATCTGAAGTAGATATTCTTCTTGTTGTTCTATTTACTCCAGCAGTACCAAGTTCTTTTAAATCTTCTTCAGGAGCATATTTAAATAAATCTATTATCTTATCAGCTTCACCATTAAACAAATAAACTGATGATTTATTAGCCCATATAACACCAATAGGAGTTTCAACTGCATGATTATTATCTTCGCATCCATAATATCTATGAGCAGCTTCTAAATAAAACGTAGAAGGTTCTCCACTTCCTACATTAATAACATATAAAGATTGAGACTTGAATTGCAAGACTCTATCGCCATAACTTTTTAAAACCTTAATAGATTGTCCATCACTTGTCGTAACTTCAATAATCCCATATGGCGTTGGTAGAACATCAAGCATATTATAAGGAGACACTATCATTCTATCATTATATTGAAATCCTCCATAAGATACATTGCCTACAAAAAGTCTTCTTCCATTGATTGTTGCGGTTTTGTATTTTGCATCTAAAAGAGAATTATTAGATGAATATCCATTTTGAGTTTCAAATGTTCCTATTTCGATAGGAGAATATATCGAAACTCCACCTGCTATTTCAACAATCTCGCTACTATGTTGTGACCAAGGAGTTACCACACCGCTATCTGCTCTTATTAAACCATCCTTAAAATCTAAGTCGAATAATTTCCATTTTTCACCATAACCATCTTGAGATTTTCCAAAATATATTCTGAATCCTTTAGTTTTATAGTTGGCAATATACGCATCTTCGTTTCCTGTGATAGCTCCTGGGTCAGCTTCAATTGAAAATTTTAATACTCTTCCTGCAAGTTCTAAAGTTTGTGTATTACTACCATCATGAGTAAATACATGGTCTGGAAGAGTTTCGTTACCATCTATATCATATGCAGATGCAAAAAATTTAAATGTCTCATCCCAATCACCTACCTGATGAAAAGTTCCATTATAGTCATCACCAGGGTCTGCATCTAAATTATGTAAAAAAGTAAACGTATCAGCATCCACAACCGATGCAATGTCATATCTTCCTAACAAATCAGTTGGAATATTTCCTCCCGATATATCTACTTGGTCTCCAACAGAAAGTCCATGAGCAGCTGAACAATTTGCAGTACATGTAGTATCAGTAACATCAAGGTCACTAATAGTTCCAGTTATTACCTCTACTTTTATATCCATAGTAGCATCTGAACAATCGACAGCAGTATCCATTCTTTCTCTTAATCCTTTACCACCTGCTTCGGTATGAGTCCAGCTTACCTTTTGATTTGAAAGCATCCATGTCCCAATATCTAAATTACTACCACCACTTCCAGTCCATAAATCTTCTTGTTTAACATAACTAAATTCTTTGTTAGCATTAGCATTATTAAAGTTAGCATCACACATTCGTGCCTTACCACTATCTGCAAAAAACACAGGTATTGTTGTAGTTGGATTACTACTCCACATAGCAGTAGATGAAAAATTATTTAACCAACCATAATTAGCCTCAGTTGAGTTCCATTGAAATTTACCAGCTTTATCAATCAAAATTAAATGTTTGTCGTCCTTATATTCTGTAATTGTAGATTCAATAGAATAAGTAAGAGCAAATGGTGTACCAGCTGCATCTGCTGTACATGTCAAAGTATCTGTACCAGAGTTATATGATAAAGTTAGGATATCTGTTATAGCACTTATAGCATTCATTGCATTTGTTATACCAGTACTATTATCCATCAACTCATCAATAGTTGGACTACCATCACCAGTAACACTTGCCTTTTTTCCGCTATCATCACCATTAAGTGTAACAGTAAAGACATCTCCACCCGAAGGAGTTCCAGAGCCCGTAATTGTTGAAACTTGAGCAACAGCATTTGTTCCTCCCCATGATGTATCTAAAGTCCATTGTTTTCCTTGATTATTACTATTGATGTTACCATCACTTCCCCACTTAAATCCTTTAAATCCTGGGAAACCATTTTTTTCTGTACATATATTTTTATTCCATGGCCATAATACACCATCCCACGTATAGTTATTATCATACAGATTTAAATTTGTTTTCTTATGATACATTCTATAGTCAATTACTTTTCTTGTTGAAGCGGGTACAGAACTCAAATTTTTCTCTTGTATATGTCCGTCATAATTAATTGGATTCCAATAAGAAGCTAATCTCATACGAGTATTCGAAGCTGTTCCTATAGCTTTTGCTTTTATTGCAAACAATCCATCACCCATATCAATTGCTTCATATGTTGACCCAAGGTCACCAGCTTTTCCAAGATAAGTCATATTATCTGTATCTGTCCACTCTGGATTTTGACCATAAGAATTATCTTTAGAATATAATGTTAAATTAGCAGAAGCATCAGCAGGTAATGTTTCATCAGTTCCATTTATAAGACTTACTACTGCAGCAGCTAATGAAGTCCAATCTTCAGCGACAGGTAGTGTATTACTAATTCTGGTACCTATATCTCCCCCTCCTGATGTCACTATTTGACTAATTCCCAACCAATTTTTTTCACTACCAAATGACAGTCCATCATAAACACATAAGTCATGAAATAAAACTTTATCAAACTTAAATGTAGCATTGGTAAGTGCAGCTTCAGCAGGATGACTTATTTCAAATCTATCTACAAACCATCTTGAAGTAATTCTAAAATCATCTATAAAGCAAAAATGGCTGTTTGTGCCAGTTATTTGAATGCCTACATAATAATCAGCATTGGTTGGTTTAAATGAAATTTGAAAAGTTCTTGATTTTGTTCTATCAGCAAAAGCAGAAGGCGCTCCTTCTTGGCCTTCAAATGCCCAGTTACTTGCAGCACCAACACCAAAAACTGCAGAACTATGCGCTCCAATTTTTACATCTACAATACTTTGACTATCTCCAACATTAACTCTTATAGAAGCATTATATTCTTTTCCTACCACAAAATCAGTTCGTCTATAATATATATGTCCTTGAGAAGAAGCTTCAACAACAGCTTTCATTGAATTAGCTCCATCCCATCCATTGCTACCAGTGTCTTTAGTTGCAGTGCAATTAGAACTGCCATTAACTGTTTCATCCGTCCATTGGTCATTAGCAGAGCCAATAGCTAATGTTCCATCAAAACTTCCATTAACTTCTAATCTTGCGTGTCTAACTTTAGTTAGGAAACAATGATTATGCAAATTTGCGTGATATACTCTTTGTCCAGGAACAAGTAAAGTCGCTCCAGTTGCATCTATATCACAAGAAACACTTCTACTTCTATATAATAAATCATCATTACTCAAAGTAACTTTAATACCTGCAGCATACCCATTCTCAGCATATTCAAGAGTATCATAATTTTGCCCATGAACTGTTATTGAAGTGCCGCTTGTTATCTTATCAATCACACCAATTTCTTCACCTCCAGCAGTAAATATCATATCCCCTACTTCAAATACCGTAGTTGCATCTACCGTATCAACTTGCATAGCTGTAGCATGCCCTGCTCCATATCCTATCCCAGAATTAATTCTTACTCCAGTATTTAATAAAGTATCACAAGTAGTAACTTGTGTTCTAAGATTAGTTGCATCATAAGCAAAACCAGATAATCCCACAGGAACTCCAATTTGATTAAGCTCGTGAAAACTATGATACTCTGGAATCCAAGTAAGTTTGCTCTTTGAGCCTGGGTCAGATGTTGTCGTTTCTGTTATATTTACCATAAATCCTTCATTTCCGCTGGCAGTTTGAGTAGTAACTGCATAAGGAGAATTGTACGAAAATAACCCTTTACCTTCTAATAACGTTGTATCTATAGGGTCATAATCGGTTTGAGATGTAGGATTGCCTAATACTTTTACTTGACCAGAAGTATTATAATCCATATTATTCGAGGCACTATGTTGATTAACATCAAGGTCCTTGGGGTCTGAACCACTATTCAAACCCCCAGAAAAATCATTAATAAACGTCTTCTCTCTTGGCATTTAGTCCTTAATCAAAGCGTCTTTAACAACATCTTCAACACTATCCCAAATAGCATCTAAGATTTTAGCTTCTGTTTTTTCAGAAATAAACGGAATATCTACATTCTCATTCATTTTTTTTATCATCTTTTCTTTCATTTCGTCATTGAATATATATCCAGCAACTATTTTACCGAAACCTGACATTAGTAACTCCTTTTTCTTTTTGTTTTAGATTTAGTCATTCGTTTTCCTGTTCGTTTTGCATATTTCTTAGCAGCCTTTTTACCTGCTTTAGTATATGAAAATTTTTTACCTCCAACTTTAGGCATTCTATTCTCCTTATTTACATTTACACTTTAAATTTTTAGGTGGATGAGCCATTTTTTCTAACAAATTAAGGCGTTTATCCATTTCACTTACTTTATCATCTAATTCATTATCATCAAATACATAAGACATAACCTTATCTAACTTGAAATGTTTAGCTAACTTATTAGCAACTGTATTTATAAGTACTTTAGGTATTATCATTTTAAAATTGTTTCATCCATTTTTTAAATAATATAACCAAAACATATATTCCTAATATTGTAATAACAACTGTAGCTACATCAACTAAATGATTATCTGTATCACTTTCCACAGTAACAATAGGTGTCTCTATTTTAAACTGCATAGGTTTACTTCCTCTATTAGTAGTATCAATAACTACCTCAGTTGAATCAATCATCTTGCACTCCTCCTCTTTCCATCATTCTTAAAAATTTATCCTTTAATCCATTTCCACTTAATCTAGCCATTATTTCAACTTGAGCTTTAAATATACCATTAAGTTTCTTTTGTTCCATCTGAACTAACTTTTGTTGGTCTATCAGTTTTATAATAATACCTTCCAACCTCTTGAAGTCTTGGTCTAGTTCTTGCATAAGAGTAGATTGGATGAATCGGTTTTGTTTCCAAATAAAAAATCCGAATGCCATCGCTACCGCTACTGGTATTCCAAATTGTTCCAATATTGTAACTATATCCATTACTTTCCTTTTTTGTTACCATCTATCAGTTCTCCCCATAAAGAGGTTTTACCATTTATCATTTGGATGATATGTACCGTAAATAAACCACCCTTAAAAAAATCAACAATAGCAAAAGCATGAGCCCAATTAATTCTTCTATTATCCAACCATTCATTTGATTTTGGTCCCATATCTTTTAAACATCCAATACTCCATGCACTTTTAGGTCCATCCATATGAGTCGCTGACATTTGTTGTAAATCATGCCAATGTCCATACATTACATTGCATCCAAGTTTTCTTAAATGGTTAGCAGTATGATATTGACCACCATATTGATGGCCATGATAGAAGTAAAGTTTTCCCATTTTGAGATGTTTGCCAAACCTGTGATATTTGTACCCACGGTCATTAAGCTTAACAGCATTAGCAAATTTATACTGAGGAATATAGGGGTACTTTTCAACTGCATAATTAAGCCAATTATCATGATTACCCTCAGTAATATGCTTTTCTTTACAACCCGCTTTATCCAAAGACTCATCAATTTGGTCCATCCCAGAGTTAACATCTTTTACGTCCTTATCAAAATCATTAATCAAGTATTCTAATGGTGGAGCTTTTTTTCTTTTATATTTCCAAGCCGAAAAGCCTTCCCATTCACCAACATCACCTAAATCTATATAAGCATCAGGTTTAACTATTTCAATCGTCCTCTTAAGACAGTTGATTGAAGGTTGGTCATGCAGAGGGAAGTGTTTATCTGGAGTCACTATGACCCTCTTAACCACACCTTTATCCATAACTACTCCTTAAGTTGTTTACGAATTAATTGTATTTTATATACAAAATATACTATAGTAGCAATTCCCGCCATTAAACGCACTATCTCAGGTAAAGTTCCCATAAATTGTATCCCCATACCACTACTTCCTATAATCGCTGATTTAAGCGTATCTGCATCCATACCTATTCCTTTCCTAACTTTTTTACTCTATTACTCATTTCTCTTGCTCGTCCTGGTGTTTGTTCTGCCCAACGACTATCAAGCATTTCAACTGAAGCTTCTTCCCATTGTTTATTTTGTATATAAGCTATAGTTTTTTTAAAACGTGAAAAGCCATAAACTCCTAGTTGATAACACATCTCTACTACTACATCTTTAATTTCTTGTGGCATGTATCTATACCATTGAAATTTCTTTTCTATTCTTTCTTTTAATATTGAAAGTTTTCTCTCCAATATCATATCACATATATCTTCTTCAAGTTCTAAATCTTTAATAGCAAAACCATATCCAATAGTTGGTATACCTAAACTATCATCATAAACTTTAGAACGGAATCCTTCATGCTGTTTTATACTCTCTATTAGGTCACTCATTAGTCTGCAGCCACCCAAGTACCGCTATCTTTACAAAATCCAATAGCATGATAGTAACTACCGTCACAGATAATATCAACTCTATCTCCAATATTACCATTACCAGTAGTACCTGTACTTTCATCGTAAGTTAAATATCTACCTTCTGTCCATACTCCAATATTAGCTGCAGTATCGGTTACATTAAATTGAAACAATCTTATATCATCATTTGCTTGTGAGTCTATTACACAATCAGCAGTTAATGATGCTGCCATTATTATTGTAAAATTCATACCTACAGCATCTGTTACAGCTGGTAAATCAATAGTAGTAACAGCACTTGCATGGTTTACTATGAGAATAATCCCATCATGCTCTTCTTGTGTTAATGTGATAGGTGCAGTTATTGTAAGAACACCTTTTGCTGGTTTTGGCGGTTCAGCATATCCTGTAATTGCCATACTTATCTCCTTTTATATTCTTATAACCTGGGTATGAGTTGTCACACCAGGCCAATTATTTAAATAGTTAAAATAAATTGTATCCCCTAAATTTGGAACATCTATCATAAAACTTCCTGATGTTGGTAACCAAAGGTCATGACTAGACCATTTTAAAGAATGTGAATTATTTACACGTAACTCTATATCATCCACTTGAAAAATAGGAGCAATACTAGCACTTTCCATTCCCACAAAAAACATTACATAAGTTGTTCCACCCTCTCCTGCTTTCCATGTTATTTCTGCAGTATCTGCAATACCGTCTGTTGCATTAGCTAAATCTAAAAGATAGTTTTCTCCTTCAGATTCAGCATGCACAGATGACCTTGCAGCAACTGTCGCATCAATAATTTCTTGGTCTGTCCCAGAACCAGATAATCCAGTTTCTTCTGTAATTACAACATTTAACCCATTAGGTTGAGTTTCACTAGTTAAATTTATCAAATATTTAAATCTTAAAGTATATATTGAACCTGAGTCTACAGAAAAAGCAAGACTACCCCTAACTCCTGCAGGTCCTTCTGCTAAATCTCCAGAGCCATCAGCATTTGTTGCCATAGTAACCTTCATATCATTACTACCATTTATTGGACTTGTACCATTTCTCCCATTTGAAGTCACTTTACCTGCAGTAACTCCTGAACCAACAACTTCGGCCCAACCACTAGGACCTGACTCAAAATCAGGATTAGTCATTAAATTAACATCTTCTCCAGATGAACTATTACCTCCTGGAGTCCCACTTATATCTTGAGCTGACGTAGAAAAATTATAAAACAATTCTTTTTTGTTACAATATACAATAATTTGTTTATATCCAGATACATCAAGATGTTGAGTATTTGCTTGATGGTCAGCAGCAGGAATTGCAAAAGTTGTTTCAGTTGAAGTATCAGTCCACGTTCCAGCTCTTCCATCCTCTATATTTAAAAGTTCTTGTACTGTATATTTTCTTAAATTTGCCATATCACGCCTTTACCATTACTATATATCTAGGAGAACCACCTGTATGTGCTGTTCTGTAATTAAAATATTGAAATCCTGTTGGAACTACAAGAGAACCAAATCCACTACTGGGTCTCATAGTATCAGTAAATGGTTTATCATTTGCTCCAGTACCCTGAATTTGAAATGCTGTATTAGAAAAGTACCCTTCAAAAGTTCCATTTGAATGAAAATATAGAACATTTGTATCTGATACATCTAAATTAATTGTCCCATTATCATAATTATTAGAACTCATCTCAATTGTTGATATATCAGTTGTTTGTGTTAACGTTGCTTTATCTATATACCATGTACCACTTGTAGATGTATTAGAAGTAAAGTGAACTTCTGCAAAATTTCCTCCTGCTGAATCGGTCCATGAATTAGTTACATTATTCCATGCATTTTCGGTTAATCCTGTAACATCATAGTCTGTCCCAAAGGTACCATCTCCTTGCTTAAATCTTATCGTAACTGTTGTTCCATCGTCTGGATATACCCAACAATCAAGTGCATATTGCTTTCCAGCTACAGTGGTGAATGGATTGCATTTTATTCCTTCATCAGCAGCATCTACTGTAAATTTTCTAGAGTAACTGCCAATGTATTTTTGAGTAGAACTTCTTTCATTCACTGTAGGACTTCCAACATCATGCCAATAACCACTTGAAGTTTCCATATGGCCTCTTTTTATAAACTCAGTCCATATATCTTTTCTGACTTCCCATTGCCTAGAAACTCTCTTATTAAATCCCTCTTGCTCTGTTAATGTATTAATGCCCATTATAAACCTACCACCCATACTGATATATCATAATTATCACTTGTTGATTTCATGTTTAAGTATACTTTATCTCCTGATAGTTTAGGAACATCGAAAGTATAAGGACTATTTCTTACATACATCCATATTTCATGATGAGCATCTAGAGGTGCATTACCTACATCAGATAAATCAACATTTGTAAAACTAAATTGTATATATCCATATCCATAATATTGTTGTTTCAATCCTATCATAATTCTAGAATAATCTGTAACATCTACTAATATATAATCACTACTTACATCGAGAAGTTTTTCTCCAAGCAAAGGAGTCCAACCTAAACCTGGCCCTTGTGAATTTAAAATTTCTTGACTTGTTAATCTATGTAAACGGTCTTTTGCCATTAATGTCCTATCACTTTCATGTATCTTTTTGAGCTATCATTTAAATCTGTACCCCATTCTCTAACAGATATATCATCTAAATAAAAGGTTTCACCATCCAACGTATCTCCTGATTCGTTTGGAAAAGTTCTAGCTCTAAGTATCATAGTTTTAATAACACCAGTTGAACCTGTATTTTGAAATGTTCCAGTAAGCTTTACCCATTCATCTAATATTGGCTGTCCATCACTATCTAATGTTTGGTCTAATAAAGTTGTTGTAGCTGCTCCATTTGCTTGGTATCTTAATTCTACTTCTTTTAAATTTGTATTACCAGAAGTTGGAACATGCGCCCATGCAGATAATTGATACCAACGGTTTTCAATAAGTCCGCAATCAGCACCAGTACCAAATGTAATTTGAGCAGATGTTATATCATCAGGGTCATTATCAGCAAGTGTAAGTAACATTGATTTTTCATTAACTGTCGGTCCTCCTGGACCATCAAAACTATTCCATGCATTTGTATCTATCGTACTAGCTTTTGTAAATTCTTGTGCATTTAATGTAGGTAGAGTTGCGTTAGATTCATTATTTCCATCTAAAACTAAGTTATTTTGATTAGGTTGTGAATAAGGTAAATAATTAAACCATATTTCTTTACCAACTCCATGAGGGACAGGTATAGTCCATAATCCAGGAGCAAGACCAAAATCAACTTCCTTGTCTATACTAGTTAAAAGTTTTATACTAAAATTAGTGATAGCACCATCAAAACTCGCAGAGTTGCAAAAATAAAAATTAGGTTCTCCTGCTGTAAGAATTTCAGTTTTTACACCATTAAAACCACTTCCCATAGTTTTACCTCTTCGATACCATCCACAACGAACATAGACAGTACCAACCGTACAATCAACTACTGTGTAAGTTATTTCATATTGCCTACCTGGAATTAAATCCCAACCACCATTACTTGCACGTTGTTGTGAGAAAAAATTAGACCCAGATTGAGACACATCGCATTTAGCTTTTCTATCGCTAATTGACCATACATTACCATGACTACCTACCTTCCAATGATTACCGTCTGCACCAGTTGCTACATCTTCTCTAAAATTATCGCTATCTACACTACCAGAATTTTCAGTAAAACTAATATTAAACCAATCTCCATTATTTATAGTTAACTGATGGTATTCTGTTACATTCAAATGACCCGTTGTTCCTACATCGGTCCAATCTTTATCAGGATACCATGTATCTATATCTTTTCTATCCCATTTTGCTGAATTACCTGAAAGAGCATTCATAGCTTCTTGTTTTGTAAATTTATTTAAACTTTTAGACATCTATTTCTTCCTCAAATAATACTCTAATATATGCGTTATCATTATACCAATTATACCAAGGAATAATATTAAAATAAACAGTTGGCCCTAACTTAGGAACATCAACTATCCAATAACCACCTGGTACATGTAAATCTCCAGTCTGAGCACCTGATAGATAATCGTTTGGGTCAGGACTATTATCTCTATTTTCAGTTGCTGAAATATCTGTTGGGGTTGTAGAAAAACTAAAATAAGAAGTCACGGAAGGATAAAAATGAACTCTTTGCGTCTTTGAAACATCAATATGCTTTGTAGAAGTTTTAAGTCCTGCTGTTATTGCTCCTGGGTGTGGGTCCCAAAAGGTTAAAGTTACAGTTCCGCTGGCAGTAGCATTCTCGCTCATTGTAAATGACTTCTGTCCTGTTTTAGATACTACAGTAGGAACAGGGTCTGTTGAAATACCAGTACCTTTTAAATACTGACCTTTTTTAGGCCAATCAGTATCAGTTGCAAAAGTAACATCAGGACTACCACTTACTGTAGTACCGCTAACAGTAATAGGTGAATCTAATTCTAATCTTCTCCAGTCAAATCTATAAGAAAAAAATCTTTGATTAGCTGTAGGGTCAGGTTGATTATAAAAAGGATAATGTCCCCATTTCTCTCTTCCTAAATCTGATTTCATATTTAAGACTTCTTGTGCTGTAAAACGATTTAAACTTTTTATTTTGCTCATAATTACCTTATTGAATGGAAACCTGGAGAAATAATTCTTGGTCCAGAGATTCTTGTGCTTTCATATCTTTCTATCATTTTTTTATATTCCCTCATAAAATATTCATATCCTTTTATATCCATACTATCTTGTGCAACTCTTGCTTTCATATAATAAACTAAAGCCCTTTGTAAATATGTAGGTAAATCTATCGTATCTTCTTCATCATTTAAAACATCAACATTATAGTATAAATCTGGAGTTTCTTCAAATGATTGTTGAACAGTTGAACTATCACTACATTTAGTATATGTAGTAATATATCCTGTACCAGCAGCCTTTACTTTATGTAAACCATTCCATTTTCCAGCTTTCCTTAATACTATATAACTACCATCCACCAAACTTTCAGGAGATGCAGAATAATTATTATCTCCTTGGTCTATTAATCTAAGTAAACCATCAAGGGATACATAAGTATCTATTTGAGTATCTACTTTATCAGTTTCATCAATAAAATATTCAGGACTATAAGCATATTTTATCTCTATCCCATCAGCGACAGTAGATTGTGGAGATTTCCAAGATTGTCTTGAAACTCCTGGTCCAAATTCTTTAGATTCAACATTATTATCAAAAGTAGTATCTTTCTCTACAATCGCTAATTCACTACCTTCTATAAAGTATGCATATTGTTTAGCCATTATGAACCATCCGCATCTTTTATCATCGGTTTATGAATAAGTCTTGGAATCGTTCTATATTCATCTTTATCATTCAAATGATTTTTGACCCTAATATCTATAGATTTAACCATATCTTTTGGAAATTTATAAAATCTTTGATTTTCAGTTATATCAATTCTTTCTATATTAGTATGAGTTTCAAACAAAATATTCAGTTCTTCTAAGCCATCTTTTAAATAAGCAATAGCTCTACCTGTCTCATTCATTCCAACTCGTTCCATCATTTCTTTAACTTTCATAATTCTCCTTATGCAACATCTTGCATTATTGCAGCAATTTGTAATTGAACATCTCCATTACCTGCTCCTGTTGGTAAACCTCCAACAACATTAACTGAAGTAGATGTAAATTGATTAGCAGTTGTATTAGGAAATTTACCTACAAATAATTCTCCAGAATTGATAAAAGTTCCATCTGCTAAATTATATGCAGCTGTACCTGCATCTATAGATATTACAACTCCATCTGAAGTTTTAGTAACTCCATTTGTTGTTCCAGTATGTTTAATAGCAATCCATAATACTTTATCTCCAGTTATACTTAACGAAGTTGTTGTTCCTAAATATGTCATAGACGTAGTAAATACAACAGCACTAGAAGATGTTGATGTTTTATCAGTATACAACCATTTATAATTATCACTTTCAGGAGTAAACGAATTTCTACCATTCAATGAAGCCCTAATATCTTTAGGTAAAATTGATGCTGTTAACAAACAGGTCGCTTTATCTTTAATTGCCATCTATTATCCTTTATGTAAATGAATATACTTGTGCTGCAATTGTATTAGCTCCAGCAGAATCACCATCTGAATCAGTACTTTGCACCTTAACTGTCATACTAGCTCTACCTCTTATTGGTAATGCTATCATTTCTCCACTTTTCAATGTTCCTACATACCTATCTGCAGAACCGTCATGTATAAAGACAGCTAAATAATCTGCTGTATTTGCTGTTGAACTCAAAGCTGAAGCACTACTAAATTGATAACCAGTATGCTTAACAGCTACAATATCTGCTGCAGCCATTGCAACTGCTGATGTAGAACCTGTAGCAGCCGAAAAATAATGTGGAGCGCTGTCATCATATCCATGTGTTGCCCCACCACTAGCATCTATCGTGATACCAGTTACTTCTCCTGAACCTGATAATGTTCCATAACATTCACTTGCCGCTATAAAATTACTATCTCCATATTGATTTGTATTATCTTCAATAGGTGTAACTGAAACGCTATATCTTAATTTATTTGCCATTATTATCCCTCATTTTCTCCATAAGCACTTGTTGCGGCTTGTTTTTTAGGTATCTTACCAGGCGATGCACCTTCTCTAGCTGGAGGTTTTCCTATCCCTGCAATACCTGAAATGTATTGAGTCATTAAATGACTATACTGTTGAATAAACCACTTATATTGCATTAATTGTGTATTTATCTCTGTAGCATATTTTTGAACATCTACAGTATAATTTTTTATATTTGCTTGAAATTCTCCTAATTGTTTTCCCAATTCTTTATCTGCATGAGTCATTCTTCTTTGTAACTCACTATCAAATTCTAATTTTTCTGCCTGGAATTCATTTTGCGCATTATCAGCTTCTTTTTCAAAAGCAGAAAGCTGTTTATCAATAACATTTAAATATTTATCTGCCATCTCAGGGTCATCATCTTCTAAAGCATCAATTACACTTTCAAAATCTAATGACAATGAAGGTTCGTCATATTCAGGAGGAGTTGGTAAAGAAACATGGTCATATACAAGACTTTCAGTACCTAAAGCTGTAGGAATTGTAGGTAATGTATTATGAAGATTTGAAGCTGCATTCATACAAGCCATTGCTGCAGCATAATAAACCACCAGATATTCTGAAGATTCTGGAAAATTAGATATAGAAACTGAATTATAAGTTACATCATTATCAAACCCTATATGCATTACTTCCCCATGTAATGTTGAACCTGAAGCTCCAGGATTTGGTTTTATATATATTTTACCAGCCTCTCTATAATATACTGGATTATATTTAGAGGCATAAGAAAGACTTGTTGTATCTTCCACTCTACTTTTTAAAAGAGCGGGTACTTCTCTTGCTGGATTCATTATTGAACCATCACCTTTTAAGACTGAAAAAACAAAACCACTTTCTGAAGATAATCCATTTGCATCAGTAACTGTTTCAACTTTAGCAAAAGAAGTTAATAAAGAAGGAGGAGTTCCAGCTGCAATAGTTTTTCTAATAACATCTTTAACCCCGTCTCTTAAAAACTGAGTAACCTGGTCTTGAGTTGGAGAACTTCCACTACTTAAACCAATTTTCGTTAATCCTTCTATTTGTTTTTCAAATGTTTCCATCTATTCCTTTTGATTTGGTAACCTCCCATGGGGAAGACAAACTCTCCATAGGAGGCACCGTTATTATTTACATTCAGTCAGCATTAATTATTAGCTGAGGCAGTACCTACTACCCAACCATCCTCGTCACCAGTGTGACCTGTAAGCAACCAATGTCCACCGCCATAAACGATTTTCATGTAATCACCTACATCGCCTTTACTAGCAGCCAATGTTAATTGGTCGTTAGTAGCGGCTGCGAAAACTGTGTTAGTATTAGCATCAGCTTCATGATGAGTAACCATTCCTAGAAAGTAATCATGCCTAGCACTTGTATCTACTGCATCAATATCGCAGTCACCTGTACCATTAGCAGCTTTAAGATAGAACTCAAAAGTCATTCCATCTTCGCCAGAAGGTAAAGATATAGCACATGCACCATTCACCCCTCCAGTAATTAGAACAATAGAGCCTGCATCTGCAGCACTTAAACTAAGGTTCTCTCCACCAGAAGTATGAATCACTCTACCAGCAGCACGATTTCCAAGAAATCCACCATCCTTATTTTGACCGTATAAAGGTATATTAGCCATAATTAACCTCCTAAGTCCAGATAGCGTGAGATTCAGGCATTTTCCATTCCATCCCAGCTTCTGTTAAAATTAGGTCAACTCTACGGTCGACACCTGAGTTTTCTAGTGTTTGCACACCAACATAAACTGAAGTATCTCTGTTAACACCGTTGCCCACAAGTGGACGATACGCTACATTACTTAAATCAACACCAAGCATTTTTACATTAGTTCCATCAAGGTGGATATTTCTAGCCACATTCATGTCACCATATGGAGTTGTAAAAGTAGTCACATCAACACCAAGTACTTTTTTCTTGCCTGACATAGCAAAATCTGCAGTATACATAGCACCTCTATCATCAGTAGCATTACCTATCTTAATACTATTAAGAACGTAACCGCCTAATTTGTGCATCCAGTTATACACTGCTGTATTTACGAAAAATACGCTAGCACTTCTAGCATTATATCTTGGGTCAAGATAGTTTGACATATCATCTAAGAAATCATCACATGTCTTAGTTGTTGTATCTAAACTAAATTGGTTACCATAATTTAAAATATAATCTACAGCACCTTGTGTTGTATAATATGTGTCACTTTGAGAACCAAATAACAATGAAGTCTCAATATCCCACTTATGTTCAATTAACTTTTCTTTCCAAACACGAGCCCATTCGTTGCCTTCGTATTTTAATACTGTAGCACGAGCTGTATTTGTCATAGCCATTGAAGTTTTGAAGATTTGAGTTCTTCCATAGTTAGTTGAGTAAGGTTGGTCTTTCCATGTTTCAGGGTAACCAGAACCTTCATCGTGAGCACTACCTACTACATATGAACGTGCACCTTCCAGAACAGAAGCAATAGATTTGTCAGCTACTACTTCATCTGTGGCAGAATCACCTGATGGCGCAAATCCGTCACCAGTAAATGAAGCAAGTTCATTTGCACCAGTTTCAAATTTAATAATTGTTCCATCAACTCTTGCACATTCTTTTGAGTCTTTAGTTAATCCTTTAATTACATTGGTAACTTTGACTAAGTGATAACCTGTAGGGTTTGCTCCTGAAGCTGTACCCCCTGCATTAGATGTTGTAGGTATTTTCACTATTTGACCTGGTAGGAAAAATTCAGGACTTGTGCCTGTAGCTCCTACGGTTGAGTCATTACTTGTATTACCATATATATTTTGGATATTACCTTGAGACTTATAATCAGTAGCCATATATAATTGAACATTGTGTCCCGTTGCGGAAACAGCTGCACCAGCATCAGACTGGTCTAACTCAGCATCTGCAAATGAGTCAGCACCATTGCTGACAAATCCCATTACATAGGCGTACCTTTTATGATACGAACCTCTTTTTTCTGTAAACTTAAAAGAAGGGTCGTCTGTCGGTTTTTTACTTGCCTTTGATACAAATCGGAAAAAAGGGTCTTGAGCTATTGCTAGTTCTGAAACTCTGTCACCAAAGTTGTAACGTCTACGCAGGTCACCAGTATTTAAACTGTTTCCTGCCCCTGGACCGAGACCAGAGTCAAAATCCGTTACCCCTAATTCCGATAACTGTACATAGTCATTTAAAGCCATAATAGACTATCCTTTCTGCATCACATGATGCAAATTACGTCTAACTAGATAGTCTTTAAAATTATCTAGCCAAACATGTTATCGAGATTACCGTCAATTCCTTTTAATGCGTCAAATAAGTCATCACTAGGATTACTTGTTTTACCAGCACTATTAGAATTGCTCTGACTAGCAGGAATGTTCCTTACACCTTTCATCTGAGTAAGCATTTGTTCTTTAGTTGATTTAGCAACATTACTGTTTACCTGATTACGATTTATTAAATAGTACATATCATCAAATGTTAAATGTCCTTGTCTAAATCTTTTCTCAGCATCATCTAAAAAAGCTCTAAATTCATCATTCGTTAAACCATTCTTCTCTTTAAATGCTTTAGCTTCAGCCTGAGCTTGAAGTTTACCTTGCATTTTTTGAGCGTTCTGTTTTTCATTAGTTAGAATTTGATTAGCTCTTTGTTTGACAACTTTATCAACCATAGTATTAAATACTTTCCTAGAATCAGATGTTGGATTATTTACAAGGTCTTCTGTATCAAATTGAAAATCTTCGCCTAAACTAAGCTCATCTTTTACATTTTTTGGCACAGAACCACCTCCTTTAAAATATCCTCGAACATGGTCTACTAGTCCACTATCTTTTTTCATCGCATCTAGCACAGGAACAAAAGGTTTGAGTTCATTTAACTCGGCTCTCATTCTTTGGGCTTCACGACTGGAATCACTATACCTTTTCTTCCATTGGTCGTCTTGAGTAGGTTGTGATACCTGTTTTTGGCGTTTTGGGTTAGTACTATTGGGGTCCACTTGTTGTGGAGTTTCCTCAACTTTAGCTTCAGCGTCATCTGCAACCATACCATTTACTTCATTTTCAATGGCATCAAAAAAAGAATCTGAGGAGCCAAATACTGCTTCTTCAGCAGGTTTTGGGTTGCCCTGAACTTCTTTACTCATAATTGCTCTCCTTTTTTAGTTATGAATTTACTAAAAATATTTTTTAATTCAAATTATTATTTCTTTCGAGCTTGTTGTATGTCTTTCCTAACTTGTTGAACATCATTTTCTAAAGCCGCTCTATAAAACTTTTGTCTAGCTTTCGTTTCAACTTCATCTGCTTTTATTCTAGAAACAGAATCATGTGTTTGTTTTGATACTTCAACATCACCTTGCATAATTTTATTCTTAATACCAGCTTGAACCACTTGTCTTTCAAGTGTCTCAATAGTTCCAGAAGAATTCTTAACCTGTTCTTCAAGTTGAGAAATCTTACTTTGAAGTTGAGAATAAAGACTTTTTCTTTGAACAATAGTTTCTTTATTCTTAATATCAGTTTCTGCAAGAACAGCGATATCATCCACAACTCCTAATTGCATTAGTTGTTTTAATTCTTCTAAATAAGCCCATCTATTAACTGGTAATGTAGAGCCGCCTATTATTCTAACATCAAACTTACTAGTATTATAATCATTATATTTACCTATCACTTTACCAAAGTCATTATATATAGGAACATTTATTTCAACAGTTTTTTCTTCATCTATATTATTAGGTTGAACTATTGTAAATACTTTATGAGCAGTATATACCGCTTGAGTAAATTGTTTTACAACTTCTCCAACTTGTTTTAATGAAGGTTCAATACTATTCTTAAGCCAATACTTAATTCTTCTAGTCCCATATTCATCCATAGCCAACATCCCTCTATAAGGAAGTTCAGCTGTTGAAGAAGTATCTCCTTGCATTGAAGAATATATACCAGCAAGATATTCCATATCACCTTTACCAGCTTGAGTTAAACTAAAAAATGCATTATTTAACTGGAATGGCATAATAGGCGTAGGAGGAGTATACCCATTTCTAACTGGTAGTAATGCTCCAGGAGCAGAAGAATATTTTTCCCAATAATCTGTATCTATACTTCCCTCTTCAAACATATATCTTAAACTACTACCTAAAGATGCATTATGAACCATTAATTGATGAGCTTTATTCAACTCTCGTTGTTTACCAATTAAAGGAGATACTGCACTTATAGGATAAGGTGTTCCTGTCCATTTATAATGAAAAGGAATTAGAGGATACTCAGTTAATGGTAATGATTTGCTATATATTAATTTATCACCAATAACACAAGTCAATTTAATTCTATTTTCTTTAAAAGGTATTGCTTCAACTAACCTTTCAACAAATGTCTTCTCTTTTAACAAAACATCAAATTCTTTTTTACTAACAACTTTATTTTCAATTTGTTCATTTTCTGCTTGCAATCTATTTTTAACTTCAATCTCAAATGCTTCAAGTTGTTTTGAAATCATTTTCTTTTCTTTTTCAATTTCTAATTGCATTCTTTCAGGAAGCATTTCTCCCGCATCTACTGCTTGCTGTAACTTTAGAGCTAATTCTTTTAATGCAACCTCTGTTTCTACCATCATTTCTTGAAGTTGTTCTTCAGCTTGTGCAGCTATTTGTTGTTGCACTTCTGGTGCAGGAGGTATTCTATAAAATATATTTACATAACTTGTCTTCTCTTTTTCATAACATTCAAAAAATTCTACTAATTCAGCTTCTTTTTCGTTGTTTATAGAACTTACACCATCCATATCTTTATAATGAAAATCCTTTTGGTCGACATCTGTTGATTTTTCAGTCATACCTTCATAACTATTATTAAAAGAAGATGCTGCCATTATTTTTCTTTTGCTATCTGGGAATTGTTGTATAAGATGTGATTTTGGAAGAACCTTTCTAATTAACACATATGCAGCATCTCTAAATAAAATATCTCGTGACTTCTCATCTACATATATATCAAATGGGTCAGGTTGTTGTATAATTACTTCACCCATACCTCTATCTGCATCTTGGTTAACTGTTACTAACAAGTATCCAATTGATTTAGTAATCGCATCATTAATTGCATTTGAATATAAAACATCACTACTAGAGTTATACCAAACATAATCTGCAACATCTGCAAAGACTGCAGCAACATCACTATCACTTCCTTCTGCACCAACCGCTTGCCATCTAGGCGTTTTAGCAGTAGCGTAAAAATTAAGCATTTCTACAACAGGTATAATTCTATTGATTGTAAAGGTAGGCATACCTTGTTCTTCAAGGTTCCTCTTTTCTTCTTCAGATAACTGGTTATCATTTGCAAAATCATAACCTTTCTGATTTATATATTCCCATTGAACTCTATTTGTAGATTTTGATTGGTTAAAGAGGTCTTGACACCTTTGAACCATTTTATTTTTTTTAGCCATTTAAATCCTTTAAGGTTTCCAGCATCTTAATATAATTAATTTTCATCATCATTATCAACATTTTTATTATCTTCTTCTTTTTTAGGTTCTAAATCATTTAATTTAATAATATCTATCATGCAACTACCCAACTCTTCGCTCTTGGTTTATGTTTAAAGTATTTATTTTCTTTGTTTTCCGAAATACCTGCAGGAGGTCCTGCATACTTACATGCATATGCAAGTGCATCAATAGTATCATCATGAGCCATACGAGGACCAAATGTTATTATTTCTCTATGCAAATCATAATGGTCTTTCTTTAAGTGTATTTGTCCTATTGCAAATCTTTGAGCAAGTATCTCTTGTATTCTATCTCTTTTAGACATACGAGTTCCAGGCTTCTCCTCTTTAAATCTTACTTCAAAATTATTCCGTCTTCTCATCTCTGCTCTTAAAGATTGGAATACTGGTTTACTCATTGTTGTATCTTCAACAGTAAATAATTGAGGATGATATTTTTCTGTTAATTGAAACATATAATCAACAATACCTAATTTACCTTCTCCAGGAATGCCTAATACTGGTATACCTCTTTTTCTAATATATTCTAAAATATATATATTATTATTTAAATCTGTAGCAATTACCATGAGAACACTATAGTCAGCATCTCTTCTTGCACTATCTGTTGCTGGGTCAACACCAACATACACACTTACGGGTTGAGCATCACCATCATCAGGAATAATATAACCTATTTCTGATTCTTCATCATACATATAAGAACCATTCCAATATTTTATATGGTTACGATTAAACATCGCATCATCTTCACTCTGAACTTCCATCATGTATTCTTGATAGAACTTTTGTGGTTGACCTGAATCAGCATAGAACTTTTTCTTACGTTCCATTTCTTTTGCTCCAAACCAACTATCCCAAAGCATTATTCCCTTACTGTCTATTGCTTTCTTGAGAATAACCTTCCAAGAAAAGTCCTTGCCTTCTTTCTTAGACTGTTCATGATTAACAATAAGATTGTTAATGAAAGAATCAAAATGAACGGGAGTGCCATTAATACGTAACCTACCAGTATGAGGCTCAAGAGCAGGAAATACCACAGCAGTAATAAGGTTGGAATTTTTTGCTCTAGCTTCTGGTGTAATTGTGTTGTTTTCGTCTTCAAAGTCATCCAATATGATAAGGTCGTATCTTTTATGGAGCTTAGCGCCCCCACGAATCCCTGAGATATTCGATTTAGAAATGAGTTTGCATCCATTTGTTAGCTCCACATCTGTTTCAGTCCACTTCGTTCCTTTAAGGTTTCCAAAGTAATACTGAATACGTTCGTTAAATTCTACATGGTATTTTATATAATCCATATTACCAGTAGCAAGTTTAGCAGTAGCTGAAACCCATCCATAAAATAAAGGTTCTTTAGTAAAACAAAATGATTTTAAAATATCACATTTAGTCATTACAGTTTTACCATGACCTCTGGGGAGTATGACAGCTACTTGTTTATTTTCTTCATCTGTAATTGCATCAGCAATTTCATAATGAAAGGGAGGAGTTTCACTCCTTAAAAAATCATCAGGTAAAAAAAGTTTCCCAAATGCAATTAAATCTTTTTTAGCAAGCTCTAAGGCTTTCTCAGCTTGGCTTACATTTTGAGTGTTTATATTTGCCATTAATTATTTCATTTAATTATTTATACCAGGTATTTTACCTAAAGTCCACCTACCTGCATCTTGTCTAATTTTCAATTCTTCTATGTATTTATCTCTGACGCTTGATAATAAATTAGTAGCACCACTTTGTTCATTATCAGAAGAGCTCATAATAAGCTCCAATAACACTTCATCAGTCTGCTGAGCTAAATCAATCGTGTATCCCATAGCAGTATATGTATTCTCTCTCTTTGCCCATTCATGGTCTGAAAGCTCTTTATCGAAATCCCTTAGATTTCCTTCTGTATCATATTCTTTTACATTAATCCTTTTTTTACCATCCATCTCGAAAGTTGTCTTTAATGTTGTTCCGTCTTTATGGTATTCTTTCCAAACACCTACGTGTTTACCATCCTCGTATTGACCTTCCATAAGTATAGTGCCATCTTCACGATAAGTACTAAATTGACCATCTTTAACCTTATTACCATCAGCATCAACATAATATTCAGACTTTCTTTTTTGATTTCCATCATCCCATTTAACATCATCTATTTCACGAACACTTGGTTTTTTCCATTCATCATCACCCTTAAGTATATTAACAATCTCTTCTTCATCAGTTTTCATATTATTTATAATTGTATTTTCCACGTTATCATCAACTTTTCTAGTTGCAAACTCGTAAAATTCTTCAAAGTTATCTATACCAAGCTCTTCTTTATCTTCTTTTGTATACGAATCCCATTCATTACGTAAGTTATTTTTCACTTCATCATCAGGAGAGACTATAGAAACATCTGGATTTATAGTTTCATCATATGCCCAATTTAATCTATCATATTCTTTTTTTCTTTCTAGCGAACCTTCAGGGAAATATCTATATGGCCCATCATAATCTTCATCAAATAAAGGTTGAGCTGTTTCAGGTTGAGCTGTTTCACTAATACTTTCGCTTTTTCCTTCATCCACACCATCACCAACAGCGTCCCAAGGTTGAGGAGTAGTAAGAGTAGGGTCTTGAACATCAAATTCTGCTATTTCAAATGGTTCTTCTTCCATTTCAACAGGAACATCAGGTCTCTTAGCCTTTACATAGTAATGGTCACTTCTACCAGGACTCATACTATGTTGTGAAGGGTCTGCCTCAACAGATAGTTGTTCATCTGGACCTAAAATTTCTCCATCCTTATATCGAGTAATCCCGCCCATAGAATGTCTTCTACCTGAAACAGGAATAGGTGAGTCATCGTTAGCTTTTAAATCTCTTGATTTATTTACTTCAGAAAAGTTTTCAATTTTACTTGTATCATCACCATTAAGTAAAAGGTTAGAAGCATTGTCTATAGAATTCATACCATCAATTAACATATCTTCAATCTCACCATTTACATACTTCTTTATAGCCATAACTACTCCTTTAACTTTTTAGGCCTTTCGGCCTCTATTAATTCTTTATCTTCAAAACCCTGAAATTGAACTCCTGTTATCTGTTGAACTTTAGATGAACTTTTATCTTCTAAGTCCATAATATCAGATAGTTTAAATAATGCTTTTAATCTTGTTTCATCCTTTTCGGATGATAATGCAATATTATTTATATTCTCTAAAATAGATGTCTCATTAATACCTATCTCTTCTAATATGGGTTTAAGTTCTGCCTTCATAGCTGTTTTAATCCTTTCAGTCTTAATTAAATTGACCGCCTTCATTCTAGCATACCGCTTATTATTTGTTGGGAAAGCTTGTGTATATGCATCTTCAGGTGACATACCTGACGCAACATACTGAACAAACAGTTCCTCATTAGCAGTCATCTTCCTTCTGTTGGCTACAACATCATTAGGTGTATCATAACCACTAAAAGAATATATATTAGGTCTTCTATCAGTATCCATCTTAGTTCCAGATACAGTTGTAAACGTTCCTGTGCAAGTACCTACATAATATATATGATTCTTTTTCCTAAGCATCTTACCTTTTCTAAGAATCTGAACATAACAATCATCGTCTGCCTTAACCCAATCACCTACATTGGCTGTTCGCCAATTATCTACCAATACAATAGAAGGAGGTAATTCGTCTTTACTATCGTAAACCCTATGTTTATACTTATTTACTCTATACGTTCTCATCAATTAACCACAAAATCGAAACAATCACTTAATTCTTCCATATCCTCTACAGTAAATGCTTTCACTAATCTCTCATCTATAGCATTAGGACAGCATACTAAATATTCCCTTTCTTCGTCAGATAAATGAATTTCTTGAATGTCTTGAATCTTTAATGTTTCTTTATCATAAGTTATCTTAAGTATAAAGTTAGATATGGTTTTTTTGGTTTCAGACATATTTAAATATAATGAATGTGAATAATATTTCCAATATTATTTGCAGAACGTTCAAAAAGGGCGTACTCCACCCCTGAGAGGAAGGCTTTTAATTTTAGATTTCACTTCTAGCCAGTACTCTAAGTTCATACTTTCAGTAAACCAAGCTTATTTAGTCTCTTACGGACAATCTCACTCTCATCTTGACTTCATCGGGTAATTCCTACGACCCATACTAAAGTTTATACTAAAACAATTTTCGCTGGATATTGGGGAAATTTACAATCCTATACGGAATAACAAACCCAACTTCTGAACCTCAAGGTAGAACTATTTCAAGGGTACCTAAAGGCTGATAAATAAAAATTTTCCAGCTATGTAATATAATATATAGGAGTCCCAAAAACAAGTAACTTTTAAAAATTGGGGCAAAATAGTGGAGACATAGATTTATAGTATACGGGTGTGGCATTTGGATTTCCTTATGCCATCTTTCGTTGAAATTCATTCTGAATTCCAAATAGAAAGTTTCAATTTAGCATACAAGAAAGGACTACAATTATGTGGTTATTATGTCATTTAGTTAGAATTGCAAAGGACAATGCAGTTTATTATATTATCTCATCACGTCCAAGGTTTTCAGCAAATGTTGATGGTTTTGAAGTATCATTTACAAAGAACACTTTCAACAAGGAAACAGGCAAGACACCTGATGAGTATTCCGCTTACATCAATGATATTACAGATGAAATGTTTGCCGAGTTACAAAAGAAATACAAAGATGGTCTTATGGTCAACAAAGAAACAGGCGAATCTCTTACAGTTCAAGAGTATCAATCAAGAACTCAACCTGTATCTGAGACACCATCTCAATCTGTTCAAGCATAGTATTACAACTTTGATAGCATAGAGCATCCTTATGGGTGTTCTATTGCTACATTGTGTCGACCTATGTCGACTGTTGTTGTTGATTGAAGAGCATTGTGTCCACGATAGGACTGTGGACTG
>VTLG01012748.1_pt1 | contig 56055 bp, 63 predicted proteins | sample 4694571 | NCBI WGS metagenome assembly VTLG01 (sample SAMN12604809, study PRJNA352737) | marine metagenome | biome: ENVO:00000447; feature: ENVO:00000209|ENVO:00000569|ENVO:01000036; material: ENVO:00002151; isolation source: viral sequences binned using virsorter ... | reverse complement strand
TGTAGCAAGAAAAGAGTTAATACCATATTTTACAAATGATGCTTCTTTTATTGACATATGAAATACTGGACATGGTTTACATCTACTAAACTTTTCATAAATTTTTTCAACTTGTTTAGTAATTTCTAGTGAACCACCAAAAACGTGCATGGGTGGATTTACAAAATCATTTAGAGCATTTTTCTCTGTTAAAAACTCTGGATTGTAAACAATCATTTTATTTTTTCTCCACAATTTTTCTAACACATCAGGTGTTACTGTGGATTTAATAATTATTGGACAACCACGTGGTGCTAATTCTTTAACAACTTCTTCAACAATGGACGAATCAATTTTACCATCTTTACCGAATGGAGTTGGAACACAGACAAATGCTGCGTCCAACTCTAATCCGTCCAACGACTTTACATCAGTATTATATATCGGATCAATTAGATTAACCGAAACTTTGTAAGAATTAAAACCGTGTGATACAGCTTTACCTACATAACCATGTCCGACAATAGCAATGTTTATAACTTCGTTAGTCATCTTTACTCCTTGAATTAACTTAATTTATTCTATTATACTATATAGGTTAATAAAAGTAAATAGATTATATTAATCCAAATTCTTTACATAAATTACTAAGTTCTTCTTTAGACATTTTTGAATTATCTGTGAGAATAGTTATCAAACTTCTATATTTAGAAGGTATTTTATTGAATTGTTTTTCGTCTATGTTAAAAGTATCTAAGAGAATTTGTTTTGCTTTCTTAAATTGTGCTGATATATCTTTACTTTTATTAGTTTTAGATAGGAATTGCTGTACACCAGCTTCTCTTAACTTATTGTCATAATATTTTTCCCACTTATTTGTAGGTGCAAAAGAAATTGTTACATTTTCTCCTGTTACAGGATCGCGTTTTACAAGATTTTCTTTTTCTATTTTTAAAGCATAAACATCTGCAGACTTCCACTTTTTATCTGTCATTGTTTTTATGATTTTTTTATTGGTAGAGCAACTTACATTTCCATAAGATTGTTTTCTATTTTCCCAATTTTCTGATTCGCCCACTTTTCTAACTTTGCTATGTTCGTCATCTGGAACAAGAAAGTAAACTATATCATTTAATGATTCCATATCATGTTCAACATCTACAATTGATATTTTATTATTTTTACAGGTTAATATACCTATTTTTGTAGCAGCATTTATTATTTGATCATTTATATCCATAATGTAATTCCTCATTTTTTATTTTCATTAGTGAGTCAATCGACTCGGGTTCCATAGCCATAATCAACAACTACAGGAAATCTGGGTACACCATCTGGTGTTAAGTTAAAATATCTAACTGTAGCCCAATCGGGAGTTTTTCCAGATTCCCATAATTGTTTCATTTGTTCTTGAGTACCTTTAATACCAGCACCAAATGTTTTAGTATCAGTATGAGGTATCTTCAAAACAAATCTTTTTACGTAACCTGACCAATTACCAAGTCCTTCTAGGATTTCAGCAACTTCAAACTCTTCGGTTACAAATTCTTTTCTTTTCAAAAGATTTTTAGTTCTTTTGTTTTCATAAGGAGTATTTAATCTAATAATTTGTCCTTCATATCCACGTTCTACATAATCATCATATAATGCATCAAGCTCTATTTGATTATCCACATATTCAGTTTTTACAATATGTACAACATCACTTTTAGCACCTTTAGCTACTTTAATACGATCAATAAAATTTGTTTCAGAATAAAGTTCACCGATATAACAATCGTAAACATGATATTGTACTATTTTTTCAGCTTCATCAAAATCTTCTTGAGTGCTTTTTAGTTTTCTAACTAAACTTGTAATTTTATTAAAGTCAGCTTTTAATGCATGATTATAAAGTTCACCATCTAAAATCATACCAGGATTAGCATCAATAAATGGTTTAACTGATTTCCAGATATGAGGACAACTTGTAATTTCTTTACCAGCTCTAGTCCATAATCCATTTTCATCTGCAATACATCTAATACCATCAAGTTTTGGTTGACTATATCCTTTAGATACTTTATTAGATGCATAATCTGCCGCTAACATGGGTTTAAATTTTTCATAGGAATCTACGTCCTTAATATTTTTGAAAAACTCTTTTTCAATTCTTCTATCCCAAGCACTTTGAGCTTCAGATGCGGCTTGTTCCCAAGCAGTTGTAGCATTTTTTTTACCTGTATTTTTTGGTTCTTTCATGTTCCAAATACTGGTAACTTTTTGTCCAGAAACTAAACCAGCAATAGTTCTAACACCTGCTGGCCCATCAATTGTATCACAACCATATTCAACTGTCCAAATTCTAATTCGACCAGTGCTATCTCTTTTATATAAAGGATCTAAACTTACAATATTTTTCATCAGTTAGAACCACTCTTTTTCTTTAATTATTGTAAAAACTTTTTGAAACAATCTATGAACTGCATCATCAGTTTTAAAACCTGATTCAATACCAAAATCAAAACTTGAAGAACATCTAAATGTTCTATCTTCTGGCATACCAAATTTAACAAATGCTTTAGCTAAAGCAAGTGGATCATTGGACTCAAAGATGACACCATTTTTTGTATCATCATGTAATTGTAACTTTCCGTTATCTGCACTTAAATAAGTAATCATCTAAATCTCCTCATAATTAATTAACTTATACTATTAATATAATACATTTTTAGGATATTACAAGTACTTTTTTTAAATAATTTAAATTTTTTTATTTTTGTAACATTTATGTAACACTATACGTTCTTATAAACGTATTCTAATGCTCTATCTGCCTCTTTAGTAAATGCACGTTTTTTATACCAGTTACCATTATCGACATCAAATTCTCTACATAAGTTTGTTATTTCTTCTACACTTATAGGATATTTGGACTTTACTGCACTACCAGCAACTGCTACCATAATCTGGTACATCTTATGATACCACCCAGTTTTTGAAATACTTCTATATTCGTTTGCTAATTGTCTAGGCCAGAAAGGACAATCACGATAAGAAGTCCAAGTAAAATTATTATCCAATTTATTTTTCTTATATTCTAATACTTCTTTTTGTATTGCTTCTGGTAATCTATCAAAAAAACTATTAAGATTAGCTTTTTCTGGCATAGGGTATTTTTCAATTAAAGTATCGGGATTAAGAACATCACCATCGTTACTGAAAATAAAATTAAAAGCACTATCATATTTCGCAGGGATATAATACATTCTCGATAAGTCTTTAGTTTGCTTATCGCCAAGTTCACCGAGTTCCGATTGGAGGGCAAACCAGAATTTTCTAATTCTATCGTTCGGGACATTGTTTCTAACTGGGAACACGAGTCGGAACTTTGGAGCATTAGTCTTAGAGCTTGCAGTACTATAACACACAAAACGCAAATGACTAAAGCGAGTAAGTAGCTCATCTTTTAAATCTCCTTTAAATTCAAAATCATCAACATCAACACAACACCATTCTGACCATTCAATAACATTATCATTTGCTCGTGTAGTGTCTTTTTTATACACAGCGGGTGATATTAGAACAGCATCTTTTTTTGATTTAAGTTTTCTTTTTGATAAATCGTATAGTAATTTTTCAAATGAATTAAAATCTTGATGTTCTAATATTTTATCAGTTTTATTATCAAAAATATTTTTAAATATAGTATATTTAATCATAGAATTATTATATCAAAATTTTAGAAAAATGTAAACATATTTTTATTAATATCTTTATATTTTTTAATAGCATTTTCTAATACTTTTTCTAATTTATTTGCATAAGATTGTTTGGAAGTTATTTTAAAACAACTATTTGCTAGAGCTTTACGTTCATCTAGTGTACATTTATTATATTCGTTAATTTTACTAATAAAATCATTTTTATCTTTATACATATGAATATATTTATGGAATTTAGTTTCTACCATTTCATATGCTGGGTGTGTTTTTAATTTTTTATGGCCTTTAACAATTAAAGGAACACCACGTGATAGTGATTCAAGTGAAGTAATTGTAAATGATTCCCATGGACTTAACCCAACAAAAGTGCAAACAGATTTGGATATTTTTTTCATAATCTCTTTATGCGGAATATCAAAAAAAGTATGTGTTGGATATTTTTCAATATTTTTGGATACATAAGTATCTAAATGCTCAGTTTTTTTATGCATATGTTTAACTGTAGTAAAAACCTCAGAAGAATATTCGTGATCATTTAAAAAATCATGTATTAAAAATGTATTTTTTTCTCTAGCTGCAGCAGAGACATGCCTTACAATTCCATCGTGATTAATAATATCCTCATTATTGCTATATGATGAAAATACAAAATCATCTACAATAATTGGATTTGTAAAAGTCCATGCAGATCTACGACTTTCATAATATTCTTTTAATCTCATTGAATGATATTTTGAAACACCCAATAATGAATTACCATTTTGTAAAAACTCAGAAAGATAATCAGCATTTATAACATCAACAAACCAACCAGGAATAGAATGTGACATATAAGCAATTGGTATATTAAATTTAAATAAATTTTTATAAATTTTTTTACCAAATAAACGATTGGACAAAATAATGTCTGGTTTAAACTTTGCAATGGATTCAACTAATTGTTTTAAAATTTTCTTTGAATACAATTTTTCTGTTGCTTTTGTATCTGTAACAGTTTCAGTATAAAAGTTTATACCCTCATATTTATGTTGAATATCTGTAAATGGAATATATGCTTCTACTTTATGACCAAGCATACGGAGAGCACTCATCTGTTTTAATAGAGCTTCATCAACACCACTTACTCTATTTTTGTAAGAAAAATATGTTTGATTAGTATAGGGTAGTAAAAAAATTTTCATTCTTCATAATCTTCATCAACCCATCTCGATAAACTAGCATCACTAGGACCTAACATTGGGTACCAAATAGATATAGTTTTATCTGTAAGATTTTGTTCTACAAACTTAGCAAATTTTTTTCTATCTTCTTCATTTCTAAATTTTACAATTACTCTATCGTATTCCATATCCCAATTCCTTTGTTCAAATTCTGGCATGCCATCCATATCATATGGTGTGATTTCTTCTTCTTGACCAGCTAATACAAATAAATTATTTTTTGAAGTATCAACATTATTTTTATTTGCTTTTTTTACTACTTTAGTACCGTTCGACATTAGGTGTTTTACCTCCATCAATTCTAATTTTTTTCATACCCCATTCATTTGGACCTTTGGGTATATTTAACCCTTCTTTCTTTTTTAATTGATGTACAAAAGCACCAAAATTTACATGGTGATGCCATCTTTGTAAATCTTTACGAAATAAAACTGCGACGTGCTCTGGGTGTGCAGCTCTTAAACTTTCCGCAAATTCTTTACGATTATCAAAATCATCTGCGATATATTCGTCAGCTTCATCACCTGTTCTAGTATACTTATCACCAGCTTGTTTTAATTTATAAACTTCTGAAGTGTTACCACCTTTCATAGTCATAGAAGCTGTTTTACCAACTAAAAATTGATTACTTAATATTGAACACCAACCAGCTTTTAGTATTTGTAAACTTAAATCAGTATCTTCATTGTAAAGTCCACGCCATCTCATTGGTATATCATTAGATAACAATATACAGCTATATACCCTAGTATTAACATAATATGGTGGGCGTCTAGCATATCTGGGACAAAAGAAATCATATTGTAAACCTGCCATTTTTACGTTTTCATATCTATCAACAAATTCTTCAAACACTCTAACTGGTGTTCCAGTTTCCATTCTTATTTTTTGGTTCTTGTGTAATCTGTATAAGTGACGCATATTATCGTCCCATATCCAATGACGTTTGTGTCCTTCTTTTATAGAATGTTCCCAAACCCAATTTCTAACAGGTATGGAACCACCAACTTTATCAGAAACTTCTTTAACTGGTATTGCATATTTAGGATTATTTCTAAAGTCGCTGGGTAAAACTAGTATTTTACCTTTAGGAACATTTTCAGCATACTTATCATATTCTGATTCCTCTATAACAATTCTATAGGGTAATTTTAGTTCTTCACAAGTTTTTTGAGTTTGTCTGCTATCCCAGCGACCTTTAGATATAATATAAATTGGGTATTTAGGTAAGTGCATTACTGATCCGATATAATAGTTGATAATGCACCAACTGCAGCACCTTCTTCACAAGCACCAAAAGCAACTTCACCAAGAATACAACCAGCAGCAGTATTACCCAGTAATCTTTGACCCTTCGGTGTAACATAGGTTGTATTACAACCAACTAATATTAAAGTTGAAACAAGTATTATTAATTTTTTCATATTATCCTCCGATTTTTTATTAACAATATTATAACATATATTATTCAATTTGTAAAATACTTTCTAAATCTGGTTCAAAAAAATTAGGACCTTTCATAACTTTTCCATCTTCTCTATATATAGGTTTACCATTTTCACCTAATTTTGACATATTTGATCTTTGTACTTCTGTAAAACATTTATCTAAATTTATACCAAATGCGTGACCTGCACCATAAGTAACATATAATATATCTGTTAAAGCATCAGCTACTGCAACAATGTCTTTATCTTTTAACGCATCATATAATTCATTTAATTCTTCTGAAATAAGTTCTAATCTTAAATGACTAGTATCAGCATCTGCCATTTCTGGTTTTGTTTTAATTTCTTGGCCAAAAGTTTTCATAAATTGACCAACTGCTTCAAAATTTGTCATGCAAAAAAATCCTCTAAAGTTGCTTTTTGTTCTGTGGACCAACCCACAGCTTCTAATATAAATCTTAACGGATCAAGAAATGTTTTTTCAAATTGTAAATCATAGTCAATATATTTATGTAAACCAAATTCTTCTGGTAAAACATCTGGAAATGCAATAACATTTTCTTTTATTCTATTAGGCATTTTCAAATAACAAAATTTTATTCTTGATCCATTTTCAATATTTTCATATTTTTTATTTAATTTAAAATTTTGTAAGTAGTGATTATATAATAAAGAACCACGAACATGAATTGGACTGCCTTTACCATATATTGTTTTTCTATCAGAAAAGGGTGTTATTTTACTAACTGATCTTGGAAATGAAACACTTTCAGCTGGTAATGAGCTAAATTCTTTTTTGAATTTTTTTATAAAGTCTTGTGTTTCTTCTTCACCTTTAGTTATTATTACTTTAAATATTTCTTTAAACTTATTACGTACAACTTCCGGCGTTGAAGATTTTATAGCTTCAATACCCATAATTTTTAATTTTGGATCATCATATTGCACACCTTCTGAATTGTGCACATTTAATATATATCGTTTCTTGGCAGTCCAAATACCACGATCTGCAATAACTTCTCTGGACATTTCCATTCGTGGTTTATGACAATTAAATTTATCATACAATTCAGTATATGATTTAGCAAGAACTGGTTCAAAATGTTCTTTACATACTTTATCCAAAAATTTTACAGGATCTTTTGGTTTTAATTGTTCTATAAGAGGGCCAAAATTAACGTATAAAGAATCAGTATCCATAGCAATAATATAATCAATTTCATTCGTTTTCATAACCTCGTTAATAGATTTGTTTAATGCTTTTTCTGCCCATCTTATAACCATTTGTCCAGTAAGAGTTACACCCTCTGCAATTTGTAAATCAAAATATTTAAAATATTGATTACCTAGTGCACCATAAAGTGAGTTCATCAAAATTTTAATAGCCATTTGTTGATTGTGTAAACGATTTATTTCTTTTTCTAAATCATATGTTTTTGTTTTTACATATTGCTGTTCTGCTGCAAGCATCATTTTCTTTATTGATTTTCTTTCTTCATAGTAATCAATAATTATTGTTGGTACAACACCATCTTTATTTTTAGTATAAGTTGATCCGTTTGTAGCAACTGTAAGATTTTTTTCTTTTCTAATAACTGGGTGTACAGGATCCATATCAGAATTAAAATAATTTAAATAGTAATCTACACCAGATTTTACATCAGAATGTCTAATTATAGTTTCTGGTGACATATTCCATTGTACAATAATATTTGGATATAGCGAATTTAAATCAAATGATACAACCCAATCATGCATACCTTCATATACATCTTTAACATAACCGCCAGCAAATGATGATTTTATAGATTGGTGAGAAGTAATTGGTGGTACAATTTTTTGACTATTTAATTTACGATATATGATAGATTCCCATATTGCAGTAACACCAAATGCATCTTGATAATTTACACCACCTTTATATGCTACGGTCATGGCCAAAGTAATTAAACCCATCTTATCTTCAATTCTGTCAACGAGTTCAACATCTTTCATATTATAGTCAATATACTTTTGAAAATCATCTTTGTAAAGATTTCTTAAAGAACCAGATTCCTCATAAGAAAGTTTCTTTTCACCAAGAACTACGTATGCAATATGATCTAATTTATAGGATTCTTGTGTGCCGTATGTATAACCAAACTTTTGAAATAATTCTAAGTAATCTAAATTTTGTACACCTCTTATATCATAAGTACCTTCAGTTCTATTTAATCTTCTCACTTCTCTATGTTCGACCATACCCCATGGAGAAAACTTTTTAATCATTTCCATACCAAGTATTTGAGCTGTACGATTAATTAAATATGGTATATCAAAAAATCTAATATTCCAACCTGTAATAACATCAGGAATATTTTCTTGTTTTCCCCAAAAGTCAAGAAACTTTGTTAATAAACTTATTTCATCTCGACAACGATAATATTTTACAGGTTTTATTAGTGCTTTATTTGTATCAAAATCACCGTAACCCCATACGTGATAAATGTTATCAACATTATTTTTTATAGTAATTGCTAGTATTTTTTGATCTGCAATAGATGGTTCAGGAAAACCATTATTATATTCTGTTTCTATATCAATTGTTGTTACATTGATTTTGTCGCGATCAAATTCTATATTACGCGGAAATTTTGATGTAATATACTGGTGAATATAATTTTGTGATCCATAGATGTTCATACCTTGAACACCCTTGTATTTTTCTAACCATTGTTTAGCTTCACGCATTGAATCCATTTGAACTGGACCAATAGCATTACCATCTAATCCAGTCCAACCAGAGTGTGGTGGCCAATTCTTTTTTGATTGTACAAAAAATGTTGGTTTAAAATGTTCCCTTCTAAATATCTTTTGCCCAGTCGCATCATAACCGCGATAGAGCATAGAACTGCCGTAACGGACTACTGAAGTGTAAAATGATTTCATAATATAATTATATCAAATTTTTCATAAAATGTAAATAGTTTTTTTATACTGCAAAACTTTCTCCACAACCACAACTGGCCGTAGCATTTGGATTAATTACTTTTAAATAAGAACCACCTAATTCTTCAACATAATCAATAGTACAACCAAAAACAAACATTTCCGCCATTGGATCTAGCCATAAATTTTCAATAGTTGGTTCTTTATCAGTGGTTCCCCATTCATATGCAAAACCAGCACAACCACCACCTTTTACAGATAAAGATACATTTGGTTTACCTACTGACTTTAGATATACTTTAGCCTTATCTGTTACTTGTAGAGGTATTGATTTCATCACATAAGTTCAAAATGTGGACCATCAATAAATGGTCTTCGACCTTGACTTCTTCTTAAATCTATATAAGCATTCATGGCATCTTCTGCAGTACCTGGATATGATCTAATGTCTCCTTCAGACCAGGCTGCACCCCATTTGATAGCTACACCCTTTTCTTCAGCAGCTTGTTTAAATGCATCACATATATCATCATAAACATTTATTTCCCAAACGACATCTGATCCGTCATAGGCTACAACATCAACAGCGTGTGAATAACTAGTATCATCTTGTAAAAGATGTTTGGAATTCATTGTTTGTGATCTACCTGACTCATATAATCTTTTTTGTTCTTCTAGGGTGCGTACTCCATAAGTTACCCCAAAATCAACTTTAGTTAATTCAATAGCTCTTTCGACTACTGCAACCATATCGGGGTGTACACCCTCTAATTTCCCTCGACTTCTTGACGATAAACTAAATGCCATATTTTCATCTCCTGTTAAATTAAAAAGGGACGAGTTTCCCCGTCCCCTTTATTTATATCCACCCTTTTAAATTAGGATTGATAAGTTGTTTTTGTCTTCTCTCTAGTTCAACTAAGTCGTGAGAACTAGCTAGCCATTCTTCTCTAAGTTCTTTTTGAGATTTAGGCCTTAAGTTCCAAATAAATTTTAATATTGTTTGTATCATTTTAGCCCCATCTTTTCATTTAATCTAACTGTTAAACTATCTACAGTTTCGTGCATATAATCTGACCTAGCGTGTCTAAGTAAAAGTATAGCAACTTCTCTATTTGTAGATTTCTGTCTAGCGGTTGTCCAACCCATATACAGTTTTATTAATAAAGTTTTTAAAGATTTTGATAGGCTTTCAAGCAGACTCGTTGAGTAGTTGAGCACTATTGTTGTCATTGGTTTTTCTCCCAGTTCCGATTGAAATTTGCTGGGGTCGCATCTTTTCCGGTAGGACCACTTCTATACTGACAGTAAGAATCCCATCCGTTAAATCCGCACCATTGACTTCTGCGTACTCTGATAACCTGAACGACTTTACAAACTTTCGACCAGATATACCTTTATGAACATATTTGTTCTGATCTCTTCTAGCCTCACGATCGCCTGTAATTGTAAGCACGTGATCTTTGAGTTCTATAGATATATCATCTTTTGAAAAACCAGCAATAGCTAATTCAATATCATACTTCATATCGCCATCTTTGACTACGTTATGAGGTGGATATGTATCTTTTGCGTGATTTGTTATATTTTCGAGTTCGTCAAATAAATGATCGAAACCTAAAAAAGCGTTCCTAGGGAACATAAAAGTACCAGTCATGTTTACCTCCTATGACTTTAGCAAGGTTAAAAATATAGGACCCATTATTGGCATCCTACTATTATATATAATACTTTTTTTATTAATTACAACCCCTATACGTCAATTTTTTCTGGTAATGTTAAAAAATATTCTAATTGTGGATTTGTTTGTAATGGTATTCTTTTTTTAAGTGCTGGTTTTTTACCGTCATGTACCATACAACCAACTTCAAGTAAAGTATATTCACCAGTACTAGGTGGTCCATGATTTGCAGTCATATAATCTCTAAGTCCACTAATTAGTTCATTAGTATAAGTGTTATAATATTTTTGACATTCATATTGATTTTGAAATTGTAATCTGTCTGTTATTCTCCAGTCATTTGTATTCTCTGGGTGAAACATAAACAATGCGTATAATACATAGTACATAATATCCTCCCTATTATGCTCTATTGCCTCTAAGGGCAAAAAATAAACCACCAACCCACAATAAAACGTGCAAGTTATCATAAAGTAAAACGTCCGTTAAACTTTCTGGTTCACCTATCCATATAACACCAGTCATAATACAACACATAGTAATACCACTAAATCGTGTAATCATGTCACCAATCCAATCAAGCTTTTGATTATATAACCAACTTGCAGTTAATATACCACCAAATAATAAACCAAGACCAGACAAAAATTCACCGTACGTTACAACCCACCAAACTAATACTGATAAATCATATGACGATGCTTCATCTGCATCAACTGGCATTTTCATATAACCCTGATGTACAAATACTATGGCCAACGGTATTCTTAATAACCAATGGCTCATACAAAATTCTGGTAAATTTTCAATTAATTTTTTCATTTTTCATTTACTCTATCTCTTGCGTGTAATACTTCTACAAATGCATAACAATTTGGACACGATAAATTTGTTCTTATATCATAATTTTTTTCCCACTCAGAATCAGTTTCTTCAAAATCTATGTCGTGGTCACCACCCCAAATTAATTCTGTATTACAATGCCAACAATTCATTCACAAAAATTCCTTAAAAATTTGCAATCAACTTCACCCTTACATACTCTTTCATGCTTAGCATTTTCCCAACAATCACCGTCAGGTAAGTGCATTTGTACAAATATATCCCAGGTATCTAAAGATGAAAATAATAACATTGCTGGAAATACTAACATAAAAAATACAATTGTTAGAAATGCCCAACCAAAACCCTCATTATCATATGGTTCATTACTCACTTATACCCATCCTTTCCAAATATTCAGGATATAAATCTGGGTTTCCAGTACCGCCTGTACCATCATCACCAAAATTACATCTTGCAACAATTAATAAAAATAATAAACTTCCGTATGCTATATATTTACTAAATTTTATAAAACCAACATACGCTTCTTCAGCCTGTTCTTGGGCCGCTTTTTTCACATCATTCAATTCTTATTTCCTATATTATATTTTGGACATAATTCCCATTTATCTTTTTCTTTAAATGGTATAATTTTAATTTGTCGCATTGGAGCTAATGGATCCAATTGTTTAGTATTTTCAATTGTTATTAGACCCCAATCACTCATAAGTTGTGCAATTGTATTTCTACGCGCAACATCATTTTCTTCTAAATTAGATTTTTTACCATCTAACAGAAATAACTCTTTAAAGTGTACTATGAAATATCTGCCTTGTTTGTGTAGTATATGGCAAGATTGAAATAATTTATTTTCTTTTCTTGATGCTACACCAATACGAGTAAGCGTTTCTCGAACCTTTAAAAAATCATCTGGTTCATTTAGAGTAACTTCTAGCATAGAACTAGGCGTCCACTCTATTATATTACTTTTTTCCACCTTTATAAACCTTCTTTCTTAATTCTCCAATTTGTTCGGACGAAAGAAGATTATGAACTGCTTTAGCTTGTTTATTACTATATCCATAATACTCTTTAATAACGTCCAAGTCATCTATAATTTGCGGTTTATTCCATTTGGAAAACCGTTTTTTCTTTCTAATCATATTTATAAGAAAATCAAATTGGAGACGATTATCTAGGTGGTGGTTAATATTCATTTCATTAGCAATCACAGCAGTATCTTTAAAGTATGATAAACCACGATTAACCATAAAAGAATTGTATTGTTTTTCAGTAATATCATCAACTATGATATCTTTTTTACCAAAATTTATTTCATTTAAAAAAGTAAATGGACTCATTCGTAAACCCTATTATGTGTATCACTACATCTTACAAAAGTTGTACACTTTGGTATATCTTTTAAACGTCTTGCACCAATATATGTACAAGTTGATCTTACACTACCTAACAAGTCTTGTAAAGTGTTTTTTACTTGACCCTTGTAAATAATTTCAACTTCTTTACCTTCTGATGCTCTATAATCTTTTAAACCACCAAAATGTTTTTCATTTGCTAGAGTCGAACTCATACCATAAAACTTAATTTGATTGTCTATCACTTCTCCGCCACCTTCGTCGTGACCAGCGAGCATTCCTCCGAGCATGACAAAGTCCGCTCCTCCGCCCAGGGCTTTAGAGACGCAACCTGGTGTCGTACAGCCTCCGTCAGCAATAATAGAAGCACCAAGGCCATGAGCAGCGTCGGCACATTCAATGGTCGCTGAGAGTTGCGGGAAACCGACTCCAGTCTGTATACGAGTAGTACAAACAGAACCAGGCCCGATACCACATTTAACAACGTCTGCCCCATTTAAAACAAGCTCCTGTGTCATATCTCCAGTTACAACATTTCCGGCCATGATAATAAGTTCAGGAAACTGTACTCTTAGTGAGTAAATGAAATGACTAAAAAATTCAGTATATCCGTTAGCAACATCTACACATAAGTATTTAATCTTTCCGTCAGTTAATTCGTAAACATTTTTAAATTTTTTTAAATCTTCTTTTGTTGCACCAATTGACATAATAGTGTAATTAGAAACTGCCTCACTATCGCTATCAAAATATTCAACTAATTCGTTTTGACTATATGTTTTAACTAAACAAGTCATCAAACCAGACTTACGCAATTCTGTTGCCATTTCAAATGTACCAACTCCGTCCATATTTGACGCAATTATTGGTATACCATAAAATCTTCTATCTTGACCTTTAGCATTAGCAAATTCTATTGTTCTAAATAAATCAACTTCTTGTCTACTTTTTAATGTTGATCTTTTGGGTCTAAATAAAACATCTTTATAATCTAATTTGATTTCATTTTCAATAATCATTAATCAACACCATATAATTTAAAAAGTGATTTAACATTACCGACATGCTTCCATCTCGTTGGACCTCTTTGAAATACTACCCATTTATGTCCCCAAGCACCAAGAGCGTCTGGGTAATGTTCTTGCATATAATCATCAAAACTTTTTCCTGTAGTGTATATATCATCAACAATCATAGGTTGATGTTTTTCTTCTCCTGTTGCATATTTTTTTAAAGCATTAGCTAAAGGTATACCACCACGAGGTATTCCTTCAACTGATCTAAATGGAACATCTTGATATTCCATTATCATACTAGCTAAACAATCCCAATCATCTAATGATAAAGCATCACATTCTATTTTAAAATTTAATTGATTACCAGCATGAGATGTAAATTCACCCCATGTAAATAATTTAGGATCTTCTGCTGTAACAATTTCTACATTATCATAACTTCCGTCAAATTCTAATTTTACTGCCATAATAATTCCTTTTAAGTAGTATATCTTTTTTTAACTAATGGTTCAGATGAAGTGGTATCAATATAGTCACCATTAGTTAAAAATGTTCTGTCTACAACTTCTTTTACTATTCTATCATCAACAATTCTATATGTAATTAATTCTTGTTTAATAATATTAGTATCTTCTCGCTCTATAGCAGTTTTTAGTGGTCCACCTTTTATAACCATTATGACCACCTTGGTCCACGTGCCCAACAAACTAATGATTTTCTTGTACCCTTAGTTACCGGTGTTACTTCATGCAATAAAAATGATGGAAATGCTACAAGATAACCTGCTTTTAAATCTTTAATAAGTGTATCACCTTCACCATGTCCATCCCATATATGTAATTCACCGCCTTCATATTCTGATGGATCATTTAACAATATGCTGTAAGAAATTTTTCTAATATTATTAATAGAATCAAACAATCTACTTTCATCTATATGTTTATTAAAACGTCCATTGTCGGTATCTTTATATGTTGCATGTTGAAAAGCTTCAAATCCATTAATATTAAACATATAATGCATACCATTCATTTCCCTAAGAAACTCTGTCATTTTTTCGTATATCCATGTAGTTTCTTCTTGTGGTTCAATCCATCTTATATCTGAACTTCTATTTTTGTTTGGTTCTCCTTCAGCATCAGGACCGCTATTACCAACAAGAGATTCTTTAACTTCAAATATTTTTGATACATCATCTATTTTTTCAAGTTCTTCTTTATTGAAAAAATCTGGTATAACAACACAATAATCATTTATTCTGATGTTTTGATTAGCTTGTTCGGGATATATTGAATACATTATTTAAACTCCACGTTTGCCATAATTTCTGTTAAACAAGCAACTACATTTAATTCGTGATCAGCTACAAAAGCATTTTTGTATTGATAATCAGCTAATATTAAAATTACTTGTGGTATACCTTGTGGTGCGATATGATCTGTCATATTATCATATATACCACGAAAAATATATGAACTGTCAGTATCAATATTATTTGATACCCATTGTCTCATGTTTTTAAAATCTTTATCTTTTATAAAGTTTAATAGTTTTGAAAAATTGTCAGACCCATTATTATCATTAGATAATCCACTAATATTACCAACAAAACTATTTCTTTGTAATTCGTTTAGTATTCTTCTCCAATCTGGAGCAAATTTCATAATCAAATTAACTACAGACATTTGATCATATTTTATATTTTCATCATCTAAGATTTTTTGTGATCTTTTTAAAAACTGATCACATAGTTCTGCTAAATCTTTTTTAGTAGTATTAAATTCATAAACACCACAACGAGAATGAAGTGGTTCAATAATTCTATTTTTAAAATTACAAGTTAAAATAAATCTACAATTATTTGCAAATTCTTCTATAAAACCACGTAATGCTGGTTGAGTTGATTGGGGGTTAAGATAATCTGCTTCATCAAGTATTACGACTTTTACATCACCCTGTAATGAAACAGAACTAGCAAATTGTTTTATTTTACCTCTAAGAGTTTCAATATTACCTTCTTCTGAACCATTGATTACAATGTAATCTAAATTCAATTCATTACAAATAGCTTTTGCAATAGTTGTTTTACCCAAACCAGCAGTTCCGGTAAATAACATATTAGGTAATTTACCAGAGTCCACTATTTTTTGAAATGTTTCTTTTAAGTTTTTGGGTAATATAGTATCACTTACTGTTTTTGGTCGATACTTTTCAACCCATAAAAAATCATCTGACATACTTTCTCCATAATATAATTATAACACAATTCAAATAGAAAGTAAATATTAATCATTCATTGCTTTTTCTTGTTCAAGTTCTTCTACACCTTGAATAACTTGTATACATTGATCTCTTAAACCACCAATAGTAGACAATTCTTCACCCTTAAATGCACCACGTTGACACATGGCATCAATAACAGCAACCATACTTCTGCATGATTTATTTGCTAAATCTTGTATAACTTTTTCTTTTGCTTGTGTCGGATCAATATCCGTTACCATTTCTTTAGTTTCAGTTTTTTCTGCCATATTATTCTCCAAATGTTGATGACTTTTCTAATGCAATCCAATATTTTACGTTCATTCTAGGATTGATAAAATGTGATATTAATTTAGATGATATTTCAACTTCATAATCATCTGGTATTATTTTAAGATTACTTATATTTAAAATAAAGTTAAATTTTGTATTACTATCATATTCACCAACTGTATCAATAGAAAAAGTATTTGATGTACTGTTTTGACTATCAATAACCGATAACTTTATTGCTCCATTACTATCAGTAATAGATACTTCTGAATGTCCTAAAGTTGACGCAGCTCTTTTTATTTTATCTAAAACTACTGATTCAAGTTTGAATTTAACTTCAGAACTTGGCATAATAATATCTTTATCTGGTGTCGTTAAAGTATCAAGCGATGAATAAAAATATTTTATTTTTGTTCTACCAGTCGAATCATTTATAATCATATAATCTTCTTCAAATGATAAATTCGGTTCATCAACTAAACCAAGAACACCAATAAATTCACTTAAATCATAAACACCAAAATCTTTTGGAAAACTATCATCAAGTTCAGCAGTAGATAAAACATTTCTAGCTTCACTTATAGTTTTTAAAATATTACCCTCTTTTACTAAAATATTTTGATTAATGTCAGAAAAATTTCTTAACACCGACATTGTATTATCTGAAAATTTCATAATAAACCTCACTTTTTATATAATAATTATACAACATTTTTTTCATTTTGTAAACACTAAGCCGCAATTTTTGAAAAGTTTTTTACTTTTACAAATTCTATTTTATCTTCAAATTTATTATCCAATATTTCTCCTTTATGTGATATTACAAAAACATTTGTTTCATCTGGAAGAGTAGTTAATATTTTTAATAGATTTTCTACACCCTCATAATCTAATGAGGAATCAAATGTTTCATCTAATATTAGTAAATTAGTTGATACTGAATTTTTCATTTTAGCTATTTGACGCCATGTAAACAATAAAGATAAATCTATTCTTTGTTTTTCACCCTCAGAAAAAGAATCGTATGTAAAATCATCTCTGTGTCTTGATCTTATAGTTTCATTAAATTCTTCATCTAAATCAAAATGCACATAAAAATCTAACACTTGAAGATATTGATTAATTAAAGTATTCATTACAGGTAAATATTGTTTTATGATTTTAGTTTTTATACCCGTATCTTTTAACATTTCTGTCATAGCAGAATTATATGAATATCTTTCACTTCTTATCATTTTTTCATTATATAAATCAGACTTACCTAATATCAGTTTTTCTAATTGATCTTTTGCTGTTGTTAAATCAGCGGAAACATCATTATTTAAAAAATCTTGATATTCTTTTATACTATTCTGTAAAGTTCTTATTATATTATTATTACTATTAATAATCATCTGTCTTTCCCTTACAGAACCCAGATTATGATTCCAGTTATCAATATCTTGTACTAACCCTTCGTATTCATCTTTTATTAAAGTTAGTCTACTTTGTAACGATTTTGCTTCTATTTTAGCTTCTGATAAAGCTGAATCTTTTATTTCTTGTGATATATTTTGTTTACAAGTTGGACAATTATCAGTTGTTTCAAAAAATTTAGCAGTTTTACCGATAGCTTTCATTTGAGTTTTTACTTCAGAATTAGCCATCATATTGATATTTTTCAAATCATGGAATCTTTTTAAATCATCTTCAATTCTTTTTTGTTCTTCATCTAACCCATATGATAAATCTGAATTATCTTTTTGGTGTTGTGCTATTTCATCATTATGTGATTTTATCTTTTCTTCATACTGCTTTTTATTTTCATCAGTTAAAGTTTTTATATCCTTAATATATTTCTTTTGAGTTTCTATTTTATTAGTTGATACATCAATTTTATAATTTAAATCTTTTATTTCATCTTTTAATCTAGTAGTTTGCTCTCTTAATATTACATTCATTTTAGAAAAAATATTAATGTCCAGAAGATCCTCAATAACACTTCTCCGATGTCCACTTGATAATTGCATAAAGGGAATAAATGAGGAGGAACCTAATACAACTACCTGATGAAACGACTTATGATTAAGTTTCAGGATATTTTGTTCAAGGATCTTCTGGTACTCTTTGGAATGAGATGATTGGTTCATCATATCACCATCTTTCCAAATCTCAAATGTGTTGGGTCTAATACCTCTTATCACATTATAAACTGATTGGCCAATTGTAAAATTAACCTGTACTACACATTCTTTAGAATTAACAGAATTAATTAATTGATTTTTGCTTATGTTTCTGTGTGGTTTTCCAAATAGTCCAAAAGATATAGCATCTAGCATTGTAGATTTACCACAACCATTTGGACCAACTACTAATGTTGATTTATTTTTACTTAAATCTATTTCTGTAAAACTATTACCCGTGGATAAAAAGTTTTTCCATTTCACTCTATTAAATTTTATCATTTCAAAGCTAAAACAAAAAGAATCGCAATTAATAATATATTAGTTAAAATCATTTGTATACACAATATTAAGTGGTACCAAACCCAACGATGTTTATATAGTGTATGTATATTGACTTTTGTATCGACTTCTTCTGTTTCATTATTTTCCTGTTTCTTTAAACCAAATATTGTTAACATATCCATTATGCTATCTCTAAAGATTGAGCCTCTGTCATTAAATCACGCATATTAATTTTTAATTTATCTTTATCTAAATCTGTATCAACACCATCAATATAATCGTCCATAAGTTTTGGTGTATCATCAACTTCTAAACCTTCATCAGCTATATTTTGTCCAATAAATTCACTAAAATTTTCTGCTATCTTTAATTCATATATATCTTTACTCTGTATTCTATCAATAAATCTATCATAAACAAAACTATCACCCTTGTTTATTACTACAACTTTTACAAATTTGTTATCTAAATTAGATACGTTATACTTATTATAATCTATTTTTTCTGCATTGTAAAGTATTTTTTCAAATAAAGTATGTTTATTTTGTATCTTTTGTATTTTTCTTGTTTCGGTATCTAAAATGTGAAAAAACTTTGGATCGTGAGCATCCGACCAGAAAAATTCCATTTGTGATCCAAGATACCATATATTTTCTTTTTGTGATGCTGTATGAAAATGTCCTGTTAAAACTTGTTCAAATTTTTTAAATATATTAGGACTCATACCATGTCTATTTGGTATACCTCTTAACATATCAAAACCTATTAATTCTAAATGTGCACCCAACCAATCTGCTTTACAATGTTTTATAAAATTTATTGATTGATCATAATTTTCCTGATTGATCCATGGAAGTAGTGCCATTTTTAATGATCCATATTCCATAACAGTTGGGTCCATAATAATATGGACCTCGTTCATATAATGACCTAGTAATTCTTTTAATGAATTTAAATCATTTGTATTTTTGTAATAAGTGTCATGATTACCTGGAATAATATCCATCATCATACCACGTTTTCTTAATTCATTTAAAAAACATTTTCTATTATGATTTAATGCTTTAAAGTTTACAAATTTTCTATGATCATAATAGTCACCAAGATGAACTATTTGTTTTATGTTTTGTTTTTCACATTCTGGAAAAAATACTTTATCATAAAAATCTTTTGCATTATCTAAAAATATTTGTGAAGAATTTCTTATACCACAATGGGTATCATTCAATATAGCTATTTTCATTATTTCTTTTGTACACCCTGACTTATAACACAATATATATTATAATTTAAATGATATTCAAACATTGTATATGTATTTGTTGCTGGATTAAAATAAAATGACATTGGTATTATTTCCATTTTATCTTGTAATCCATCTTCTGATCTTACTTTAGTTGTTTGTAAACCTTCAAATATTAGTATTTCTTTTCTACTATTTGTAGTTTCCATAGCCATTGATCTTTTCATACATAACACTGGTTTATCATTCCATGTCATACCAAAAGATACTGTTACTGTTACTAATACTAAAACTATTATAGCAACTAGCATTAATATTACGGGAAATTTATTCATTTCATAAACTCGCTTAAATCTGAATCAGTGTTTACTGCTCTTTTCTTTTTTATTTTTTCTTTCTTTTCAAAAACTTTTATTTGATTATCAGTATGTCTAACCTTTTCAATTCTATCTTTCAAAGTATCTACAAATGCACTAACTACTGAATTAGAACTACTTTGATCAGACACTATAAATTCTTCTATACCTGAAGAACTTAAATATTTCATTTTTATATCTTGTTGTTTCTTTTCTTTTGCTATTCTTCTTAAAAAGGCATACCAAGTAATTTGAGTAAAGTATGCAAAAGCATTAGGATTTCCAGTTCTTGTTGCGGCTTCTAAATTATAATTACCAATTGCTTTTAAGCAATTTTCTACAGCGTCCATAACCATTTCTTCTCTATACGTATATCGTATAAAGTTAGCTTTATGTGACAATCCTTCAGCTATTCTTAAAAAGCATTGTGCAACATAGTTTGGTACTTTGGGTATTTCTTTATTTTTTGATTTTGCATTTTCAACTATTTTAACATAGTCGACTACGGCCTGTGAAAATTCTGCATTATTAACATAATGAATATTTTTCTTTTTATTTCTAGCCATTCACTTTACTCCATTAATAGTAAAATTATATAATAAATAAAACTATTTGTAAACACATATTTTTTTAAATAAAAACAAAAAATAATACTTTACAAATTTTGAGTATTAGTATATAATAAATTAAGGTATTTGGGAGGTAGGGATATACTAATGAAATATTTTTGGAAATTGTAAAATATTTGTTGGTTCATCACTATCCTCATCATCTTGTTCTTCTTTTAATCTTTTTGTTTCTAAAACTTCGTGCAATTCTTCATCTGTTAAATGATCATACTTTTCTAAATCTATAGGTCCCAAATCTTTACTTTTTTCTTTTAAAAATTTATTCATTTTAATAATAGATTTTTCATATAATTTAATTAAATCATCTGAAGGAGTTGTTTCACCAATAATATGATCTGAATTAACTGTTTGTAATATATTTGGATCATCTGCAAAGGATAACCATGGTCTAAAACTAAAAAATTTATAACCACTACTTATATTATAAGTATCACACAATTTCATAACTTTTCTTATCAATATGCCAGAAGTTTCATTTGTGTCCCATTGTACAACTTCGCATATTATTTCTTCATTAGTAGTTAATTTAAAATGTCTTATATTTTCTTTAATCATATTTCTATTTCGTATGTTTTAAAATTAAATTTTTCTTTTCCATATATTTTTAATCTATCTTTTCCATGTTGCCAACTAAAATTTTTACTAACATCATTACATAAATTATCTATAACATCAAAAAGTTTTGTTGCTTTGTTATTATCAGACTTTCTTAATCCTCTTCCAATTGATTGCAATACTCTGATTTGTGATTTGCTTGGACTAGCAAAAACAATATTATGAAGATTACGAATATTAATACCAGTGGAAAAAGTACCAAGACTGGCCACAATGATAGCATTCTTTTGTTTTTCAACTATACCTCTTATTGCCTCTCTATCTGATGTTTCTGTTGCTCCAGATACAAAAAATACTTTTCGCGCTTCGTTTACTTTAGTATTTATTATTTTAAATAATGGTTTTCCATGTTTTTCTACCCAATTAAAAAGAACTAATGTATTACCTTTTTGATCTACAGCTAAATTTGCTATAAAGTTATTTCTTTTTTTATTTTCAACTATATATTCAATTTCTTCTTGATATGTTTTTTTACCAAAGTCGTCGCGCTCTTTTTTTAAATAATTTAAAATTATTCTATGTATATCTAATTTAGCTAATGTATCATTGTCTTGTAAATTTTTAGTAGTAGTTACTCTATATACTTTTCCAAATAATCCTTGTAAAACTAATTCATGTGTTTGTGTTCCGTCCAAAGTACCAGTTGTGCCATATCTATATTCTGCTTCTGTAGCTTTGTTCATTATATTCATTAATGATTTTGATTTAAAACCATGACATTCATCACCAAAGACAGCACCAAATTGTTCAAACCACATTTTAGGTAATTTATATATTGATTGCCATGTACTGATGTAAATATTAGCATTATCACTTTTTTCTTTACCTGAATAAATTTTATGAGCCATGTTTTTGGGCATATTGTAAGTTACAAAATCACTATACATTTGTTCTACTAAACTTGTAGTTGGTACAATAACTAATACTTTTTGATTATAATTAGCTAAAAACCAACGTATTAAATAATATATTATTAATGATTTACCAGAACCTGTTGGTGATAATAATATTGCTCTCTTTTGTTTTATGGCATGTGATATACCAGTAAATTGATAATCCCTTAATTCAAATGGTATATCTAATGTTTTTGCAAAATAAAATATATCTTCCGGTTTAACGATATTAATATCTGTAGCTAAACCATACTTTGTTCTTATTTCTTTTAATTTGTAATTTCTTGTATCAGCAAATACTTTTAATTGTGGATATAATCCACCGGGTAATTCACCACTATTAGTATCATATAATCTTATTTTACCATCCCAGACTCTACGTTTAAATGCTGGCATAAATCTATAACCTGGAACATAAAAAGAAAAAAACTCTTTTAGTTCTACAGCTATACCGTATTCACAATCAACGTGCAAATTTGAATGATCTAATTTCCGGACTGAAATTGTTTCCATCTAATTATATTACTTATTGTTTGATGTCGCCATTTTAAGTTATCTATTATTTCTATTAAAGAGTCAACAATAGTTTTATAGTATTGTATTTTTTCTTCGGACTTTTGTATTTCTGGATCAGCATCATAATAATAATTCATTTCACCCTTCAGTATTTTTAATCCATCAAATGGATCAGGATCCCATTTTAATTTTTCAATTTCATCTTGATCCATCTTTCCATTATAATATAACCATTTTTGTTTTAAAAGAATTTTCTGCTCAAACTCACACTTCTTCAGTATAAGTTTTGCTTCCATTAGTTTGTCTAAATATTTGGAGTGTAAAATAGGAACTTTTCTTGAGGTTTCATCTAAATGTAATTCACTAATTTCACAATCATTTTTCCATTCATCAAGTATCTTTTTCAAATCCATCATAACTATTATCTATATCTTCCTCTTCTCTAGTTTTATATGCCCATTCATCTGTGTGACCAACTGACCACTTTGGTTCAGTTTCTACTCTATAATTTTGTGTACATACTTTAAAATCTGGTGTCATTAATTTATCTGGTGTTAATGAACTATCACGCCATATTATTCTATTATTCGGTTGTGCTGCAAATTGTCCATTATCTAATTGTAAAATATTAAATGATTTATGTTCTGGATCATGTTCAGAAAAATTTTGATCTAGTGTTGATCTTTCTGAATGACAATTATCTATTGTAAAAAGATATTCACCTGGGTGCATCTTTTTATCTTTTCCAAAAAATTCACAATTACTTAAAAGTGGTTTTTCTACCACAGTTAAATTATAATCAAAACAATCCCATAATTGAAGAACATCAAGCGGTAAATCACCGTGACCTTCTATTTTCCATACAAATGCTGATATTGGAAGTTTATCAAATAAAGCACCATAATCAGTTAATAGTGTTTCAAAATATAATGCTTTACTCATTGTAGACTTTACACTTACCCAAATTCCTGGAGTGTATTCACCATGTCCTTTTTCTAAATCATACAAATATTCTTTTCTTACAAATACGTTCATTGGTGGTAAATTATGTATCAAAAATGCCATATTAATCCTATATTATAATAAATCAAAATAACTAAATCTAAATGATATAGCAAACGTAACAAACTCTGTACCAGTAGCAGTCGATTCAAATGATATATCACCTAATGCAATTGGTATACAATCTATATATTTTATTTCTTTAGTTTTATTATTATGACTTGATAAGATTGTTACCGTAATATCCGAGTATGTTGGGACTTGTTTTAATCTAAAATTTCTTTTTACAGCTGGTAATTCTTCTTGTGTTAAAATACGTCTCATCCAACTATACATTTCATTATATGAAGATAAATTTTCATCTAAAATCAAATTTGCAGATAATTCATTATATGTTAATTTTGAACCAGTAATTGGAACACCAGTAACATTTCTGTATGGAAGTTCCACTGGATTCATTATCATTCCTGGGTGTGTAAGACTTTGTGCAAAATATTCTAAGTTAGGATAGTTTTCTCTATCTATCGTTAACTTATAAGAAGTTGGTTGTAAGTAATTTAAATTGTTTGTTAATGTAGCCATATTACTATTTATATTGTTTTAGGGGCATAAACTTCACATTTTTTACATATCTCTGGTAAGTTGTCTGGTGTATAAAATAAATTTCTAAATTTTTTCAATTCTTCACTATACCACAATTCTGAAAATGGCCTTTCCTTTACATTACCAATTACAGTTTCAAAATTTACATCTCTACACTCACAAACTTTATAATCACCTTGTACTGTTATAAGAGGTTTTCTATATGTAACTTCACATGGTTTAGTTCTTGGTAATCTTGGTTTTATTTTTGCTGATAAGTATTCATTATTTTTCATTTCTTCTTCTAACAATCCACCCCATGTATCAAAACCATGTGCACTAATCGGTTGAATATTATTTTTTTTACATACATAAACCATATTCATTAAATCTTCTTGAATAGTTGGTGAATTATCATAATGTCTTAAAACAACATGAGCTTTTACATTTCTATTCTTAATTAAAATGTCACCAAGTATTTCAATATTATTCATAACTTTTTCGTATTTATCAACACCCATTAATTTATCATACATTTCTCTATTCCAACCAGTCATTGAAATACCAATATCAAATTCTAAGTTTTTTAAATCATTTAAAGTTTTTTGAATAGATGCCCTGAAAGAAATAAAATTACTATACAAATAAACTTTTCTAATTTTACTTTTTTCTAAAAATTCAAATCTTTCAGCAAAATATTTATCAGTAAAAGGATCTGCTACAGTTGGTGTTAAACTAATTTCTCTACCACCCATATTAATATAATCATTTACTACATTTTCAAATAATGATTTTTCCATATATTCAATAGGAAATGTTCCATGTATTTTAGGGTACATACAAAATACGCACCGAGCATTACATAGATTAGTTGTTTCAATATACAATCTATCTGGTATGTTCATTAAATTATTTATTAGATAAAAAAAGAGGGGTTAAAAAACCCCTCTAAAGTTATTAGTTAGAATTTATATTATTGATCTAATATCTTGTCAACTCTAAAAATTCTGTAGTACTGATTTGCTCTAAGTGTACTTGAATGAATTCCACTTTGTGCTGTACTTGTTACAAATGGGTTAACCTGCATTCCGTATCTGGTTTTGAAACCAATTTTTGGTTGGAATGTGTTTTCACCCACTGCACGAACCATTGTTAATGGTACGTATGGACAGTAGAAAATACCAGCATCATAAGGATTTGTACCCTTATAACCTACGTTTACATAGTTTGCAACCGCATATGGGTCAATGTAAACTTTCATATTTCCGTTTAGAGTACCAGCAAAAGTATTACCTGTATCGTCAACAGTTAGACTAGCTGACATACCTGTTGGGTAATGTAACATATTTGCTGCATTAAGAGCAGAAGCTACGTCAGAAGAACAGATTAAGAAGTTACCCTTACCACGTCTTGTTTCTTTTGCAATTACGTTTGCTTCTCTTTCAATTTGAAAGACTAGACCCTTATACTTTTCAACTGACCATCTTCCATCAGCATCATTTTTCAAATCAAAAATACCTGTTGTGGTAATTCCTGTTTGAAGAGCACCAATTTTAGCTTGACCATTAATAGTTCTAATTACTTCTCTATTAATTTCTGCTAAAATTTCAGTTGACAGAATATTTGCCAACTCAGTTTCAGCATCAAGACCATGAATTGCTTTCAAGTCCTGTGCTAATTCTAAGCTGTATTCTGCTTTTAATGCTCTTGATCGAGCAGTAACTGTTGCTCTTTCAATTGTAAAACCCATTTCTGGGAAATGAGCATTTGGTGCAACACCGTCACCTAGTGCTTCAGCTTGAGCTGTTGAATAACCAGTACCATGTGATACAGTAGTAGTTTCGTCTGAGATAGTGTTATCACCATCACCATCAGTTATACCAAATAGTCCTGATGGACCACTTGCAGTATGACCACTATTTTGTGAATCACCAGAGAAGAAAGTATTAGCTTCGTTAAATAAAGCTTCATTTCCATCAGTTTCACCAGCAATTCTAAGACCTTGTGGATCTCTGTAGGTTGATTTCATAGCAAAGATAAGTCCAGTTGGACCAGTCATTGGTTGTACACCGCAAAGATCATATGCCATTAGATTTGGCATAGCTCTTCTTACAAGTGCAATTAATACAGGGTTCCAGTTATCAATATTACCACCCGTAGCATTAGTTGGGGCAGCTTCAGTTAACATTCCCTGCTCTTTTAAAGCTATTTCTTGATTTTCAAGAACAGCAGCTGTAACAGCTTTTCTGTGATGATCTTCAATTTTGCCAGCAGATTCCTCATTGAGTACTGGGGCCCATTTTTCGATCAACTTATCGTAGGATACAGTATTTGTTTGCATTTCCTAAGACTCCCTTAATTTTTGATTTGTGATTTAAGAGCGGTTAAATACTGTGACATTGAACCAGAAGTTTCAACAGTATTATCTTCTGCTGTATCTTCTTCTATGTTATCAAGTTCACTTTTAACTGCTTTCTTCTTAAAGTAGGATTCTTTAACAGTATTAACTTTTTCAGCAAAATCTTCTTTACTATCAAAATCAATACTATCTGTTAAAGTTTTTAGTTTTTCAATTTGAGTTTCTGCTAGATCATTTGAAGCTTCACGGATAACCGCTTCCCTCTGATAACCTTCGAGTTCCTCTGTCATAGCGATGGTTTTTGCTGTTTGATCATTAAGAGTATCTTCTAACTCTTTGACTTCTTCAGCAAGATCGTCAACTAGGTCGACTTTAGACTCAGGTACTTCAATGTAAGACTCTGTGAATAAATCTTTTAGATTATTCATAAACTTCTCAGCAATTTCTGTACGGAGACCACTTTGAACAGCAACCTTATTTTCTTCCATCCAATTTTCAACTACGTAATTAAGATATGAATCCACCTTATTTACAAGTTCTTCTTTGGTTTCAGAAATTTCAGATTCCAATTCTTCATTATATTTTTCTTCAAGGCGATCAATTTCTGCAGCTACTTTTGAATTAATTGCAGCTTCAAAAATTGTTTGTGCTTTACCCTTAAATTCTTCGGATAAAGTTGCTTCTGAGTTAACAAGAGCATTAAGATCACTTGACCAATCTACTTCGACATTAACATCACTTTTTGCATCAATAACTGTATCTACTTCTTCAGTATCTTCAGCCATTAATTTAGCATAAGTGTCTGCTAATTCTTCTTTTTTCATTTTTGACATCTTTTGATACATGCCATTCATCATAGCAGATTTAGTCTTTGGCATTTTGTATGCCTCAGTTGGTTGAGCACCAGCATCTTTTGCTTTACCAGGTGCTGCCATCATTTGATCTTTTTTGTCCTTATCACCTTTACGTTTTGGTGCAGGTTTAGTAGCATCAGCAGCTTTATCTGTCGCTGCTACTGCATTTGCCTCTGCATTTTTAGGATCATGTCCTTTAGCTTCTTCTACACTTTCCTCTTCGTATAGATCGCCAATGACATCATCTTTGATTTCTTCTGTCATTATTTGACTCCCTAATTTTTATTTTTGAGTAACGAGAGGAAATTTTTAAACTCACGGACTTGTGTCTCGTAAAGATTAGCGCGTGGCGCTTTTTTAATTTCAGTCTCCATTTTTTCAATTGTTCGAGCTTCAATAATCCCGTTATGCCAAATCCATTCAACACCTTCCATTATCCCATTAACAAAAGCACCAGGTGCAGATGGATCTTGTACTATATCAATAGCATTAAGCATAAAATCGTCTTTTACATACATTGCGTTATTACGACGCTCTAAACTTCCCATACCACGAGTCGAAACGCCCAATTGAACACCACCTTCGAGTAACCCTTTTACAATGTTTCCCATCGGAGTTTCCAATATTTGAGCTTTTCCCATAACATCATTTCCCTTAAAAGTAAGTTCATTGATCTTATGTGAAACCTTATCTAAATTTACGGTCGGCCCTTCGGGGTGATTCAGTTCACCCACTGCACGACCTTTAGAAACTTGTTCATCAGTATATTTACCAACTGCTTTTTCCATTACAGCTTTTTCGTAAATTCTACCATTTCTATTCTTACCCTCTGCTTGCGCAAAGATACCTTCTATATGATAATTTTTCTTACCATCTTTACCTTCAGTAATAAAAACTTCTAAATTATTATCTGTAAATTCTGAAATGAGTTTCATTTTAAAATCCTATAGGTGTAAAGATAACTGAAGCACTATTAGCATATATTTTATCAGTATTTCTTTTTCTACATATGACTTGACTATTACCATTCATATGAAATGATCCTATTGCACCATTATCAGCATTTACAATGAATACAGTTGATGCACTAGTACATGAAGCATAAATTCTACTAGTGTTATTAAGAGTAGTGGCATTACCAATTGCATTTGCTGTAGTAGCTGAACCTGTAGGGTTTATATCCATTTTACATTCCTTTATACTGTTTCATAAACATCATACCAGCTTTTTCAGCTTCTTTTTGATTTTTATAAGCATCTAATCTGTCACCGTCAATGTAAACAATAAATTTACCCTTATCATCATATATTTCCATTCGAATCCTATTAACTCTTTTTGAAAAGACTTTTTTACCTGATTTTTTTCTACCAGCTAATTCTCTTAATTCAACAAAAGTTTTCATAAAATTTCCTTTGTATATATTTATAAAAATGAAGTTTTTAACTAATTTTAATTAGATACTTCTTCATCTCCGTTTTCTTCGTCCCCTCCGGTGTCGTCGTCTGATGGCTCGTCGTCTGCCATTTTGACTTCCACATCAGAACTGGGCTCTTCTTCGGTCTCTTCGTCTTCAATGCTATCCTCTGCCTCAGCGCTAACGTCTCCACCATCTTCCTCGTTATCGAGATCGAGCTCGAGTTGATCTTCGTCTCCCTCTGTATCGTCTTCTTCAGCAGGTTGGCCATTGTAGAGTTGATTTGCAAGTTTTATTTTCTCCTGATCTAAAACGTCATTTAATTTTACAGATATTACATCATTAAAAACTTTATTTGCATTATTAAAATCTTGATCTAATGAATATTGTACTAAATCTTCTAATGGATTTTTTTCATTTTCTACTTCTTGTTCAGCCATAATTACTCCTATTCTTCTTCTTCAGGTTGTTCTTGTTCTTCGTCATCAGATTGTTTTTCTAAACTCTCTATATCATCATCAGTTAATTTAAGAACATTTTTCATAATCCATTCTTTTGAAAAATATGTTCCAATATATTGTGAAGCTTGATCTAGTGTTTGTAATCTTTCTCTTAATAATTCGGATTCTTTTAATTCAGTAAAATGATTGTCCTTCATATAATCAATAACAATATCATTTTTCATATTATCCCAATCTTCTTCAGTAATAATACCTTTTAACATTAGCTGAGTTTTTAATAAACCCATAAACAAATGTGAAAATCTTGTACGTAATCTTTCAACAAATTTTTGAAATTTTAATTCGTCACGAGTTATTTCAGAAGTTCGACCTAAACTAAATTGTGCTTCTTGTTCAAGTCTATTAATTGGTACATTCAATGCCTTATATAATTTCTTTTGAAAATAAAGTATATCATCTATTTCACCGAGATTTTGTCCACCTGGTAAAGTTGTAATTTCTGTACCTCTGCCACCTTCTCTACGAGGAATCCAAAAATCTTCAATCATACTCATATGTTTTCTATCATCTCGTATTTCACCAGTTTTAGCATCATAAACAATTTTATTACGATATCGTGACATAATATCTTTCATGTATTGTTCAGCTTTACCTCTTGGTAAATTACCAACATCAATATAAAACATTCTTCTTTCTGGTGCTCTTGATAATCTGTATATAACAAGAGAATCTTCCATCATTCTTAATTGATTTAAGGGTTTCAATGCCTTATGTAAATATCCTAAAATCTTTTTCTTAGTTTCATCTAGTAAACCAGATGTAACATAACTTACAGAATCCACACTTAATTTTACACCAGATGTTTGATGTCCTGGTTTTTCTTGGTAAATATAAAATTCATCTACTTTTTCAATTAGATTAGCACCAGTTACTGGATCTTTTTTTCTTTTAACTTGTTTTATTTTTCGTATTTTTGAAGCATCTATTGGTCTTATTTCTTGTATACCCGCTTTTAGTGCTGATTCATTTACAACTAAATGGTGGTATATCCTTCCATCAACATACCATCTTCTAAAAATATCATGACCATCTTCTCCAAAATTTAATAAAGAGTATATATTATCAAATTCATCTTTTATTTGTTTTTTAATACCATCACTAACTTTTAAATTGTCCATAGAAATGTCTACAGATTGTTTTCCAACTTCATTTACAGATACGATTGATTCACCAACAATATCTTCTATAGCTGCATCACATTCGGGGTGCATTGATGTTCCACGATATTTTAAAATTAATTGTGCATTATCTTTGGAATCATCACCATCTAAATTAATATATTGTCCATAATGTGAACCACCAGCGGTAACGTAACCAGCACCATCATCATCTTTTGCTGGAACTATAGATGGTTTTTTCTTAGGATCATCTTTTGGAGTTCTTCTTAATTCAAACCCAAAAAGTCGTAACCCTCTAGCATCACTACTGTAATCGACCATTAATTATCCTTTTTATAAAAGGGGTGATTAATTCCACCCCTTTATATTTTATATATTATATTGCTCCAGTACCGTCTGTGGTATTAGAAGTCCAATATTGATAGTTCCATGTTACTGAAAATCTTTCTATATCTTCAGCACCATAACTCAAATCAATTGCACTTAAATCAGTGGGCCAACAATCCTTAAATGTATAAACTTTCTTTACTGTTTCATCTCTATCAAATTGTGTGACTTGAAGATCAGCAAAGTACAATTCTGGATTTTGTGTACCACCAATATCTGCGTGATTCGCAATAGCGTTCATCCAAGTCTCAAAAGCATTTCTTAACTTGAAATTTACATCATTGATTATTGTTACTGTCCAAACATCAAATGTTCGGTCACCAGCAATTTTTAATTGTCTACCCCTAAATGATATGGGTATTGTACCAACTGTTGACGCTGGTAACTGAGCAGCCTCACATAAGAATGATGAAAGATCAGCATCTATATCAACACCTAAACCACCTCTTGGGTTGTTCATAGTGACTTGAAATAGATTGGATCTAGCACCTCCACCTGTAAGTCTAGCTTTAAATTGATCTACACTACCTAGTGCCATTTTTTACCTCCTAAGCGCCTGCAGTTCCAACAATTTCTTCAAACGATACACCAGTTCTAACTGCCACAAAGTTAAGTGTGACAAAGTTAATTGAGCGTGCAGGTTTGATGAAAATGTTAGCTATAAATTCGTTACGATCAATAACTTCAGCAGTATTAACTGTTTCATCAGCTATTACTCTAAAGTCGGTTATACCTCTTCGAGCTTTTACATCTCTAAGAACTGGTTCAATAATATTTACAAATTCTGCTCTTGTAAATTCATCATTAAATTCAAACATTACATTCTTAGCAGCTTGTGCAATTGCTCTTTCAAGTGTTAAGAATAATCTTCTACAATTAATTCTGTCAAAAGCAGATGGTCTGTTAAACATTGTTTTGTCACCAAATAAACAAATTCCAGACCCACTTACATTAACAACTGGATTAACACCAGCTTTATATAGTGTATCTCTATTTGTTTTATTTGGATTATAGTTAACACCAGTTACACCAAGTAACTGACCTCTTCTTGTACCAGCGGGTGAAAACCATGGTGCCTGTGTTCTATCAGTTTCTGCCATAAGACCAGCAACTGAAGAAGCAGCAGGTATTTCAATGAATTGATCGTTAAACTTATCAAATACTTTTAAGTAACTACAATCCATAATACCATATGAACTTTTTGTCATTGTAGCTGCAGTAGCAACAACATTCGTGGTTATAGTTGTTTCATTTGATTGACCAACAACATCTGATCTTGCAGGTGAAGAAACAACCACACAATCTTTTCTTGCGGTAGCATTTGCAATAAGATCATTTGTAACAGTTGTTTGATCTGATCTACTACTCATACCAGGAGCAATTAAGAAATCAACTTCTACTGCTTCAACATCTTCGAATAGATCATGACCTGTAGCAACTTCAGCTGCACCTAATGCACCAGAGTTAACTCCACTATCTAGTGAAAGATCAACAACTTTTATATTTGCACCTCTTGTAATAAATTCTTGTTGAGTGCTAGTAAAAGCTGTTCCTAATAGTGGTGCCAGTGTTGTCATACTACCAGGAAAACCAATCATGTGAATGTATTGTGATTGTTCATTTATTACATTTTTAACAAAATTAGTACCACCATCTTCACTTTTTGAATTTGAACCAACAGAAACGAATGGGTATGCTTCTAATACAGAACCCTTAGTTCCTGATATTTCACCATCTTCATCAACAACTGCAATATGAACTTCTGTTAATGATCCACCAGCATTGGAATCTAATACATTACTACCTGGTGGTGCATCAAATGATGATTTGTATGCCCAACCATTAAATGCTGAATCATTTAATGTTGGTGTACAAATTGATACTTGTAGTGAATTACCCAAAGCTCCAGGAAAACGAGCAATAAACGATTGTTTATCTGTGTTTAATCCACCTTCTTGTGATATAAAATTATCTTTATTTTTTACTAGTGGTGCACTTGTAGCTGTATGATCTCCTGATGCTTGCATTTCAGTTGCACCAGTAGCTCCTCCAGCTCTTGAATTTTTAGCAGCAGATGTTACAGCTCTAACTACTTGTAATGAACTTGAATAACGCAGAAAATATGATGCGTTATGAAAATCTATTGTGTTTGTGGTGTCTGGTGTCGAGTGAACATTTATCAAATCAGCTTCATTTGATATGAGTGTTCTTTGCTCAACAGGACCCCATCTAAAATTTCCAACGATTGCTCCAGTGGAAGTTTGAACATTGGGTACACCGCCCGTTGCATCAATTTCCTTTACAACAACCGCAGGTGATTGTGATGGTGTGAATAGTGCCATGTTTGCCTCTCGGTTTCTAATTAATATGGTTCATAATACGGTTGTTATCAATTTATATGATATATTTATAATAATTTAAAAATTAGAATAATTATTAAAATCTTGATCGTGGTCAAATTCTACTACCCAATCTGGTTTTTTTACTTCTTCTTCAACAAATTGTGATCCATCATCAATGTGTCCAAATGGTACTATGTCATCTTCAATTTCTTTCATTTTTTGTTTAAAGATCATTTCTTTTAAATTTATGTCAGTCATATCACCAAAATATTTACTTGTTACAAAATACCCAAACAGAACTAAATTCATTATTAAATCGTCATGGTTACCATCTGATGCCTCGTATGATTGACCACGTGATACAAAAGTAGATGCTTCAAATATTGTATTTTCATCAACGATTGTTAGTTTATTATTTTCTAATAAATCTTTTATTGCTGAACAACCCATTCTTTTAGTTTTTCTAGTAATTTCTACTCCAATTTTATCCATTCTGATTGCTGATTCAGCATGAATATTTTCATATTCTAAATCTTGATATAAACCATTACATACTACTGATCCCTGATCATTTGACTCTATAACAACATAAGCCTTGTTGTAGACATTTGCCCATTTATAAATAATATTAGGGAAGAGTATTGGAGATATAGTATTATTGCGATACACAGCTACCTGTCTGAATGGACGCACGCTAATATCGACTAAATTAAAGGTAGAATAATCCTGTCCTCTTCCCTTTGCAACATCTACACACATGATATATTCATGGTTTTCTTCTGGTTTTTGATACAATAGAAGATGTCCATTTTCATATATTTCTTTTGGTTGTTCAGCTCTCATTTCCATTAATGTTTGTGAATTAATTAAAGTATCACCCGTACCAAAAAATGTATTACCAAATTCTTGATCAAATTGTAATTGTGATGTATTTGATATTGTAGTTTCTTTCCATTTCTCATTACGACCTGGCACATCCCACCAATCAACACGAAATGGTTTAAATTCATTTATACCCTGTACTGCACCTTGCCATATATTATAAAAAGTATTACCGATACCATTAGCTGTAGATGTAACGATAATTTTTGTATCTTTACCAGCAGAAACAACAGGATAAGTTGAAGTGTAAAATTCAGCAGCTTTTTCTACAAATGCAAACTCATCTAAATATAATAAGTTAACAGAAAGACCACGAATAGAAGAACCGGAAGTAGCAGAAGCAAGGATACGAGAATTATTTGAAAACTCAAGGGAACCCTTATTAAGAGCTTTACTACCAGGTTGTAGAAAAAACGGAGTATTTTCCAACATAAGTGTAACACGGGATAACATTTCTCTAGCAGTCGCCCCTTTATTCGCAAGAATAGCAACAGTTTTTTCTGAATTAAATAATGCATACCACAGTAAGTATGCACAGGCACTGATTGACTTACCAGATTGACGACATGCGAGAACGACATTAAATCTATTTTCCTCGAATTGATTAAACATTTTCTTTTGATAAGGATATAATTCAAAAGGAACTAAACCCTTGTCAAGTGAAATAATCTTACAGTATTTTTCAGCAAAGTATGATGGATCTTTCATACATTTTGAATATTCATCAACTAAATCAGGAGTCCATTCTTGTACAACACCATCGCGTTTTACATTAGGATTCCCCAGATAACTCTGTACTTGATGCATCTACAACCTTTTCATCTTTTTCTTTTAACAATTTTTGTAGATCAGCAGTTGATCCTAAAAATATATTATTTTGTTGATGTTCCACTTTTTTAAGTGGTTCTTCCATATCTTTATTTTTCTTATTTAAGTCCATCAATTTATCATTTACATCTGATAAATTTTTTATCATATTAGATAGTACTTCAAATGCTCTTGGGTGTTCAGACTCTCTGGCCACCTGCATCATAGTTTCTAAACTATCTTTACCTTTTTCTAATAATTCATAATAAGTATCACGCGAATACTCATAATCACTTTTTACTTTATCATCTTTCATTTTTTAAATTACCAAGCTTTACAGCTCCAGTATCTCGCTTTTGTTTTTGGTCCTGGATTATCACAGTTATGTCTTGCTCTAAAACTCTTACGTCTTTTTGGATTACTTTTCTTAATACGCATTGTTTTTTCACCACCTTTACCCTGATGTCCAAATCTAACCATTTTTACATTACCAGTTGTAGGATCTTTTACATAAACTTTTGATTTTCCTGGTTCATCTGTACCAGTACCCACAGGTTTATTTAAAGTTACTTTTCTTCCTTGATACTCAGCTTCTTGAACCGATTCCATACGTTTACCTTGAGTGGCACTTACGTTTCTAGGAAATTTATCCATGTGACTTGGAAAAGGTCTGTTAATCATCATATCACCCTTTTTCTGTGAAATGGGTTTTGTTAAAGTAACAACCCTTCCACGATTTCTACGAGCAATATCTTTTGCACCTTTTTCATTTGATGACATTCCAGCTACTTTACCCTTACTATCTAATGCAGCATGAGTATGTTTTAGTGCTTCACTTGCAGCTTGAGCTCTTTTTAATTCTTTCTCAGTTGGTGCACCTTTTTCACCCTTTTTTCTCATACGTTTACCAGATTTCCTGCGAGCATGGATATTTGCCCATAAACTTTCTCTTAATTCTTCATATGTTTTCATTAGTTTCCGAAGCCTCCGTCGCTATCTTGACCCCAAATTGTTGTTGTAAATCCAAAATTACTATCTGGATTACCTATAGTTGTTATAGGATTAGGATCTATTTGTAATGTTTGTAATCTTACATCTGAGTCAACTGTTATACCTATAGATGAATCAACTATACCAAATCGTGGATTAAATATTTTAGAAACTGATCTACGTATAATTTTAGATGTAGGAATATTACTGTAAAAATTTGTTCTCATTTCAAAATCTAAACTGTATATAATTGTTCTTCTACTTCCTAAATCACCCTCATAATCATCAGTAAAACCAACACCCGCAATACTAATGGGTATATCTTCTTTGAAAGTTGGGTGTTCTGTCATAAATGGTTTTATTGTTAATGTGTATTGTGGATTAAAAGTAGGTAATATTTGTTCAACAATTTGTAGAGCATCATCTTGATTTTTTGCGTACGCATTTAACTGAAATCCAATAACATATGGTACAGCAGTATTAAATTTTTGTCTACTTAGACTATTATTTCCAGAATTTGTAAAATTTGATAATTTAGCTAATTGTCTAGTTGTATCATAATTAATACTTGTAATTTCAAATGACATTCTGGGTAGTTTTATGGCAACTCTTGTATCTTGACTTAAATCTGGATTTTCTCTTATTCTTTCTAAATATTTTGCTTTAGGTGCATAAGATAATGGAACTTTAAGTTGACTTATAACTTTACCATTAGAATTTTTACGAATGACATAAATGTTATTAAAAAGTCTACCAAAAATAGCAACACATTTTTTTGTTTTTTCGTGATAAAAGTGTGTACCAAACATAATTAACTCTTATAAATTTTTTGTAAATGATCTTCAAATGCTTCTACTTTTGATAATCTATCAGGCCATAATATGTATTCTTTTTCAGGATTCTTTTTTAAATTATTTAAAAGTGGTATTATTGCATTGTAAAGTTTATCTAATTTAGTTTGTACTACTTGAGCAGTACCAACACCTTCTTCTGCTTTTTTAGTTGCAGTTTGTACTGCTTCTAGTTCTTCTTCATCTACCGCTGTAAAACCAAAATCAAAAAAATCATCTGCCATTAATTATTCTCCGGATCACCAAATGGATTATTTTCACTAAAATCAAGAAAATCAGTATTACTACTGAAATCAGTATTTTGTTCATTATTAGATAATTTATTATCTTCAGTTACGCCAGTTATTGCAAAACCAGTCCCATCAGGTATTGTTATAATTCTATTTAAATTAAAATTATGAAACTTACCATCAGTTGCACCAACATGAATTAAACTTAATGTTTTAGTTGTGCTATTATAATTAGATACTTCACCAGTTATTGAAATGTTTTGCGCACTATCTAACATTTGTGTAACTGTCATACCATTTGTAATTAAATTAGTATTATTTTGTAATACTACATTATATGTGTACGCAAAATCTTTATCTATTTCATCTAGTTTTTCAATACCAGTATCCATATCTTCGCCAGAATATTCAAATAACTGGGCTCTACATTTAAATACAGGTACATTTTGTAATTGAAAGAATGGTTGTTCATGTTCAACAAATGTTATTTCAAATAATTTATTTGTCATAATAGAATAAATTAAATCACCCTCTCTCGGTCGATTTGAATTTATTTGATTATTTGCTCTTGTTACAGTTTCTTTCCATCTTCTTCTTGATACAACAAAAGTTGCTTCATCTCTTATTTCTACACCAAACTTTGTAAACAAATCTCCTTCACCATCAAAACCTTCTATATTATCAATATACATTTCTATTTTATATGCATCATTAAATGATGATGGAACATCTTCACCAAAAATTTTACTTTCATTTACAACGGTTCTTGGTAAATAATAAACATCTTGTCCATAAATCTTTAATGACTCTATAACAAGATTTTCGTAAAGAGTTTGCTCTGATTTTACATTTGATCTGATATTGAAATTAGTTGGCATATTATCCTACAAACATATCTACTGGCATTTCGTGTTCTAATCTTAATCTTTCTCTTAAGGCTTCTAACTCTCCTTGTGCGTCATCATATAATTGTCTACCATTAATTATTACACCACCTGGTAATTGCATACCTTCAAATTTCATAAGATTTAATCCCCATTGTTCTTTAATTAAAGAAGTGGCATATGCTTTTAACCAAAGATCATTATATACTGAAGTATGAGAATCAGGATCTACTATAGCAAATACTTCTGCTATAATAAAATCATTTAGTTTAATATCTTTATCTGCCCAATCACCAAAAATATATAATCTTCTTTGTTTTCTTGACCACTCAATTTGTGGAGCTCCATTAAGTTTTACATCAAGTAATGACAAATATTGTTGTAATTGTTCATAATATCCTAAATCACCACTAAAATTTTGCATATCTGCAATGTCATTTAACATCATTTGATATTTGATATCAAAAAAACTAGAACTACCACGGATATTACTAACAAATGGCATAAGTCTTTTAATATAAAGCACACTATCCATTATTGTAATATACTTGTTAGTTACATCATCAGCCGTAACTTGATGTTTAAGATAAGCTCTAAATGTTCCTTCTGAATGATATTCTTGGTAATATTGTAATGCTTCATCTACTCTATCTTCAAGTTGATCTTCATCGACATTAACTTCAATAACTGGCTCACCAAGTTTTCTTTTACAGTATTGTATTAATTTATTTCTTGAATTTGGATTTGCCATAATTTCCTCTAATTTTTAAATTATTTATTAATTCTGACTCGCAGAATAACCTATGTAAGTTATTGATAGAGTATCATAATCAGCTCTTTTACCAGAAGTTCCAGCAGCTGCTCCAGTACTAGAACCTGCATTCCACCAACCAGTAAAATTGTGATTAAAACCAGTACCACCAGTACTACTCATTCCATGTTCAAATAAAAGTTTCCAACCAACAGAAGTATTAAAACCCCACATTCTTAATCTTGCACTACTGCTAATATAAACACTTATACCTCCAGCACCACCAGAATAACTAGGTCTTTCTCCACCCATATATCTTCCACTAGAGTTATTTGCATTACCAGAATAATCACCATTAGTAGCATGATAAAAGTCAACAATTGCCCAATCTTCGTTATCAGGGCCACCATCACCTCTACCATATCTAACACCATTATTTCCAGAATATGCAAAATAACTATTTGTATTAGTATGATGGGTTAAACCATATTGGCCACCATAACCAGCATTCCATGTAGATGAACCAGTATTGTTAGAATTTGGACCAATACCCCAAGATGTTACAAAATTTAACATTGTTCTTGGTGCAGATGGCATTGCATGATATGAAAAATCAATTGCTGAAGTACCAGCAGCATTTGTCACGGGTGTGGTATTGTCTAAAATAAAGTTTCCTGCTGGTGGTGAACTACCAACACCCAAACTTATTACTCCGCCACCAATAGCTGAAAATGATGATGCAAATACTGGCATAATAATCCCCTACGCAAATTTTGTTCTTTGACCAAAAACTGTATAATTACCAGTTGTAACTTTAAATATAGTAAAATGATAAACGTCTACAGCATTTATGTTACCAGTACTAGGTGCATTTCCATCAACATATTTTACAGTTTGAGTAACATATGATCCACCGGTAAGTATATTAAAAGTAGTAATATAATATCCTGTACCACCATTAGTTAGTAAAAATGCAAGTGAAACTGATTCTCCATTACCTAATAAATTATCAATATCATTACCACTATAATTAGCAACTTGTAATGTTGTATTTGAAGCTTGATTAGAAGTTGCATATACAGTATTATTACCGCCTGTTAAATAAAAATTATAACTTCCACCTGTATGTGAATTAGCATTTTGCCACTGTTCAAATACTGGATTACCTACGGTTCTTAGAGGTCCACCTAAATCAGGTGTTGCATCATTAGATAAATCAGTCATACCAGTAGCGGTTAATGATAATGTATTATTTGCATCGTCATAAGTTTTAGATATACCACTACCAGCTACAAGTAAACCATTAACTCTATCATCAACTTTTTCATCTGAATAAGCAGCTGCAGCTGAATTAATCCAATTTGTACCATTATATGCTAAAACTTCGCCATCAACTGGACTATTTACACTAGAATTTGCACTAGTAATAGGACCTAATTGATTGTTATTTGCTAGTTTAATCCAGTTACCACCATGAGCAAAATAACCAGCTCCTGTAGCGTGAACATGAGCAAACATACCATGATAAGTTGTAGCACTGGGTAAATCACCTTCTGTGGCATACATATTAGCAAATAATATTTTACCCGTAGTAGTAATATTATTTGATCCCATATCAATTGCACCAGCCATAGTTCCACCAGCTAATGCAAGTTTAGTGTCTGCATATGCTTTGATGGATTCAGATGATGCAATATTAGTAGAACTAGCACTTGCAAAATTATCATCATCTTGTAATACATTAGTAATACGTCCGTCAGCTCGAGCATTAGTATAATATAAATTTGTACTACCTTCGGATAAATCATCTGTAGTATTATTACTTAAATTATCTTCTACTTGTGTTGAATTAATTGTTAAAGTATTACTTGCATCATCATAATTTAAAGTTATGTTAGTGCCTGCTTGTAATAAAGCACCAACTCTATCGTCAACTCGTTCATTTGTAAAATATAGATTTGATGAACCCTCAGTTAAATGGTCCGTAGTGCTTAAATCAGTTATTTGTGATTGAGTAATTGAAAGTGATGCTTGATGTTGTGTTACGTTTCCAACTGGTACAACACTATTTGGTATTGAACCAGATGCTAAGTTACTTGCATTTAAATCAGTTAAAGTTGCTCCACTACCACCAGTCGCAATTGCTCCAATACCAGCAGGTGTTGGGGGTGTATATGTAAATTCTTTACTACTACTATTATATGCTAATGCACCATTACCAGTAGGTGTTCCTTCTGCAGCAACTGTTAAATCATTCGCTAATAAAAATTCTCCACCAGGTGTACCAGCTGGTACTGTGTGGCCATTTAATGTACCAGAAATAGTTGCAGCAGTATTAATGTTTATATTCTGTGCATATATTTCGTCCCATCTTTTAGTAGTTGAACCCAAATCTCTAGTATTAGTTACATCTGGCATCAAATTACCAACATCAATAATACCCGCTGTTGGTAACATACCTATTACTAATATATCAGCACTTACTGCTGGTGCACTTGTAAAAGTTAAAGTTGTTCCAGATAAACTGTAGTTTGCTGGTGTATTCTGAATAACACCATCTACAAAAACAAGAATATGATTACCACTAGAATAAGTTGTACCCAATGTAAATGCTGTACCACCATTACCAGTAAGTTCATGTCTGTTTACACTATTAACAGTAACACCGCCACCAAATTCTAAACCATTTCCAGCAGCATTTACTGTTACACCTTTACCGTTATTACCACTAAAAGAAGCTGGTGTATCTGTTAATGCTAAAAAATTATCAGCTACAGAAGCAAATGATAAAGTACCAGAACCATCAGTTTTCATAAACTGATTAGCATTACCATCTTCAGTAGGATAATTGAGTGTTGCGGTTGATCCAGTTTCTGTATTTACAGCTAAACCATGTTTAGCAAGAAATTTTTTCTTTGTAGCCATTGTCCTGTTTCCCTATCCACAGTTAATTTATAACTATTTATACATTTTGGATATTAAAACGGGTGACTATTATCTGAAGATATGCTAGATCCTCCGATAGGGTGAAAAGTTAAACTATGACTACTTGCACTTCTATCTTGAGGAAGAGTTGATGAACTAGTATTATCTTGGCAAGTTAATAATACAGTACCACTAATTGCTGTAAGTGGACTTGTAGGTACTGTAAAACCTGATGTGTAAATAGCTGTTCCTTTTATAACTCGAACATTAGAAATGTATCCAGGAAAAAAGTAAGTTCCAGAAAAATAAGTATGATTTCCAATATGAAATTTAAGTCCGCCAGCGCTTAGATAGTCTTCTATACTCCAAGTACTCGTTGAATTACTTCCAGATAATGATCCATCATACCACATTTTATATGTTCCACTTTCTCTTGTAAGTGCTATATGATGCCAATTACCATTAATATTTCCAATAGATTGAGTGACTAAAGTTCCAGTAGTATAATCTGCAGAAGATAAAATTCCGTTATTGATTTTCATTGAAACATATTGATTAGGACCAACTTCCCATATATATCTTCCTCCAGAGGACTGACTAACACTAGTATCAAAATTTGGTTTAATCCACATTTCTACAGTATAATCACCTGTACCAAACTCAAAATCAGATGAGGTAGAGGAAGTAGTAATATAATCATTTGTACCATCAAAATAAGTTGAACCTAAGGGTAAAAAACTTAAAGTAAAAGCACTAGCTGATGATGTAGTTACATTAACGCCATCAGATGCAGAAAATGTTAAACTAAAAGAACCAGCGTGTGCACTATTTGTACTTGGATTTATTCTAAAAAATCTATTTGTTGTGAGAGTATTTTCTGCTAGTGCGCTGTATGTACCACCAGATGTTGCACTTGACGTTACTGTCGCAGTTGAACCTATCGATCCTACGCTTACAGCATATCTGTATTGTAATGTAACACCTTCAGGATCTGACGCTGATATTTCAATACTTACCGGAGAACCGTCAGTAGCAAGTGAATATGAAGCATTACCTGCTGATGATATTGTTGGTTCTTGATTTGTTATAGTCGCAATTTTATACCAAGCGCTAGCTGATGTATTCCAAATATATACTATACCAGTTGCGATAACAAGAGCTTGGTCGCCTGCAGCTGCAGTTGCTGGTAAATCATTTAAAGTATTATATGCTTTTACACCACCAACACTTTCTGCCGTTGGTGAGCCTCCACCAGATACTTTTTGAAATTCGTGTGCACCGGTAGAACTTCTTTTTAAAATAATTTTGTCATTAGATGTACCAAGATGAATTTCTTCAGCAATTAATTTTCTATCATTACCACTGACATCTCTAACCATCAAGTTACCAGAACTATCAATAAGTTTTGTATTATTTAAAAATACGGGATCTGTGCCTGATCTATTTGCTCTATCTCTAGCAATACTCATTACATTTATCCACTATAGTTAAAAGGCCAATTTTTAGCATTTCTTGTTTGGTTAACAGTAGTTATAGAATAATTATTAGAACTTTGATCGGTAGCAATTTTACTAGGAGCAAGAGTAGAAGCAGTTACATTACCATTTACAGTTATAGTCAGATTATTAGAACTTGCATCAGTAATAGTACCAGTACTATTTTGACAAGTTAATAACTGTGTTCCAGACATAGCTGTTAAAACAGAAGTTGGTGCTGTACCATTAGAAGTATAAACAGCGGTACCTACAACTATTCTAACATTGGATATATATCCATCAAATTCAGAACTTACACCATCTACTTCAGTACCTAAGGTGACTGTTTGTCCAGTAAAATTAGTAGTAGTACTCCATGTAGTTGATTGTGCAATTCCATCAAGATACATTGTTATTACGCCAGAATTTCGTACAATAGCAATGTGATACCAAGTATTAGTAGACATAGCTGTTGATGTAATTCTATAACCACCAGGATACCATAGTCTGTGTTCACCAGATGTATTAGTATTAGTAATAAAACTATTACCCGAACCAGCATCTCGGCCATCAAAAACATTTCCAGTACTATCAAAATTGTTAGTGTATAACCAATATTCTACAGTAAAATTACCAGATCCTAGTTGTAAATTACTAGAAGATTGTGTTGCTAAAGAATCTCCAGTGCCATCAAAATAACTCGAACCATTAGTGATAGCTAAAGCAGTTGATCTTTGTGCCGTTAACAGTTTAGTATTTGTTACAGCAGTTAACGGACTAGTCGGTACAGTAATACTATTTCCTGTAGGAACATCTGAACTAGCAGATATTGAACCAGATGGTGTTAAAGTATGCCCTGTATCACTTACATCAGTAATACTACTTGCATTATTACCTATTAAAAGAACTGTTTGAGATGCTACAGGATTACTTATATTTGTGCTTGATGGATAAGTGCCACCAGTTTTAGTTAATGGGCCGCTTGGTCGTGTAAAGTTACCAGTATAAACTGCTTTACCTTTTACAATTCTGAAATCTGTTAGATATCCTGACCAAACATACGATCCTCCTCCACCATAATTACCAAGTGTAAAAGTAGTCTCTGCATGGTTATAATTTGAAGAACCAATACGGGCCTTTAATTGACCATCTAAATAAAGATAAGAATTTCCACCGGTTCTAGTATATGCTAAATGATACCATCGAGCTGTATCGATTGTACTGTGCAGGTCATAACTGAATACCTGACCACCGTCATCAACATTAATTTTTCCAGCACCAAAAGTAATTCTTATGTCATTACTTGTACCTAAATCAAAAAGATAATCATTACTTCCTAAAGTAGCACTAGCAGTATATTTAAACCAAGTTTCTATAGTAAAATCACCTGTACCCATTGTATAAGAACCACTAATACCATTAGAACTAAGTGTACCACCATTCATGTGTATTGATCCACTCCAACCAGACAAAGCAGAAGGTGTATAAACAGTTGATCCAATAACCTGTCTAAAATTAGATATATAACCAGTCAATTCGGTAGTCGTATCTTTTTCAGAACCTAAAAAGAATCTTTGTCCAGGATAATTATTGGTATCACTATATGTCGTTGTTTGTTCAATACCATTAAGATACATTTTTGTTACGTTAGATGTTCTTTGAAAAGCTACATGATTCCATTCATTTTCATTCATTGGTGGATTAGCAGTAATTCTATAACCAGCATTTGCATATAGTCTAGGCTCACCATTAGTTGAAATATTACTTAACATACTAACATTTTCACCATCGTTTCGATTATCAAAAACTGTCGCGACACTACTAAAAGATAGAGCCACTCTCTTTACCCAATATTCTATAGTAAAATCGTTAGTACCAATAGCTAAATTAGTACCTTCAACTATTGCGTGATCTCCAGTACCATCAAAATATAATGAACCATAACCGATAGTATTACCTGGAAATGGATTATATGCACTTTGTGAAACATTGTCATTTATTGCAATATATTGATGTCCTGAAGATGTGCTTTCATCAACAACTGTGCGTTCTACACCGTAATAAGTAGCTATTGCATCACCATTTGTAGTAATAGTATGATTACTAGAACTTGCATCAGTAATAGCACCGGTGTTGTTTTGACAAGTTAATAACTTTGTACCTGTTATGGCAGTTAATGGTGCAGTTGGTACAGTAAAATTACTAGTATATACAGCAGTACCAACTACCATTCTAAGATTTGAAATATAACCATTATAATCACTTTTATCATCACCTCTTTGACCAATAAAAGGTGCAGGAGATCCAGAATTTGGAGAATAATCTTGAGTGTTACTTACACTATTTTTTTCAACTCCATCTAAGTAAAATTTCAAAGCACCTGAATTTCTAACAACTGCTATATGATGCCAATTATGCCTAATGTCTACACCTAAATTCCCTTGATCACTATTTGACCAGAGAAAAAGATCACCATTAGTTCTATAACTACCATCATCTATCGCGATAGACAACTTATCTACTGCATTACCACCACCATTTAAAGCAAAAATTCTTCTATTTGAACCACCTTCTAAACTTGTTTCACTAAACTTAACCCAACATTCAATAGTAAAATCTCCTGTTCCAAGCGCAAAATCTGAAGATGAAGCAACAGTTAAATAATCATCTGTGCCATCAAAATATGTTGAACCAGTAGTAATAATTTCTGGTTCCGACCTCGTAAATGTTAATAACTTTGTACCTGTTATGGCAGTTAATGGAGAAGTCGGTATACTAAAATTGTTACTAGTATAAACGGCAGTGTCAGCTCCAGCTACTATTCTAAAGTTTGAAAGATAACCATGATAATCACCATAAGATGAAGAGCCATATGATCCTATTTGCAGTGACATTGCTTCATTATAATCACGAGTATTTGATACTGACCATTGCTCTACACCATCAACATACATTTTTAAAGTATTTGCAGAAGAATCTCTTACAAATGCCATATGTGTCCATTCATTTGTTGGTGGTGTATATGAAGTATTTCTCCAAGCACCAGTATCGGTATAAACTCGAATTTCTGAACCATGATACGCAACTTCAAATCTTTTTGCATTAGTAGAACAACCTAAAGAAAATATTATAGTATAATTTGAAGTATTAGCTCCATAGTATGGGTTTAACCAGTATTCTATAGTAAAATCGTTAGTGCCAAAAAGAAGATCCGAACTAGTTGGATTTGTTAACCAATCATCAACACCATCAAAAAATTGTGATCCATAAGTTGCAAATTGTAATGTAAAAGATGATGCACTTGAGTTAGCAACATTAACACCATCAGATGCGGAGAATGTTAAGCTGAAAGTACCCGCATGCGCTGTATTAGTTGAAGGAGTAACTTTAAAATATTTATTTGATGTAAGTGTATTTGCATTAATTGCGCTATACGTTCCACCCGAAGTAGAACTTGAAGTTACCGTTGCGATACTACCAAGAGATCCGCTTGTAACTTGATACTTATATTGAAGAGCAAGGCCTTCTGGATCCGTTGCGGTTATTTCAACTATAACCGGTGTTCCATCTGTCGCAAAACTATACGAAGCATTACCTGCTGATGATATCGTAGGAGATGCATTTGTCACTGTTGCTATTTTATACCAACCCGTACCATTGTAAATCATTAAGTTATTATTTGAAGTTACGAATTTTGTATCACCCGCACTATTACCAGTTAATGGTAAATCACTTGGATTTGTAACTACACCAGTTCCAACTTGTGTAGTTGTAGTTGTTGAACCATCAGTAGTTTGAAATTGAACTTTACCTGTAGAACTATCTCTTTTTACAATAACTCTATCTGAACCAGTACCAACTTGTAATTCTTCTGCAAAAACTTTTTTAAGTGTAGTACCATCTTGAGCAGTAACTTTTATATCGTTACTACCTTCAAGAGATAAACGCACATCACTAATGTTAATCGGATCTGTACCTGATCTATTTGCTCTATCTCTTGACTTACCCATGTTTTTTCCTTTTTATGTATTTATAACATTTAGAACGGATGGCTTGAATTTGAGGCTGCATTACCCACAGCAGTAATTGTACGATTATTAGAACTTACATCTGCAACACTACCTGTGTTCTTTTGACAAGTTAATAATAATGTATTCGAATCATTGTTAAATGGAGAAGTTGGTACAGTAAAAGTAGCAGGAAATGGACCATCATTTGTCAAAATAGTATGACCACTACCTTTTGTTACAGTTACATTATTTGAACTACCATCACTTAATGTTGACCCACTATTTTCTTGAAACAATAATAAAGATGTTCCACTCACTGCGGTTAGATTAGAAGTGGGTATTGTAAAACCGGCACTTGTATATAAGGCCGTACCTTTTACTGCACGAAAATTACTTATTTTACCTGTAGCATAATGATTATTTTGTGATACAGCGCCTCCAAATCCTGTAGGGTCTACACCACCCACAGAGCCAGAGTGAGCTTTACTAAGAGTTTCTACGCCATCTCTATAGAGTTTGACAACATTATTATATCTAACAAGAGCATAATGATGCCATACATTTTGGGTAGCATTAGTTGATTCATAAGTTGGATATGTTGACACAGATCCAAATAAACCAAATTTATAAGTACCAGAATTAGATTGAAGTAAAATACCATCAGAAGCACTATACTGATGATCTAAAACAGATTGATACCCAGTAGTATTAGCCCATTTATAGAAAAATTCTACAGTAAAATCATCTGTTCCAAAATCAAAGCCAGAATGACTTGCTAAAGTTGTTATGCTAGTATTAGAAGAACCAAAATCTAATCCACTATAAACCGGACTTGGAGTATATCTAGCATTATCTGATACTCTAAGATTAGAAACATATCCGTTAAAATCAAATCTATCAGTGGCTCCAGAAGTGTTATGATATCCACCTATATATCCGATTTTAGTTCCTAAACTAGTGTTCAAAGTTTTAGATGTTGTTATTTCTTCAGTTCTTGTACCATCAACAAATAAACTATATGATGTTCCATTTTTAACTAAAGCAAAATGATGCCAAGCATTATCATTATATATTGTTGTATTACTACTATTTAATATTTCAAATGTACTATCAGACATATATAGTCCAATATAAAATTCACCAACTGAAACATTCCATGCACCATACGCGCTACCGGCCCAACCAACCCATATTTGTGAATTTGTATTTGTTCCTCCATGCCATGGCATTGAAAGTAGAGCATTCCAATAACTCGAATTTAATGACATACTAGTGCTAGCTTTCCACCACCCTTCTACAGTAAAATTAGATAATCCGCCTAATTCAAGTGCAGTTCCATCTATTTGTCCTAAATTTAAAACATCATCAGTACCATCAAAAAGTGTTGAACCATACGGCGTAAAAGTTAGATCAAAAGCACTAGCTGATGAGTTAGCGACATTTACACCATCTGATGCATGAAATGTTAAACTAAAAGCTCCTGCATAAGAAGTGTTTGTTGATGGTGTAATTTTAAAATATTTATTTGATGTTAAAGTATTAACAGCCAATGCACTATAAGTTCCGCCAGATGTTGCGCTACTCGTAACTGCAGCAGTAACTCCACCTCCATTTGTTAGTGAACCTGATGTTACCGTATACTTATACTGTAAAGGTACTCCTTCAGGATCTGACGCAGTAACTTCTATACTTACAGGTGTTCCATCAGTAGCAAAAGAATAACTTGCATTACCAGCAGAAGATATTGTTGGAGTCGCATTTGTTATTTCAGCAACTTTATACCAACCGGATCTGTATACGTACATAAAATTATTAGCGGTAACAAGAGCCATTACACCTTCAGTTTCAGATGCTGGTAAATCACTTGTATTTGCGTAAACTGTTAAACCACCAGTTTGTTGATCTGCAGGTGATCCTCCACCAGATACTGTTTGTAAATTAACTTTTCCTGTAGAACTATCTCTTTTTATGATAATTTTATCGTTATCATCATCACCAATTTGCATTTCAGATGTGATTAATCTTTTTGGATTATCAGATGTATCTTGTACGACAAGATCGTCACTAGCATTAGAAGATATTTTACTTGCACCAATAACGAGTGGATCAGATCCTACTCTATTTGCTCTATCTCTAGCAATACTCATTCTATATACTTTCTAAAATGGATTAATTCTTGTAGCGACACAATTATTTACAGGTATTATCGTGCAATTTCCACTCGCATCGATTATTTGGTTACTATGTTGAGCAGTTAATAACTTTGTATTTGTTATTGCAGTCAATGACGAAGTTGGTACAGTAATGTAATCTCTAAATGGTGCAACTGAAGAACCAGTAGCACTACCACTTGTATCAACCGTATGATTAACTGAACTTGCATCAGTTGGAGCTCCACTACTATTTTGACAAGTTAATAACTTTGTATTTGTTATTGCGGTTAATGGAGTATTTGTTACATTAAAGTTAGAAGTATAAACAGCAGTACCAACTACTAATCTAAGATTTGAAATATATCCATCAAAATCAGCGCCAGTATTTGAATTATGTTTTCCTATAAAAGCTGTATTTCCTGTATAATTGTTAGTATCAACATATACTTCATCATCTTTTACACCATTAAGAAATAATCTTGTAACACCACCACTTCTAACAATGGCACAATGGTGCCAACCTCCAGTTGATATTCCATCAGCAGTAATTCTATAACCACTATTTGCGTATACTCTAAGATTACCACTCGTATTAAAATTTACCATCAAACCTGCTGCATCATTTTCTCTTGTATCATATATAACACCACCATTAGTGAAAGCATCTGCATTAACCCAAAATTCTAATGTAAAATCATTAGTACCAATAACTAAATCAGTAGAGGTACTTCCCGAACTTGGAACTAATAAATTATCTCCGCTGCCATCAAAAATAGTTGAACCACCACCGCCACTACTTGGTGTATATACTCCAGATCCAACTACTAATCTAAAATTAGATATATGACCGGTAAGAGCAGCATATTGTGCATAACTGACACCAACAGCAAGTCTATCGAAAGTATAAGTTGTATTAACTGAATGAGCTGAAGCAAATGGATAATATACACCATCAAAATATACTTTTATTTCACCACTTTCTCTAATAATTGCCATATGATACCATCTTAAAGGATCTATTATAACTTTATTAACTGTTGTAAAAGAGGCATTACCACTACTATTTGTACTTTGAACAGAAAAAGTACCACCTGCTGAGTTAGTACTACCTTTATTATGAGTCATTCCAAAAGCAGTTAATCCAGTAGAAGCATTTCCACCAGAATGGCTACTTACATGAAACGGTATTGCACCAGTACCACTACTTGATCCAAATGCCCAATAACCATTATACGAATAAACTTCATTATCAGTAGTTCCATCACCATATACACCTTTATCCATAAACCAATATTCTATACAAAAATCATTAGAACCTAATACTATATCACTATCAGCTACATAGATATAACGATTATCATAATCATCACATACAATAGAACCACCAGCACCTTGTGCAAATGGACTTGCATAACTACCTCTTGGGCTACCAGATGGAACTAAAGTATTAGCTGCTGAACTGTTATCTATGAGATTTGGTTGATTTACACCATATTGTGCTTGATTAATAGAGCTTTGTACTGATACTGATATCCCGTTTTGACTATTGTCAGTTATACTAGATGTATAGTAATCCTTACCTCTTTGTGCTAATAACAATTCTGTTTGTGCAGCAGTAGGAACACTTACATTAGTTAATGATGTATAGTCACCACCAGTTTGTGTTAGTCGACCTCGTGGTGGTGTAAATGTATCAGTATAAACAGCTTTTGAACAAAATCTAATTTCTGAATACCAAATTCCACCATTTATACCATAACCAGAAGCTGCGTGTTGGCCATTGATCGCAAGTTTTCCATCAGTTATATCATCAGAAGCGCCATTTGTAGTTGTAAGTAACTGTACACCATCTATATAAGCTTTTATATTTCCACCTGTTCGAACTACAGCACAATGATACCATTGTCCGAGATTTAATCCAACGTCAGTAGTACCATGAGCCCATCCACTTCTGTAAAGACCAAGACTAGTAGGAGCACTTCCACTTCCCGCTGAAATACCAAATTGAATATCTTTATAAGCAAACAAAAGATAATATGAAGTGGCACTGCTCCAGGTTTGAAACTTATAGAAAAATTCAATAGTAAAATCACCAGTTCCTACTTCAAGAGCAGCATCATCAACTTGAATACCTTGATACCTAGAGTTAACATAAAAACAACCACCATTTTCGTATTTTGGTGCACTTTCTTTTAGAGCTAAAAATTTTGTATTTGTTCCACCAACAGCACTTAAATCAGTAGTTGGTAAAGTAAAATTAGTAGCAAATGGAGTTTCCGCACTTCCGGCTGCATTACCATTTGCAGTGATAGTGTAACCATTACTACTTGCATCAGTAATACTACCAGTACTGTTTTGACAGGTTAATAGTTGTGTTCCAGATATGGCAGTTAAAGGAGAAGTTGGTGGTGTAAATCCAGAAGCAGCATAAACAGCACTGCCTGTAACAATTCTAAAATTGGAAATATAACCAGTCAATAGATGTGTAGTGTTATTATTGTATCTGGATCCTAATCTTATAGTACTTCCAGTCAGATTTACTGTTGCACTTGCACTACCTTGTTGAACACCATTTTTATAAAGATAAAAAACATTTGAAATTCGTTGAAGAGCAACATGATACCAAACACCATTAGACCCAATCGCACCTCCAGAAAAACCAATCTGTGATGATCCTCCACCGTGTGTTACAAAAAACTTATCTATTGCTACAACAATTCCACCATTAGCACCGGTATCTAAGCATGTACTAAAGTATCCGTCATAACTGCCTGAAGTAGTGTGATATATCCAACCCTCCATTGTAAAATCTCCAGTACCTGAAAGAGGATTTGTCGTATCGATATAATCTCCACTACCATCAAAAGAAGTTGAGGCACCAGTTTCTGGATTAAGTGTGTAAGCAACTTGTCCTTTAACAATTCTAAAATTAGAAATATATCCTGTAAATTCTTTGGATCCAGAATGCTTATCAGCAATTCTAATTGTAGTCGCTGTAATATTTGCGGTACTACTAGTATAACTTCCAACTTCAACACCATTATGAAAAAGTTGTACTTTTCCACTACCATCTCTCGTAAAAGCTATGTGATACCAAGTAGTTCGATCTAAAGAACCAACACTATATGTCAATTGTGTTTCACTATCAATTTGTGCTCTTATATCTCCATTTTTAAAAGTAACTCTTATATTTTCACTACCTATATCATAAAGAAATATTGTAGAAGAACCATTAGTATCAAAATCAGGTATATAAAAACACTCTATAGAAAATGGACCCGTACCAAAAGAAAAAGAAGAATTATCAGTAGATGTTATATAATCACCAGAACCATCAAAGTAAACAGAAGCACCCACATCAAACCCTAATGTAAATGAAGATGCACTTGAATTTGCGGTATTAATACCATCAGACGCAGAAAACGTAATCGCAAAACTACCAGCATGATCTGAATTTGTTGATGGTGTGATTTTAAAGTATTTGTTATTTGTTAATGTATTTTCAGCTATAGCACTATATGTACCACCAGATGTTGCACTTGATGTCACAGTGGCTGTACTTCCGAGAGAACCTGAAGTAATTTGCCATTTATATTGTAGTGCAATACCCTCTGGATCAGATGCTGTAATTTCGATACTTACTGGAGTACCATCTGTAGCAAAAGTATAACTCGCATTTCCAGCTGATGATATAGTTGGAGAAGCATTAGTAACAGTAGCAACTTTATACCAGCCACTACCATTATGAACCATCAAATTATTATTTGACGTTATGAAAGCCATGTCTCCAGAAGAACCAGCTGGTAAAAGTCCGGGATTAGCATAAACAGTAGTGCCACCCAATGTTTGGTCAGTTGTACTTCCACCACCATCAGATGATGTTTCAAATTTTGCTTTACCCGTACTCGCATCTCTTTTGATAATAACAATATCATTACCAGTACCAACTCTTAATTCAGAAGCAATAACTTTTTTTCTATTATTACTGGTATCTTTAACTTCGATATCATTATCAGAATTGGGCTCAAGTTTAGTAGAACCAATTTGAACTACGGTTGATCCTATTCGTTCAGCTCTATTTTTTGCTATACCCATAGGATATATCCTTTATTTTTGTTTAACCAGAACTATCAGCTTGTGCAGCTTTTTCTGTAAGAACTGCCATTTCTGCAAGTGTTGAACTTTTTGATGGGTGTGCTATGACTTCAGTAATTGTTTTTTCATGTATCTTTGTGTACCTATCTGCATTTTCAGTTGGAGTACCCAAAGTAATAATTAATTTATCGTGATCAGGTGTTATACTAGGTTTAGGTCCTAGTATATCAGCATAATCGTCAAAATCATCTGCTATTTGTTGTCTTGTTACAACCCTATTACAACCATATAAAACAGCTTTACCTGGTTTAGGTGTTAAACTAAACATATATTCTACTGTTTCTTTAGCACTATCAGTTAATGCCATTTTTCTCTCCTTTAATTTACTATGTTATAATTACAAATTCATATGAAGAGGCACCACCGCCTCCACCACCGCCTCCACCACCTCCGCCTACGGATCCACCAGAGTCAGCTAAACCACCAATATTACCACCAAATCCTGTAAGTGGGCTTCGTGTACTTAAAATTGTATTAAGTGCGGTTTTTTCAAATGTGTATACAGTTCCTGTATTAAATTGCTCTAAAGAATTTGCTGAGTCATCAGCTAATAATCTTATCGGTAATCCAGAAGTACCTTTACTTGAATCACCAACATTAAAAGCAAAACTAGTTTGTGAGTCCCGAGTAAGAACTTTTGTTAATAACCCACCACCTCCAAAATTATAAATTGTTCCTGAAGCAAATTTGTCTACTGAGTTAGCAGAGTCATGACCACCTAATAACTTTATAGAACCACCTGCTGTAGAATTATCTGAATCACCAATATTAAAAGCAAAACTAGTTTGCGAATCACGTGTGAGAACTTTTGTTAACAATCCTCCACCACCAAAATTATAGATATTACCAGTAGTAAAACTTCCATATAATGTAGTAAGAGGATTAGTACTCGGTGTAAAAGCTGATGTATATACGGCAGTTCCTTTAATAATTCTAAAATTACTTATATAACCCGCAAAATAATTGTAACTAGAGCTTGTGTAAGTTTTGTAACCAACATTTACAGCATTAGTATTATTCATGTCATCTGCAGCTGTCCCAGTATCTTTTAAAACACCACCTATGAACAATTTAACAGTTCCAGATTCTCTTGTAACAGCTACGTGTTGCCATGAACCAGTACTAAAATCAGAACTTTGAACTGCAATATCACTACCACTAGTAGCATTCATATAAACTCTAATTTCACCAGTTGATGCTTCATGTCCAATTGTTATACCTGTACTACCGCCTGAGGGTCTTGAATCATAGAAAGTTCCTCTATTTGTAAAATTACTAGGATATGCCCAAAATTCTATGGTAAAATCACCTGTTCCAAAAGTAAAATCAGATGATGAAGCAGCAGAAAGATAATCTCCAGTACCATCAAAAATGGTGGATCCGTTAGGATTACTGCTGAATGGAGTTAATGCGTCTGCAGCTGCACCACCATTTGCGGTTATAGTATGACTATTAGAACTTGCATCAGTAATACTACCAGTACTATTCTGACAAGTTAATATTTGTGTATTTGTTATTGCAGTTAACGGAGACCTTGATGGAGTAAAGTTACCATTATAAACCGCAGACCCAATTACCATTCTAAAGTTTGAAATGTATCCTGGAAAAAAGTTTGAAGCTTCATTATCATCACAACCAATTCTTCCAACATTATTAGCAGGACCTACATAAGAAGTTCCACCATCATCATATGTACCATCACTTGTACCATTTACGTATATAGTGTTAATATTACCAACTCTTTCTAAAACTATATGATTCCAAGTATTAACTGATACTTGAGTGCTTCCACTTATTCTAAATGTCTGACTATAAAATCTGAAAGTACCAGTATTAGTCATTTGTAGCAAAATAGCATTTTGAGTTGAAGCGTGACCACCTCGACCATCATAGAGATGATAATAATTACTTATAGCTGTTGGGTATATCCACATTTCTATTGTGTAATCATT
>VTLG01005694.1_pt1 | contig 56083 bp, 79 predicted proteins | sample 4694571 | NCBI WGS metagenome assembly VTLG01 (sample SAMN12604809, study PRJNA352737) | marine metagenome | biome: ENVO:00000447; feature: ENVO:00000209|ENVO:00000569|ENVO:01000036; material: ENVO:00002151; isolation source: viral sequences binned using virsorter ... | reverse complement strand
AAAACTATAATGTTGGAACTGACCAAGAAACCTACCTACTTTACCTCTTAAAGCTGGAGACTTTGCATAATCTGAATAATCAAAATGATTCATTACAACCATTCTTATTGCATAGTTTTCCGCAGCTCTTCTAATAGTGGCATCAGCTTGAGCGGATGACTTTCCTTCTTCAGCTAACTTTGTTCTATACTCTGATGTATTTAAATTCTTATGTAATTGTGCATATGCAACTCTAAATGTATGTTTTCTATTAGAGTTCTCAGCCTTCCTATGAAGCCAAGATGATTTACCAGCTACAGTAGATATACCATCTGCAACTCTTTCAATTCTAGATTTCTTTACAGCTTCAAATTTTCCTGTACCATCATTCCATTCAATAATTTTAAAAGCAGAAGCTGGAGCTTTTAATTGACTTTCTAAATATTCAGGAGATACTTCTTCAAATAATAATCCATTCTTCTTTAGTACATTATCAATATAGTTTTCTCCCTGTACATCTCCAACTTTTCCTAAACTAATGGTCTTTAAATAATCTTTGGAATTTTTTACTTGCACAGGCCCCCAAGTAACATAATCTAATAGTCTCTGAAACCAGTTCCTAGCAGCAGCTCTTGGATTGTAACCTAACTTCGAAATAAATTCAAAGCCTAGTACACTTCTCATCCATGCTCTTGATTTATTACTAATATTAGGGTCACCATTTGTTGCTCTATGCATATCAGATATATAATCCACTAAATTCTGAGCATATCCTTTAGCTCCTCCTTCTGTTTTATATATACGTTCAACTGATGTAAGTCCATCAAGCATATAACTATCCATAAAAGATATATAATTAAATCTATTCACATCACTAACATAATTATTTACAGAATTAAAGAAGTTTCTACTATAGTCATATCCAAATTTAGCTGTTGCTCTATCTTTTACTTGAGGTTTAGCATGACCGTCAATCCAAAAACTCATGTCTTGTACTATTTCTCTAATGCTTTTGCCTTTTTCTTTACCATGATTATTAGATGCTAATTGTAAATTATCGAAACTTTCCATTAACTTATTCATAAATGGAGCATTTAAATCTCTAACATAATGAGGGAAAAATCCTTCTTCATAGTTTGGAGAGTACTTCTCTCTCATTTTAGTTTTTATATCATTTAATGCAGCTTCATCATTCGGGTCTAACTTACCTAAATATTTCATCCTATCAACAACTGAATCAATTCTTTTATTAACACCATTCCTAAGTGTATAGTACATTCTATCCATAAGCTCAACATATGATGTAATAGAGCTCCTCATTTCATTAGTTAATCGAGAGCCATCTGGCATCCTAATGTACATACCAATATCATTACTATCTAATTTTAATGTAGCATCTCCTTTAACTATATCACCTAGTAATTTTGCTTTACTTTTATTAAGTACTTTTTGCTTACCTTTTTTAGTAGTTGTGTAAGCTTCTTTTTTTAATTGTTCAAATTTTTGTTTAAGACCATCTCTCATTCCTATCTCTATCATAGTAATCATATCATCATATACTTGTAAATGACTTTTCTGAGTAAGAGTATCAATTTGTCTTTTTATATCCAACATCTTTTCATTAGCTGATTGTCTACCTGCCATATCATTATTCTTTTCAGCAGTTTTATAATCAGCCATGGCTTGTATCCATTGTTCGTCTAATCTAAATGATTCTTTTTCAGCTCTTGACATACTAGATTTTTGGAATCCTCTATTTTCAGCTTCCGCTCTTAAATCAGAATGTATACCTTTAATTAATGTTCTATCATGTACTTCATTTGCATGAAATTTAAATTGTGAAGCTTGCATATCATTTAATAGATTACCAACTACAGGGTCTTTTGCCCCATAATGAGAACTTTGATACATAAATTTAGCAAAGCTATTATCAAGGTCTCCTCCTTTAACCTTAGTAGTTAGCTCAGTTAACCTTGCTAGATAAGATTTAACTTGACCTTCTGTTAAGTCTTTAGCATATCTTAAATGTTTTAATTCCATATTGAAATTAGTTTTAACAAGCTTTGCAGCAGCTTCGTAAGGGTCATTAAATATTTTCTTTGTTCTTTCAGATTCAGCCCAAAGCTCAATACCAGAATATAAAGAGTCGAAATTTTTTGTTAAAAGACCACAGTTATTAGCCAAGACTAACCTCCCAGATTACAATCTATTTTTAATTTTTTAAAATCTTTCTTAAACTCAGACATATTTGGATTCAAATTGTTTTTGATTTCTCGTAGTGATTCATGCATATCTTTTAATTCTCTTAACTTTTCAACATTAAACTGAGGAGTTCTCTCTAAAGATACACCTCTTTCATAATATTTACTACCACCCATTAAAGTATACACAGGACTATTTACTATACTCTCAGCAATTGGATTGCCTTTTGCTAACTCTTTCTTTAATCTTCCGCCTATAAATATATCACCAGCAATTTGTCTTACTTCAGCATCAATATTTTGTCTTAGAGATAAGTATTTCATTGGGTCTATTATATTATTACCCATCATCTCAGCATCCATTACACTCATCTTCTCTAGATAAGAATCAAACTGACCTTCTTTACCAGCTAGTCTCATTACATTCCTATAGAAATCTATTAAATGGTCGTTCATTAATCCAAATCCACTTGACATTCTATTAGAATCTCTTTGCCATTGTACTGACCTAAAGTCACTAAACAATCTTGTAAAGTCTTGATTAAAATCTGGAAGTCTTAAATGATTATACATTACCTGCTTACCTGCTTTACCTATTGCACCTACATCTAAAAAGTCTCCCACTTCTTCACCAACTAACCATCTTTGGTCTACTCTTTTATTAAAGAATCTTGAAAAAGTAGATTCAATAAACTGTATTTGTTGTAATGAACTTTTTGCTAGCTGTTGATTTTGAGCAACATCCTCAACAGTTTTTTGTGTTCCAGATGCAATCTCTGTAAGTAATCTAATACCCCTTCTATACTTAGAAGATGGGTCAAAGGTTTCAGTTGATTGATAAGGTACACTAACAGGTCTATTGTTGAATACACCAACCGCTTTCTTGTTCTGAGCAGGTTGCATAAATGAATAAAGGAATGTAGGCCCATGTCTTTCATATCCTTCCATCAACAACTTCGTTTCTAATTGATAGAAAGTATTAAGTTCTGGGAATTTATTTATTAAATCTATTTCTTGATTTGTTAGTAATGTCCTACCTCCAAACTTCATAAACTCTTTTAATCCAGTCCGATTTCCATAGAATAATCTTCTTATTTTCCGAACAAAGTTTAAATCTTTTTTAGCAGTTGGGCTTAACGACCATCCTCCCGGCAACATATTCTTAACATTTTCTAATGTTGCATAATAAATAGTACCATCAATCACATTCTTATCGTCAGCAAATACTAATTCTATTTTATCTAAATCTTTTCCTTTTCTAGATTTTAAATATTCTTTAGGTAAGAAATCATACCCCATTTCTTTTTCTAATCTTTTAATTAGTTTATCAACCTTCTCAACTGATTTTTGTTTAGCATCCCATCTTATTTTACTATTATAAATAGTACCTATCTTTTTCTTTAAATTAGCAACTAATTGTGCTTTACGATTATAACCTTGTAATCCTTTTTTAACGTCTCTAGTCAATCTATCAGCTGCAGTTTCAAGTTTATCTACCGATACTCCAGCTTCTATTGCTGACATACCTTCTCCACCTCCAAGTAATTCATTATACCATTGGTCAATTAATTCAGCAGTTCTAGTTCCAACTGTCCTACTAGTTGTTGCTCTAAATGGGTCAGCGTTATAAAATTGCCACAATATTCTATCTACTGGGGCTCCCCTTTCACCTCTAGCAAATTCTAAAGCATTTAGAGTTACATTTGGGTGTAAAATATTTTTTTCTGGTTGCCAATATCTCTTTTTTTGACCTTGAGCATCTTTAAATGTTTTGCCTTTTCTATCTACCCCAAAGTATTCATTAAAATCTTTATCACGATACCACTCAGTTTCTTCTTTCCCTTCGTTACTACCCCATTTATTTCTTAATCTATAATAAAGACTCTTATTAATTGTCTTGTTAAAATTAAAGAATGATTCAGAACCTGATATTACATCAGTATATTCAGATTTTCTTTGTTCTCCAGTCTTTTCATAAACAGAATCATTAGTAACATTTAAAAGTTTACTATATTCAGTTAGTAATTGATTAAGAATTGCTCTATCTAACTGAGTTAAGTCTACTTCATTAAGACCTTCTGGAGTTCTAACAATCTTTCTAAAAATCCTTACTCTATTACCATCAGAGTTTCCTTTTGACCTTAAATCATTTATAAAACCTGCTTGATTTCTTCCTTTCATTTCACTAGGAACAACAGAATTATCCATACGAGGAAACATAAAATCTGGTCTCCAACTGTAGATATCGCTTGTAATATCTGGATTAAGTTTACCAGTTGCATCTAATATTAATTGAGTTTCTAAAGCAGCTCTTTGGAAATAATCTTTATTTTGATAATCCATAACTATCATAAAGTTTTGACCTTCGTTACCACCTATTAAAATCTTAGCATCATCTGTAAATCTTACATTAGGTCTCTCTTGATTAAATCTTTCTACAAACGCATCTCCTTTTGCATCTACCCCTAATTTATCTCCATATCCTAACATTCTAGGAACTTTCTGAACAAGACCAATACCTTTCTTATACACATTAGCATTAGCCATCATTTGATTCTTAGCTCTAGCTGCTTCTGTAGCATTCATACCTAAATTATATGATATAGGTTCTTTATACATATCTGGATTAATCCCTTGTACAAAAAACTTAGAAGCTCTTCCAACATGCTCCCACATAGAAGGTCTATGAGCAAAAAAGAAATCTGCTTTATCAAAATCATAATCTCCTTCTGCTACATTAGCAACATCCATAGAATTAACTACTACCGCATTACCATATGTCTTTTCTAAGAAACCTTTTAAAGCATACAATCCAAAATCATTAGGTCTTGTTCTTGGATTCCTTCTAATCATTACACCAAGACTTACATCATCTGGATATTCTCCTTGAGATTTCATATATTCAATATGATGGTGCAATCCAAAAAGCTCAACATCTGTCTTTATAAATGAATCCCACAATTCTTTTCCTAAAATTTCTTCAGGTCTTATAGATTCGCCATTTCTAATTAATCTAACTTCATACCCTTGCTCACCCAATTCACGCAATTTTAAATGACCAGTATATTCTGGCAACATAGCTTCACCTTGCATTTGAACTTTACCATCTCTGTCAACAAGTGTAGGTCTAAGTCTTTTACTTAATTCTGGTATCTGAATAATAGGAGCTTGCCCACCATATCTATGTGAATCTTCTGCATTATATTGATTAGTAGCAGACTTCAACCCATTTATAACATTATCAATATATATATTATATAATTTATTCTTTACCATTCTATCACTATAGCTCATAGGATTAGCATCTGGAGATAAAGCTGAATAAATAGCCATGTTACTTACTGTCTTCATTCCCTCCCCAGCTTGTAAATCAGCTACTAAAGCATCATCTCCAAGAGTTCTTAACATCCATCTATTTAAAGTAATTGGGTCTTGCATTACTTCAGTCATCTTTTCAATATTAGATTCAAGTATACCTGCAAACTCTCTATCGAACATAAGTTTAGATTCAGCATTATTCATAAAGTTAGCATCAGCCTGAGACTTCTTTGCTAATGTAAAATCTGCATCTTTATTAGGCATTAGGCCTACTGATTCTATTGATATCTTTCTAATCTTTTCAGATGTAATTCTTTGATTGTTTAAATTTTCCCAACCAGTATTAATTAAACTAGCATCTTCCATTCCTGGTTCACCAACACGATTATGAACTTTTGCTCCAGTTTTAGTAAGCAATATATCAACTGCTTTATTTCCTTTAAAGAATCCATCTAATGATTCACTATATACAAATAATGTTTTACCTAATAACAATGGAGATTCAGGGCCACCAGATGATATAACTGGTTTAATTGGATTAAAAGAAGATGGGTCATGCCCCATTAAAGCGTGAGATGCTCTCATCATATCTCTTGATATAAATGCAATACTATCAAATGCAGATACATCTTCATGAGCTCTTCCAATAACAGTATCCCAATCCCACTTAATCCTCTCCTTATCTACAAGAATTTTTACTTCATCTTTTATCTTAGCGTACTCAGCATCATTCCAAATAGCAACTCCGAATCCATCATTATTAATAATTCTTCTTAATGCCCTAGCTGTATCTTTATCTCGTCTTCTTGTTGTAATCCCATCTGGGTCTGCTCCAAACATATAAACATCAGCAACATCTTTTATAAATGATTTATTATATCTTACATATTTTTTAGTATTAAATAATTTTACTCTCTCCATTGTTTTTTGAGCATCTGCTCCATTAATAAAATCCATAAATAATCTATCACCATCAGAACCAGTAAGCATTTGCTTTCCAACTAAATAAGTCATCATCTGTTCATACTCAGCTGGAGTCATTGGCTCATTTTTATCAATCTTTCTTTCTAGTTCTTCTAACTGTTTTGTAGCTTGAGGGTCTACACCTTCTTTGTTCTTATATTCAGTTATAAATTCTTTCCAAGGCTCTTTAAGTCTAGGTAAATCTTTAGCTGCAACAACTATAGGGTCTGCGCCAGGCATAACATTCATTAACCTTAATCCTCTCTCACCATCCTTACCTTCTAAAGCCCAAATACCATCTTCAGGTTTAAATACAGAAGTCTCTTGTTCTATACTAGCTATAAACTCTGATTTATATTTTCTTATATCTCTCTTTAGATTTCCACTTATTACAGTTGCATCATCAAATATATTTATCTGTTTGTCTATATAATACTTTCCATTAGCAGACGGCTCAGTTATATTCATTCTTCCGTCAACTATCATATAAGGAATTTCTAATCCATCAGTTATATATTCATGTAATCTTGTTAACTGTATTACTTCTGGTGTCTTTTGGTAGTCACCATTTCTATAACTTAAAACATTGACATTTATTTGAGCTCTTTGAGAACCTAAAAGACCAATTAAATCTTCTCTTATTTGAGGAAGCCTTGCTCTTTGTTCTGACTCACTTAAACTTCTATACCTTTTCCAATCATTATCTACTTTTACATCAATTCTATCTAATACTTTTCGAACTACATTTGTATCTAATACTCTAACTTCTGTTCCAGTGCCAGGAACATATACTAATGATTCAAAGTTTGAATACTTAGTTGCTGAATCAAGATTTGTTACATCCTTACCATCAATTCTATACCTTTCATAAAAAGTATTTAAATCAATATGTTTAACTTGTCCTCTTTCAGTAGAGTCCTCAATAAAATTATCTCTAGCCTTTTGCTCAAGAATCTCATATCTTTCTTTAGCATATTCTGGAGTATATCCAAAGGTAGACATTTTCTTTTCCATCTGCATTTTTAATAAATCAGTAAACTTTTCTACATCAACATCATAATCTCTTTGATTCTCTTTAGGCTTAATTACACCAGCTTCCCCTAACCATTGTAGAACATTAAGTTCATTACCTGGTCTTGAGTTCAAGAAATCCTTTAACTGTTGTCTAAAAGATGCATATCCTCTTTTCTGAGTAGATAGTAATGACATAAATTCAGAAAGTGTTGACTTAGCAGCCATTGAAGATTCACCTTGAATCTGAATACTTCTATCTAAGGCTTCCATGTATGTTCTATCGAGAACAGTTATTCTATCTGCGTCTTCTACAACAAGACCTTTACTATCCTCAATAATCCTTCTCATTGTCTTATTATAGTCACTTGCCATTTCTATAACTACTTTTTCTGGGTGTCCTTGCATCCTTGCTTCATCTATTAGTTTAACTCTAAACCCTGCAGCCTTACCTTCTGCAGCTGCTCCAAACTTAACTGCCCCAGTTCCAGATAGATTAAACAATGCATCTACTTGATTTAATTTTAAATCTGTACCTTTCATTGTTTCTTTAAAAGCGTGGTCAACTAATTGAGCTTGTAACCAAGGTTGCATAGAATCAATATTAATTTTCATATTGTTAAGATAATTTCTTAACGCTTCTACTTTACCATGTGATACTTCTATAGGATTATTTGGGTCTACTTCATACCCTCTATATTGACCAACTGCAGATTGTAATGTTAGTACTCTACCTAAAAATCTTATATCTTTAGCAGTTGTTTCTGAATCAGCTCCTGTAACTTTTACTTTAGCTTTTCCACTCTCAGAAGTAATAGCATCCACTACAAGAGCTTCACTTATATTTCCAGGGCTATATAAAATACCAGCGTCAACAAGCAATCCTATAAGCCTATCTCTATCTGCATAATCTCTTTTAAATATTGATGTAGCTTCTTCGCTAAACCTTGTAGTATGATTGCGAATAAGAAGACCCACATAATCTCTAAAAGAATCTGATATAGAAAATGGTTCAGCCATTGGAGAATAATCTGGGAATTGTTTTTCTACATTACGTTCAAAAGAAGAAACTCTTTCATATATTTGCTTTAATAATGATTCTGATGATATATCTTTTTTAGGAGTAACTGGATTTACTTCAGCATAATTTAATAAATCAACTGTTTTTAAAGCTGCATTAAAGCCATCTGCCTTTTCATATAATAAATCTAATGCTTCTTCACCTTTTAAAACTTCTCCCTTTGCATTTACTAACCATGTTAATTCACCGTCTATTGCTTTTTGTTTTATTTCTTCCCCTATTGTAATCTTCTCAGGTATTCTTAATATTCTACTACCATCTCTTTTAGATTCTACTGAGATACCAAGTATATTCTGAGGGTCTTCTATTGTTTCAATAAGATGTTTAAATGATTCTTCAAAATTCTTTTGAGTTTTAAGAAATGTTCTTTCTAATGCTTCTTCACTTCCTATAGTAGTTTCAAATCTTTTGTCTGCTTTTAATATTAAATCACCAATTGTCTTAGCATCTTCTTTAGATATATTATCTAACGGCTTTGTCCATGTCTTTAATCCCTTCATGTATGAATACATTCTATTAAAAACTGGATTAGAACCTTCTGCTGTAGCTGCACTTACTATATCAGGTGTTAATTCAACAGATGCAATTTCATTTGAATCAGTAATAATTTCTAATTCTTCTAACTTTTGTCTAACTTCAGTAAACTTAGCATCTAAAAATGGATTCTCAAACCTACTTTGTTTAAACTCCCAAGTAGGAATTGCAGAAAATCTTTCAGGACTTATACCAAGAACCGTAAGATTCTGTCTTAACTGATTCATTTGTTTATGGTCAAGGTCAAACTTAGCAGGATTAGAACGTCTTTGTACATAAGCACCAATCAAGAAACTTGGTAATACATCATTAACATCTGGTTCTAAATCATGAGCATATGTATCATAAAATGTATGAGCATTAAAGAATAATCCACCTAACATCATCCTTCTCCAGTTTGCACCTATATTAGCAAGCTCTTGCTTAGATGCCCACTTCATCATATCACGACCAAATTGACCACGCCTTTCCTCTAATATTCTAACCATAGCTCTATCAGCGTCTTTACCCCAAACTTTTTGTACATCATCAAATATGCTTTCAGAACTAAGGTTTACTTTACTTGTCTTTCCTTTAAATGTATGAGTAATAATAGAAGATTGACCATTTGCTTCAGCTAATCCTCCTAATAATGAAGACCTTTTCATTAACTGTTCTCTTGTTAAATCATCAAATGCTCCCTTTCTTGAGAAAGTAGATTTTAATCCTGCCATAAAATCTGGTTTAAATGCAGCTGCTTTACCTCTAGGTTTCAACCAACTAAGCTGCCCAAACAATGCACCAGTTCCAGCTCCCCACAATGGAGCAGTCCAATCAAAATTCTTATCTTCTACCATTGATACACCTTCAAATATTGTATCAATTGAACCAAACATTACAGCATCGTCTATGCTATGACCTATTACTTTTGCTAATCTTGGATTAGTTTCAGCCAATCCTCTTAGTTTCATCAATCCTTTAAAATCTTGCAGAGGTCTTTTGAATACATTATTTGCAAACATATCTCTTACAGCTTGAGCTTGAGTAGCATCTAATACACCATCATCTAATCCTCGTTGCACATATTCTTCTAAATATTCTTTTGCAACTCTACTAAATTCTGCTCCTTGAAGTTTAGGGTCTACAGCTGCTTGTCTAGCAAGAGTTCTATATCCTTTAGTAACTTCTTTTACCGCTCCTCTAGAAAGTCCTCCTTCAAGACCTCTTTCTTTCATCCCCTTTACTACTTGTTCTACACTTTCTTTACCAGCTTCTTTTAATTGTTTTCTTGCTAGTGTGCCAAATCCTTTATGTAGAACTTTAGCACCAACTTTTAATGGAGCACCTGCAACGAATCCTGCGAATCCACCAATAGCCCCAGTCCATTTAGCAACAGGGTCTTCATATTCTAAATACTTTTCTTCCTCTACAAGAGAACCAGGTACTCCAAACAATGCAGTATCAACAAAACTCCATAGACCAACACCGACAGCATTCATTAAACCAGCTTCTGGAGAATCCTCTACTGATGGTTGATACCATTCTGGGTACTCATCTGCACCCATTACATCCCAAATATTTCCTTGTTGTTGTGGAGCTGCTATAGGAGATATAGCAGTTGTAGCTGCGGTGTCACTTATTCCTAATGATTCACGAGCTTGTTGTCTATATTTATTATAATACTTATCGAAATTGCTTTGAGGCATTATCTCATCCTACCAGCTGTACTGATTCTTCTTCTTTCTCTTTCTTTCTGATACCTTTTAATATCTTCAATAGGAATACCAGTTAATTCAGAAGTTCTTTCTAAGTCTTCATCAATCCTTTCTTGTTCTATTTCTTGTCTCATACCTAAGACAGCTTGGTTACGTTGTACTTTTTGTTCTGTAAGAACCCTTTTTAGTTTTATAAATTCAGGCATGCCAGAGAGACCAGCTTTTCTATAAGCCTCTACTTTTTCTTCCGTATCATCAATTTTACTATCCATATCTTCTTGAAATTCACCAGTAGAATCATACAAATCTAATCTTAATTGCTTAATTACACTTGGTAATTCTAGATATTCTTCCATTTCATCTTCAGTTGCAACTCCAGCATTCGTTTTCTTTTCTAAAGATTCATACTTAAGTCTAGCTTTATCTAAAGCATCTCTTATTTCTAAAACAGACACAGAAGATGGGGGAGGCGGAGGAGGAGTTGGAGGTTTAATATCCATTACAGTCTCTGGAATATCTGCATAAATACCTATTGGTTCTTGTATTTTATAATCCCCCTGTAAGAACTCAGAATATTCTTTACTAATATTAGCTTCAGATATCTGTGCTTTCTTAGCTAATAGAGCTATACCTGATAAATCTGCAGTTGCTCCTAATCTTTTAAATGCCTCAAACATTTTCTTTTGTTGATTAGTAGCGGTTCCTTCATTGATAGCCATAGAAGCATCATATAGATTACTTGCCATACTAACCATAGAATCAGCATCTTTAGCATTATAATAATTAAATACTGCTCCAGCTATTTCATTTGCTTGGGCATCATATCCTTTACCCATTTTATCTCTAATAGCTTTCGCCATATCAGTAATTGCATCATCGGCCATTTCGCCTTCTTCTATCTCTTGATAATACCCACCTATGCCTGTTGATTGCATAAAAGAACTAGCAATCTTTGGCTTTTCAGTTTCTAATAATTTTAAAGATGTTTGTAAATTAGATTGAGTTAATGCAATTTCTTGCATCCTTTTAGTTTGAGCAAATTGTTGTTCTTGAAGTGTAGCCCTTCTCACAGATTCTTCTTTTGAAGCTGCTAACTGCATCATAGCAAGAGCAGTATCAACTTTACTTTGCTCTCTACGTTCACCACTTCTTAATATTTCTGTGATTGACCTTAATACATTTCCATTAGCCATAATTATACTCTACTATCCATAATTAAAATCTACTACTTATCCATCTTCCTGCTTTACCAATGTTCTTACCTAAATACCAAGACTTCCTTCTCTTTTCAGCGGCTCTTCTAGTTGCCTCTAATTTACCTTTTTCTGTTTCTAACCTTGCCATTTCTGATTCATACTTACCTTCTATTTCGCCCATCCTCTTTCCTAAGTCTCCTAATAAACTATCACCTTTCATACTCCACCTATCTCTTATTCTATTCCAAGCAAGAGATGATTGTTGCTCAATTCCACCAGCAGTTACAAGATTGCTTTGTTGTAATGCTTTTTCAGTTCCTTGAAATAAATCCTCTTTTTGAACTCCAGTCTTAAAAGATTCAGTTTCTACAGCTTGTCCATAATCAGCCATAACAGCAGCTCTACCTTTTTGACTAGATTGTTCAAGTCTTCTTATAGCATCTTCAATACTTTTTAGACCTACATCAGCAGCGTCTCTTTCAGCTTCAGCTTGCAATTCCCTTCCTCTGCCTCCAGTCATAGAACCAATAGCTTGAAACCCAAGTGAACCTAGAGCCGCAGCAGCCGCTATCGTTAGTGGCTCTTTTTCTTCTAATCCAGTTTCTGGGTTTATCGTTCCAGACCCAATAGCATCTACCATTCTTTCGCCTTCCATACCATACATATTCATTAAAGATTTTTCTTCTGGAGTAACATGCCATAATTCGCCACTAGAAGTTCGAGCTATTTCACTATCCCTTCCTCTACCTTTCGCAGCTAACTTTGAAAGATGATTATTTGCCATTGTTCCTTTCATCGCCACTTCTTTAAATTTTCATCCCATCCAAGTTGTTTCGCAGCTTTCATTAATTCTGATTGCCCAGAAGCCCAGTCTGCATATAGAGGGACTTGATTCCTTTGTTTAAATCCTTGCGCAGATTTAGTAAAGTCAAACCCTGTAGTAGTTGTTCCTTTGCCAGGAGTAGTAGTCTTTTGTTGCGCAGGTTTTGGAGGAGCAGTTGGAGGAACTACTGGAGAACCAGACTTACTAGCTTCATCATATAAACTTGTTTTAAATGCCTTTATATCAGGCACCATTCCATACTTAGAAAATTGACTAATTCCCATTACATCTGATTTTTTAAATACAAAATCTTGTTCTTTTCCACCAAATCTATATAAAGGTTTTTCCCATAACTTTTCTAATGTAGTATAAGTATCCCATTGTTTACCACCAGCTCCAATTTTTATAGGAGCATAAGCTGATATAATATCTGCTCTTTCATTCTTATCTAATTCATCCCAAGATGGAGCTCCCTCAACTCCTTCTATTGATTTTAAATATTGTTGCCTTGCAATTTCTTTTTGAGTTTGAGGTAAATCTGATGTTTCAAATTCTTCTTGAGCTTGTTTTCCTCCAAAGTATTGAGCTCCAAGTTCAGTAGCTGCAGTTAATGTGTCTAAAGTCTCACTAATCCTTTGTTGCTCAAACGCTAAGTCTTCTCTACCTTGGCCAATCTCATCCCATATCCCACCAATGGCAGCTTTTGAAGCTTCATATTGACCAGCAGATTCACCAGCTTCGAAATAAACATCATATATTGATTTGCCGTTTGCCATTTTATACCTAATTTACTAACAATCTATGTTCTTATGTAGCATTATTATTTTACAATTCCTACATCTTTTAATGCTAATAATATAGCATTTATCTTTGTTGCTAAAGATGATACAGCATTTACAAATTCTTCATCAGTTGGATAAGTACCACCAGCGGCATCTGTAAGGTCATCACTAATTGTTCCACCAGTCCTATCTCTTAATAAAGAAATAGATTTAGATGGTATAGATATATCATCTTTAAATGCTTGTTTAACACTATCAATTTTATATTGTTTCTTCTGAGAGTTAATCCTCTCTTGTCTTGTCATAGCCATATTATCGAACCGGTTTTCCTCTATAGACACATGAAATATCATTAATTTTAAATCCAGCTGGAACAGTTCCTGCTGTTGAAAATTTTAAAGCAAATGATTTTATATTATTAGCTTGAGAAGATGTAGTAGGTTTTAATTCAGCAACTTGCCATCCATCAGCAGAACCTAAAACATTAGAGGAAAAATTAGTACCATTAGCAAAAGTTTTATCAAAAGTAGTTGTTCCATTAGTATCATATTTTACAGTTACAACCGAAGCTACACTACCTGAAGCAGCTGTTGTATATGTAATTAACACTTTATATAATTTTTTATTTCTTCCAGGTTCGCCAAAATCTATATCTTTTGTTGTAAGAACAAGACCCCCTTTAGCAGCACTACCATCACTCCACATAGTCATTGTACCAGTATCAGATGTATGAGCCCATACTAAATCTCCATTAGAGTCGTTAACAAAGTTTGTATGTTCTTGACTATCTGTAAGAGCAGAATTTCCTTGCACCCAGCTTTGTGTTACCATATCATAAAGATAAATATCTCCAACGCTTGAACCAGAGCAATCTTTTAATACTAATAATTGTCTCTTTTTTGGGATATATCCAATAATAGAATTATCAGTTGTAAAACTAAGCCAATCACTTTCTTTTATCATCTGCCTACCTCCTTTCTCAAGTAAATTAATAACTTGTTTACCATCATATAAATAGCAACCAAGTCTATTTACCCAAGCGCAACCATAATCTGTTTTACATACAGCAGCTGGAATAAGTACTCCTTTATATTTATATACATCTTCAAGAAATTCTATGTCCTGCGATACATTTATTATATATAATGTTTCTTCTTTAAATTGCAGTATCCTATCAGCAAATTCTTCAAGAGCTGTTATAGATTCACCATCATTTATAGCAGCTTCTACAGTTGATTTGACAGGAAAAGTATCAAATCTATTTACAGGAGATTTTAGCATAGCATCTCCCTTGACTTCAGTAGTTCCATCTTCATTAATAATTTTTACATTACCTATATACATTCTTCTTCCAACTTGAACAGCGGTTTTATATCTAGATGTTATAGATTCATTGTCTTCTGAGAATCCATTTCTGCTACGATATGTATCAACTTGATTAGGTTGTAATAAATATTCTTGGTCAACATCAAAATTAAGTTCACCTGTAGCCGCATTCTTTGTTGCTGTAAATTCTTTACCACTAGCTAATACCTTAGACGTAGCATTCACAAAATTGTACTCTACTTGACCCCACCATTTAGATGGAACATCTCCAGAAATATCCCTTACATACCAAACAGCTCCTGTTAATCTTGGATTCCATGTATCATCATATTTAATACTAATTCTAGTGTCTGGAGAATATGTAGCATCTGTTACTGCTTGTTCGTATGTATAAAGTAATGTAGAGCCATCAGTATCAGTTGATGTTGTCGTAACATCCTTCACCCTTCTAACTAAAGATTCTTGAGTACCATCATATATAAAAGTAAATCCATGTTCCCATTTTCTATCCCACCCTATAGCTTTCCCAGCAGCAGGTTCTGAAAAATTAAATTCACCAAATATATCTGAGTTTGATATATTGCTACCACCTGCTCCGCTATGAGCTGAAGCACTAGAAATAGCAGCTTCCTGTACTTGCACTGTATGAATACTTACTGAAGTTACATCACTACCTATAGTTACTCCATCAAGCAAAACTCTTACTCCAGCTGTAGTTGCCCCAGATGTTAAAGGTGTATTTGTAGCTGGGTTTGAGAATGTAAATACATGAGTTTCTGTAACCACATCTCCACCCTCAGATGCTCCCAAGTCGGATGATGTAGTAGATTTATGATTTGTACCAAGACTACCTGCGAAAGTAGTACTATTTGTAGCATCTCCACCAGTTAGTGTGTAATTCCAAAATGCATCAGTAACATCTGAATAAGCAATCTGGACTTGAACAGTTAATTTATATATATTTGCTACAGTCCCAGTAGCTGCAGCCCAAACTGCATCTGATTCAAAGTATTGTTGACTACCCCCACTACTTGTTACACCTGAATTATTATCAGCAATGTCTACCTCAGCACTTGTTCTTGTTTCTATATCGCCAGGCGTAACACCAGTTGATGCTATAGTTTGGTCAAATGCTGAATTTGAATTTGGAGTTGCTATATATTGTGACTGAGTTGTCCAATAATCATAGGTTACTTCATCACCAGATAAAGAAGATAGAAATATTTTATCTACATAACCATGCCACTTATTTTCATTAGTGTTCCTAAACTCAGCATCACATATTCTTAAATTTCCATCAACTGCATAAAAAACATCCTTACGAGTTCCTCCAGTTTGGTCACCTTGTCCAATAATAGGAGAATCCCATGAATCACTGCCCATTCCATATATCATTACAGTCCCAGTCTCATCTGCATCAGAAAAAGATAAATAACTTTCTCCAGTTGTAGGAATATCTGTAATTTTATAAACATCTGCATTATCCCAACTATTATCACTTCCACCTGCTAATGTTGCTGAAATTGTAGTAGCATTATTATCTAAAATAATACCAGAACTTCCATCCGTAACATTATTAACTGTAGCTCCAATTAAAGCATCAACTGCAATACTCTGTCCACTATCTGTTAATAAATCAGGAGTAGTCCCATCATCAGATGCATCATGAGCTCCATTATAATCTGCTATTCTAACTTGAGCAGCTGTTCTATCAGATTTCCATGCAAACAATCCATAACCAGGTGTAATCTCATTTGCATGCACAGTAGAGCCAGCCCCTGTTTCAGATGGATGAGCTGTTGCTCCCCCTAATGTCCTTATAGTCCCAAGTTCATCTATCATTACATCAGTCGCAGATGATAATTCATTATCAGCAATATCTCTAGGGTCTGCATTACTATTAAGACCGCCTTCAAATCTATCTATCTTATATATTTGTTTAGGCATTTAAAATATCATTTTCCTCTTGTTCTATTTCATCATATAAAATCTCTTGCGCATGGTCTGGTAAATCGCAAATACAAGGTAAGTTGCTTTCATCACTAAGGTCATCATGCTCAAACATATCAGCACGAAGACCGCCTTCAGCTCCCCCTATACTGCCACCATTTGCTACTCGTATTTTTTCGTATGAGGATTCCGATACGGGATTACTCTGTTTAGGTACTTCCTTCGCTTTTCGCATTTTTCACACTCCTTAACGGTGTCTTTAGTTATAACTTTAATAGCTCTTTGTACAGTATCGCCAAATCCTTCATCACCTTCAAATATGTCAATATTAAATTTCATATTATTGTGTCTCCTTTAACTTAGACCACAAAACATTATTACTTTTACTAATACACTTTTTTAATCTTGTACTATACACTTGCCCAACTCTACATTTAGATGCTGTATTGTATGCCCTTGACATACCACCAGTCTTTAGTTGACTTCCTCTGCCTGTATCTTTAGAGGAAACGTCACCAATTCCTATTACACCAGCCATTAATATCCAGAGCGTTTAGATGTCTTTGCTTTTTTTCTAAGAGGTTTTCTATATGCAATACAATCTTTATATTGCTTCGAACCTTTCTTATACTTCTCAGCACATTTTTTGGGACTAGGCATAAATGCTCCTATTTATTAAAAAATTTTCCACTTTAAGTTAATAACACTTTTAACAACATCAAGGCATTCTTTCATAACAGCTTCTTTCTCAGACTTACTAAGCTGTCCATCCTCGTATGCTTCTTCAAGTACTTTAGCAACTTCTTTCATTTCTTTTACTATAGTCTTATACTTAGATGCAACCATTGTTAACCCACCTGCAAGAATAAGTCCAATTAAGTAAAAAATATTTGACCAACTAAACCAATCACTCATTATATACTCCTTTATTAGTTTTTACCATTAATACGACCTTTTAGATACGCTAAATCATCTGTGACATCGTTTAACTCTTTAACAATGTCTTCTCTATGTCGCTGACTTGTTTCATCTGAACGATTCCATCTGTCAAGCATCTTTAATATAATGCCTTCAACATTACTCATTTTAGTTTCTGATTTTGCAATTGCTTGTCTTATGCTATCTAAATCTTCAGATTGCGCTTTTTGGCTTTTAATAAGATTCATTATTAACATTACAAATAAAGATACTATAACACCAACTGCACCGTATTCAGCGTAAGCTTCCATCATTTTATTTCTTTTAACATTTCTTTTATCTCAGCAATCTGAGAAGACATATTATCAAGCTTAACTTCTATAACATCTTTATCAGCTTTTTCAGTTTCAAGTTTTTCTATATCACTTTCAACATTCTGTATCTTTGTTTGCCCGCTACCCCATAAGACAGCTAGAGCGAGCAAAGTTATTGCTATTGTCCATATATTACCTAATGATATGCCATTATTTATTTTCATCGCCATTTTCTAAACTTGCCCTTAATCCATCTATAAAAGCTTGTCTTCCAAATCTAAGCTGAATAAGATTGAACTCACTTGATTGTATCTTTCTATCAAGGTCAACTACATGATTTAGCATAGCTTTTTGTTCATCTGTAAGTGATTCAGCATCATACTCTTTATCGTCTATTTTAACCATTGACTTTTCTTTTTCTTTTTTAGCCATTGTTATCTCCTTTTATTTACGTTTTAAACCTAATCTTTCCATTAGGCTTTTGTTTTGTTCTTCTAATTCAGTAATATGTTTATTTTCCATACTTGCTACTTTAGTATTTAATACTACTAATTCTTCATGCATCCCTTCAATTCTAGATTCAACACTAGCAAATCTCATCTGTATATTATAATAAGCAGCTATTAACATTGAAATCCCCACCATCGCTTTTATTAAAAATGCTACGCTAATATGTAATTGTGATTCTGCATTTAATCCTTTACTCATGCCCATTATTTATCCGTTGTGCATCAATATACATTTTTTCAAAATCAATACTTGTGCTATCTATTTGCATTTGTATTGTCATCATTAATGAATCTACTTCAAACATTTCTCTATATAATGCTTCTTTTGACTTTCCTATGTAATATTCATCCATACAACTAATAGTAATTAAAGCTAATAAAAACCCAACAAAGCTAGACGTAACAATAACTCTTAATACGTTATTCATTTCTCTCCAATCAGGTACTACTCTCATTATTTTCTCTCTGACTATTAAATGTATCCTGTTGTGGAGTATATTGTATTGGATATGGATTACTTATCTGATTAGTTGAATCAGAAACTTCCTCATAATAAACAGGTATCCCAAACTTTTCTTCTATCTTCTTTACAGTAGGTTCAAGAGTTCCTCTTGCATCTGCAAGAAGAATAATAAGAGCAACAATACAATGAGCATAAAACCAAGACATTAGTATCCTATCTCAAATATGAAAGCAATGGCTGTCCATAGTCCAAATACGGCTAAAAACTTTGCATACAAGTTTCCAAATCTTTGATTAATATTATCCACCGCAATCTTTACCAAGGCTTACCTTCTCCTGAGGTTGGATTTACTTGAATATCTATTTTAGATGCAATTTCATCTTCTATTGATTTAACTTTATCATCACCCATTTTTGACTTAACCCATCCAAGAACTGTAGATTCATCAAGTTTACTGTATTCTATAAAAGAATTATCTTTCCAAGGGTCTTTAGATTCTGTCTTATCTGAGTCTATCCTAATAGAATCATGCTGAGAAGCTTTATAAATTACCTTTTTACCATCCTTTGTAACCTCTTTCGAATCACTGGCATCCCAATAAACGTCTGTAACAACATTTGATTTACCATCTTTAGATAACTCGTAATCTAAATGAGTAATTGACCATTTAACTGCCATTATTTTAACTCCTTACTATTTTACAAAATACATTTCAACTGTATCTGAAATGTCTTTCATTTTAATCCAACTTGAAGATACTGGCTGACCTTTTGTAACAGGTACTTGACCGAGCAATCCAACAACAACCCATTCATCTCTATCTTCTCTTGTAACATACGATTTATTCTCATCATAATCAGGATTTAATACTCTTCGTGTAAATGCACTACCATCCCCATCTTTTGTTTTTACTACAGCGCTATCTGGTGGGGTTATATCCTCAGGTATTCTATCTGTGTGATAAAAAACAGTTTTTTCTCTATCGTCACCTTGACCATCTTTTTCAATTTCAACCCACTCTGTTATTGTATGTGACTCTGATAGATATCCACCATAATCGTCTCTTAAATACTTTTTATGCCATCTACTCCAAGCTGTATTACCAACACAATTTGAAGCTCCTTTTCTTGGTCTTATAACTCCAACCGGAGTATCTCCATCTTCACAAGCAACAACCTTATCACCATCAAGTTTAACGGTTGTTCCTACTGCGATTGACTTGCCATCTTTAGTCTCAAAATATTCTGCGTAGTCAGCTCCAGTTCCATAAGAACTTTCACCAGCAGCGTCTCCACTTGCATCTACATAAAATTCCACATCAGGACTACCATCGGCATCACTATAACCTCTAAACAAATAGGCACTTCCAGTTTCACCTCTGTCAACTTTAGCCTGAAAAACAGAACCTACAAAACTTCCACTTCTTGCAGTAGCTTGAACAATCCCTGAATCGGCAGTACTTACACAACCTGCGTCTGCTAAAATTGCTCCTTGATTTACAGTAGCACCAGAATTAGCACTGTCTGTTCCATCATTACTAACATACAAAGTCCAATGTCTATACGCAGTGTGAGTTGCTTGTACTCCAACTACATAATTATTAGATGCTGCTGAAGATACATTTTTAAAAAGCCCAGCATATCCTTGACCAACAGTAACATATCCATATAAAGCACCTTTATTATTATCGGTACTTACTCCATAAGATGAAAAGACTCCCCATCCACCACCACTTGAGGCATTATTATTTTCTATATAAATACAATTCCCATCAGAATCATGGTCAATGTAAATACTATTACTTCCAGTAATATCGTTATTAAGATGAATTACAGCATCTGCTGGTGTTGCATTAAAACCAAGTTGACCAGCAGTATCCACTACCAGTTTAGTGCTACCATTATATCCAATATTTAAGGCATTACTTGACCCAAAAGCATAATCCCAATAATTACCACTACTATTTTGAAGTCTGATTGCGGGAGTAGTTGAACCATTATCGTCAATGTGTACAATCTTAGAAGTTCCTGTTCCTGCACCAAGACCAAGAGAACCACCTGAAGTAATACGCATCCACTCATCAAGTGTTGCATCATCTTGAGATGTGTAAAAAACTAAAGAAGTCTGGGCATTGCTATCATCAGCGCTTTCTCTTACACCAGCTATTCCAGCTCCTTTAATTGGATTAGTTTCATCATCAGGTATATAAAAAGAGAGTAAAGAACCTGCTCCAGCATTACCTGTTGTTCCAGAAGCTGGATAAAATGCTTTTAAAGCTAATACTTCATCAGGTGTGGAAGCTGTATTAGAACTAATTGGTCTATTAATATTAATAACATTACTACCTGCATCAAGATGAAATGCATGAGTATTACCAGTTGATTCTATTCTAAAATCTATATCAGCTCCACCTTCATTAAAAACTGATTCGTCATTTGTCTCGTCAAGGCTAAGCATGTGAGCTCCACCTGCATAAAAATCCATAATATCAGCAGCTGATTCGAAGATATATGTATCACCGCCTGCATCTAAATATATTTTATCAGTAGCATCTACAGCTATAGCTGTTGTTGATACACTTAAAGCTGTATCTGTCGCATCCCCATCTTCTACTTTTACCAAACTACCAGTTACTCCACTAGTCCCATCCATTTTTAACAGATAAGTATACGTTGAAGCAATCGTGCTTCCTGCTAATGTTGCCATTATATTTTCCTCATATTAAAATTTTTCATATTATATCTTCCCATTTACGATGTTCGTTTTCCCATATATCATTAAGATTTGTAGAGTTCCACATATCTCGTGCAAGTCTTACAGCTTGAGTCGCCATTGAATGTAAAGTAAGTCTTAAAGCCATATACATTATACATACCCTATATAGCCGATAACTTTACCACTTGCTAATGTAAAACCATTCCATCTTCCAAAAATTGTCATACCTTGTGGAAAGGTTACACTATCAATAGCCGCTCCATTACTTGATATATCTGAACCAACACCAGTATCATCTGGGTATAATTGTTCTGAAGCTGCAACTAATCCACCAGAGCTTGCAAAAACAGTATCTTCAATAAATTGTATTGCAATAAATTTTGTTCCACTTATACCAGTTGTCACAGCACTAGTTCCTGTTACTAGTATAGAACCAGCTTCTCCTGTTGCATCTGTTGTATATAATGAACCAGCCGCATTTACTTGTAGAGGAGCATAGTCTCCATCAGCAGCCCCTATAGCAGCTACGTCATCATTTCTAACTGCAAGAGCCATAACACCTACGTCTTGGTTAGCGTGAGCATCATCTTCTCTTTTACCTAAATTAGCAGCTGCGTGTCCTGTCGTAACACTTGTTACATCTACATCTCCAATGTCTACACCATCATTAGCTGCAAGTTTACCTATAGCTGCAGTACCAGCTGGGAGTGATTCTCCAAATTTAATATCACCAATATAAGTTCCATCTGATTGAGCTGAAATAGCAACTACATCTACTTGCATTTGACTTCCGTCAATAGCATTATCTATAAGTTCTACAGCAGTTTTAATTGCTCCAGTATCAGCATCTATAGTAGTAAGTAAAGCTTCATTAGCCGCATGGTCTACGTTAGCTGCTGTTAAAAGAACTTCAATAGCCGCCATATCAGTTTTTATGGCATCTGTATCAGCATCTATTCCTGTTAGTAAAACCTCGTTAGCTGCGTGGTCTACATTCGCTGCAGTTAACAATGTTTCCATAGCTGCTAAATCAACTACCATCGCATCTAATACTGCGTTATCAGTAGCTGAAAGATTTGCAGTTACAGTTCCATCTACAGTTATTGTATTACCACCATCATGAATATGAATAGAACCATCAGTTTCCATAGCGATTGCACCAGCATCATTAGCATCTACTGATTGAGTACCAGCAAATCCCATCATCATCATGCCGCTATGTGTTCCCAATGTAAACCCAGCGTCATCAACATGAGCTGCATCAGCACTACCGCCAGAAGATATTTCTACATACAATGCTCCAGATGCGTTCATTTGGAATGGTACATAGTCTCCATCTGCTCCACCTAATGTTCCTAATGTATCATTTCGTACACCTAATACAAATTGACCTACATCTTCACTTGTATGAGCAGCGTCTTCTGCGTACTCAGCTCCTGACACAATGTCTACTTTAAAAGATGAGCTTGTTGTATTTAGTACTTTATTAAGTACTTCTTGTGTGGTAAATCCTTGTAAATCTGTTGCCATAATTATCCTCTATAAACTATTGCTGTGTCATTAGACCCAATTGTAACAGCTGACCATCTTCCATAAATAGTACAACCTTCAGGTACTTCTAAACTAGATAAGCTATCACCTAAATCTGTGTCAACAGATGTTGCTGATACTGTACCACTAGATGTATTATCTGCAATTACTTCAGTCCCCACTAATACGGTAATTGCTATATAAGTATGTGAATTTACAGTAGCGTCTGTTACAATATCCCATCCACCTTGTCCAAGTTTAAGATTATTCGCCTCTGCAACTGTGTATTTCATTGACATATCTTGTTTTCCTATCTATGCCTTACCGAGCGTATGTTCTCTCATGGGCATTTTAGTTAAAATTGCTAACATAAATTACTACTTAGCAATTAAATATTCAATAGTAGATGTTCCACTTGATGTCTTAACATATACTTCATTAACTTTTAAATTTGTGCTATATCCCCTAAACATTGTACTTGCTCCTGATGAAAGTTTTAATGGGTAAGTAGAGTTCGCATCTAATGAAATTATAGCTGCATTGCTTCCTAAATTTTTTATATAACAAAACTGTAAATCATTACTATCAGTTGACAATTGTACCTGCGTAGTTGAAATAGAAAGACCTGAATCACCATCCCAAGTAGATGGAGTAGTATTCCATACCTCATCAAAATCTTCCCACTCTTGATGTTTCCCAAACATAGAAGTCCATCCATCACCCCATTGGTTAGAAGTAATATCTGTCATCTTACTATTTCCACCTAATCTACCAATAGAAGTACTAATCGTATTCTTATTATATGTAGATTTACTAATATTGTATTCTTCTAAAGAACCAGGTACAGCTGCATATGCTGTTTGAGCAGTAGGAAGTACACTTGTTTTCATTATAATTCTTCTATCTTGCGCCATTATGTACCACTTAAATATTCTATTTTACTTGTTCCATCTGTTCCTATAATTACTGTAGCTACCGATGATGATAATTCAGATGCAAAGGATTCACCTGCTGATAGTCTAACTAAAAAGTTAGAGCCATTATCAAATGATACTTTTACATCATCTCCACTTATACATTTAATAAATATAAAATCTTTAGTACTTAAAGCTGACTCATTAGAAGTAATTGTTTTAGGAGATACATGAACTAAAGAGCCACCAGACATAGCAACATTTGCACTACCAGATAACTTAGTTCCTACGTCACTATCTTGATACCATCTTGCGCTTGTAGAATCAAGTTCTTGAGGAGAACATCCATTAGAATATTTTATTTTCTCGTTAGCCATTATCTAACTGAATAAGCTCCTTGAGGAAAAGACATTGTTATTTTTCTTCTATTGCTATCATAATCTCCAACTTTTTTCCAAAACTCTCTCATATAATATTCTTTTTTCTCTATATCCCCAATATTATCAGACATCATCGCTTTTAAATAATCTACACAAGCAAGTGATAACATCTTATTAAGATTAACATGGGAAGTCTCATCAGGAGAACTATCTTCTTTAGGAATTTGATATATTGTTACACTCTCTCCAGCTGTTTCGGCGGTAAGCAAAGCAGTAGCCATAGTTAATGTCCCGGCAGCTGCGTTTGTTAATTGATAATCACCATCATTACTAGCAGAACCAATAACTCTTATTTTATCAGTAGCCCCAAATCCAGCCGTAGCAAAACCTGTTCCTGTATCAGTAATTGTATCTGAGCCACCACCACCATCAACAAATGCAATTCCAGTTCCACTAATAAACACTTGCATATCTTCTAATGCTTCTGCAATAAAAGGCTCATCAACTGATGTATATTCAATTCTTAATCCATCAGTAATATCTTCATTAGGATATATTAACTGATTAGCATAATAATCAAGTGGAAGTTTTATTCTAAAACCAGCAACTGTATCTGTATTCGCTGATTGAACATATTGATACAATTGTAGATTTCTACCTAATAATTGATAAAACCAAGTTTTGTTAGTATCGAAACTCATTATAATCCAAGTCTAGTATTTATTCTTTCATTTGATTTTTTTAATTCACTTATTTGTTTTTCAGCTTCAGATAAATCATCTTGAAATGTTTCTATTAATGTTATTAATAAATCAACTTTATCTGCCAAACTAGATTTCTTTTCTTTTTTTTCTTGTTTTTCAGTCATTTTTATTTTCCTTATTTAATTTTCTTTTTTCCTCTACTCATGATTTCTTTTTGCATAGAATCTACTACAGCTCTTTCCCTTTTAGTAGCTGAATGTTCTAACCATAAATCTCCACCTTTCATATACTTACTCCATGGCGATTTCTTAGAAACACACTTCTTTAACTTTACATCATAGACTTCAGTCGTTTTACATTTCTGTGCCATAATTTATCCTATTCTGGGTCTGTATCTTCTTTAACAATTAAATCTTGTACAATTCTTCTAATCTTTTTATACTTTTTATCATTAGTATCTTTAATTGAAATTGATTTAATTGCAACTAAATCTTGTGGGATAAGATAATCCCTTTCTCCATCTATAACATTATATTTTACTACTTTTGTACGCTCTGTTGCATTTGATTGTATAAGATGTATTGCATCTTTTATCCATGCAATAGCAAGATTAGTTTCTTTAGTTCCTGCTCTTTCCATCATTTCTAATACTGTCATTATCTTGCTCCTGCAGCTGCCATAGTTGCAGCCATTGTTTTAGAATTATTTTCTATATAATTTTTAATTTCTAACTTTGCCCATGTATAATACTTTTCAGATTCTTTAGAATATGATTGTTGTTTTTGTAATTTAGTAGAAAACTCAGATACTTCAGATTGTACTTCTGATGCATATTGTTGTAACTCAGATTGGTACTTTGTTAATTTTCTCGCATCTTCTTCATTGTCAATTTGGGCATTCTGTATAGATACTTGTAATTGAGCTTGATATTCTGCGCTTTCTTTATTGAACTCATTTAATTCATTTTGCATATCAGCTTGATATTGAGACAAACTATCACTTTCAGTTTTTTGCCATGCTTGGAAAACTGTATTTAATTCTAATTGATATCTAGCTAATTTTTGTGAATACTCTTGCACTTCATCATTAACGGCTGCTTGATACTTTTGAATTTCTAACGAAGCGTCTTGTATTGCAGCTTCTAAAGTTTGTTGAGCTTCTAATGTATTTTCAGATGCTAAATGTTGTTGCTTTTGCATTTCGGCTTGAATATTAGCTTGATATCTAACATTCTCTTTATTAAAAGTATTTAATTTATTTTGCATAGCTGTTTGATAAGCTGAAATATATGTATTTATCTTTTGTATTTGAGCAGCTGCTAATTCAGTATCTTCTTCATTTTGTATAAAATCTCCAGCAACTTGAAACCACTTTAGAAAATCCATATTTTCATTATCAAAATCATAGTCTAATGAAGTCCAAGTAGCAGTACTCATTTCAGATATATCCATATCAGTATCATTTCCCATAGAACCATCTGCAGCGTTAGTTATTGATGGAGGAGTATAGGAAGGAACATCTCCACTAATATCACCTTTAGCAGTAGTTGTTACACCTGGGGCAGATATTGCTATACTAGGAGCTGATACACTAATAGTTAAAACACCTGGGTCACTATCTCCAAAATCTCCTAATGTCCAATAATTATTAAAAGAAACTCTACTTGTTAAACTTGGTTTAGTATACGCAGGTGCGCTCGTACCAAAACTAACAGAACTAGATGTAAGGGTAGGTACATCTGGAGGAACTGCAGCTATTGATACAGTTGGCATCTCAGCTGAAGATAATTTAGAAAATTCACTAGAAGCTGCATGAAATACAACTGCATTTCTTAAATCACTATCATCATCTATCTTAGAAGAATCTACATATAAAACTCTCGCAGTTGCAGAATCAGTTGGGTCAGGTTTAACTATAACTACTGTACCTTTATCAGTAACTGCATTATCAAGATAATACTTTGGGTATGTAGCTGTTGCTAAATGTAAACTTGAAGAATTTCCTATAAAACCTTTCATACTATATGGAACTTCAGTTGCACTAAGTCCATTTCTAGATACATCTAATATACTATCAGTCGCAGTAGGCATAACCACACTAGTTCCTTGTGAAGTATTTCCACCATGACTAGATGGAGTTGTAAGGGTAGCTGCCCATTTTAATAATTCTTTAGGAATACTAGATGCTACAAACTTTTGCCCAGAAATAAGAAACTGTGCATTTGCAGTTCCTACGCCTGTGATATTTTGTATATCAGCTGCTATATTTGTTGTTGCCATATTTTCATTTCTATTTTTAGTAGTATAAGGGGGTATCGAGCCCCCCTATACTTTAATCTACATATGACGCTATTACCTCGCCAATTTAAGATTTTTTTACAGTGGGTCGTTAGAGTCGGTTGGAGGAGATGTATTAGCAGAGGCTGTACCTACTGCCCATCCATCTTGGTCATTTGTTACTCCACGAAGATACCATAAACCGCCACAAGATTGTATGTGTACTTGGTCACCAGCTGCTGCTTTAGAAGCTACTAATGTTAATTGGTCATGAGAACTTCCATTGAAGTCAATACCAACATCATTAGTGCCTTCAACGGATACAATACTTCCAATAAAGAAGTCTTTTCCGTCTTCAGCGTCAATGTCCAAGTCGCCTGTTCCATTCGCAGCTTTCAAAAGGAATGTATATTCCAATCCATCTGAAGATGCAGAAGCAAGACTAGGAAGACTGATTGCAGCCGCTCCATTTGTCCCGCCAGTAATATGAACAGTGATACCACTATCTTGAGGTGCTAAGCTTACAGCAGTAGCTCCGTCAGTAGTAATGATTTTTCCAACTTTTCTAGCTAACTCAGGCCCTTCTTTCATCTGACCATACAAAGGAATTCTATTTTTAGGCATAACTCAACTCCTATTTCCACACAGCATGGGATTCAGGCATTGTGAATTCCATACCAGCTTCAGTTTGAATTAAGTCAACCCTTCGGTCTACTCCGCTGTTTTCCAATGTTTGTACACCAACATAAATAGCTGTATCTCTATTGAGACCATTACCAATAAGAGGTCTATACTTACAGTTTTGTAAGTTGACTGCTAACATTTTCACATGAGTACCATCAAGGTGAACATTACGAGCCACATTCATAACTCCATAAGGAGTATAAATCTGAGTAATGTCTACACCAAAGACAGATTTTTTGTTTCCAATGCTAAAGTCAGCTCTACCTGCATGAGTATTAGAACCACCAGTAGTAGTCTCTTTGATATTAGCCATAAAGTATCCACTTAGTTTATGCAACCAATTATAAACATCAGTTGTTACCATAAATAAAGTAGCACTTGCGTTGTTGTATCTTGGGTCAAGAAAACCGCTCATATCATCAAGAAAATCGTCTTGAGACTTCGTTCCAGAACCACCCATTCCAGAACCGCTGAAAATGTTACCATAACTGATACAAAAATCAACAGCTCCTTGTGTGTACTGGACATCATCTGTAGAGCTTTGAGCTCCAAACAGAAGTGATGTTTCGATATCCCATTTGTGTTCGATTAACTTTTCACGCCAGATTCGAGCAAACTCATTTGGTTCATATTTAAGTACTGTTGCGCGAGTAGTATTATCCATCGCTAATGCAGTTTTAAATATTTGAGTAAGTCCAAACCCGGTTGAGAAAGGTTGGTCTTTCCATGTTTCAGGGTAACCAGAGCCTTGTGAGTGAGCAGTTCCGATAACATATGACCTCTCGCCTTCTAGTGAAGTTGAGATTGCTTCATCATAGACTTGTGTATCAACATCGTCACTTGACCATCCAGCTAAGTAGTTTGCACCACTTACTGTTGGTACTCTGACAACTGTACAGTCTATCTGAACACATTCACGAGAATCTTTAGTAAGACTATCAGTAACTGTATCAACTCTTACTAACATATGGTCAGCGACAGAGCCACCACCATCAGTTGTAGAAAGAGGAACTTTAACTAATTGTCCTGCTAAGAAAAAGTTAGGTCGAGTACCAGAGGCTCCAACTGCAATTGCATTATTAGATTGACCATATACATTCTGAATATTTCCAGAACTTTTATAATCAGTCGCCATATACAATTTGACAGTATCGCCTGCAGCCATTGAAGTAGGGGCAGCTCCATCATTATATGCTGTTAAATCAGCATCTCCACCAGTGCCACCAACTACTTGAGTATCGTCATTTTCTACCCAACCAGTTACATATGCGTATCGTTTATGATAAGACGGGCGTCTTTCTGTAAATTTAAATTCGGGGTCATCCGTTGGTTTCTTAGCTACTTTTGATACAAAGCGAAAGAAAGGGTCTTGAGCGATTGCTAATTCAGAGACACGGTCTCCAAAATTATATTTCCGCCTAAGGTCACCAGTGTCCTTCGAAGTACCATCAGACCAAGTTGCAACATCAGAATAAGTTCCGAGTCCAAATACGTCAGCCATTTTATCACCTTTAACTTAAGGGTTATGGCTTAAAGTAATTTAATTAAATACTAAAAGCCTTTTCCAGTTCATGTTCAGAACCTAATAAGGCATCAAATATCTTATCGTCAGGAGATTTCTCGACCTGTGCTCCGCCTTTGTTGGCTAAAGAGCTTGGAATTTCTTGTACTTCGCGCATCTTTTCACGCATCTCATCCCTTGTTTTTGTGGCTATTTTATTATCACGATTCTTACGATTCATTAAAAAATAAATATCCTCAAGTTCGAGAGACTTAGATTTTGCAAAGTCTACAAACTCTGCCCACTCATCATCATTCAGCTCATGCTGTTGACGAAAGGAGGCTTCTTTAGCTAACCTGTGATTTTCTGAGCGTTGCCCTTGTAAAGCTTTTCCAAGTCTACGTTGGACAATACCATCAATCGTTGCTCCAAGAACTTTTGCAGAATCAGATTCTGGAGTTCCGAAAGCATCTTCAGCGTCGAACACGAAATCTTCTGGAAGATTAAGTTGTTGTGCCATATTATCAGGTGTCTGACCGCCACCCTCAAAATAATTTCTCACATGAGTAATTAAATTGGGGTCGTCTCGCATAGCATCTAGGATTGGCATATAAGGTTCAAGCTCTTGGAGCTTTCCATTTAACCTTTTAGCTTCTCTACTAGAATCGCTATACCTTTTTTGCATTGTATCCACATCAACCACTTCTGGATTTGTTTCAACATGCTCTTGACCTTCACTAGGGCTCGTAAGTGTGTTATCACTATTAGAATCCGAGGTTAGCTGCGAAGAATCGTCTAATATCCCTCCATTGACAGTTTCATCTAAGGCTGCGAAAAAATCATCGCCTCCTCCCATGACTGCATCAATCGCTTGGGATTCTGGATTAGTATTCTCTTGTTCGGGGGCCATACCGGCGTTGCCTTGTTCTTGAGTCATACAGTTTTCTCCATTTTATTAATTTAACAAATTATGAATTTTAATAGAATAGTTACAACTATTCTTTTTCATCCTTTTCTTTATCTTGTTTTAAGTCATTTCTCATTTCTTCTCGTAGTCTTTCAAACTCAACTTTCAACATTCCTTTTAATAATTTTTGTTGAGCCTGAGTATCTATAACATCTTTTCTAATTTCGTTAGATGCTTCTCCTACTTTCATTTTAATACCCGATTGTACTAATTGACGCTCTAAAGTCTCAATAGTTCCATCTTTATCTTTAACTGCTTCTTCCATAGATTGTAATTGACTTTGAAGTTGTGAGTACATTGATTTTCTTTCAACAATTCCTTCTTTATTTCTAATATCTGTTTCAGCTATCATTGCAATATCATCAATCAATCCAGCTTGGAACCATCTGAAATATTCTTCTAATAATGCCCATCTATTTACAGGCATTGTAGCCCCTGCTACTACTCTTACGTCAAATCTTGCACTTGCATAATCTTTAAATTTGCCAATCGCTTCTCCATAATCATTGTAAACTGGAATATTAATAGAAACTTCTTTTTCTTGGTCTGGAGTTTGACCTGCTTCAGGTTGTACAATTCTAAATACTTTTTCAATTGAATAATGTCTTTGAGCCATCATTTGAAAGCATTTACCTAAATGCTCCAATGCAGGTTCTACAATACTACCCATCCATGCTTTAAGTCTTCTTGTTCCAAATTCATCATTTGCAAGTAAACCTCTATAAGTTTCAGGTTGTTCTTGAGTAAATCCCATCATCGCAGAAGGTACTCCACTAATGTATTCTGCATCTGCTTTACCTTCTTGGACTACGGAATAAAATGCATTATTAATTGGAGCTGGAAGAACAGGAGTTGGAGCTGCAAATCCTTGACGATATTTCAATAAAGCCCCAGGTGAAGATGAATATTGTTCCCATTCTTCTTCTGGAACAGAGCCTTCTTCGTACATCCATCTTAGATTAGATGCTAAGTTTGCATTATGTAACATAATCTGATGAGCTTTATTAATTTCTTGTTGTTTACCAATCAAAGGAACAACTGCGCTCATTGGATATGGCGTTCCACTATACATATAAGAAATTGGTACAATAGGATATTCCTTAATACCAGGTATTACATATTCATATAAGAATACTTCATCTCCAACCGTACAAGTTAATACAATTCTATTTTCGTAAAACTTTATTGCATCAACAATATTCTTTTTTGCATCACTATTCATTAATAATTGATAATCAGATTCACTCATTATTTGTTGAGTAATAGTAGTCGCAGCTTCTTGAGCTTCTGACATCAATTGAATTCTTTGTTCTTCAATTGCCTGAGCAGCCATCTTTTGAGCTTTTTCTAATTCTAATTTTGCTCTTTCAGGTATCATCTCTCCAGCTTCTACTGATTGTTGCAATTGTAATTCTTTTTCAATTATCCCTACTTCAATTTCTTTTTGAAATTCTTGAAGTTTTTCCTCTACCTGCTTTTGTATTAAATCTAATTCAGCAGGGCTTGGTTTTACTCTTATATATACATTACGATAAGGAAATTTCTTTTTAGAATATGTTTCATAATATGCTACAATATCATCATCTTCAGCTTCAAGATTAACTCCCATTGTAACATCTTCTGGTTGAATAGTAAATGATTCTTCTGTATCTCTTTGAGAATAAGATACTACTTCATTGCTACGAGCAACTTTTTTAATCTTAGCTGCATGCTCTGGTAACATATTCATTAAACTTGAACGAGAAAGATTCTTCCTAACTGTTATAAATGTAGCATCTCTAAATAAGAAATCTCTACTTGCAGGGTCTACGTATACATCATATGGGTCAATTCTTTTAAAGACCACTTCTCCTAATCCATTGTCTTCATCTCTATCTACATCTAATAGAAAATATCCAATACCTTTTGTAAGACTATCTAATACTACTTGACTATATAATGATTTACCATTTGATAAATACCAACAATAGTCTGCTATGTCAGAATGTACTTGAGCAGCTTCTACATCATCACCAGTTGCTCCCACAGCTTTCCATCTTGGATTATTAGCTGTAACAAAATACTTCATAATTTCTACAATAGGAGTTACTCTATTAATAGTAAATGTAGGCATCCCAGCTTCTTCTAAAGCATCAACTTCTCTTTTTGATAATTGCTCATTTAAATAAAAATCAAAACCTTTTTGACTAAGTGTTTGCCATCTTTGTCTATGACTATTATTTGCTTTCTCCCAAAGTTGTTTATTGGTTTGAGCTCTTTTCTTATTTGTCATTCTTGCCATAATTACCTCTGTGTATCTCTTGCATATCTTTTTATCCAATCAGTAACATCTCTTGATTTACCTAAAATAGGTTCAAGAAAATTCTCAGTATAATCATAATATTGTCTTGGGTCTCTAGGAAACCGAACATCTTCATATACTTTTATTCTTTTTACTTCTGAAAGAGGAAGTCCTCTCTCAAATACTGTATGAAGTTTACTTCCCATTCTCTTTACTGGCCTATTATATGCATCTGTATAAAGAAGTTGTTCAACTCCAAAGTGTGGATAATCACCTGGGTCAAATCCTCGCATCCCTGCAGCGTGCTTTCTTATCGCATCAACTGTTGTTTCAACTTCCCATAAAGCTCTATCCCTTCCAAAGTGACCACTACTTAATCTTTGAATACCAATATCTCTTGGATAACTTGAAGGTTCAGCTTTTGATAGAGCCGCCCAATATGGGTTATCTGTTCCTTTTGCAAAGCCTCCATATTCTCCACCTCCCTGCATAACAGCCCCTAATCCTTCTTTACGACCAACAATATCTTTTGGTGTTAAATTTAATGGAGTTCCTCTGAAAACAGGCATCATCGTTCCCAAGACAGGAGTAGTCGCTAATAAAGATAATGCAGCATCTCCTTTTTTACCTTTTAATCCATATAAAACCGCATTAAGTAAATCTGCAGGCTCTCCAGCAACTGGAATAGTCCCAAGCCAGTCTAAAGATTCGTGAACTCCAAGTTCTTTTTTTGGTTGTTCTTTAGCCCATTTTCTATGTTCTTGGGCTGTCATTTCTTCTCCTAAAAGAGTTCTTGTAATATACTCATACAAACTTTTATTTTTCTTTTTCTGTTCTTTAGGAGGCATTTACTATCTTAACCACTTCTTTACAACTTCAACAAAATGCTCTGGGTCACCCTTCCCTAACTCAGAATTATAATATTTCTTCCAATAATCTGCTTGACCTTCTATACTACTAGGCATTTTCTTAGGAACTCTCCAATACTTTAAACGACAATGAATAATCCCTGCCGCTATATTCTTTTCTAATATATCTGCCCATAATTTTTCATCAAAATTTTGCCAATGCTTTAAATCAACCATACTTGCATCAGCACATTTTCCCATTAATTTTTTTCTATGTTTAAGATAGTGAGCTAGGTTATCTACACAGGTTGCAGGCTCTACTTGCCAGAAGCTTCTTGCGGGGCCGTCTCCCATTTGTCTAATATACTCATATCGTGATTCAACAATTCCAGTAGCAAGTACTAAGTCAACTGCACTTTCACTTGCAAACTTATCTCCCATCTTAGCACAAGTATCAGATATCAATGAACGCATTTGTTTTACACTAATCATATTAAGCCACTATCCAACTTTTTGCCTTCTTCTTTGGTTTGAACCATATTTTTTTCTCCTTATCTTTCTTCATATTTGGCGGAAACGAATGTATTTGAGAGTAGTAAAGGCTCTCTATAGTATCGTCATGAGCCATTTTGGGGCCAAAGGTAATGATTTCGTTAATCAAATCAAACATATTTTTCCTCAAAAAGACCGTTCCTGTACTAAAACGAGCTGAAAGACCACTATAAATGCGATTACGCTTGTTAGTTCCACCTGGTTTCTCTGGAATAACTGATATATCGAACCTATTTAATCGTCTTCTTTCATCATTTAATGCCTGAAATATAGACCTATTCATAGCAACATCCTCTACTGTGGAGGATATACAATTATATTTTTGATGTAATTCTAATATATAATCAACTACGCCTTTCTTTCCTATAATCTCTCCTGTCTCTGGAGATTTACTTCCAATAGTAGGTACACTTCTATGTCTTTCATATTCTAATACATATAATTCATTATTTGCATCAATAGCAATTACCATTATTACTGAAAAGTCAGCATGCTTAGTATCTATGTCTGTAGCTGGGTCACATCCTATAAATGTATTAACAGGAATCTCATCTCCATCTTTAACAATATAGCTTACTCCATCCTCATATTTATAATATCCATCCCAATATCTTGTATGTTGTCTTGTCCATACTGCGTCTTCGTCACTCATTACTTCCATCATATATTCTTGAAAGAACTTTTGAGGTTGTCCAGAATCTTGATAGAATTTCTTTTTTTCTTGTAATTTCTTTTTACTGAAGAATGAAGGCCATAAAGTATTATTATCGTCAGTAAGAGCTTTATATGTAATTACATTCCAAGCAAAGTCATCATTATTTTTTTTAGCTTTCGCATGGCTAGTAAGAAGATTATTAATAAAGGAATCATAATGTACGGGAGTGCCATTAACACGCAACCGGCCAGTATGAGGCTCAAGCGCGGGATAAACGACAGCAGTGACGAGGTTTGCATTTTTTTCTCTTGCTTCTCTTGTAATTGTATTTGCTTCATGTTCAAAATCATCCAATACTATCAAATCATATCTTTTATGTAGTTTTGCTCCACCACGAATACCAGATACATTTGATTTACTAATTAATTTACATCCATTTGTCAATTCTACATCTTCCTCTGTCCACTTAGTCCCTCTCATATTCCCAAAATAATACTTTATTTTATCATTAAATTCAATATGATGTTTAATATAATCCATATTTCCTACTGATAACTTCTGAGTAGCTGATACCCATGCATAGAATAGGAAATCATCTTTTGGACAAAAAACAAAATCTTTTAATATTGATGCTTTAGTAAGTACGGTCTTACCATGACCTCTAGGAATAATGATTGCTACTTGTTTTACTTCTCCATCATCTATAATATCAGCAATCTCGTAATGAAAGAAAGGAGTTTCACTACGCATAAAATCATCTGATAAAAATAATTTGCCAAATGATATCAAGTCTTTATTCGCAAGTCTTAAAGCTTCTTCAGCTTCACTTACATTTTGACTATTAATATTCATCTACTCTATAGGTTCATATGCCTTTGCTTTATATTTGCTTGGGTCATATTTCTTTTTTGCAATTCTATATTCAGTAACCATATCTAATATTTGTTTTGTTGAATATCCAGCTCCAAATTTTAAATCAAGAAATGAGTATACATTCCTACTGCCCGATTCTGCAAGTTCTTCTATTCTTGCTTCAACCTCTATAGGTCGTTGAATATACTCTCTATAACCTCCCTCTTTTCCCCCACTTTTAATTTTTTTTTCAACTTTTCGTTTATACCATTGTGAATACATACCACCCAATTTTTTAGCAGCTTTTTCTCCATGCTCTGATTCAAATATTTTATAAACATCAGAAGGCTTTTTAGGATTGCCAGTACTTGTATCAATATATTTTTTACTTATCATAGGCCACCTCCATCTAGGAGTTGGTATATTTATTAATGTAGAATAGTGTGCATACCAATCAGCTGGATATCCATATTCTAACTTTGGGTCTCTAGCTTTTCCATATAATCCAGCAGTTCCAGTTTCTACTTCTTTCCTTTTCATTCCTTCTAGATGTTGTTTATAATGACGAGATTCATGTCTCAAAGTAGATTCTGCCCATTTTCGATTTAAAAGATTACCGACAGCTTGAAATAATGTTTTTTCTACAAGTTCAATTGATGGTTTATCAAACATTCCTCTTGCATGAAATGGTCTTTTTCCATCTTTAGGAATTTGTTGAGGATATAATTCATAGTGTCTTCTATGGATTCCATGTGAGGGCATATACCTACCAGCAAAACCCTTTTTCGCCAAAGGTTCGTCAGATTTTATAAATCTAACTTCTTTAGAATAATCAATATCAGCAAACATAGGGTCTTTTGATGCAGATTTGATTCCCTTTTCATAAGCTCGTTTTGATAAATATGCTCCAGCTTTAACATTAACAGCTGGCCCATATCTTGCAGCTGCAACGCTTCCAGCAATAGCTAATCTAGGGTCTACTCCTTCTGCGTGAGACAACCCAGTTGCCAAAGTTTCAAAAGCTAAATCCAAAGGACTTATAGGCATAAGAGGTGTAATTCCACCTCCTTGAGGCATTTCTGCTAATCTGTTTCTTAATTGCATTTCCCCAACAATACTACTACCTTCTTCGCCTGGAATTTTCCCAGCATACATTAAATCTAATTCCATTCCTCTTAGGATGTTTTCTACGTTAAACTTCTGAGTTTTCTTTTTCTTTTTTGGTGGCATCTAAAAACTTTTCAAATTTCTTTTCATTCTTGTTCATTTCAACATAAAGTTGAAAAACTTTCTCTAAAGTTAACAATCTTTGAGACAACATTGAAACAACTATTCTTGTGTTCTCGAGCTCTCTCCTTAAATCATGTTTTGAATAAGTTTTTTTCTTCTTCATTTTATCTCCTCGACTTCAAACTCTTTTAATAATTTATCTTCTTGAGCATCTTTTGTAAATGAAACAATTGCATCTACAAATCCTTGAATATAAGATTTAGCCTCTATTATTGTATCGAAAGACCTCATCAATGCATCGGTTTTATCGTCTTTAGCTTTTTTCCACTTTACTAAATACTTTCCTCCATATACCATTTTTTAATTCTCCCAGCATTTTACTTCATCTTGAGAGAACTCCATCGTTACCCATCCTGTTCTTATAATTGGATACATTGAATATCTAGCGTATGCAGCGTATCTTAAAAAAGAACCTCCTCTTACATACCAACGACGCTTAAGAGCTTCTTCATCGCCATCAACCCTAATCGAATCAACTGGTTTTGCATATAACTGGTGATTGTGACCAAGTAAGAATACATCACCTTCTGAGTAAACGGATGCAAGTTTATCCAACTCGAGGTCGCCATTTTTTGCACCACTCTTACCATGACCACTAACTAAATACCAATCCTTATCTTTAACTGTTATACGAGAATAGCCTGGATATTGAAAGTATGGAACATTCAATTCAGCCGCCAAAGTCTTACAAACATCAAAATCCAGTATATTAAAGCTACGAAGAAAATCATGATTCCCACCACGAATAAATAAGCATTTATCTTTAATAGGGGCAACTAGTTGTAGAAAAGAAAGGTACTGTTCATCTGGTGGTATTGATTGTCCTCTTTGAGATATTTTATAATTAGGAGGTATCAATTCTAGTAAATCACCATTACCAAACCATACAGCATTCTTATCTTTAACAATCGCAGATACAGCTTCAGAAAATTTCTTTAAATCAAATTCTTCTGCACCTACATGAACATCAGTAAGACAATGAACTCTTACAACATTATCAGATTTATATGAATATATCTCACCTGGGTCTACAGATAAATTATATTCCTTTACTTCTGTATCTATTGGTATACTAAAATATTTTCTACATGAATTACAATAGTACTGTTGAGAAATTCCTTTTTTTCTTTTCTTTTTACCATCTTTTTTTGTGTACATGGATGTACAATGTGGACATACCATTTATTCTCCTTCCGAACTTGTCGCTTCTATTTGTTTTTGCTCTCTCGTAGCTCCTTCTATCTCATCTGGAGAGAATCCTTGAAATACTCCAAGCAATCCTACGTCTCTTTGTTTGACTGTATTACCTGCAGTTCCTACTATTTTACCTAATTCTTTTGTAGACTGAAGTACAATATTATCATCTTCACTATAATCTGCGAGAGTTTTTAGTTTACCAAGTACATATTCATGGTCAATACCAAGACTCTTCGCTACATCTAATACTGATTTTTCTATTTCTTTCATAACTCTATCCTGTTTTAATAATATAGTTGCTTTCTTCCTTGCACTATTATTAGACATTTCCTTATATGCCTTTTTATATGCATCAACAGCTCCCATACCTACGACTATATTTGTTGCAAATTCTTTTTCTTTCCTCGTTACATTCTTTCTTTCCTTCATTCTCCTACCTGAATTATTAATCTTTTTACTAAATGTATATCTATTAGGATGAGAACTAAAATCTGTATCCATCTTTACATTTGGTCTATTAATAAAACTACCTACTACTGTTCTTACCCATCCTTTTGCATACTTATAATTCTTCCTATCGCCAGGATGTTTAACTGACTTACTTACTTTAAGTAATTGTATTATCCTGCCGTCATCACTCCACACCCAATCACCTTCATTAGCTTCACGCCAATCTTCAACAGGGGTTTTATCGGGATGGTCTTTATAAAATTCACTTATGTGGTCATACACATAATGAGCTTTATTCTTTATTGATTTTTTTTCCAAGTTTTAAATCTTGTAGTTCTATAAAAAGATTATCTATTAATTCATTTACTTCTTGTGGTATCATAAAAACCTCTCCATTTATTTCAATCGGATTATAATCATGAGCCATATTATTTAATATAAATTCTTGTTCTTCTATTGGAAGGTTGTTTAATTCTTTTATTACTTCTGCCATAACAGAATATAAGAAAACTATTTACCACTTAATATATCTAACTTGTACAGAGCTCCCCATAGTAGTATTGCACATATTACATAGAAAGTAGTAGGAGAAAGATGTTTTATCGGCATTATAAGGAACACTGCTACTAAGTACGATATTATTAATTTTGCCCAAAAATGTTTTATTCTCATTATTCTTATTCATAAAAAAACTTATACATTTATTTATTCCCTCCCTACCACCCAATAATTTAAACATTTGTCAACTATAAAGAAACTACTATTTGCCCAAGTCCTTTCCTAAAAAAATATACCATTTTGATATGCATCCTTTTTCACCTATGTATCCCCCTATCGGGGGTTTTCGTAAAACGAATTTACGTTATTTTTGAATTTATATAATTCTATTAGAAATTATTAACTAATAAAACAAAGGAGAAAGCTATGACTTTCACATATGAAACCCGCGATGACCTTGTTAAAGAAGCTAAGCGTATCCTAGCCAATATGCATGCACAAGTATGTAAGGCTGGCGTGAAGCGTGAGTGGAACAGGTTCATTGGTAGTATTCCTAGTAAGAATGATGTCAAGCGTGCTGCAGTACAGAACTTGCAGTCGTTGAATGATATCTGCACCTTTCACAGCTGGGATCCAGTCTACAAAGATGAAGATGAAGCGCCAATATCAGTGGGACAAGCGGTTGATTAGGGGGTAACACCCCTTTTTGTTGTGTGTTGTTGGGCTTGTGCTGTAATAATGCAACATAAGCTCACACTCACACTATTAGTACTAATTTTTGTACAACTTGGGCAATAACTTTAATATATGGTGTCCTGTAAAATATGCAGAGAGGCTGGGCTGTAGTCCTGTACTTTATCATCCTTCAGCAAGATGGACATATTAAATTTAATAAAGGATAAATAACTATGACTGCTATATCTATGATAATATCTGAATGTATGAATTATGGTAAGAAGCTGTCTGAAACTAAAAAAACAATCACATATCAATCTAGAAATGGATTGCGTGTTATAATATCTAAAAGGAGAAACTAATGCAACACACATTTAAAATATCTACAGGTCTTAAATCTAAAATAGTATCAGTTGAAGGTACTAAAGAGTATGCTCTGTCTTATGTTGCTGGGTATATTCAAGCGATGCGTGATAAGATGAACTTAGGTGAACTTGTAAAGATTGATGTACATGAGCTAAAGGATAAACAGCAATAAATTTAAAAAAACAAGGAGTGTAACAATGTGTTATTTTTGTGGTCAAAAGTGTGTTGCAGATGCACCAAGTTTTAGGGAATGTCCCGATAAAGAGGATGCTAGTGAAGAACAGTGGTGGCTATATTTTCATTATGAAAGATATGGTAGATATTGCCCTGATGCTGAGTATGAGAATAAAATAGATTGTAACTGTAATAAATTAGAAGAATAATAAGGACAAACAATGCCAAATAAACAAGCTAAGATTAATAAAAGAAAGCGAATATTATTAAATAAACAACTTAATAGAGAAGGTAGAACGCCTGCTCAAATTGCTAGAAAGAAACGTAAAGCAGAAAGGAAAGCATCATAATGTGGATAAAGATACAAGATGATTTATATAATTTAGACCATGTATTACAAGTGAGTATTAGTAAGAATAAATACAATCCATTTTCGCCTTGGATAATTTATTTATATCATGACAAACAGCATAATAAGACTGGTTCAGTTACTCAAATAGAATTTACAAAAGAGAAAGAGATGTTGTTTGTATATGAAAGTATACTTCAAAAGGTTGGATGTCCTATGTTTCAAGTGAACGCAGAAGACATGGAAAGATTTGATGAGATGGCAGATGAATTTGATAAAGATAGTGATGATTTGATGGACTTATATGAAGAATATTCTGATATGGATAATGAAAAAGAATCTAAAGAAACTGCATCATATGATTTAGGGAAAGGTGATTCTGCATGAAAGGAGACTGTTACGAAGTAAATGGTAGGTGGATGATTGGTAAAGATGGATATAAATTGGTTCATGGAGTAGCAATGAATCAAAAAGATGGTAAATCTATGGGTCATTGTTGGATTGAAAAAGATGATATAGTATATGATTATAGTAATGATAAAGAATTAATAATACCTAAAGATATATATTATAAAATAGGAAAAATACCATTTGATGGACATAAACTATATAAATACAATTGTGTAAATATGGCAAAAATGATATTTAAACATGAACATTGGGGGCCTTGGGAATCAAACCCACCAAGATAAATTTAATCAATGAAAGGATAATATTATGTCAAGCTCATTAAAACCTCTTAAGAAACAAACAGAGAAAGAAAAAACTGAAATTTTAATTTATAATAAAGAACAATATAAACTTTGGAAAAGTGAAAAAGAATCTGCTAAGAGATTTGAAGTTCATTTTAAGACTGATAATTTATTTCATATACTTCCTATAATTATTTATGGTAATGGGGCTAAAGAAGAAAGAGAATCATTTTACTATTGTGGATATGTTGGAGTACCTAGAGGACATTATTATTTTGGAGCTGATTATGATGAGAGAGCAATGCATTTATATGCTCACGGTGGATTAACATTTTCAGATAGACATAGTTTAATACCTGGCTATTGGTTTCTTGGATTTGATTGCGCTCATGGTAATGATTTTACAATAGAGAATGATAAAGATGATACATATGGAAAAAGAAAGTTCCACACAAAAGAAGATGTATTGAATATTTGTATGGAATTAGCCGTTTGTATAAGTAATGATGAAGAAGAATTTAAAAAGAAAGCATACGTTAAAAGTTATCAGGCTAAGAACAAAGCTTCTACGTTAATAGGAGAGGAGACTGTAGAATGAAAAGTGCAAATATAATTGGAGAATGTCAAATAAAGGCTCATGTAGTTTTAAGTGCTTGGCACAATTATTGCATGACATCGAAAATATTTAGAATATTGAGGTTCTTTGGATTAAGAAAATAAAATTTCGAGGCTCTAGAGGTTCGTTGTAGGTGTTTTTTTGTTTTTTTAAACGCCTGTCCTTTCTGCCTCATTCTCATGGGAGTCTCACAAGGCTGCTGTCATGTCTGTTCTATTGTGCATATGAACAACCTCGGTTATCAATGGCGGCAGCCTATAATTAATAATAAACATACCAAACATAGGAGATAAAATGTCAGATAAGATAAGAGAAAATCAATTAGAATTAATGGCAATGTTAGCTAAACTAATAGGAAGAACTATGGAACAGTTTGTAAAGCTTGGAGCGCCTAGAGAATTTATAAGAGATACTGGAGATATATTTGCTCTAATCACAAGTGTAATAGCAGATGCTTTAATTCCAGATTTAAAACCAGAGGAAGTAACAAAATCATTAGAAAATGTAGATAAGAAATATGAACAATTCGTAGCTCAATCTTATTACAATAAAACAAATACAAATATTCCTAATTAAGGAGGAAAAAATGGTTACAAGAATAAAAGAAACTAATAATTATAAAGAATTTACTCTAATAGATGTCAATAATGGACACAACATGTCAAATAGACCAATTGATATGAATAAAATTGCTAGGATGAGACCTATTATCAGAGCAAACAACAGAACCAATACATGGGAAATAATTGTTAATAGTAAAGAAGCTTCTAAACAAAGATATGGAACTGATGGAACACAATATGCCATAGTTGATGGTCAACATAGATTTGTTAGTTGTCAATTAGAAGAATTATCATTTTGGTATAAGGTAGATGACACTATTAACTTACAGGACATACCAAAAGCTCATAGTATGAATACAGGTTGGAACTTAAAGATGCAATTAGACCATCATGCTTCAAATAAAAATTGTGAGAATCAAAATGAGTATAAAAAATTTAAAGGATACATGGAAAAGAATGGATTGCCACCAGCAGTTACTCTAGTAGTATTATATGGAAATAGAAACAGAGGTGCTGTAAGAGAATTTGCCAATGGAAACTTTATTGTGAAAAGAGACTGGTCATTTGCTAATGATTTCGCAGATGCAGTGCATGATATTGGTAAATTTATACCATTCAATAAACATTCAAGATTTGTTGAAGCTCTATTAATTGCATTTGGACATGAAGAATATGACCATAATAGAATGATGACTAAGGTAGAGTTTAATGCTAATAGAATACGAAGATGCGCAGATACTAAGATGCATTTAGAGCAGCTTGAAGAAATATATAATTGGAACTCAAGAAATAAAGTAAGATTAAACCTATTAAGAGATATGGACTTAATGTAATGATAGAAACGATAGATATTCCAGACGGAGACTATAACTTAACACAATTAACAATAAAAGAGTTTATAGATAAATACCCAGATAAAATTGTTGATGTAGTCAACAGAAGAAAAGATGTGGTAATTATTCTTGATACTTGTAAAATAATAATGAGGAAATAATGAATAAAATAAGTACAAAAGTAAGAATACCTTTATTAGAGGTAAAAAATAAAAAAGTAAGAAATAGAAATGAACATTTAACAAAGTATGGTAAAGATGATTTAGTAGTTGTTTGTACAGATGATGAAATCGTAACTATGGAATATTTTGATTCAGCTGAACATTTAGAATTTTCATTAAAAGACCTACCTAGAATAATTGATGTATTAATATTTGTAGATACACAAGAAAATAAATTCCCTAAGCCTAAAAAAATAAAGGGAGAACAAAATGGTGAATTGGTTGAATAGCATTTGGATATAAATCCAATTATTATTAAATTTAGGGGAGATTAGGAGAAATAAATATGAACATAGAATCAGCATATAATGATTATCTTGTTCACCTTGAAAGCAAGAGAGAGAGAACTAAAAATAAATTCCATGCATCTTCAGCAGGGAGCTGCTTTAGAAAACAGATGTATAATTATTTTGATTTCCCACAATCTGTTAAAGATAATAGGTCTTATAGATTGCTAAGACTTGGTACTATAATTCATGAAGATATAGAAAATGCTATTATGTATTCTCAAAATTCAATAGAAGGAAGAGTCTATATTGAAAATGAAGTAGAAATACCAGAATTAAATTTAGTAGGAACATATGATTTAGGACAATTTATTAAAGATGATAATGGCCATACGACATTTAATTTATATGATATAAAAAGCTCAGCTATGTATACATGGCAAAAGATGTTTGGACAAATAAAGAATAGAAAGCCAGGAACAGATAATAACTATAAAATGCAACTAGCTACGTATGCTTTAGCAATCAATGAAAAATTATCACCAGATAAGATGAACATGTATCTTGTTTGGTATAAAAAGAATGATAGTCATTTAAAAGAAGTATTAGTAAGCCCTGATTGGATTGAAAAAGCAATAGAGTATTGGACAGAATTAAACAGTATATTGGAAGACTGTGGAGAATCATTTGAAGAAGATTTAATTCCAGAATATTGGGATGGAGTTCCATTTAAAGAATGGGAATGCTCATATTGTCCTTATTATGACTTATGCCCTAGCACACTTGCAGATAAAAGGAGAAAATAATGGGAGAAATAATTTCAAATAATATATTATTACCGATAATGTATTTATTATTGGATGTTGCTATTACACTAGGAATAATTGTATTGTTCTTAATGGTAATAGAAAAAATCTTAGATAGTACAATCATAAAAACAATAATGGAGAAAATAAGATGAGTAAAAACAAATCAAATGGAGTAGTTGTTTACGATGACAGCTTTGCATCCATAACTGAAAATGTAAGAAAAGCTATTACAGCTAAACACAAAAAAGTTTCTGATATGGAAACTCCTCAACATTTTGTAAAAAAGAAAATGGGAATGGATTATTGTGAAATATCTTATATGAGAGAAATGGCTGAAAAAGAATATCCAGGCTGGAGTTGGACAATCATAAGCACAGAAGTATTAGGCTCTGAAGCATATGTAGTACATGGTAGATTGAAATGGTATGATGAAGGAGTATGGAGAGAAGGTGATATGGTAGCTGCTCATAGAGTACAAAAAAAGAGAGGAACTGGAGAATTTGTAGACATTGGGAATGATGTTAAAGCATCAAATACAGACTGCTTAAAGAAAGCTTTGAATATGTATTTAAATATTGCTGATGATGTCTATAGAAATCAAGTAGAAGACTTAGAATTAAATGAAGAAAAGAAAGATGCCATACTTGAAATAGCTGGCGAATGTAGCAAGATGAGATTGGAAGAAATAAAAAAGTTAATTGATAATCATACAATAAATAATGCTAACTATAATGCATCATACGCTAAATTACAAAGAGAGGTAGATTCAAAATGAATGAACTATTAAAAGAAGTAGAATTTCTTAAAGATTTAAATGTCAATGTTATTGAGATGAGAAAAAGATTAGATACAATAAGTGAATCTCTTTATGAAAAATCACAACAGAAAATAAGAGAAGTTGAAAAATTTGAAAAGGAAATGATAAATGATTAATACAAGTATTTCTTATGATGATGGTTTATTAAAAGAAGATGATGAATATAGTATTGGAACTAATGACGGAAAAGAATTTAGAAGTGTAGTTTATAAAGGAACTAAACTTTTAAATGGTAAACCAATGATGGTCTTTGAAACAAAGGATTCTGAAAGGTTAACTATAAACCCTTCATTTCACACATTCACTATAACAAACAATAAAGGAGAAGATAATGGGTAAATTATCAGCTAAAGCTAGAGATGCTTTGCTAAAAAGTGGAACATTAACACAAGCATCTGTTGAAGAGTTGCAAAAGGATGGACACATAAGCAAAGCAAAACAAGTAGTCAAGAAATTTATTAAGACTGCTGATGGTAAATGGGTAGAACCTAAGCTCTATTTTAGAGGAGGTAAAAACGTTCAGAAAAGTAAAAAGATGGAATCTTTTATTTCTGATTACAATAAATTATTAGATAAATACACTATAACTCGTAATAACAAGTAAGGAGTAAATAATGGCAAAAACACTAGATGCCACATTTGACCCTTCTAGTCAATGGAAACCTATTGAAGAAGGTGTCTATCCTGCTCATGTAAAATCTCTTGAAACAAAAGAGGTTAATACAAGAGCTGGAGAAGCTATCGTAGTTAACATGAGATATAAAGTAGCTGATGAAGTTGCTGGATACACTCAACCTGTATGGGAAATGGATGGCTATGAATATGTTACAGATAAGGATAATAATAAAGTACCTGTGACAAATGGAGATGGAGAACAAGCAACTATGACTTGTGAACATCTAAAAGGTAGAGAGCTACAAGATAATGGATTCTTTGTATTTACTGACAGTGGTTCAAGTAGTAAAAATCGTAGATATTTTGAATTACTTGACAATCTAGAAGTGCAATGTACAGAGGCTAATATAGATGGAAAAAAAGTAAAGAAACTTGTACTTCTTGAAGAAGAAGATGTTGTTGGTAAACCAGTAATGGTTACATTAAAACGACAAGAGTTTGTTACTTATGAAACGAAACACCTTCCACCTGACCAACAAGAGCGTCGTTCAACATTTAAAGTTAATAATGTTAAGATTTGGGAAAATGGTGAACCAATAGCTGCAGCTGAACTAGAAGAAGACGTACCCTTCTAGAGTAAGTTAAAGTATAAGACTGGGTATTGTCAGCAGTTAGTTAATTCTTCTAGAATGACGATTTGTTACCGCAATAAAAAAACTGTGCTATGTCTCCAGTCTTATTTAAATTTGATTATCCAGAGGGAGCCAGGTAAACTGGAGTAGTGGAAAGATATCGACGCCCGAATTGTCCGAAGTTTTGGGAGGACACCTTTATCTTACGGTATATACCCCTGATGATTGTATGGCTAAGATGATTGTGGTGTTAAAACTAAGCAATGCACTTTGAATTACAATGAACTGGTGAAAAGTGAGATGGGAACACTTATACTAGGTTGTGGTGGACTAGGTTGAAATGCACTAGTCGTGTACGGATAATCAATTAAATTAAGGTGTTGAAGCGCGTAATTCCAGACGTGGTTGAAACAACTTAATGAACTCAAAAGTTAGCATGCGCAGAGTTCGCCTTAAAATATTAATAAAAAGTATTTTTTAAATAATATAATAATCATAAATTAGAGATGAGGGCGGTGGTTTCTTATTAGTTTTTCTTCTTCCTCCTCATCTCTCTCCTAACTACCTCGGAGAAGCCGCCCTCAAATCTTTAAATAAGGAGAAAGACATGTTAGCAGTTTACACAGATATAAATGGTAGAAAAACATTTCTTGGAAAACACATAGATAATGAAATAGTTCGTGAATTTCCTTTTACTAAAGCTGTCTTATGGCAGGATAAAAACTTAGGTTTTGATAAAAGATTGCTTAAATATGCTAAAGAAAATAACGTAAAATCTTTTATATTTTCTGACCCCATAAAAGGAATTAGTCTTAAAATTGGGATTAAAGCGGCTATATCAAATGGCAAACAAAATGAATTTGGACAAGGCCAACAATGGTATATGCCAAAATCAATAATGAAAAGATTAGAAATATATAGGAAAACGCCCTATGTCAAGAAAGAAGTAATAATATGAGTGGAGAACCAACAGCAGTAATTAAATTAACTAAATCAGAAGTAAATAAAGTCATAAGGTCTTTAGTATTATCTACTAAAACAGCAGAAATGTTTGATTATAATAACGATAATGGCGATAAAGAATCTTTTATGAGACTTAAAGAAGATTTTATTAAAATACAAAATCAATTAACAGAGGGAGAGAGGCAGGTATCAGTAAATGGCACTAAACCGAACGGGGAAACGACTTACCAAGCGGCAAATTGCGACACTTGTGAGTAAAGCATTAAAAGATAAACCAGAAGTATTCCCAGCTAAAGGCTATAAATATTTAAAAGACTTAGATATAGGTTCTTTGTTTGAAACACAAAGTGGCATGAGAGGAGTTTTAGTCAATTCTGAAATAAATGCAAGCGTAGTAATAACAAATGTTAAAAATGTTAGTCCAGAAGATAAAAATTATTATCTAGGAAAACAGACAATTTCTACGTATACTGAAGTTAAAGAGGTTGTCAATTGAAAAAGTGACGACTGTTGGCAAGGGCTTAGTTGTTCTGTAACGGGTATGTGGCAGACAGCGAGTTAACGCCTATGCTAAGCCCTAAATAATTTATAAACATAAGAGATGAGGAATTTTATGAATAAACACGATAGACAATGGATGACAGATGCATTACATCTTCTTGGATTACCTGTTGCTGTATTAAGTGAATTAAAAGATAGTGAAATACAACGGCTGTGGAGTGTTCTAAGCAGATTTTTTGGAGATGTAACAACAGCAGATGAATATAATAAACTTAAAGAGGAGTAATTATGAGAGTTAAAGAATTAATAAAATTATTAGTTGATTTAGATGATTTAGATGCAGTAATAGATATGTCAGGTGATGAAGAAGGAAATAATTATGGTGATATATCAAAAGGATATGCTAAAGGTAAATTATTTAATGGTGAGACAGTATATACTTTATATCCTGAAGATTCTGAAATGCCAGAAGATAGATATCTAGAAATGACATCGGAGTAATAATATGCCTGATAAATATGATATGGAACTTGAGGCTAGGCCAACAGTTCAAGAGATATGTGTACATGAAAATATGGAATATCAAGCATTTGAAGCTGATACAAACGTATGTGAAGACTATTATTGCTTAGACTGTGGTAAACAGTTTGATATACCTGAACCTGATGAAGATGAATTTAGAGGAGATAGATAATATGAATATAAAAGTAGAAAAATTAATACCATACTTGTGTAAACATGTTTCTTGTTTAGCAAAAGCTGACTATGAATTTACTGATATTAAAACTGTAAGTGTTGAACAAGAAAATGGATTAACAAAAGAAGAAGTAAAAACAATAACGCTTGGATATGCTTGTTTTAATCATGTCGAAGAAGTAAATAAACTTTTAAAGGAGATACATAATGGGAACAAGAAGTCTGACAATATTTAATGATACATGGAATGATGAAGAAATAGCTGTATTTTATAGACAATTTGATGGTTACCCAGAAGGGCATGGAAATGACTTGCTCGATTTTTTAAATGGTATGAATATAGTAAATGGGATTAGCGGTAAAGAAAACAGAAAGATAGCAAATGGTATGGATTGTTTAGCTGCTCAAATAGTTGCTTACTTTAAAGATGGGCCAGGAAATTTCTATTTACATTCAGCAGGTACAAGAGATGTTGGTGAAGAATTTATATATACATTATATTATGATGGCTCAAATTTAAAAATAAAAGTTCAAGATACATATGATGATGGTCATGATTTATTTGATGGAAATATAGAAGAATATGATTCATGGATAAAAAAAAGATGAAACGTAAATCTTACGAAAGAAATAGAAAATTTGCACCTGGATTTAAACAAAAACCATTAAGGAGGAAGAAAATGGGTAAGATGTCTGAAATAGCAATGCTATTAGAACAAGGAGACGAAAAAGGATTGGTAGAATTTTTCGGTAAACAGGGATGGAGAAAGTCTGTTTCTGAAATAGGTGGTCAAGAGTTCTTAAAAGCATTTGATGAAATGAAAGAAGAAAGTAAAATAAAAGGTAAGAATAAAGATGAGTAAATGTCCTGCTTGTGGATATAATCTTAATAAGCCTTACAACCTTTCTCCAGAAATAAGCAAACTGTTGAAAGAAAGATGTACAAAAACTAGAAGATATCTTAATAAAATAGCAACTGAAATAACAAAAAATGTTCCTTCAGAAAGTAGATTAAGTTACTTTAGGTTTTTACATGCATTAAAAGATATTGAAGACAATGTAGTTGATTGGGCAATAGAACAATTCTTTCAATCTAAACATTATTTACATGGAAAAGGATTTGCTTATTTAAGAAGTATTGCTCAAAATCGTAATAAGAATATAGATAAAATAAAAGAAAACGAGAGGAGATTACTAGGTAGTGCTCCTCCTGTAATTGAAACAGAAAACTAAGGAGAGTAAAATGAGTCAATTAAATGATGTAATGTTCCCAGTTAAAGAATATCCAGCATATCACGAAGCCGGTACTTGGGCAAAATCTGATGACAATGAGAATTTAAATAACACTGGATATAAATTTATAGTTAGAGAAGACACTGGTAGAGTTCTTAGTTGCATGACTAATGATTATAAATTAGTAACTAATGAAACAGTATTAAAATATGCTAGTCCTATTATAAAGAAAAATGGTGGCAAAGTTAAAGAAATAAAGTCTTTAAATGGTGGTGCTAAGTCTATTATGACATGGAACTTCCCTAAAGAAAAAGTTAACATTGGTAAAAATGATGACCTAACACCTGAAATAATTATTAAGAATAGTTATGATGGAACAATAGGATTAAACATTCTTGCTGGTGCATTTAGGTTAGTATGCAGTAATGGAGCAATCGTAGGAATTGTAGCAGAAGACTACAAAAATAAACATAGTGTGTATAATATAGCTCTAAATGATATAGAATCTGTAATAAAACAAACAATAGAGAAAACAAAACTGATATTCAAAGATGAATTTCCAATTCTTAAAGATAATAAAATCTCTGAAAGAGATATTGTTAGTTTCTTAAAATTGTTTCCATTACAAGCAAATGAAATAGTAACACAAAGACTAATTGCTGATAAGCCTAAAACATATTGGGATTTATTTAATGTAGGAACAAATGTATTAACACATAATATGAACAGAAATACTGAATCTACTCATAATATTGAAAGTTCATTGTATAATACAGTTAAGAAATGGGCATTAGCTAGTGCCTAGTTTAGATTGGTATGACTGTCCTATAGTAATACCTTATTATGGTGGTAAGTATGAGTTGAGCAAAATACTTGTTCCTCTCATACCCCATCATGAAAGATATTTTGAAGTCTTTTCTGGAGGTCTATCAATGTTTTTTAGAAAAGACAGAGCTAAATGGAATGTTTTAAATGACATAGATAATAATATAATAAATCTATATATGTGTGTCATAGAAAAGCATGATGAATTAGTAGAAAATTTATTTTGGCTTCCCAAATCTCGAAAATTATTCTTAGATTTCAGAGAGGAAATTAAGGTAAATAAAGAGATTGAGATACCAGACCCAGTGCAAGCTGCTAAATACTTTTATTGTATTAGATATAGTTTTAATAAACTAGTGCACACACCTTTTTCTATGCAAAAAGATTTGAACAAAAATTGGGATGAAGAGCTTAGATATTCAAGAGAGCGTATTAAAGGAGCAACAATAGAAAATCTAGATTTTGAAACTTTATTTGAAAAGTATGAACCAAGAAAAGGAGATTATTGGTATCTTGACCCTCCATATATAGTAGCAACAGAAAAAGGAAGTTATTATATGAACAATTTTACTGTTGAAGACCACACAAGATTAAGAGATTGTGTTAATAAAATAGATAAAAATGGAGGATTATTTATGGTAAGTTATGACTATAGAGATGAAGTAAAAGAATTATATAAAGATTATAATATAAAAACTTTAGATTTAAAATATAGTGGAGCTACCAATAAAGCAAGAGATAAAGAAAGAAAAGAATATATAATAATGAATTATGAACCTGTATCACAGGTTGAAATGTTTTAAGGAGTAATAATGGAAAATGGAGCTAAAGAACACATCGAAAAAATACCTCCAAGTTCTGAAGAAGCTGAACAAGCTTTACTTGGATGTATCATAACAGGCGGAGAAAGAGAACAAGAAATAGGATTAGCATGGATAAGAGATGAAAATGCTTTTTATTTTGAAGATAATAAAATTATATGGAAGGCATTTACAGAACTATATAGAGACAATGTAACTATAGATTTCATTACAGTTAATGATAAAGTAAAAGATATGACTGGAAAAGGAATGGCATATTATATAACTGGATTGTCAGAATCCATACCAAGTAAAGTAAATGTACAGCAATATGCTAAAATAGTATGGGAAAAATATATACAAAGAGAAACTGCTAAATCAGCTTATGAATTATATAATGCAAGTCATGAAAATTATAAAGAAGTAAATAATATATTAGAGAATCATACTAAGCTTGTATCAGAACTAAGAGAAATACAACCATCTAAAGAAAGAAAAATAGAAGACCTTGTTGATGAAATGATTTCAGTTGTAGAAGAAGATACAAATTTAATACCATTTAACTTGGCGCATTTAGATATGTTCGCAGGAGGTATGACTAGAAAAGAAATAACTGTTCTAGGAGGAAGACCAGGTCATGGTAAAACAACTCTTGTTATTAATATGATAAGAGGTCTTTTACATCAAGGGTTTACAGTCATGTTATTTAATCGAGAAATGAGTAACACAGAAATGTTAAAGAAGATGGTGGTTATGGAAAGTAAATCCCTAGAATATGCAAATATAAGACGAAACGACCTAAATGAGACAGATAAGAAAGAGTTTGAATCAACATCTAATACAATAAAGAAAGAATATGGTAATTTATTAATGTATGATGGAGTAAGAAATCTTGATGATTCTTTAAGAGAAATAGCAAAACATAAACCAGATGTAGTGATAGATGATTATATACAATTAATTAATGTAAGTAGTGTAAGAGAAGGAAGAAGATTTGAAATTGAAAAAATAATGCAAGAATATAAGTGGATATGTAAAACAGAGAATTGTAGCGCAATATTAGTATCCCAATTAAATAGAGAAATAGAGAAAAGACTAGACCCTAGACCAAGAATGAGTGACTATGCTGAATCTGGTGTAATTGAACAAACTGCAGAATCAGCTATGTTTGTATTTTATGGACATAATTTTGATAGTGAAAGATATTCTCCATATAAAAGTGAAATAATAGTATCTAAAAGTCGTTATGGCAAAATAGGAACACATAAAGTAGGATTTAATGGTGGTAGATGTAAATTTTATATCAACTCAGATATGGCACAAGGAGACAGTCGCAAAAATGGTGCGTGATTGTAAAAAGCAAAATTAAAAGCTGTAAAGGTTGTTCATTATATAGGAATGGTTACTGTTATTGGTTTGACAGACCTAAATCAGTGCCATTGGAAGTAATAAATAAAGGATGTAAATATAGAACTCCTTTATATAGTGAAATAAATACGACAAAAACAGTCGCATATGTGGTTGATAAATTTGATGGAGAGATTTGTTAATGAAAAAAATAGAAAAACTTGGGAATTGGAAACATTGTCCAAGTAAAGGATGGCCTTATAAAGGTGATGCTCCAGATGACACTCAATATATAAAGGACAGAAATAAATTATTTAAAGAAAATGGAAATGGTTGGTGGTGGACACAAGGAGCTCCAATGTGGAGAAGAAGCCTTGATAATATTAAAAAAAGAAAACAAAGTGACAAAGTGGAGGGATAAAATATAGATATTTCTCAGAATTGACTTTAAGCTTAACTTCTAAAAGTTAAATCAAGAATAAAAAGAGTTTTCGTTATAAATGAATATAATAGGAATAGACCCAGGAAAAAGTGGTGCAATATCCATATGGAATAAAGGCATAGATAGAATAGTTAAATGTCCTCCAAATGTAATTAAAATGGCAGATGAATTAAGAAAAATAAAAAATAAAAGAAATACAATAGCATATATAGAAAAGGTTCATGCGTTTCCTACTGATGCCAGGTCATCAGCATTTAAATTTGGAATGAACTATGGACAATGGCTCGGTATACTAGGAGCAATGAGGATTGAAACTGTTCTAGTTCCTCCACAAACATGGATGAAATACTTTAAAGATAAACTTAAGATTACATTACCTAAAGAAAAACCTAAAAGAAAAAGAAAATTAAAAGAAATAGCATCACAATATACTGACAAGTCAGTAACATTATACAATTCAGATGCTATATTAATATCAGTATATGGATTCATTCAGCAAACAAAAAGAAAGGAGAAGTGATGTCCAATAAAGAATTACAAGAATTAGATATAGTTATACAAGCCTTAGAGGCAAACCTTCAAGTATTTAAAATGATACAAAAAGGATTAAATGATAAACAAAGAAAAGAAGTTTTATACCCAATGATGGTAGAGTTGAGGAATTTATGCGATGTATGTATCCCAGCTTTTAAGCCAACAGAGAACCTATCTTGATTGCTCCAATCTCTTTAAAGCTTGCTCAATCTCTGGAGGGAGAATTTGTTTCCTAACTTTAGCAACCTTTTTCTGAGCTTTTCTAGCTTCAGCTGTAGGATATAATCCAAATTCAGATTGTATAGCCCATCCTATTCTACCTTGTTTAAGTTGTGGGATGTGTCTTTCAAATGTTCTACCAGCGAATGTATTTAAGATGCGAATCTTTTTAGTTACATCACTTGATTGTGCATATGGGTCGTATTGTTCTAAACCAGTAATTAGAGTTAGTAAACTTTCTTCATCTAAATCTACTAAATCTAACATCATACCTATCTCAAGTATGTCTGATGTGATTGGGCCTCCAAAGGTAGATATGAGTGGCCCCTTACCATAAAATGCTTCTTGCACTTGTTCTTCATCTCCGAGCATCAAAGTAGACCACTGCTTTAACCTTTGTGCAGTATCATGTTCTACAATATTGCTCCAGTCTACACCACTATAGACAGATGCAAGGACAGGTGCCAAGAAGTAAAGAAAAGACATTCTATATGCCTGAGATAATCCTTGAGCATCCTTGCCTGGCATTAACTTACCAGACAACACATCGTATTTAGATTCTCTAAGTATCTTCTGATTTCTTTCAAAGAACTCAAAACTATAATGTTGGAACTGACCAAGAAACCTACCTACTTTACCTCTTAAAGCTGGAGACTTTGCATAATCTGAATAATCAAAATGATTCATTACAACCATTCTTATTGCATAATTTTCTGCAGCTCTTCTAACGGCTGCATCAACTTGAGCTGATGACTTTCCTTCTTCAGATAACTTAGCTCTAAAATCTGATGTATTTAAATTCTTATGTAATTGCGCATATGCTACTCTAAATGTATGCTTTCTATTAGAGTTCTCAGCTTTTCTATGAAGCCAAGATGATTTACCAGCTACAGTAGATATACCATCTGCGACTCTTTCAATTTTAGATTTTTTTACAGCCTCAAATTTTCCTATACCATCATTCCATTCAATAATTTTAAAAGCAGAAGCTGGAGCTTTTAATTGACTTTCTAAATATTCAGGAGATACTTCTTCAAACAATAATCCATTTTTCTTTAGTACATTATCAATATAGTTTTCTCCCTGTACATCTCCAGATTTTCCTAAAGTAATAGTTTTTAAATAATCTTTCGAATTTTTTACTTGCACAGGCCCCCAAGTAACATAATCTAATAATCTCTGAAACCAGTTCCTAGCAGCAGCTCTTGGATTCATACCTAACTTCGAAATAAATTCAAAGCCTAGTACACTTCTCATCCATGCTCTTGTTTTGTTACTAATATTAGGGTCACCATTTGTTGCTCTGTGCATATCAGATATATAATCCACTAAATTCTGAGCATATCCTTTAGCAGCTCCTTCTGATTTATATATACGTTCAACTGATGTAAGTCCATCAAGCATATAACTATCCATAAAAGATATGTAGTTGAATCTATTCACATCACTAACATAATTATTTACAGAGTTAAAGAAGTTTCTACTATAATCATATCCAAATTTAGCTGTTGCTCTATCTTTTACTTGAGGTTTAGCATGACCATCAATCCAAAAACTCATGTCTTGTACTATTTCTCT
>VTLG01003985.1_pt1 | contig 56095 bp, 68 predicted proteins | sample 4694571 | NCBI WGS metagenome assembly VTLG01 (sample SAMN12604809, study PRJNA352737) | marine metagenome | biome: ENVO:00000447; feature: ENVO:00000209|ENVO:00000569|ENVO:01000036; material: ENVO:00002151; isolation source: viral sequences binned using virsorter ... | reverse complement strand
CCCCAAATCAAAAAAAAAAAAAAAAAAAATTTGCCCCCCCTATATGTCAATATCGCGTTTTCGGCCGTTACACCTTGAAAACCCGGTGTAACCGCAGTGTAACCTTCCTAAGTCCTTATATATAAAGGGAAGTTACACGGGTTACACCGGTTACGCCTATTTTTTTTGAAAAAAAATATTTTTTTCATTTCCTGGCTCTATATACACAAAGGCGCGTTTTCACTGCCCCGAGGGCCGTGAGCCGTGGCCGTGACCCAAGCGCCGCGGCAAGCCACACACCCACCGCTCCCCGTTCCCCGTGGTCACATACACCACCCCCGTCACATAAACCGTCCCCCGGTCCACGCTCAAGAGATGCCCGACCTCGCTGACCTCGCACGACGCGCTCAGGCCTGCCAGGAGCGACAAGACCTCCCCACGAAGGTCCACCCCAGGGGTCTGCTCAAACGCGAGCCTATCGCCCTCCCCAGAACTCTCAGGCGGCTGTGCCATCGTCGTCTCCTCCAGTGTCCGGGTTGTCTGCGGCGCAGCACGGGGCCTCCCCCGCACAGGTATGGCGGGCAGCCCGCCACACACCCACCGCGCTGCCCGGGTGCGAGAGCAACTGGTCGTAAGTGTTCGTTAGGTCGGCGATCCAGTCCTGGAGCGCGTCCAGCTGGACGATACGGTCTTGCGAAAAAAAATCGGCCCGAATCCAGATCGTCCCCTCCCCGCTGTCCGGGTCCCACGAGCCGGAAATTATCGTGGGGTCATCCTGAGGCATGTCAGTCTCCTGACCTAAGAGGCGGTCGCTTGCGCGGAAGAATCGGAACCGATGGATGAAAAACGCCGCAACGCCGTGCACCGCGACCTTCCGGCGCGAGGTCTGTGCGCCGCGAACAGCAGCGCAGGGCAGCGTGCACCGCGATCCGGGAGCGAATCGCCTGGGTCAGCGTCAGGCCGGAAAACTCTCTGGTGAGCTGGCTGGCAGACTTTTCTAAGTGTGCCTGGAGACGAGCGCACATGAGGCGCTCGACGCGCGCAAACGCGGCTTCGATCCCCCCCGCCTCGCGAAGCGCATCGCGGGTAAGCTCGGACAACGTGTCGCGGGGACCCCACACGGGCAGGTCTCCAACGGTCACCCAGCGGACTCCCGGATCGCGCGCCGCGAGAACGTAAGCGTCCACCGCATCGCGGGTGCTGCCCACGATGTCGTCGTCGTCGTCAACAGACGTCCACACGGCGAAGGGAAAAGGGCGTCTGGGGGTGCTCATGCGACGTCCTCGGCATAGATCGCCTGAGCCTCGGAAAAGGCCCAGTGATGGACGTGCTCGGATTCAACCGAAATCGACCTGAGCAGCCGCTCCAGGCGATCCGGCTGCGACAAGAGCCAATCGCGAAAAAGGTCAAGTGCCTCGACGCGCGCTACAGCGCCGTGCGAGCCGCCAAAGGCCAGCAACAGCGCCCGTTCTTGTGCCGCGACTGCCGCGACCGGGTCAAAACTTCCGTTCGATCTCCTCATGGTCTCCTCCTGTGTCGGCGTGCAAACGTGTTTTGGCGTCTCAGTTCTGTCTCAGTTCTGTCTCATCATCCCAGCCGGCTATCCATCGAGACAGATGTTCTGGAATCGGCCGCGAGAATTGGACCAAGGCGTCCCCTTGGTCCACCGCAAAAAAAAGCTTAAGAGCCTCCTCCCCTCTCAGGTTCTGGTACTGAGCCAGCCATCGACTGGCGCGAATGGAGCGACGACACTGCCGACCGTCCTCCCGCCAGTCCCCAGTCGAAACATACGTGGAAGTCATCGTCGAAGCTCCGTTCGTTGTTCGCAGTCAGGCGAAAGCTCGAGGTAGTCGGGCCAGACCCCGTCGCACACAGCTTGATGGTACCGCTCCTGGGAATCAACCGCGTCGCCGTAGTCGCAGGTGCTGACCGCCAAGAACGCCGCAACGATGAAAATCGCTCCCACTGTTTGGCTGATCTTCATGTTTTTGCTTCCGCAAAAAAGGGCCAAGGCCCAAGCGGCGCGGACGACTGAACATGCTCGGCGTCGCACGTCACGCACCAAAAGATTCGGTAGCGGACACCACGCACCGTACCTCGCTCCAGTTCGACGTTTGCTGGATGCGAGCACGTCGCCCCACCTGCCGCCTTCGCGGTGTCGTCCATCGTCATCTGTCTCTCCCCAATGTGCCGGTAAACCCAGCATACCTCAAATATGCGATATCGACAAGCGTTGTGCGATGCGATAAAATCGCACCCTCAGAGGACGCACAAGAGGACGGATGATGCAGGTGAAAAGCACGCCTTGCGAGCACGCTTGGAAAGTGGTGGTAGAGGGCAAAGGCAAAGGCAAAGGCAAAGCCAAGGGTAAGCCAGCGAGAGGGGAAGGCGACATCGTATGGTGCCGCCGTTGCGGAACACTGCGGTCCCGCGGGCGCTATCATCGCCCCGATACCGTGCCGAAATTGATCCTTGTCTGATTGAGCGGCATGCGGTCCCCACCGGGCATGCCAGCCGGTGCCATGAGATGGCGGCCATCGGTGCCCCGGAGGAGGACAAAGCACCGATGCCAGGGAAAAATCAAGAGCTTTTTGCCAAAATCGCTGCGACCGCTGCGACCGCTGCGACAACCCCCAGAATGATCAATACGTTTGCTCTGGCAACATCTCGAAAAATCATTTTCATTTGGGGCGGCCCGGTGACCTCGATGTGGCTAGGCAGATCGGGAGAAGGCCGCAATGTCGGAAACGTGTTGATTTCGTGCAGATTCTCTCGCATCCACGACTCCACTTCCGACAATTCCCACCGGCTGACGGTCTTTGGTCCGCGCGCCGCGTTGCTCGGCACTTTGACCGGGGCCGGAAACGTGCCCGATTTAATGCGCCGGTAGATGGTTGCGCGGCTGATCTGCACCAGCGAGCAGACCTCATCCAGGGTAATTTTTTGAGGCGCTGACGCGGTCACGTCATTGATCTGTTGGTGAATACGTTGCGCAAGAGTGTCGCGCAACGCATTAGCATTTTTGGTTTCCGGCGATTTTTCGTGTGTCAGTTGATCGCTCATTGGATTTCCCCAAAAAAAAGGCCCCAGCGGGGGCAACCGCCGGGGCCAAAACTACGGAGAACACCTGAGCCATCTCAACCATTCGCCGACTATTGTAGGCCACCGCCGCCACCGCTGCAATCAATCGAGGTGCGACGTGTCACGAGGCGCGGAGTGACGGTGCCCCTCTCTCTCCACATATTTTTCGAACACCACCCGCAGCTGGCCTCCGATAGTTCGGCCCTCGGACTGCGCCATCGCTTTGATCTCCTCGTAGACCGGTCGAGGGACCAGAATGCTTTTCCACCGGGTTGTGTCCATCAGTCTTACTCCACTATCCATCTACGAGGGTATACGAAATTATGCGTGATTGCAATCGTCGCCTAGTCGCTGCCGCGCATCGGCTAGGGGGCTCACGACATGAGCCACCGCGCAAAAAAAACCCCGGTCCTCGGACCGGGGTTTTTTCATTTGTCGATCTTATAAGCCTAAGTTATCGTCGCGCGTTGGTCCGTTATCGGGATGACCGGCTAGCCTATTCAACGCGTGAAGAAACCCCGCCTTTGTCGGCTCGACGTCTATCGGGATGATTGGGCCAGGGATGAGGTCTATCAAAACCTCGGGGTTCGAAACCTTTCGCTGTGCATCGCGCTTTGACTTGAAAAATTCGAAACCCGCTGACTGTCCCGAGGCTTCATGGCCGGCACGTCCAATAAACTCCACCTTGTAGAATCTCATTAGCTTTCCTCCGTAGTTGAAAAACCCCGGTCCGAGGACCGGGGCCGTTGGGTGGTTATCGCTTCAAAATTTAATTACGAGCCGAGGCAGCGTTTGCGGCCCGTTCGATATGCCGATGAAATCTTGCTGGCACCTTGTGGCCGCTTTCGAAGTGCTCGGGGAGTTTTCCGTCCTCGACGTACGCCCAGGTGCGGTGGACAATCCCATCAACTTCAGTGCTCACGTCACGCACCAGCACTAGCTCCCAGTGATAAACTTCCTTCTGGCCCTCGTACACTTCCTCCCAGGTGTCGTTGATATCTGGTATCCCCCGACGAACAACGTCAGCCGGGTAGCAGTGGTCGTGGTCGACGATATCGCCGTTAGCCATCACCGTCTCGTAGTCCCACTCATAAGTTGTTATGCGCTTGTACGGATCAATGCCGAAGTTAACGCTCATGGTGAACCTCCGTAGTTGGTTAAATTGTAAAAGAGCATGGAGACTTGCCCGTCTCCAATCGGCCGGAACTTTCCAGCCGATAAGCCATCATAACATATTATCGCATACGTGTCAAGGTTTATTTTTTACAAACTTAACCACGTTCGCGAGTGATAGAACCCCGCGAAGGGTCCTTCCGCTCGTTTCTATCACTGGGGCCTGGGCGCTCTGTACCGAGCAATTGAACGTTGGAGGATATTTGAGGAGATAGAATTCAGCAAAGGGTCCTTGCGCCCGTTTTTATCACTCGCGTTTGCCTTTAGTTGGCCTCGCCCCATGACGGTCCGATCTCGACATCGCATTTGCTGGGCACTTCGAGCGGGACGGCGGTCTCCATGACCCGGGCAATCTCGCGCGCCTCTTCGACGGACTGTACCGACATTGCGATCTCATCGTGGATCTGGAGGAGCGGAAGCTTGCCCGCTTGGTACAGATCTACCATCGCTTTTTTAGTCATGTCAGCGGCAGATGCTTGGATTAAGCGGTTGAGTGCTTTGTAGGTGTAGGCTCGTTTGAGGCGCGTCGTGTGCCCATATTCCTCGACCGCCTCTCGATAGGGCAATGCCTTATTCATGGCAAACGTATCTGGTTCCCACAGGTCAAACCGACATTTGCGGCCAAGTAACGAGCGCAGGGACCCGCTCGACGCTTTGTCATTCAGTCGGTTCATGACGCCTGTCATGAGACCTTTCACGAACGGAACGCGACCGTGATACTGCCGAGTAAGGCTTTTCGCATCGTCAACCGACACGTCCAATTGCTCCGAAAGTTTATTCACTCCCATGCCGTACATCATGCCGAGATTAATGGTCTTGGCCTGCTTTCGAGGGATGTTCGCCATCTCGGCGACCATCGTATGGAAGTCAGTGCCCGGATCGTCGTTGTACGCCGCGACAAAGTCTTTCGCACCTTCGAGGGGCACTCCTCGCATCTCTCCGTAGACGTGAGCATAATGGACGAGGATTCGAGGTTCTTGCTGGGAGAAGTCGATGGCCGCCCATTGCTCCCCCTCTTCTGGGAGAAATAGCGAACGGATCATTGGTCCCAGTTCAGGATCGCGGGCCGGGATCTGTTGCAGGTTAGGATTCGACATGGAGATGCGGCCAGATACCGTGCCTCCATCATCTGAACGGATTTGATTGATATGAGAATGTATTCGACCATCAGCGTGGCAGTGTTTCATGATGGTATTGATGAAGGTCCCGGATGTTTTGTTCAGGTCCCGCGCTTGAGTGACGAGTTGCGCGAGTGGGTGCTGAAGCTCTTGGAGGAACAATTTGGTGAAACTCGGTGCGCCCTTTTCAGTGCGTGGATAATCGATACCGAGTTTGTCGAACGCTTTGGCGAGCGATTGTGCAGCCCAGATTTCCACATCACTGCCGCTGATGCGTTTGATCTGCTTGAGGATTTCCCGCTCCCGCTTGAGCAGGTCATCCCGGGTTCGCTCGACCTTTTCGGTATTGACCCGGACGCCCCGCCGCGTCATGTCAACGAGACATGGGAGGAGATCAAGTTCGAGATTAGCGATAGGCCACAAGCTCTCTTTTCCAAGCTCAACGGAGAAATCGTTCCACAGTTCGAGGGTCAGTTCGGCGTCGGCCTCAGCATACGGGCCGACGTACATGGCGGGCAGCTTCCACATTTCCGCTTTCGGATCGAGGCCGAATTCCCGCGCCGCCTCCACTAGACCTTTCTCCGATTTGACCTTCCCCAGCCGGTCGTAGGCCAGCGCATTCAGGCTGTAACTGAAGCGGTTTTCATCGAGCAGTGATGCAACAACCATGGTATCGATGATGCGGCCTTTGACATCAAAGCCCATGGCTTTGATCCAGCCCAAGTCATACTGGGCGTTGTGCATGATTTTGTCGGCGGGACACTCGAACACCTTTTTCAGCCAGCGGTTGACGATCTTTTCGTCAAGGTTGCCGCCGCCGAAATGTCGAATCGGGATGTAGCCGGACCACCCCTCTACGGCAACGGCGTAGCCGACTACCTCGCCATCACCTGTTGGCCAGCCGGGGCCACTTGATTTCAGGTTCGGGTCCCGCGTTTCGACATCAATAGCGATTTTTTTTGCGTCGGTGAGGTCCGGTAATTCGAGCGGCGGTATCCATTCGTTTTTTTGAGCAAAGATCGCCATTTGTAGTTTTTCGGCCATGTTGCATCCTACGACGTTATTCGATTGAGTGGAGGTGGGTTTTTTTCAACAAATTCGGCACCGAGAGACGTGTATCCGGCCTTATCGATCCACGAGTCATCGTGGTCTACCGACACCATCAATCGGCAAGTTTTCACCCAATCCATCATCAGAGCCACATGGACAGGCGTGATTGTTCCGTGCGTTTCGAGGGCCTTTTTGGCAATCACCGACCAGCCCGCGGCTATCCTCTCGTGGTTGGCGAGAGCATCACCATAATCCGTTTCCCGCGGACCGTTGATCACTTTCTCCGCAGCGTGAAGCAATTGTTCTCGCTGCATTTTAATTCACCGCTTGGTTTAGCAGCCAATGAACACGATTTTTCACAAGTCATAACTCCTTGAAACGTCTTCTGGGTCAACAATGTAGAGATTTTTACGTGCGCGTGTGACGCCCACGTAGAACACACGGTGCGTGTCGTCTGGGCTGTGCTGAAACTGAACGTCCGCCGCGGGACTCAAATCCGTGAAAAGCACGACGTTGTCGGCTTCGCCACCTTTTGACCCGTGGATCGTGGACGCGGTAATCCGTGGACGCCCATTGAATTTTTCGCCTCTACGCAAAAGAGCCGTGATGTAGGCACGTCCGGTAGACGGTAATTTGTCCAGAGCCTCGGACCAGATCATGTCCTTGGTTGCCAGCAGGCCGTGATGCTCGACCAAGTCCTCAAAGGCGAGTAGATCGTCGTCCTCGACTCCGGGCAACTTTTTGAATCCGCGGGTTACCCGGTTACCGATAGACAGGTAGCCATAGATTGTCCGAGCCACCGAGCCGTAAATTTCGCGACCGTTGCGCAGCTGCTCCCAACCATTGACCGCGTCGCTGATCTTCTCCGATATAGACCGTTTACCGCGAAAGTTGAACAGGTACCCATTCGATCTAAGGTCGGCGGCAACGGGCGTCAGTTGGTATCCGGCCTGCGACAAAATCAACCATTCCCCCTGCGACATGTCGAGGGCGTCGATAGTTGTTATGCGCGTCACGTTGCCGGGTTCATCGCGGGGCTCATATTTTTTGGGAAACCTACGGGCAATGCGCCGCACGACATTCTCCGCTACCTCATGTACTCTGCGAGGTATGCGATACGACTGTGATAGCGTTTCGCTACCGCCCGGTAGATTTATGAAGTGATCTACGTCGGCACCGGCCCAGCGGTAGATGGCTTGATCGTCATCCCCTGCGCAATACATTTTCTTGGACCGACGGTCGAGCAGGTGGGCGATGTCCCACTGGAGCGGGGACAGGTCTTGCGCCTCATCTAAAAAGCAAAGCTCAAACTCAGGGCAGTACCGAGCATCGCCCGTAACAAAGTGTTCTAGCATATCGGTGAAATCGTAGAGCCCCATCGCCTCTTTGTATTCTCTCAAGCTGTTTGCGACAAAATTAACGGTATTCCAAGGCTGTTCGATATCGCTGAGGTTGTACTGATCGCGTAGGTTCACCTTTCGCAGCCGCGCCAAATTTATGAGGCCGAGGATCGGATCGTTTCTTGCCACCATGCTAGGCACGTCATCATCCATCAACGCGCTCTTTTGTGCGCCCAGCTCAATTCCTATAATGCGGCTAAGCTCTCGATAATTTTCTTCTTGGATCACCTGTTCCGGTCGGATGTCCGACATAGTAAGTGCGAGACTGTGCAGCGTCCGGAAAAAAATCAAATCCTCCTTCGCGTTCAAATTAAAACGTGCCGCAGCGCGTTCTTTCGCCTCATTCGCAGCCGCTTTTGTGAAAGCGAGAAACGCTATTCGGGAAGGCTCGACGCCATCCGCTAGTGCCCGGTCCACCATGTTGAGAAGCGTCGTAGTTTTCCCCGTGCCGGGTGGGCCAAATACCCTAAGCATGGGCTACGAGGACAACGCTTGGAAACCCTTTCCAAGCGCCTTGTCGCGGTGATAAATCTGCTGCACGCGCTGTTTGCTGATGCCATAAATCTTTGCCACTGCGGTCATGGTCATAAGCTCCTTGTCGATGAGGCGCAGGATCTCTTTATCCCGTTCTCGGTAAATTTTCTCGCTCAAAACGGAGACTCCTCCCGGCTACCAAAGGCCGGACGTTTCAGATCCACATCGGAGCGTGCGAATGCAGGAATTTTCCAAACGCGTACTGACTGGCCTTTAATTTTTAAAACCACACTCTGGCCATTGATGTCTCGCAAACGTTGCGCAATCTTGTAAGCCTTGTACTCGGAGAACTTGTTTTTTCGAAGAAAGCTTTCGAAATCTTTGAGACGGAAGTAAGTGACCCCCTCCTCTTCATCCGTCCATGGGCGACGGAGCAGGATTTCTTCCTTGTCCTTCGCTTGCTGCATGTGCCCGCAAAACTCCTCCAGATAGTCGTAGAGCTGCCCTGTAATAGAAGCGTCCTGCGCCACTTCAATGACCGCGTTTTCGTTGTCACGCATCTCCGTCATCAAGGTACTTATCCGGCTTTCCCATTGGGCCTTGGCCACGGACCGAGGCATGAAATTGAGTTGCTCCATGCAGGATTTCTGAAATAGGGGTTGGCTCATAAGGCCCTCGGTGTCCAGCTCCAAAGGTTCGCCGTTCACGTCCATGAACCAGACCGGAGGGGTGGAGTTGTATTTCCTTAGATTGGCTATCGTGGCCCCCGCCACTGCCGCCCCGATTCCAAATTTACGAGTACGGCAAAGTTCTTTATTGCAATGTGCGTTGATAGGGGCGTCGGAGCACTTGTATGCGTAGTCTTTCCGCTCCAATTGCTTAGCGACTATGTTGACCTCCGGCAACGGCAACGGTGGAGACAGGTACTCCATGTTGTACCGAAGAATCTCGGATTCCCAGCTGTCCGGGTACGCCTTACGGAGGTACACCCCGAGGTTGAAAAGACCGTTGTTCCGTCCGCCTTCGCTAATTCCGGATTTACACAAGATTTGCAGGCAAGGAGGACCGTCCTTCAGCAAATTGGTCTCTTCGTTACCGGCGCTTTGGAGCTTAAGCACTTCCTCCGGCGTCTGAGCGTATTCGGCGTAGAGCGCTAAAAATTCATCTAGCGTGGCGGATGTTCCGTCGTCCAGGAACGCGTATCGAAGACCGTTCTGGTGGTCGTAGTACGGCAAGTTCAAAAAATTACCGACATCACCACGGTCTAGATTAAGTTTGATCTGCTTGGGAAATATCTCGCTTTCGCCGTACCCAAGCGCGGAGGACAGATGCCGTAACGCCATCTGCATGTCCTTCGCCTCGACCCACTCTTTCGCAAACAAAAAGCAATGCGCCCCGCCTGATTTGCTGCGACAAACAACTAACGGCAGTTTCATCCGCCGAATTTTTTCTACGAGCAGCTGGTGGTCGAGAGGGTATTGGTCGATGTCGATGCACCCCCATTTGCACAGGTTATCCCTGTTGATGGGAATGATCCCTAGACCATTGCCCTTACCGGATAAATGGCTTTCCCAAAGGGCCTTGGTCCGCGGCTCCCGCGTAATACCCGCTTTTCCTTGCGCTTTGCCGTTAGCTGCGGTCCTTTCTATTTTGAAGTAGCCATAGGCTTCCTCAAGGCCATCAAATATGGCCATGAACTGATCAGACATTGACAGTCCCCTCTCACAGAAAAATCGGCGGGGCCTAAAACCCCGCCGATAAACGATCAGAACGGGATGTCGTCATTCCCAGTCGGGGAGGATCCGTCATCGTCAGTATGTTTGACCAGTACGTCGCCCAAACGAACATTGTCCGCAAAGCCCTTGGCCCTGGCGTAAAGGGCACCATCTTCGATAACGCCTTCGCAGGACATTTCCCACCCATGCCAAGAACCCTTCGAATTTTCCTCGGCAACGGTTTTTAGATGGTAGATATGAGAGAACCGTGGTGGGGTAAACGGGCCGTTCTTACCCTGCAACGAGCGAGACGCCATCATTGAGTTCCATTTACGGCTCTTTTTAAGCTGAGTGCTCTTCATTGCGATAAGCGCGGTCTCGGCTGACCCATCCTCGTTAAGGAGAAGCACGAAGTGTTGATGCGTCTCTTCAATGTAATCTCCCGTGCCTCCGACAACGTAGTCTTTATTGTCCTCGGAAGAACGCTCCGTTTTTGGCCGTACATCCCCCGGATCGTAGATGGCCATGGGCGCACCACTTCCGCTGCCACGCGGAGCCCACTGAATAAACCGCCGTTGATACGAACAAGGCACGACGCGGACACCGTCTTTTCCGCGATATGCCACACCCGTGACGGTGTTGTAAATATCTCCCTTTCGAGCATCAACAGTATCATCGTCCAACACAGGGTCGTTGCCCGATAACACCTTGAGAAACGGAAGAGCTAGATCTTCCATTCCCATGTTTTCCATGCCAGAGCCGGCATCAGCTTCCATCATCGACGCGTCAAACACCGCAATTTCGGTATTACCGGCCTTCACAACTTCTTTTTTAGACATCACTTCTTCCCTCGCTTTATGACAGCTCTTTGCCCGATCCATGCCCCAAATAATTCCATGGGGAACTCCTCTCCCGCCTCACAACGTTCTTTCACAAAGGCACGTAGCGTTTGCGGATGCACTTCTGTTTTTTGATCGGGGGCATAGCCTTGCTGTTGCGCGAACGCCGCAAAAGCACTCGCCTGATCGTCTTCGCCTCTCCCAAACTGGCAGGCGACGGTATTTTTAATGATGTCGTCGTATCCGTTATCGCGGAGCCACTCGAACGCTTCTGGGCGTTTCTCGACGCGGATGGATGCACCATACGTTTGTTTAATGTCTATGGTAGATCCGTCATCAAGCGAAAACGAAGCCATGCCAATCTCTGCAAGCATCGCAGGCATTTCTTCGTCCGTCAGTTTCAGAAGCGCTTTTTTCTCATCCTTGAGCCGTTGCTCAAGATCAGAGATAGTCGCCTCCTTATCCCGAACGCTTCTGGCCAGAGCGGCTATCGAAGTTAGCCCCTGCTGGTCAACTTTTTCGATAGATGAAGCCTGATTTTCTTCAAAATCCTGCTCCATCAAGTTTGCGAGGTCACTCACCATTCGTCTCCTTTCGCTGTTGAAGGCACCGTTTGGGCCTTGACAAAGACGTATACTATCTTATACTTACGGAAAGTCAAGCGGTTTTTGGAAGAGAGTGAAAAAAATGCAAAGCTACCAATATTCCACCCAGCCGTATGAGCACCAACGCAAGGCCTTTGACGAGTCGTGGGCCGCGGAGTACTACGCTTTGTTTATGGAGATGGGGACCGGAAAGAGCAAGGTGGTCATCGACACGATTGGCGCGTTGTTTGAATCAGGGAAAATCAAAGCCGCGCTAATTATTGCGCCCAAGGGCGTGTACGACAATTGGGTTCGAGGAGAGCTGCCGTTACATTTACCGGAGCGCATCGACCATCAGATTTTCCGGTGGTCACCCACCCGGACGCAACGGTACGAACAAGAGCTGGCGGACTTTATCGTGAGCCGTGAGCCGCGGTTAAAAGTTTTCGTCATGAACATTGAGGCTTTTTCGTCACAGCGAGGGACCGACGCAGCCACGGCCTTCCTCTACCAAAACCCCGACAATATTATGGTTGTCGATGAGTCCACAACCATCAAGAATCGGCGTGCGGCTCGAACGAAGAACGTAATCGCCTTGCAAGGTCGGGCCAAGTACCGTCGCATATTGACCGGTTCCCCCATAACGCAGAGCCCCATGGACTTGTTTAGCCAGTGCAGTTTTCTCTCGGAAGATGCGCTGGGCTATCGGAGCTACTACGCGTTTCAAGGGCGGTATGCCATGGTTCAGCGACGTGTCATGGGGCATCGGAGCTTCCAGCAGATTGTGGGCTATCGTCGTTTGGACGAGCTTTCTTGCAAGCTGGACCGCTTCAGCAATCGTGCGCTCAAAACGGAGTGCTTGGACCTTCCGGTTAAAGTGTACACGCGACGGGAGGTAGAGCTGACACCCGAGCAGGCTCGACTTTATGCCCAGATGAAAAAGCTTGCGCTAGCCCAACTCGATAACGGGGAGCTTGCGACGACGGCCAGCGTACTTACGCAGATTATGCGATTACAACAGATCTGCTGCGGGCATTTGCAGCCGGACGACGGAGAGATACTTACGCTCAAAAACAACCGGTTGAGCGGACTACTCGACGTGACTGAAGAGCTTCAGGGAAAGGCCATCATTTGGGCGACGTACACCTACGACGTTCAACAGGTGGCTTCTGCCCTGCGCGACCGCTTTGGTACCGAGGCGGTCGCAACCTATTTCGGGGCTACTCCACAAGAGCAGCGGCAGGAGATTGTCGAGTCGTTTCAAGACCCCGATAGTCCGCTACGCTTTTTTGTTGGGCAGCCCAAGACAGGCGGTTTTGGCATTACGTTGACCGCAGCCAACACCGTCATCTATTACAGCAACAGTTACGATTTGGAAATTCGGCTGCAATCGGAGGACAGAGCGCACCGGATAGGGCAAACCAACAAAGTGACCTATGTGGATTTGGTGGCACCGGGCACCGTTGACGAGAAAATATTGGAGGCCCTTCGAAATAAAATCGATCTAGCGGGCAAGGTGCTGAAGGAGGAGGCTAGGGAGTGGCTTTCGTAGGCCCGCAATCCACGGTAAACGCGTTAAGGTCTTCCGTCTGCCAAACCGGATCTACAGAGACCATCGAAGCCACGAAGGATTTGGCCGTCGAGCGGCCTTCCACGTAATTAGCGATAGCTTGTGCTTCGTCCTTTGTGTCTACGGCCAGTTGCGCTAATCCGCTAATAGTCCCATAACACGGGACTATCATCAGAAACGTGTAGCCTTTGTCGGGGCTTTTTTCTTTTGGCAGCAAAAGGGTGGCGGCACTTAGCGCCGTAGGCACTAGCAGGCAAACCAAGGTTACGAGCGCCAACGCTTTCATTTTGTTTGTGAGCGTAAATACCTGCAAAACTCAATCCCCATCTTTGGGCTTTTGAACGTTTGCAGCCTCTCGTCTGCTTGAGCTGCGTCGGGATTAAACACAGTCACGATACTCGCTCCGTATTCCTGGCTGTAATACCCGAGACGGGCGGCGTAGTCATCGATGTATTTGTACCCTCGCGCCCTGACAATGTCGAAAACGTTGCCGCGGGCGGCTACTTCTTCCGTGTGGAGAGCCCAATGGTGCGTGTGCCCAGCCACATAGATATCGGCTTGCTCCTGCATCAGTGCGCTTTTGGTGGGGCCGTGCAGCGAGTTCCATTGAGAGTGCCCCGGGAAATTGTGGCTCGCCCACACTTTGTACGATTCCCCATTGGGACTAATCAATTTGAAACGAGCACCCCAATCCTCGATGGGTATTCTTCTAGTCCCCAACTGTTTGAAAACTTTACCGGCGTCATTCCATAGATCGTGGTTGCCGAGGAGCCACAGCAACCAATTCACGTTGGAATCCTCCAGGAACCAATGCGCCAGTCGCCACGCGGTGTCTTCTGACGTGTCCGACTGAGCAAACAGCGCGGCCATCCGGCCTGTTTTCGGCCAGTTGTCGAGCGTGTCGCCAACGTTCACCGCAAACACAAACTCGCGGTTGTCCGCAAACAACTTGACGTGTTCCCGCAACAGCTTGATGTTGCAGCCATTTGCATCTAGATGAGGGTCGCCAACCCAGGCAATTGCAAAAGGTCCGGAGATGGGGATTTTTACGTTGAACCAGCGCTTAGATTCTTCGTGCGTGCGGCGCTTCTCAAACCGCTTCTCCATAATGTCGAGAATTTGCTCGGCGGGAATATCCGGATCAGGAAAATCCGGGAACTGGGGCCGGTCATCGGGCGCAGGCGCTTCTTGACCGTACAGCTCTTTGGCTCGTCTAATTCGATTACGTAACGTGCTAGGACTCATACCAAGAGACGAAGCGGCAGCGGTCATGTTGCCGTCATGCTCTTCCAATACTTTGAGAGCTTCGGCCCCCATCTCTGGGGTTACGGACGGGTATGCCATGTTTTGTTAACGGTAGTAAGACGCCGGAAATTGAGCGACAAAAAGACCGTGGATCCCGGGCCACGAAGGAGGCCGCGGTAGAGCGCCGATACCGACGTTTTGTGCGTAGGGTGGAGCAGTAACCGGTCCGCCACCAGCCATGTGGGAAAGGCCCGCCGTTCCCCCCGACGTTTGACCGCTAAGGCCCGCCAAGCTAAAAATCGGGGCGGTCCCCCCTACTACCGAGCCCGCATAGGATACGGGTACATGTTGCTGCGCCTGTTGCATGGCGGCGGCTCTTGAGTCTTGGCGCAATTGCGCCTCTGCCAAAAAATCGTCATAACGGGCTTGACCTATTCCCGTAGCGCGTTTTGCGACCGCGTCGGCTCGACGTTTAGCTTGGGCTACAAACTGGTCATACTCAGCTTGAGTGCGAGCCCATCCCGTGTTTTGGATCTTTCCCCAATCGTCAGGGGTGTAAAAACCTCTGGTAGGGTGCCCCTTTTCACTCGCCCAATCGGGGTTTTGGATCTTCCCCCAATCGTCGGGGCTGTAAAACCCTCGCGGGGTTCCGGGGCCCGCGTATTCAGCAAAAATACTCATGCGAGGGTCCTGGGCAAAGAGCCGATTCCTTGCAATAAGTCTCGGTCTTCCGGGAAAAGAGCAGCATACCTAGCCGGGTCCACGGTTGAGGGCCCGCTAGCCGCGGACCCGCTAGCCGCGGGTCGCGGCCCAACGGGCGGGGGTATTACAGGGGCTTGAAACCGGGACGGGTTACGGAATTCAGGCGAAGTAGGGGCTTGAAACCGGGACGGGTTACGGAATTCAGGCGAAGTAGGGGCGGTAGTCGGCGGCGTCGATGGAACGGGTCTAGTCGGTGGGCCCGCTTGAGGAGGCGTTACACTAGAGCCGCTGAGTACACGTCCTTCCGGATCACCTTCATAAAGAGTTGTTTCTTGTATAGCTTCGCCGCCCACACGTCGGGCGGGGTCAAGCGCGTATGCCTTTGCAAACGCATGCGCAAGTTGCCGCGCAATCGTGTTTTTTTCTCGTGGAGTGCGGCCTTTTTGTAAAACCATGTTCAACAAGGCCTCGTTTTCTAAAACAATTTGAACTCGGTTAGCTTGCAGTGATTGCGGCAATTCAGCCAAATACTTGTGGGCTAATTTCTCGCCAAAACGGGCACCACGTCCCGCTGCGATAATGTCGCCGGTTCCGCCACCACCAAACATTTGACGCAGGTGCGTACCACCGACAGAACCCCCCATGGCGGCAAGGATTTTGACACCTTCGCCAATGTCTTTGAAGAACTCGTCGGTCTGCCCGGGTTTAGCTTTCATAGTGAATAGCTCGATTTTAGACATTTGTTGCAAGAAGTTTTTGGTGTTTTCCAACGTGTCTTTGTCTACGAGCTTGTTTGAAATCATCCAATCGGCAATGGCCACACCGTTGCCATTGGGATGCGGGGCAAACATCCTGTTATAGGCTTCGATAGGGCTAAACCGTTTGCCGTTAGACGCCACTTCAAAAATGGAATCGTAAATGGCTTTACGCATGCCGCTGCGTAATTCATCGGGGGTCCACGTCTGACCGTAGTTTTGACTGTTCCTTGCAGTAACAGTGAAACCGCCTTCCCCCACGCCATTAATCATCCGCATGTAACGGTTCAATATGGCAAACGGTAAAGGTTGTTTCGGGGCAATAGCTAACGAAATAGCGGTTGCGGAATTAGATGTTTTGTCTGGCAGCAATTCATATAAGCCTATATCCGAACGTTCGGCAGTAAGGTCAGAAGCATTTTGTGCCTTAGTTTGCTTAAGCAAATACTCGGCTTTTCTAACGTTTTGTAAATCCTCGGCCACACCGGGGAACATCTGCAATAAGCGTTTGTTATCTTCTCGGTTCATCCAATTAGACAATTCGCTAGTGTTTAAGCTTCCATCCGGGTTCAGGGCATCCGCTCTTAAACTACGCAGAAGCACCTCTTCGGCATCCCGAAGTTTCGTACCGGTATTCATTGCGTCAACGATACGAGTATTTAACCCCGGCACGGACTCAATAAGGTCTTTGTTTGCCCCATACCACTGCCGCATTTTTGGCAGACTAATCGTTTTTGTAGCAGGATCAATTGCGTCGTTAAACTGTGCCAATAACGTTTGCCCCGTTCCCGCAAACTCTGGCCCTAGCTCCGAAGCAAGGATATTCGTCAAGGCTTGTTGAGCGCCAAACTGGGCTACGCTGTCTAATTGGGCGGCTCGTAAATAAGCACCGTCCCCTTTCATCATACGAGAGCGTATTTGTTCAATCGGTATTTTAGGCGCCCCGTTTCTTTTGGTCCCCAAAATGTCTCCGGCATAAGCACGTGTAAATACGTCATTAAAAGCACGTGAATAGCTGCGGGCCGTGTCATACGCTCGGCTTACCCCTATGTCAAAACTGTTTAGATCAGCTAAAAGCGCGTCGGCTACCGCCCACGCAAAACGTGCTTCGTCTTCTTTGTTTTCCGCCGACAACCGTTTACCCATGCCTAACGCACGGCTTCTAATCCTGAACAGTTCGTTTGCGTTTAAACCGATAATTTCTGCGGCATCCCCCTCAGCGTCGGGCGATAAACCAAACAGCTCGTAAAGTTTCCGACGAGCACTTTCGGCGTCCGAGTCGGGCGTTTTGTCTAAACCTAATTCACGTGTTTTACGGTCAACGAACTTTTTCAAAAACTTTAATTCATCCGCCGCTAAAATTGCGTCCCGCACTTCTTCCGGCTCTTCACTGACCATTCTGTTAAACGTAGTGATAAAGTTGGGTATGTCGCTTTCGTTGCCGTTTTCGTCAATAAACCGGGTCACTTCAACATTGTTTGGGATCCTTTTCCAAAGGGAACTTTCTTGATCACGACCCGCGTCGTATTGCTTGTTTAACGTATTGAAAATTGTTTCGGCGTTATCAACGTCAATGCCTTCTCCACCGCGAACCGTTGCCATTGCCTTCATTGTGCGGTTTGTGGCCGCCGCGAGTTTGGAGTCCAAAACGCCTTCAAACAGCGCGGTTTGAATAATCGCGGCATCTTGCAAAGCTGTGTCTGATCCGTCGGCATATAGCGCTAGTAACCCCCTACGGAGAGCATCGACACTGGCTTTCATTCGCGCTTGCGCATCATTACCGTAATCTTGAGGGCGAGCGCCAATAAATTGGTTCTGAAGCGATAACAACGTCACACTTGCTGCCTTAGTGGCAGGATCAAGCTCTATTTCATTTCCCTTTTCGTCCAGCATAAACTTGTCGAACTTAGGGTCGTTCAAAGCCTTGATAAGGGCTTCAGGGTCTTCCCCGTTTCGTTCAAGCTGGTCAATAATAAAGTTACCTACGTCGTCTAACTCTTTTTCTGAGATGTTGTACTGACGCATCAATTCGCTTTCGTTACCGCCCTTTATACGTCTGTAAATATTGCGGACACCTTTCCAGCCAAGGCTTACCAAAAGAGGGACTCGGTTAGCCGCGAGGTCCGCGGCAAGCGCCCCAGTCACCCCGCCCGTTGCTTCAAAGCCAAAACGAACCCACGGGTTATCGGGCGCAATACGCTCCGCTTCTCTAGCTAAAACGGTTGTTCCTGCTAACGCGCCGCCCTCTACCACTCCGGCCTTAACCGAACCTCTAGTGGTTGTCGGGCGAAGACCACCAATGACTTTTTCAATACCCGCGGTTGCTTTTGCCGATAGAGGAACCCGGCGTTGGCCCTGCATAATAGGACCAATAAATTTTTGTGCGTTGTTGACGGCTATTTGACCGCCAATATCAATACCTTCCCGACCGATAGCCCATGGCGTAAGAACGAAAGGCAGCGTGTTTATAAATGTTTTACCGGCCTCGTAGTTGGCTTTGGTGCCCGGAACTATAATAGGTTCTTCGCCCAAAAGAGCGTCGGTTGCTTCTTTGCCAAAAAAAGAAGCTATACCACCGGTCACAATACCGCTAACCAACGGGCCACCAAGACGTAAAATAGCCGTGGGCACTGTTACGGGAGGTATGCCGGATAGTGCAAGGTTTGCGGCTTTCGCGCCTGAATAAAAACCGCCAGCAAAACCAAGGGAAGGTAACGCGTCTCTTTGTATGCCCTCGAAAAATGAAGGGTTGGCTACGATGGCTTGTCCCTTATCGTCCTCCGCAAAAAGCTCAATTATCTGTTCGTCCGTAAGAGTTTTGCCTTCTTCTATCCCCAACTCTCTAAGAATAGGCGCAGTGCCTTTTCTTAAAGAGTTGTAGTCCATCCGCGCCTTCATATAAGGGTCAAAACGGAGGGTATCCACTAGCGTAGAGGCAAACCCTTGAACGCCGTCAGCGAACTGCGCGTCAGGCTTTTTAGCCTCTGCTTCAAAAGTCCGATAAAGGTCGGCAAACTCTTGCTTGCTAAATGACAGCTTGAACGGTCCCGTAGCTATCGGGCTCTCGTTCTCGTCAAGGCCTGCTTCGAAGGCCTGTTGCGCGGCCATTTCCGCGAAGCTGTCAGGGCCGTATACGTCATCTCTCAGGACGGTAAATCTAGGGGTGCCTGGGGCATTCGGGTCAAACTGATAAAGCCCCGGAACCTCTTCTTTTTCTTCTACGATGATAGGTTTGTCGGCCATTATTTTTTCCTTTCCGCAGAACTTGCTCTCGGCAACCGGCTTGTCGCAGGAACAACAGACGTGGCTGCCGGGCTCTCGTTCTCGTCAACAACGACTTCTTTTTCTTCTACGATGATGGGTTCGGCTGTTGTCATGTTTATGGCCTCCTCGACCACCAGCTGCTCGTACCTTTTATTGCCGGCGCTGCCGGCAGTTTTGACTGCATAAGGGTTTGAGCGCCGCTTATGTCAGTCGAACTAGCCGTATTGACCATCGCGGACACCGGACCCAGAAGGTTCTTCAGACGTGCAATCTCACCAAGCTTCTGTTCTGACATAGCAAGTTGCGCAGAATTTACTGGCGAAGCCGAAGCTCTTATCTGTTGTAGCCTGATTTCTTCTGCGTCAAGCGCCTTCATCAAGCTAACAATCTTGTTAGCTTCTGTTTCCGGGTTAGCGAAGAATTTGTCGGGATTCGGGAACAGTTTTCCAGTAACCTCAAGGTCAGCAACCGCAAATCGTGGGTTAGACGCAAGTGCAGATCGACCCAACACGTAAACCAACTGGGTAAACTGTCGGCCTTCTTCTGTTTCTTTAAACAGTTCAGAGAAGGTTTCTGGTGCCATAAAGCCACCAGCTACCGAGTTTACGGCCGCGCCAATCGCGGACCATTGGCCGGTGCCGTTCCGGATTTGTTGTAGAACATCCGTAACCAGCGCCTTCTCTTTTTTAGTGATTTCTGGGATATCCACGCCGCCTTCAACCTTACCAAAGTATTGGCCGTTGTTAAGCGTAATGTCGTTCTCGTTGAGCCACTGTCTAGCGTCAGAGCGCACTTTCTCGCGACGGTAAACGTCGTAAGCGATTGTGTCACTGAGGGCAAACGCATTAGGCGGCGTAAGTCGAGGCTTACCGTCGGATCCAATGTAGGTTTTACCGCCGTCGTAAGACATACGAACGGAAGCCCCGCCTCCGGGCGTATCACCCGGCACAAGGAACGCAGACATACGAGTGCTTTCTGTGCCAATACGTTGCATGACCGCCGCGCCCGGCATTTTTTTGTTGATCTCGTTTATTTGCGCAACCATTGCCCGACCGTCTTCCGTAGAAATGTCCACAATTGAAGAGATTTGGACATTCGGATCATCCGGACTTGGCATCGAAATCTTGAAGAAATCAGGATCCCCTGCGATGTCGGCAGAATAGATGCTTACGCCTTTGCCTTCTGGGTCGTTCACATCAAATCGAAGAACATCAATTCTCTTGCCGTCGTTTATTTTTTCGTATCTGTACTCAGGGGCAATATTCAAGAGCCTTTGTTGCGTTATCTTTGGATAAGTAAGGAAGGTGTTTCTGTCCACACCAAATTTGTTGAAGTACATTACTTCCGTAATAACCGGCAACCCCAGCAAGTATTGCTGGTGTTCTTTTGGAAGCGCCTCGAAATTCTCTCTGGACATTTTGAACGCGGCAAAAAACTGTTGGTCGGTAACCGGGGCCTGATATTCCGTAAGTGCAGTAGGACCATAAGATTTTAAAATCATGTTTTGGTCAAGCTTGCTCAAGTACGGTGAAGACCCTTTTGGATACGTTTTGCCTCCGATATTTATGTCCATCGTTAAGGTGTACTGTTTAATGTCTAACAGCGCTTCTGGTGACACATTCCCCGCTACGGGATGGCCCCCAGCAACAAGCTTGTCATAAAGCGCAGTGCCAGAAACAGCCGACACAAGAGAGCCATTAACTAGGAAGTTTTGGGCTTTCGCAGCAGCGCCGGGTTTATATGTTTTACTAAAACTGACGTAACTGCCATGCTTTTCCACCAGGGCGTCATGATCATTTACTGTCAGGCTTCTTACCTGCGTGGTTTTTTCTCCGGTGGTGGGGTTGGTAATTGTCACCCGAAACAGGTTGTCAACAGGTTTCCTTTTGGCCTCCGCGGCAGACAGTTTTTTCTGCGCTTCTATTTGAGCGGCATCTCTTTCTTTCTGAGCCTCTATTTGAGCGGCATCTCTTTCTTTCTGCGCCTCTTCCGCACGTTCAGCCGCTAGCGTTTTTTCCGCGCTACCTAAGGCTTGCAGTTTGAGAGCTTGATCTTGAGCAGCCTGGGATTGCTTAAACTTCTGCAATTCACCCGCACGAGTACCGATGTTCCCCAACACAGGGGTAAACGATTGAGCCAACCGCTCCGCGGGACTCATGCGCCGCTCGCCAGGAGTAGCAAACATCAAAGCGCCTTGCGCGATGTCAAACAACATCTGCGCTTCTGTCATTCTTTTCTGGTCTTGAAAAGCCTTTTCTTGGTCCTTCGCCCCCAGGATTTTTTGATACGTCGGCAAGGTGTCTTGTTCGTATACCTCGGACAAAGTTCTAATGGGAACTACAGGCGCGGATAAGGGCGACGATACAGGCGTGGCGACACGGTTTGGGTTTTCCGGTGCAAAGTACTGAACCGCGCCGCCTTGGCTAAAATTTACGGGAGCGGGCCCTCCTTCAACCTGACCGGAAGGACCCATATCGACTGTAGACATAATGCCCTCGGCCATCGGACCCTCTACCGGGGTCATCATTTCCTCCTGGGCCAAAGAACCAATGCCGTCGTCTACCGAAGCCATCAGCATTACAGGCTGAACGAGTGTCAGCACTGATTCCGGCGTGCGGTGTGCGTCTTCTTCTCCGACCACGCCCGCAAGCTCGTCGTAGCGGTCGTCGATAGAACGGTCATCGCCTCGAATCTCGTTAATTACGGTTTCGTAGTCTTCCGCGTCTTCCAAACCCTCCATGTTTTGGGAATACCTCCTTAGCAGGTCTTCCATAAGAGCGGGGTCCACCCCGGAAGGTATCCCTTCTTCGACCGCGGGCATAGGAGCCGCGGGCATAGGAGCCGCGGGCATAGGAGCTGAGGGCATAGGAGCTGCGGGCATAGGAGCTGAGGGCATAGGAGCCGCGGGCATAGGAGCCCCACCGGCTTGCATAGGTACTACGCCGCCGTTTTTAAACATTTGCCGGTCTAAGACGCTTCTGTTCATAGAGAAGTTCGCTTTGTTGATTTAAAAAAGGTTCGCTTTTTTAGCGCCAGCCACTGCCGATAAGCCCGCTATGCCAAGCCCTAACATAGATTGGACGGGAGACACGCCGCCACCCGACTCTTGGGTAAGCGCCATTTGAGAAGAAGGCGCGCCCTTATAAATATCGGAAAGGAAAGCCATCCTCTCGAAAGGCTCCTGCTGCTGCGCCAACTGGTTGGCCCTCAGCGCCTCAATCCCCGCTTGCTGCTGCGCTTGCTGCTGCTTGCCTACGTCGAACAAGAAGCTACTTTCCCGCTGACCAAGCGACTGACCAAGCTCCCCGAGAGCGGCTTGACGAAGCCCAAGCTGGCTAAACGCGTCCCCTTGGCGTAATCCAAGCTCCCCGTATTGCGTTCCTAACGAGCCTAAACTTTCGCCCATGCGCCCTTGAAGTTGCTGACCTTGAAGTCCCAACTGACCGGCAGCTTGAGACCCTTGGATCTGCTGCTGCGCCTGATTCAGCCCCAGTTGCCCAGCTTGCCCAGCCAATTGACCGGCTAACTGTTCCGCGCTAATGCCGAGTGCCGCGGCCTGTCGTGCAATATCTGCTTCTTGCGCAGATCCGGTAAGCCCTAACTGGCCGAGCTGCATGTTAAGTTGCCCAGCTAACGTCGCTACGTTCATACCGGTTTGTGACGAAAGCTGCTGAAGGTTCATACCGGTTTGTGCCAAAGCTTGCGCGTTAGCTGAAGCCAACTGCTCTGCCGACAAGCCAAACTGGCCGGATTGCTGAGCCGCCTGTAGGCCACTTTGCGCAATTAGCTGCTCTGCGGAAATTCCCGTTCGGGCCTGTTGCTGAAGCATTTGCGCCGCCAATTGCTCCGTGCTTATGCCCAATTGCGCGGCTTGACCCGCCAATTGACCCTGAAGCTGTGCCGAGGACATTCCCAATTGACCGGCTAATTGCTCTGCGGACAACCCTAGTTGACCGGCCTGGGCTAAGTTCCGTGCGGCTTGTTCTTCTGCCGACAGTCCTAGCTGACCGGCTTGCTCAAAAGCCCTTAGCCCCAACTGGCCGCCCTGAAGCACGCCCTGCTGAGCTAATTGCTCTGCCGACAGTCCCGTTTGAGACGCCAACTGTTCCGCCGATAATCCTAGCTGACCCTGCTGTTGCGCGGTCCGAGCGGCGAGTTCCTCTGCCGATAATCCTAGCTGACCGGCTGCCTGCGCTGCGGAAAGACCCGCTTGCGCCCCTTGAGCACCCAACGCGCCCGTAAGTTGAGCCGCTTGTTGCGCCCGCGCTTGTTGCGCTTCAAAAGCCTGTTGCGCCCTTTGGGCAGCGCTTTCAAATCCGGCTTGTCGCATAGCCGCTGCCGTGCGACCCTGTTGCTCCAAAATGTTGCGCGCTAATTCCTGCTCTGCAACGGCTTGTCGAGAACCGCCAAAAGCGCCGGAACCAACGGCTTGTGCAGCAACTTGCTGTCTTTGAATATCGCCCGCTCGCTGAATGTCTGCTAGCGCTTGTTGAACCGCCGCATCTTCAAACTGGTTGGCAAACGCGCCGTATGCCGCCGGGTCAAAAGCGCCTGTCGTCCCCGCCAGCCCCGCAATACCTTGTTGAGCGGCCTGCGTGCCAAGCGCCCCTGCTTGTTGCAGAGCGGTGGCCGCATCCGAGGTAATTCCCCGAGCGCCCGAAATCGCGCCTTCCGCCTCTAGCGCAGCCTGCTGAGCCGCCGTCAGTCCACCTGCGCGAGCCTGATCTGCCACGCTTCGTGCGGCTGCCGAAACGTCCCCGATACCGCCTAAAGCATCTTCGTAAGCCCCGATGCCACCGGCCGCCGCTATATCGGCCGCTATCCGCGCATCAGTAGCAGCTTGCGCTAACCCCGCCTCCGTTTGCGCCGCTCCTAAACGGGCCCCAAATCCCGCATCAGCGGCGGCTTGCGCTCCCGCAAGACCTGACGCGGATAAAGCTTGCTGGCCTAATCCAGCTTGTCCGCGGGCCGCGTCTATCGCAGCTTGCGTTGCCGCCCCCGCCTCACCTGTCAACATCCGCGCCGCTTGGGCCTCCTGAGCCGCGGCGGAAAGAGCTTGCTGTGCGTCAAGAGCTTGCTGACGCGCACCTTGATCTGCGACAGAAAGGTCCGAAGCGAGGTCCGAAGTTACGCGGGGGTCCGAGGCCTGTTGCGCGGCCATTTCCGCGAACGAAAGCGCGTCTCCTACACCCTGTTGCGTTCCCCCAAAGACAGCAGGAATTCGAGCCCCTGCCAAACGCATGTCTTGCGCACCCAAACCCGCTTGGCCCCGCGCAAGGTTCGCGGAAGAAATTAGACCCCCTCGTGCATCCCCTGCCGCAAGCGCACCATAGTCTATGCCTCCCGCTATACCCTGCTGCGCTGCGGCAATTTGGGGAGAAATGCCCGCAATGCCTCCACGTAAAGCGTCTGCCGCCTCACGTTGAAAAGGCGACGCTGTTTGCATAACGTCACCAATTGCAGTTTGAGCATCGCCGAGAGCGTACCCGGCCTCCTGTAGATAAGGTTGGTAACCCCCTATTCCCGCTGCCGCCAACTCTGCCGCAGTAACCTGTAAGCCCGACATGTCCGCCACAAGCTGGGGCGGAATAACCCGACCTCGTTTTGAAAGCTCCCGTGCATCTTTTAGAAGGGCGAGTTTAATCGCCTCAATTTCAGGCGCTTCTCGTACTATCTGAGTGGTTTGTTCGGCCATTACGACATCTCTCCTCCGCGACGCTCTAGGTTGCGCATCACGGAATACATGTTGGTAAGACCCTGATTTATGTCCCCGTTGCCAAGCCCACGGACCGCCTTAGTGGTCATGACAAATTCTCCCGGCATCAACATGGCTTTTACACTGTCTTGACCCGGTACGCCTTCTTCTAAAAAAACACCGCCCGTGCGGCGGGGGAAAATGGGACCACCTCCTTTAGCATATCGAACTCCTCCTCGGTGTGCCCGACGTTGTAGAAGGTCGTAAATAGTCTCCGGTTCCAATCCAGTTCCTGTCGGTACCGGCGTGGGGCTCCTTATAGTAGATCGAGGTGCCTCTGCCAGTTCTGGCGGTACCGTGGGTACCCCATATAGGGAATCTTCGTACTCCTTTCCGTCTGGTCCCGTAAACGTCCTGCCCGAACGAATCCGCCCGCCATCCCGCCGGAAGTCAGAATCAACAAACGGGAGGCGTGCCCCTGCCAGTTGTGTCGGCGGTGGTATGGGCACCGTAGTTAGGTTGGGGTAAGGAAACCCTGGCGGATTGTCCTTACGAGAAAACACGGAACCTGGGGGCGCATACGCATACTGCCGGGGTGGTACTATTGGATAATCGGTCGGAACGGTTGAGCCCCCGACGCCGGCGGCTACCTCTCGCATAGAGGGCGGCACATACCCAGGGGGTTGAGACCCTTTTGGTGGGAAAATTCTAAGGCCCGGCACGTTTTCCGCTAAATATCTCGATCTGTATTCGGGGTCCACATCCTTCGGTAGGGGGTCCGGTACAGGTGTTTCCAACGCGCCGGATAGGAGGGTGGCACCTCCAGCTACGGCGGGAACCACCACCCACGGGTTTTTATAAAACGGTACCTCTTCCTTCTTAGAAGCGACAACTGAGCCGGACCCGGCTGCGGCTTCCTGGGCCAAGCTGCGTGCTGTCTCTCCCGATAAGGCTTCCGGTGCAGCTTCGTCCGTGTTCCACACAATCGGGTCTTCAGGAGATCCTCCACTTCCTGTAGTAAGACCCTGAACACCCGGGATGCTTTTCGTCGCCTGCGCTAGCTCTTCGGATGGTCTGTAATCCGTAAATACGTCCCCGAAACTGCCGAGCCCTTTCCCCGAGGCCACGTCCGTAACCGCCGTTGTAAACGCCGACCCTGTCTGGGCCAAACGATCTAGCGGATTAGAAAAGGCCTGCTTCACGTTAGTCATGAAGCTTCCCGGACCTGACGCTTTGCCCATAAACCCGGCTTTTAGGCCCCCCATAGCCCCTGAAATCAACGCAGACTGTAACGCGTCTTTGATGTTGCCGCCGCTAAGTAAAGTTCCTATTCCAGAGCCTAATGCAGCCCCGTAAATTGGGCCTAAAGGCGTCATAGAAAGCGCTATCGGCAATACAATCGGAGCCACTTTTTTGACGACCTTTACGACCGACTTCAGAACCTTCGAGACGCCCTTAACGACTTTCTTAAAAAGCTTTCCCAAAAAGAACTCAGGAAGACCCGTCGCAGGGTTTAAGCGGTTCTCGTCGCTCCCCACGACGTAAGTCTCCGGGTTCTCTATCCCGGACTCTATCAAAACGTCGAAAATACGCTGCTTGTTTACCGGATCTTCAAGAAATTGACGGGGAACAACAATTTCTCCCGGCGCAACATGCGCAAGCATGGTGTCTTCGTTACGACCATACCGCGCCATACGTTCAGCAAGGGCTGGAAACTGGGCAATACCGTTATCGCCAAAATCCTTGGCCTGCGGGCCGTAGACCACATCTTCCGCGCCGTCTTCCATTACGAAATCGGCAATGCCCCCGCTAGGGACATCCAAGGCTTCTAACCGCTCCGCTGCTGCCATTATGACGCTCCACCTAAAACATTATCAGCGTGAACCTGTAAGATTGTACTTCTCTTCTTAGAAACCTTCCAAAAAGTCGATACGTCTAAAATAGCAGCAATCTGGTTCACAACACATTTTCCATTACATAGTATCCGCGCCTAACGCGGCCGGTACGGTAACCCGAATTGTAGTGCTCTTGGTCTCAGTGCCTGTCCACGAATTGCCGCATTCCGGGCAGCTCCCACTTGGATAACTGGCCAATTCCTCAGGCGTGTCCACATCATTACCACAATTGGCACACGAGACTACATCTTCGCTTGTTGCGGGGAGATACCGAACACCGTCTACTACTGTCAAATGATCTTGGCTCACGAGACTACCACCGTTACTGCGCCAACCGCGCCCGTACCACTGCTACCTCGCAAATGCGGGACATTTAAACGAACTATTTTCACCGTCCCCGCTTGCTGAAACAGCGCCCCTACCTCTAAGTCAACGTCATCTTCTTGTAAAGCCGTCAACGTAAGAGCCGTATTTCGTCCCTCCCCCGGATTTTGCTGGTTTTCCAAATAGACGGAAAAGGACCGAATCAGTTCGGAAAAATACTGTTGCGCATATTGCGGCGGGGGCACCGGGAAAAAAGGTAAGTTGAGATTGCGGCTCATTAGCGACGACCATCTTGCCTGATATCAACACGGGGCGCACCAAGACGCCAAGAAACTCCCGCTTCGGTACTTTCTACGCGAAAAGCTAACGACCGTCCGCGCAAACGAATATGAACTTGATCCGTAAACTGCTCTACCGGGACAGAGGCGGTTTTTACAACGTCGCTCGCAGAGGTACTGTCAAAATTGTCCCCTGGAAAATTCTTCATTTTGACCGTCATAGTGGCTTGCGGCGAAGAAGCTGTACTAGACCGGAAAGTAAGGTCCGGAACGAGACGACGAACAAACATGAAATTGTCCCCCTCTCCCACGTCGAAGGCACTGCTCTCCACATAAGCCGAAATGCCAGAAGCCGGGGTGGTAGAGCCGTCATCAATTCCCAACTCTTGATAGTACAAAGCATGGTCCGTAGAAGCCGCCATCGGATAGCTCTCTACGCCGCGATCCACCCAGCACGTGCGAGGAAGCGTGCCGTAATACCAAACTTGCTGCTGGTAGTTATAAATCACGTAGCGGTCGTTCTCCTCGCTGTTCTCGGACGGGTAAAACCACCATACCTCAGAAAAAGCGGCATTCGAAGCTGCCGTAACTTTCTCTAGCTGCCCCTCATTTATGTCTCCAAAAACATAATCGCGCACCGTGCAAGGGATACGCTGAACAGCACCACCGTAAGCGTAAAACTCTTGCTCCCCCATCCAATAAACTTGATCTTCCACGGCAATCGCTGCCAAGGGACCCGCAATCGTTATATTCTCCGAAACGACATTAATGCCAAACGTAAACGGAGGCCCCAAGTACTGCATGGCGTGAAGAGACGTGTCGGTAAACACCAAAATCTGCTGACGCGTTTCAATCGCATTGATGATTTCGGAGCCCGATCCTAACCGTAAATCCCCCGCGGTATTAGTCGCCAGGGAATTCCAAACGGTCAAGCTCTCCTGATCCGAAAACCTAATAAGCAACGGGTCCTGAGTCCCTATTGCACTTTCGGGGTCACACCCAAAAGCAATAACATGCCTGTCTCGGTTAGAGACCAAAACCTTTTTTGCAACAGTCGGGGCGGCGTTGGACCCGGATAAAGAGGACAAAGCCACCGCGCGGGTTTCCGTACCTCCCGTGCCACTCTTGTCCCAGTAATAGATCCCCCCGTCTCTTACATTAAGTAACAGGTCTTCCCCAAAATTATCGTGCGACCAAATACGCAAAGTCTCGCCCGACACCAATAGCGATGCTCCCGACCCCCACGTCCCGCGACTCCAAACTGACGCGCCCCACCCCGTTCCCAAAACGGTGGTGTCCAAACCGGTATTTACCTGATAAGTACCCACCACAGACGAGCCGCCGTTCCCTGAATCAGAAGAAGTGGCAAACACATAAGTAGGGTCAAGACCATCGGTAGTAGTGATGCTAGGAATGCTGGAAACAGTCCGGAGGTCTACCAAGTAAACGTTATTGCTTACTTTTTCGGCTACTTGATACTCCTGATTCAGGACATCGGCCGTCGCCGCGCCACCAAGAGTTGCAGCACCACTAAAGGTGACAAAATCGTTCTTTAGAGCGCCGTGCGCGGTGTCCGTAACCGAAACTGTCGCGCAAGTAACCGCCGCAGAAGAACTATGAGCTGCTGCTGTGGTGTCATCCAATCCCCGGACAAGCCCCGACAAAACGTTACTTGATTTGGCCGCGTATCGAATAATTTCCGACCCGATTTGAATAACGCCGCCATTAGCCGGGAAATTGGTCCCGCTAGCCACGGTAAGACTGGTGTCTGCCGCAGTAATGGTAGAAGACAACGTGCTGGCTGCCGCCTGAAACGTCACAGCGCCTGCCGAGGTGGTTTCTCGGATAGGCGTTATGTCGTTATAACCACCTCCTTCGTTAATGTAATACTTTAAATGAGTGCCCGTACCAACGTAGTGGGTCCCATCCAGCGCGACCCACGGATGTAACGCCCGACACGTCCCTAGAAAAAAAGTACCAGAAGACTTCTCCCAACCACCTATTTTTTCAGGCGTTCCAAAACGAAAGCGAATTTTATCCGCATCATACCAGCCGCCTTCGTTAGCGTAGGACGTGGTTTCCCGGTTTATTCCGGGCCGAAATTGCAGCTTCTGAAACGGCATTTAGCCTTTATTCCTTTGATGGGCGGGACTCGTCGTCATTATCAAGCGACGAGCGCAAACTACGCATAAACGCTTCGCGTCCCACAACAAGTTGGTCAAGATTAAATCTTGCCCTACTGACCTTGCGGTCTAAATCAACTACGTGATTAACCATAGCGAGCTGCGCTTCGGTTAAATCCTCTGGACTATACTCCACATTGTCGATAACAATAGGCTTGTTTGTATCTTTAGCCATCATTAAGCTCCTAGTGTCGGTATCAGGTAGATTGCTTTTTTTTCACCTCAAAAGCCACGGGAATGCACGAAGCTCTCCAATCTGTTATGTCTTCTGACTTGTCCTCTAGTCTACTTTCCATGTACGTATAATACTGCTTCTTATCCGGGCACTGGCTAAGAATCACAGTATTGGGCGTTATCTCCCCGGAATCCATCAAAAGAACGGTAACGAGAACAAACTTTTGAATAATTTCCATGAAAATTACTCCATGAAGTAACGGCTAAATCGTTTTAAACGCGCCGCGACCGAATTTTAAAGCCTGGGGCTGTCCAACCTATTTCCTCCTCTCTTTACCTCTCCCGTCAGCAATCGTCGCTGCATCTTTGATCAGTCCGCCCTAAGGTCCCCTTGTTCGTCAACGGACCGCTCGTATGCGGTCTTTATTTCATTGGTCCAAACGGCGTTGCACACTCTCTGAATGCTGGCGTCCTCTCCGCTAAGATCAGTTTCTTCCCAGGTACCGCCCGTCTTTGTGCGGCATTTCAGGACGTATCGCTGATAATTCCGGCTAATTTCTTCGCCATCATCAAGGATGATCGTTGCTTTTCGAACTTGCACCGACTTATGCACGCCGCGAACTTCACAGTCGTACTCGATTTCTTTTGCTAAAGCCATTGATTGTTCCTCGTTACTAACCGGTGATGTAGGCCAGACTGATCTGGATGTAAAGGTCGTCCGGCACATCTGCATATTGCACCGCTTCGCTGCTCCCATCTGAGAGGTCAATCACAGCAAACGTGATTTCGTCGGCGTTATGCGTTAGCAGGCCAGTCAGAGTACCGTTTTTATTCCCACTGGTATCGATGACGCCGCCGCTATGGTTGTAAACAGACGCCGCCGCTCTGGCCTTTACGTTGTTCGTGCTCACGAACGGCAGCCCGCCGATTTGAAATGCGTTCGAGGACGTTACCGTGCCCTTATCAGTCAGTCGCAATGAGGCGCTCACCGAAACTAGGCGTCCCGTCTTGGTATATTGGCCTGCGGTGAATGACGTATTGTATGCTGCATCGGATACAGCGGTGCCACTTTGCCGGATGTCCGGGGTCCAATCGCCCTCTTCATAATCATCTAGTAGGTTTTCGCTGCCGGTGCCGCCTAGATATACGCCGCTGCTGGCAGTAATGCCCGCAGTGACAGTTAAAACGCCTGACGCGCTCAGATGCATTCGGTTAACAAGGTCGGTGCCGTTGTAGGTCGCCCAGTAGAACTGGCCGTGCGACGAAGCATTGCGGGAGCTGAAATATGTGAGCCCGCTGTTGTGATACATCTGCCCGTATTGATTCGTGCCGCCGCTATCTTGGAGCCGGATGGTTGGCTGTGTCGCGTGCGAGATATACAGTTGCGTCCCGGCAGCGGGCGCGGCTCCGACTCCAACGGCGTCGGTCACATGGATCCCCGATGACGTCGTTTCGAGCTTCTTGCCACTGTCGTAATAAAGCTCAACAGTACCGTTTGCATACGCGCGGAGATAATTCTCTGTAACATCAGCGTTGGTTAACTGAAGATCGTTTGCGGCTACAATTAAATTGCCAGTGCCAACGTCGGCGACCAGTGAATAGGCACCATTGTGGTATATCTCGAGGTCATTCCCGGCCCCGAACAAAGCCTTGTCGTTATCGCCGAAACTGAAATTTGCAGAGGTGCTACCACCATCCATTGTGACCGTGCCGGTTACATCAACTCCGGCAGAAGTGGTAGCGAGCTTCTTGCCATTGTCGTAATACAGCTCGACGGCTCCGTCCTCTACGCCTCTAAACATCCACTCACTGGCGGTCCCACCCCGAATAATGATCTGAGTAGACGCATCGATAAGTAATCGGCCCGTCCCTTCATCCGCGATGATGCTGTCGGACCCGTCATGGTATATCTGGAGATCATTCCCGGCCCCGAATAGAGCCTTGTCGCTGTCCCCGAAACTGAAATCAGCAGAGGTACTACCACCATCCATTGTGACAGTACCGGTTACATCAACTCCGGCAGACGTGGTAGCGATCCGAGCAGTGTTATCGTGATATAGCGTAGCGGCCCCATTATCAACGAACGTAGCCATCGTCTCAGCGCCATCCGTTCCGCCGAGAATATCAACCTGACTCGCCGCTAGCTTTAGGTTCCCAGTCGCTGTGTCGTTTATGTATGAATTTGAGCCGTCATGGTATATAGATAGGTCGCCGCCTGCCCCGAATGTGGCTTTGGCGTTATCGGCGAACTCAAGGGAGTTATCACTTTTATCCCAAACGACGTTATAACTCGCCCCCGTGAATGTAACGTCTCCGTCGTGGGTAGCGCCGTCGTCTGTGACGGTGCCATCCACATTGAGCGACGTATCAATGTCCACCGCACCCGTGCTGTTGGCGATGTTGATCGCAGTGGTGCCGTCGTTCGCCGATATCCGAGTGGTTTCCACGTCCGTAGCATTTACTACGTCGTCTTTAAGCAGAACCGTATCTATAGTTACGCCAGAACCCGAAGTCTTTTCGCTAATCGTATCAACCGAGACTCCGTCAAAAACCGCGTTGTTGAAAACGTTAGCGGCAACCGCACCCGAGCCCGCGCCGTTAAAATACAAAACCCCTGTAGTCCCATTGGGGATTTCGTAGTCATTCGACGCGCTATACGTTCCTTGAAAAACAAGGATGGACCTTGATGCGGTAAGTGCGTTCCGTATAAAAATGATCTTTTCGGCATCGTTAGGGGTAAGACGAACATACGCCGTTCCCCCCAAATCTCCCCCGTCATTAAAAATGACTAGCCGATTCCGACCATTAGACGCGGCCCCATTGGTGACAGGCAGGTCGTTTGGAGAGCCCGAGCTTCCGACCGCGGACAAAGTCACCGTGACTTGCCCGTCTAGCGAAGCATCTAAAAGCTCCAAATTGGTATTAGTGGTATCACCCCATGTTCCCGACTGTTCGCCGGTAGCGATCAGTTCAATACCATTGTTTGTCGTATAGGTGCTTGGCATAGACTTATCCTAAGCTGCGATATCTTCCCAGTCGGGAGTTTGACCAGGAGTAACGTTTCCGTAACTCGGTGTTTGACTCGGTGTTAATGTACTGTAACTTGGCGATTGACTCGGGGAAATATCGGCGTAACTCGGTGTTTGACTCGGTGTTAATGCACTGTAACTTGGATTCTGAGTGGGTACAATTTCACCCCAAACCAAAACAGGGGAAACCTCCCCCGTTGCCGCCACCCCTACAAGCGATACAACCGCGGCGGACGTTGTAGAGACACTTCCTACCTCCCCGTCCGATACAACCCCCGTAACGGCCACATCGGCTCCCGCCGTTACCGTAGCCGTGCCCGGAGAACCCGTTGCCGATATTCCCGTAACGGCCACATCGGCTCCCGCCGTTACCGTAACCGCTCCAGGAGAACCCGTTGCTGATATACCAGAAGCTGGGACATCAGCCGCCGCCGTTATTGTAACCGCTCCAGGGGAACCCGTACCTGCTACCCCGGTGACCGACACGGATGCGGAACCCGTTACCGTGACCGAACCTACCCCGGTTGTTGCAGCTACCCCGGTGACTGACACATCAGCCGCCGCCGTTACCGTGACCGAACCTACCGCACCCGTTCCCTGTAGCCCCGTGGCCGGAACACTAGCTGCGCCAGTAACAGTGACCGAACCACCCGATCCAGTAGCCCCCGGCAGTGCGACATTCTGGCCCCAGCCGCTACTTCCCCATCCTTGGGTGACAGAATCCCATCCGTGTAAAGGAACTACAACATTAGCCATTACGCAATTCTAATAATGGCGTTGCTCGAATCGGCAGTAGGAAAAACAATAGTAAAGTCCCCGGAAGTGGAGACTTTATCCGCGCCGAAATCCAAAACTACGACAGTCGGATCCCCACTGGCCGAATCGTTATAAATTAGCGCCCCTCTTGCCGTAATAGTGGCGGACGAGAATGTCAGATCGCTGAAATCCGTGTACGCGGTAGTGCTAGAAGTAGTGGGATCCACCCTAGTAAGGGTTCCACCTCCCGCAGAGTATCCGCTGCCGCTCACCTCATTAGAGGTGGTATACGCCGTCGTTGCCGCCGTAAACGAAGCACTGTTGGTGTACAACGCCAGCTTAAAGGTACTTCCGCCGGAGTTTTTGAAGTTATGAACCCCTTCAAGTATCTCCTTTTTGAAGCTCGTACACATAAAATTACCGGAAAAAGCCATTACAGCCTCCTTATATATTCCGCAAGTTGCGGTTGACCCGCGTCGGTTAGCGCATTCTGTATGGTGGTTCTATCACTTTTAACCGCTTCCATCAGATAAAATTCCACAAGTTTAGCGATACGCCCCTTAAAAGCTTTCGCCTGCGCCTGTATTACCGGATGCGACTCGTTGGAAACCGCTACAATCTTATCTGCACACCGCTGAGCCAACTCTTCGGGGGTAAACCCCCGATGTTGAGTCGTGCAAACGTCTACCTTAAAATCCGGCATAGCGGACATTTCTACGCTTATCATTGCTTGGGCCTTATAACTTTTCCGACCCGATATTCATCGGTAACTTCTTTAGCCTCTCCGAACAGTTTTAGCGCCATAACCGCCTCTGAAAAACGTTTATCATACGTGGCCATTAGGTCCTGCTCGCCTTTCATATAAACGCAGGCCTCCACCAAAGACCCGTACAACATTGCAATTTGGGCGTTTTCGCTAAGCCAAGTAGTTCCACTGTCGCTTCCCGCAGTCAAACTTGCAGGGCGATAAAAGTAATGAAGCTCCACACTGCTGCTCGCGTTCGGAGTAGGGCCTAAAATAAAATTGTCTACATCGAACACGGCATAATATCGAGGAGAGCCCGTAGTGGCCGAATTAGGGTTAAAGGCCTGAACAAAATCAGGGTCTTTGAAATCCAAAAACTGCTTATTACTGCTCGCGTCCACAAACGATAACGAAAAAGGAGATAAAAAATCCGACGGACACGACAAATATTGATTGGAAGCCGTCATCGTTCCAGATACGTTTTTCCGAAACAAGCTTAGTTGAACGTTTTTTAGAATTCGTTCTTCCGTTTGCCTTATAAACACCGGCAAGTTCGTCACAAAGGACGTTTCATCGTTCTCCGTATAATCCTGGATAGCCTGTTTCAGTTGCGTGTACGTAAAACTCATGGGGTGCTCACCGTTATTGAGCCTACTTGCCCAAATCCCGTCACAGATCGTAAATCTTCATTTTCGACTGTCGGAATTCCGACATAAACGTCAAGAGTTTCGATTCGGTCGGGCCGTGCATTCCGTAAGGCTTCAGGGTCCGATACTTTCGGGAAAGGACCTAATTGCGGCTGTTTTGGGTCAAATTCTTCCGGTCCAACAAAAAGTCCGTTCCACTCCCTTTTCATGACCCGGTAGGGATAACGGAACCCGGAACGATCAGAAATCGCCCAAGAGTTCTTTCCAGAAGCGTACTTGGACATCAGGCCGACCTGTAATAATCGTATCTCGGGACTACGTTGAAAGAAGCACGATCTCTGTCTTCTACCGCGGCTCGGTCAAACTCTTCTTCATACACCGATTTAAGAAGTTGGACTCGATTAGGGGCCCTCTTCATGGAAATATAGTACGCTAACCCCGCGGCTAAACACGGGTAAAACCGAAACGGCATGTCCAACGTGTTAGAAAACGTGTCTGCATCGTCCATTCGGGTTAAGGCGTCGTACAAAATAATGTCCGTGCTGTTTTCCGGAACAGGCCAGACTTTTAGATTTGGGGTCCGTTGCCGATCAAGAAAAAACTGGTTAGGACGCCCCTCCGTTGTTTTATCGGGGATAGAGAGAAAGGAGTCTCGACTCAATCGAACCATCGAGTAGTCTGTTCCGTCTCGTCGGGCTACCACCGATAAAACGTCTATCACATCCGCCCCCAGGTCGTACTCGCCATCCGATTGCGCAAGCGAAAGAGAACGTTGCTTGATAGTCCATTGATTAAGGCCTCGGTTAGCCCAATCCGCTAAAAGCAAATTCAAAGACCGTTTTGCAGTCTTTAGGTCATAACCGGTCATAACCTGTAAACCGCAACGTTCAAACGCCTCCTCGATGTATTCGGAAACGTCCAGCTCAAAATCTTTGCTATCCGAAGTCGCCATTACCCACGAACCCTACTACGGGGCTTACGTTTATTTCGCTTTTTCTTCGCGACAGGCTTTTTCGGTGGTTTTTTCGGTGGTTTTTCACGCGGACTTAGGGCCATCTTTTAGACTCCTGTACAACTCATCTCGCAACAAAAAAATGTCTTCCACGTTAAAGCCTTCCCCGTATTGTCGATAGTACCCTTTTTGTCTTAGACTTTCGGAAGCTTTCTTAAGCTTCGATAATCGTTGGATGAAAATCAAGGCATACGAACAATCGACTGTTGGCCTGAATTCACTCGTGTCCAAAAACTCATTGGGGGCGTCTTTTGGATGGAACCCCATGACCCAAAGGTCTTTGTCTATAAAAAGACCTTTTGATATGAAAAGGTTCAGCGCCTCCCAATACGCGTGAAAGTCTTGCGGATCTTTTTTATTGGAAAAATCTACGACAATCGCAAGGTCGTAATTGTCGTCAAATTGTGAAATCGCCGAATAAAGGCATTGGTAACTTTCTTCCTTCTTAAAAATAATAGCAACTTTGCCCTGCTTCCAGGCGTTTTTTGCGTAAGGACAAGCCGGTAGCCCGTTAAAATTATCATTCGGCTTTTCTAAAACAGTAGACGACCACCGCTTCAGGTCCTGTACCACCGCTTTCTCTAACCCGTCGCTATAAAACCCTAAAGGCGTCATTGTTGTCCCCCGTCCTATGTCTCGCTCGGAAGCGAATAAAAATCATTTCCATAGAGTTTGTACTAGGGGAGCAATTAAAATAAGCACTGCTAAACCCCAAAGTTTGAGATCCGAAGCTTTTACCCCCCGCTTCAGATCCGTGAGCTGTTCCTCTATCCGCTCATAGCGCAAAGTACACTCTGCTTCGTGTTTTTCCAACTTGGCTAAAAAGTTTTCTTCGCTGGCCACGGTTCCGCTACTCCTTAATAACGGCTAGTTGTAGAACACGGTTGCCGCAGTAATATTCGTGAACGCAGAAACGTAAATATCGCTCACCCGAATACCGTCCGCGGGGATGTTTACAGAGTGCGAATCCGAAGCGTTAAAATCCAAGTCAAGCACTGTCGAGCCCCCATTACCGTCCGTTACGGTAAATCTAGGAGTCCCGGAGGCCGTTTTTACCTGCACCTGACGAATACGGGCGGGGCCTACCGACAAAGACCCGGTACCTGTAATACGTTTAGAACTGACATCAGAATTGGCCATCACTTATTCCCCTTTTCGGTTTTCGGAGAAGGCTTTTCTTTTTTGGCGCCATCGCTACGAGCCGGAGGAGACTCCGGCTTTCCGTTTCTAAGCTTTCCCATCGTATCTCCCTACGAAACAGCCGCGCTGAAGGGAGTAGCTTCCGTACCGGTAGCCGCCTGATGGATCAGGACACTGAACTTGTTAGTCGCGACATCTTGGATCTCGATTTGACCGCCCAAAATACCTCCGGTGGTCGAACCGTCCAATGTAATGGTGTCTGAAGCCGCCGCCGTTTCAAAAATAGAAGCCGTGTCCCCGCCGTCATTTGCGACTACCGCGACACCCGCCATAGTGTCGTCCCCATTAGCGACCTGAATCACGTAATTGTTCGACGTGATCGTGGTTTGTACAAAAAACCGATAGGTGTTGCCTGAACCTGACGCCGCAGGAAGAGTAACCGTGGCTCCTGAAGCCACATTTAGGTTCATTGTCCGACCCGCATGGTTAGCAGAGGTCAACGTCACGTTGGCCGTAACAGATACAAGAGAATCGGAACCCGAGATGAATCCATTCGTGGAAGTTACGGGACCTGAAAAAGTGGTAGAAGCCATTTTGATACCTTTCGCACAAGGGTTGGCCTTGCAGTCTGTGCAACGTCAGGTGGGCGAAGACCTGTCTGCAAGGCTCCGTTTGTTACGCCCAAAATAAATAATAGCCTATGTGCCCAACCCATAAAAGCGCCGTGAATTTAACCCTAACTCTTCCTAAAAAAAGAGGGGCCAAAGGGCCCCTCTTTTCCGTTCAAGAAGCGCTAGCCTCTATTCCACCGCGGTTATGCGCCAGGAGTCCCGAAAACGCAGCGCCAGTCCGATACACCGAAGCTGTAGCGTTCACGAGCCTTGAAACGCATGTTCCCAGTATCAAAATCCCCTTCCATCGCCGTTTTCAACGGTGAACGGTTAAAGTATTTGAAACCATTGGGAGCGTCAGTTTTTATGAAGAAAGCGTCCGTATCGGTGAGGAAATGGTTAACCACCGCACCGTCAGGAAGCATCCCCATAGCTTTCGACGCATTGATGTCGTTGTCCGCCGTACTGGGCCTAAGATTGGAGTCCAGAACCCGTGTCGCAATAAACTGAAGCTCTTTTGGAATGAGAAGCTTCATGCCACGAACGGCGATTTTTAGACCACGCTCATCCGTCATTCCGGCAATGTCGATTAACATCTGCTCCAGAGACGTTTCATTAAGATCCGCCGCCGTAGAAAGAATGTTCCTCTGGTTGCCCGACAAACTGGGGTGAGAAGACGAACACAAAGCCACACCATCGCCAATCGCCTCGGCACCCGCAGTGAACGCGTTGTTCAGCACGGCCGCCGCTTTGATCTGCTTGGTCTGAGCCATAGAACGAGCCAAAGCCTTGGTATAACGAGAGGCCAATCGGTCGTAGAGGTTATCTTCGACCGCTTCCTCCGTAATAGAGAACGCAAGTGCAATGGTCTCGTGAGTGTAACGAGCAGTGTAGGTCTCCTTCGCATCGTCAAAGCTAATGGCGCTGCCTTCGCTTTTAACAGGTGCGGTAGAGAACCCACCGAGCATCACATCTTCTTCAAAAGCTCGGTCCGAAGACTCTTCTTCAAAGATTTCATTGTGCTCGTTTTCGTAGCGTTTGTATTCGAGCCCGAACAAGGCATTAAGGCCGGGTTCCAGCTCTTTCGCTAGCTGTGCGCGAGAAATAGCCATTTATAAGCCCTCCTTAAATGCCAGTAGTGGGTGCCGTGGTTTGAGAATCAAACCGTGCGTTGGTTGCGTTATGGTGAGCGTTTAAACGAACGAGGAGGGGAATACCCGCCGCCGTATAATCGCTGTTTGCCGCATCGTCCATAATTCCAACAATACGCAACGGCAACGTGGCCGTAGTCGCAATGGAGGATACACTCAACGCCCCAGAAGCATTGCCCGTGTCGCTAGACCCCGTGCGAGCAGAGGTGCCCAACGAAGCGTTAGCAAAAACAGCGGTCAGTGCGGTAGCGCGGTCAGTCAGAGACGCATCTGACGCCACCTTAAACAACTGGTTCGGGTTGTCTGCAACAAAAGCCTTAACTGGGTGGTTAGTGTCTACACTTACGGACCCAGACCCAGGCCAATAGCTGACCCAAATCGGCTTCTTTGAAACAGAATCGACGTACTCCACACCCATCAAAACGCCAAGTGCAGGGGTTGTTCCGCCTGCCGTGTCGCCAGCCTGATCAATGACGCCCGCCGCTAGCGGAACGCAAATGGCATACTGGTAAATAGCGTTTGTGTTGTTAGAAGCGATTTCATACTGGGTAACCCCAGTAGAATTAGCGCCGCTCCCGACAAGCCCGACAGGACGGAGACCATAGGCAGTTTCTTGGTTTGCCATTAAAGTTCTCTCCTAGAGGGGCAGCCCTATTTTCGAGGACCACCGAAGGTAACACGACTTTGACGATCAGCGCCGCTGATCCTCATAGTGGAATGTGCATTCTCCCTCATCAAATCCTGATCTATTGCCTGCATTTGGTCATTATTTCGTTGCCTGAAATAATCACTTCTCTCTTCGACAGTTTCTACAGGAATCCGAGCAAGAAGCAATCCGCCAACCCCAAAAACACCACTATATTTACCCGTTTCAACCACAGGCGCTTCAAAATCGGGATACTCGTCTTTACGAACGAGTTCCCAACCTTCACGAATCTTGGCACTGATGTTTTTAGTGTCATCGAATCCACGAGTCTCGGCTCGAATCCAGCGATGATTAAACCCATCAGGAGCGGGAGGTGCTTCTAAAGTAGACGGTGGAGCCCAAGGCTTACGCATAGCCTTTTTCTCACGAGTTTGGTTTGCGCGAGGAGTCCTATTGATGGTGGAATCACCGTTTCTTGTGCTTTCACTCATCTTATTAATCCTTCACGTATTTCGCGTATTCTTCAAGTGGCACACCCAGTTTTTTCGCTATAGCGACTTGGCTCGGGGTGAGTCGAACCCTTTTTCCGTTGCGCCCAGATGTAGTGTTTCTCGTAGCTCCTACAACCGTCTGAACGGGCCGTTTGTTAGAAGCTGTTTCGCCGATATTAAACTTTTCGGCTATTCGAGAATCCAATTCAGTATAGTAGTCGTCGCTAGTGGGGTCAAACCCCTCTTCCTCTACCATTTTTTTGTGAATGCCAAACGCGGCGTAAGTCATCGCCTCGTCATCCCCAAACCAACTGTTTCTTAGCGCCCACTGTTCGGCTTTTCGGTCGGGCCTTTTTGGTTGCTGCGCTTGATACTGCTGCGCTTGATACTGCTGCGCCGCGGCCTCTTGCTCTTTGGCCCGTTCCGACTGCATTTTGGCTTGTTCCGCACGGTCGGCTTGGATCGCCAAATTAGTTAACGTCCGTTGTGCCTCTACCGTCGCAGCGCTGTCACCTATCTCTATAGCCCTAGCAAGCGCCTCTTCCGCCTGCGTCATCTGAGAACTTACTCGATTAGAATATTCAGACACATAATTGGTGTCTAAAGTTTGAAGACGTTCTTTTAAAGTCTGGGACTCTTGCTGAACGCCTTGGGCATAACGGATAGCCTCTTTTTCACGGCGTTCCGCTTCCCGCATCTTTTTCGTAAGTCGGCCAATCCGCTTTTGAGTAGAAGTTTCCGCCTTTTTAAAAGGATCGTCGTCTTGTTCAGAAAAGTCTTCTTCCGCCCCCTCTTCTAATCCGACCTCCGCAACCTCTACTTCTGTTTCCTCATCACCCTCTAAATCTATTTTGACCGGTTCTACTTCTGTTTCGGCCATAACAAACACCCCCTACTACAAATGATATACGTCTTCAGGATCCAAAATCGTAGACAAAATCTCATCATCGTTGAGAATTCTGACTTCCCCGCCGTCGATCTGAAAACGAGAGCCCGCGTATCTAGCAAACATTACCCATTGCTTTTCCCGACACCACGGACCGGACGGAAACTTTTCCTCGTCCTTATATGCCAACGGCCCCATCTTCAGGACATACCCTACCTGAGTAGATATTTGGCTTCGCTCTTGAACCTCATCAGGCAAAAAAATTCCGCCAGCGGTTTTTTCTTTACCCTGGTACGGGAGCAATAAAATGCGCCAACCCGTAGGTTCAGGCATTCGATCTAACAGGGATTTACCGATGGCTTCCGGATTAAGACGAGGTTTCTCTACGTAAGCATCCGCTAGATTAGAAACGTTGCTTAACTCATCGTCAGTAATTGTAGAAGGGTCTTCTTTCTCATGTTCTTGAATTTTAAGTGCTTCGCCCTTAGTCATCCATTAGCTCCTGTTGATCTAGCAGGCTCTTGAGTTCCTGTTCCACGTGATTTAGGCATTCCAAATTGCCCATAAGCTCACGATAATGCTCCATAGACTTGACGTTGCCATTCAACATAAAGTCCGCGCAGTTTTGGCGTCTATCGCGAAGAACGCGAAAAACCACCTCTGCTAGCTGTATTTCGTCCACTTTGCGCTTCGCATATTATCGAACATTGTTCGCTAAAATCGTATCATAGCGCATAATCGCTACGCAAGGGGTTCTTGAAGTTCGAAATGAGGACCGTCTAAAAAAGGCCTTCGCCCCTGGCTTCTCCGCAGATCAATATAATCGTTCATGGCTTCTTCCATGGAGCCGCCCCAGCCCCTAATGTCGGAGATATGCCACGCGCAACCCCACCGTATCGGAACTTTTTTCACCCGCGCCGCAGCAGCTATCGCGTCTGCCACGTCATCGTAAACATTAAGCTCCCAGCACCCTTTTCCTTCAACATAAGCCATCAGGTCAACGGCATGACCGTACCCGTCCTCTTGAACTAAATGCTTAGAGGCCATGGTCTGAGAACGGCCCGCGGCAACATTGGCTTTTTGGTCTTCCAGAGACCTGACGCCCTCTATAACGCCAAAATCTACCCGAGTTAGCTCTATAGCCGCAGTAACAACCTTTACAACATCCGGATGCACTCCTCGCAGATTTATTTGACTCCGTTTAGACAGCTTAAACGACATTAAAAGCCTCCTTTGCATCTAACCGAAATATATTAACGTCATTTATCCCTGGAGTTGAACAATTCAAACAGGGTCTTAACCTTCTCCTTAAGCGTATCGATGTCAGCAAACAATTTCCCTAGCGCCAAAACCAAAAGAATAAAGCCCACCAAAACAGGCCATAAGGCTCCCACCACTTCTAGCCCAAGCTGAAAAGTGTCTAGGTTAGCTTCCATCCGACGGCTTAAAGCTTAGATATCTTGCTCATCAAGACTTCTTCCAACTTTGGTAAAACGCGAATTCCCGCGTATCCAATCAAAAAAGCCAGTGCTAGAGCAATCTCTGGGCCAAACTCAAAATAGGCCATGGCTGCTGGAATCAAGAATTCCGCAGATATCCAACCGACCACGACCGCTATGCCAATGTCTTTAACTGCGCCCCATCCCCATTTTTTCTGGGTCAAGACGTTAGCGGCTCCCCCGCACGTACTAGCAAATATGCAACAGAACTTGGCACCAAACGTGCTTAAAAGAAATTCCACTTACATCCCCTTTTATAGAAATGTTTTAGGCCTTCTACTCGCACCTACGTCGTGTTTAATTCTGTTTTAGATACGATGCGTTACTTAAACGAAAAGTGTTTACGTCCTCCAATCCTCAAATTTTATTACAACCCTTATTTTATGACACCTATCACCCAATTTTCGGCACAATCTTCCGCATATCTTTCTGTGCGACCGATTATGTTTCGGTGATCCACCAAAGAATCGTTCTCGAAAAAGTTCAAATACCACGTGCCCTTGTTGTCATGACGCAGGCCTGTCCACCACCTCCTTTTACACCATACCTCAGACCTTCTGTTTGCGTATTCTCCGCTGCCAAAAAACTCATGACTTAATTTCATTTCGTATCACGTGCTTTAATTGTAACGTATAACGTCAGCAGGCCTATTTCGAGACGCCTTTGAATTTTTCAAAAGTCCGAAGGCTGCCAAGACCCAACAGGCCTCCCAGCACCGTCATTAACGACGCCATGTCAAATTCGGGCAATTGTGGGACCGACCACCCCATAAGTGCAACCAAAAACACTAGCAGCGGCTGAAGGACAAAGTGATAAGCAAACGATACGCCGCACACCCATCCAATAAACGGACGCCATCCTCCCCTAAACGTGCTCCCCGAGGCCGCTTCCGCCTTGTTTACCTCAATTTGGGCAAGCGCCAATTCCTGTGCTTGCTTTTCCGCCATAGTGGAAATTTCATGAGCAAGCCTATTTTTCTGATCCTTGTCTTCTATGAATTTGTCTAAAAGACCTGAAACCGCTCCGACTAACACCGGTATCATTTTTCGCCCCTTAAATTACCTTTTAGTCATCCACGCAGAAACGCCCATGTAACTGCCCACGATTCCCGCGACCGTTATGTAAAAGATGTCCGAAACATCCTTAAGTAGTTCAATCCGGGAATCTGGAATAATCGGAACAAACAGCATAATGGTGAAAACGGCTCCCCCTACAAGGGTCCAACGGGCTATGCGGAGCTGCGCCAAATGCTTTCGCGACTGATCCTCAAAGGCTCTAATCTCCCGTGCCCGCTCTATTTCAGCGTCGGAGACCTCGCCGTCGTGGTCAAAATCGTACTTCTCGTACTTTTTTTCTTCTTCTTTAGAGGCCATCACACTAGGAGACATCGACATTTAACCGACCTCTAAGACATCCGACTTGTAGCCTACTTCAACTTCTTTTCTACTTGCCACCAACCCCGCAAATAACTCTCTCGTTGCCCTTCAAGCATGCGCTCCAGTTTTTTACGGTCGGGCTTGCGCCTACAACTTTTTAGCAGCGCTTTCATTTTCTTCTTGTCCACGCCTTAGCCTTTCTTCTTTGCTTTCTTCTTTGCTTTTTTCTTTGTCTTCTTTTTCCCCTTGACGTTCAACGCAATGGCCACTGCCTGATTCCGGGGGTACCCTTCTTTTCGCAACTTTCGGATATTAGCTTTAGTCGCGTTTTTGCCGCCGCGTTGTAACGGCACGCTAGTCCCTTTTCAAAAGTTCACGTTGCAAAGCTGCGTCAATTCGAGCTTGAGTTTGCCGCTCCTGAGAAGTGAGCCTTTGATTAAACTGACGGGCCCTCATCGCCTGATTTTGCGCATCCAGCTGTATCTTGGCTTGGTCGATTTGCTGGTGCGCTTGGTCGTCTTGCGCACGTATCTGAAGCTCTTGCTCTTTGAGTTGAATCAATGGATCCGGGGCTCCGGCTCCCGACAACTGCGCAGAAAGCTCCTTAACCGATTGCAAACCCTCGGCAATATTTTGAGCCGTCAACCTTTCAAACTCTAACATGGCCTCTTCTGAAACCGGCTGAGCCCCCGTCTGACCCATACGTTGCATATACGCAATTGCAGACTGCTCTTTAGCCGCAATCTGAACGTGCTCCATAATATGCTTTGTCAGAGCGACCGCGACCGGCGGAAGCGCTGCCACAAGGGGCGACGAACCAAACACCAAATGCGCCGTAATGTGCGCCTCGTGGTTTTGCCCCTCAAACGCATGAAGATCCAACATGTCCATGGCGTTGACGTTCTCTTGCGCAGGATCAATAGGCATCGGCTCGTCGGCCGGAACCGCCTTCATAATCCGGTCAATGTCGTCCACGCCTAGCGCTTCATACATATCCCGATAAACTTCGTTTAGATTGTGAAGCTCCGGAGCCTGAGCAGCGAGCTGAAGCTTGGTCTGAGCCAGCATAATTCGCTGCGCTTGGCTAAAGATGTTTGGATTGCTTACAGGGACAACATCCACGCGATCATCAAAATCGCTCTGCATAATCCTCTTATCGCCGCCCGCGACAGAATACGGATACTCCTGCGGCAAGCTTTCCGACATAACGCGAGCCAGAATTTTGAACTCTTTACGCATCGCATAATGCAAACGTTTATGCACTGCGCTCATTACCCGAGAGCCCTGCTCCATCATGGCAATGGTGGTTCCCACCGCCGCTTGCTGGTTCCCGTCGCCTACCTTCAAATCCGTTATCGTTGCAAACCTCTGTCCGGCTTGAACAACAAAACCCAAAAGTTGAAATAGCGTCGGATCGGGACCCTTGAAGGGCAGCGGCATGAGGCTGTCACGGATCGCGCCTCCCGGCGCATCTACATCACGGAACTCTCCAGGCTGCAACGGGTCGTCATCGTCCCTGATCCGTAGGCCGCGGGCCTTGAACCCCGCAGGAAGATTAGACAGCGTTCCCGCATCAATCAATTGCCGCAGTGCAGCCGTCGCGGACCGCGACAAACCCCCAATAGTGTGAATCAAGCCTAGCCCGTAAAACCCGAACCCCGGAAGGAACTTAAAGTGCGTGAAATATTGGATTTTTTTCCGTAATTCATCGTCTTCGCGATAGTTACGGCGGATAGACAAAATTTGTCCGTTATCCTCGGAAATCGTCACTATGTAAGGGATTTTGATCCCCGTAGGTTCGCCGTCTTCGTCGGTGTCTTCGTACCCCTCAAGGTCCAGGTCCACGTGACATTCAAGAATCGTGCAATCGTAGTCAATCTGATTCGGCTCAATGCCTTCGATACGGTTAAGTTCCCCCGTTACTTCCGAGATTTCTTTTTGTGCAGGAAGAACATCAACGTCTAAATAAACGCCCGCTATTTGCCTTTTACGCAAATCATTGAGCGACATGCGTACAACTTGCGTAATATTTGGACAGGTTTCGAGGTCCGCGGTCTCATACGGAACGACCAAGTTTTCCACAGGAACAAACTTAGATACCGCACGACCTAGCGTCTCATCAAAATACGTTTTCTTGAACGTAGAACCGGCTAAGGGCAGATAAAACAACATCTGATCCATGTCCGGTGTGTATTCTTCCATCACGTTTGTGATGTAGTAGTTCATAAACTGACGAACACGAACCGCCTGCTGAACCTTAGCAGCGGTGTCCTGACCCAAAACCACTGTGCGAACCGGACCCGCCGCGGGTAAAAGCTCGTTGAACGCCTGCGCTTGAAATTGCGTAGCGGCTTCCGCCAGCAGAGGATGCGTTACACCAGAAGCCCCTCGAAAAGGCTCCGTTCGCTCGTCGTTCGTAAACCCCAAAAGATCCAAGCCGTTGACGTAGGCCTCTTCCCAGTCCTGCCGGCTGGCCTTGTTGGCGTCAAATTCACCTATCAAATCGCTGGAAATCCGGTCAAGTTCCCTGTCCGGCATCTCCTCGGCCAAATTCATGTAGAAATCAGTGCTCTTCCCGCGTCGATCTTGCGGGTCGAAATCAATGACCACCCCGCCGTCGTCTTCGGGTTTAATCTCTATAGAACCAACGTCCGTGGCCTCTATGTCCGCTATAACGACGTTTGAGCTATCAGGAAGTTCCAGTTCCACCTCGGCCGCCAGAACATCTGGGTCCAACTGTGACGGAACGTCCATCAAGCCTGCGTTTGGTCTACCGTTCGCCATTGCAGCTCCTAATGATCGGGCACAAAGTGTCCGGAATCCTTACGTGGAAAATATAAATCGGGCCCCGTTTCTGGGCTTGCAAATTTGCGCTCCTCTGGAGACCTCGTCATTAGTCTTTCTAATTGCGCAAATATGGCGGTGTCTACTAATCCTGCCAACTCTTGTGGAGTCGCATTTATACCCGCTTTCTTTAACAAATCCGCGCCCACCGCATTGTTCCGAAGGTCCATCGCCCTGTGGCGACGGTTCCCCAAGCTTACCCACTCCAACACCTTTCCCGCCGTCTGTGCGGTTTCCGGACCGTACTGTTGAGACATCATTAACGTACCCAACATGTGGGCGCGAGCATCGGCCAGTTCTTGCGCCGTCGGCAAATCTCTACGGCCCTCAGGCCGTGTGTGACGGTGTCGTCCAACAACCGGATCTTTAACTATCGGGTAACCAAAGCGGGTGTGCAACGTCTCCGAAAAAGTAGGGCCCTCCCCGTAAAAAGTACGGTTCCCGAACCCCGAACCTCTGATCACCATTTGATCTAACGGGATATGGCCTTCTTCCGAACCTACCCCTAACACTTCTTTAAGAAGCAAAGCACCCACGCCGCGCTCCTCCGCTGCGCCGCCGTTCTCAAAAAAAGATATAAGTCCTCCCGCTCCGCGCTTCACCGGAGGTACATTGTCGTGGTAACGCATTTGAGACGAGGCCTTCTGTCTAAAAAAGCGGTCAATAATACGCTTTTACCTTAGCATGGTTTTGTTCATCTTCCCAATCGTCAGACGGCAACTGAACGAAGTTCCCCTGCCTATATCGCATCAAAGCCTGCGTCATGCTATCGACTAAATCGTCGTGCTCCCCGTTAGGAAAAGCAGCCACTTCTTCTATCAACTCGTCTGAGAAAGTTTCGTCGGGGGCCCAAACCATCCCCGCCTCAAACAAAGGTGACACACTATGCACGCGACTGATTTTGTCGTTGCCGCGACTAGGCGTGAAGTTGACCACCGGTATCCCCATGTTGCGTAGCTCGTGAGTCAAAGGTAGACCGCTAGCTTTCGCTTCGATTATTACCGTGTCCGGCTCCCAAAACTTATAGCTGTCCATCGCCACGTTTTTTAGCTCCGGAAAGTCCCATCGGCCTTTCTTGCTGTCTAACAAGATTAAATTGGGCCCCGAGCCGCCCTCATTCGGATAAAACACCCCCCACGTCGTAATTGCAGAGTAATCCGAAGTCTCCCTTTTGCTGAACGCCGTGTCATAGCTCTGTATGACAAACTCTAATTGCGGGACCGCCTCCTTGTCCCAAACACGCCACCACTCCCTTTTGATTATCGCGCTTTCTTCCCCCGTGGGATTCTGCTGATACTGCGCGTTCCACTTAGACGGAGGAATCGACGCTTTTACCGCCGTCAAATCCTCCAAACTCCAAAATTCCGGCCAGCACGGAGTCCCATCGTCAAAAACTGCCGGTAGCTCCACCACCTCCCATTGGTCCGCTAAAGGGTCCTTGGCCATGGCCCGCAATAATTGGCCCGTCATGTCCTTTTCCGACCACCGCGTCTGAACCAATACAATGCTTCCACCGGGCTGCAAACGCTGCCGAGGACCGCCCGTGTACCACTCCCAAGCGTCGTCAAAACCGCTGCTGCTCATGACCGTCTGCTCAGAGTGCGGATCGTCAATGACCACTAAATCCCCACCGCGACCAGACAAGTTCGAACCAACGCCCACCGCGTAGTACATCCCCCCACGGTTCGTGTCCCACCGACCGCTGGCCTTGCTGTCCGCCGCAAGCTTTACTTCCGGAAATATCTCCTTGAACTCGTCGCTCTCAATCAAATTCTTTGTCTTACGACCAAAATTTACCGCCAATTCGGTCGTGTGCGTGGCCTGTATTATCTTCTTGTTCGGCATACGGCCCATGAACCACGCCGGAAAAAGATAAGACGCAAACTCACTCTTCGTGTGCCGCGGAGCCATATTTATAATCAAACGCTTCAAATCTCCACGCGCTACACGCTCCAGCTTCTCCGCAATAATCCGATGATGACGGCCCGCAATAAAATCCGGCCAAACCGCCCTAACAAACGTCAAAAAATCGTTTTGGCACTTCTCGTTCTTTTCTAGCTGCGCAAGCCGAAGCTCCAGCTTTAGTGCCTTCTCCTCCAATAAAATGTTTTGCGCCGCACTCATCAGATTGCTCTATGACCCGCCCGACGGACTCTGCGGGCAAATTACAGAGAAAATTGCGTCCCAGTCAAAGCCGCCAGCAAAGGACTCCTTTGGACGGCCCCGTGCCGGTCCAGAAGCGGATTCCTCGTGATACGCGGGCTCTACACTGCCGTTTAAGCCTTCCATCCGAAGGTCCACGGCCCCCGAGCCGCGGTACACGAACAACTGCTCCGGCGCGTTCTTGGTCGGCCGCTTCTTGACCATTACCCAAACACTGGCATGACCATGGTTCGTGAGCCACGCTACTTGGTGCGGCCGTAAATCCACCGCATTGCCTGCGGTCGCCTTTAATTCAATAAAATGAAACTTCCCGCTCTCGTCGCATAAAACGACATCCGGCACACCGGGCATCGCCCACGTCTCAAGCCGAGTCGCCTTCAAATCCCTCCCCGTCCGTTTCATCCCCGACTTCATCTGCCGCCAAAAGCCTGCCTCTCGCTTTGCCGCGGTTGTGGGTATTGCCTTCTCCCGAGGGAGTAACGTCGATAGTGAGCGGGGCATAGCTTTGCTTTATCTCCTTAAGCGCTTTCAACACTTCATCTTTGCTCATGCTGTCGATGCTGCCAGTGCGAATCTCGCTTTTGCTTACATAAATGTCACCTTGCGCTTGGCCTCGACGGTACTCAGCCTGAACAGCCGCGCTATACGCCCCGTTGCTCAGAGCAGCATCCCTAATGGCCTGTAGGTCCCTAAGATGACGCCGGTAGTTCACACCATACTTCTCGTCAAGCTCGGACCTGTACGCTTGGATAGCCGCTACCACATGCGGGCTTATGCGAGGGTTCGTTAGCTCCCAGGCACGCGTATGAGACGAACTCGCCGGGTAACCAGCGTTGATCGCAGCCTCGCGCATAGTGATTTGGCCATCCTTCGATACCAGCTCCTTCACAAACAACTCCTGCTTGCGAGTCAACTTGGTTTCGCGGGTAACAGGCGGCCGACCGCGCTTCTTGGGACTCTTTACTAAATCTTTTTCCGACACACGGCTTCTCCAGTTATTTTTAAGGAGGTTAGCACACGGCACACGGTGCTGGCGACGTTCCACGTGGAACATAGTGTATGCGATTTTAACCGCAAAGATAAGACAGTTAGCCGAATTTAAAAAATCTGCCAAATATTTGCGCGGAACATGGCTTTAGCCTCCGCAGGAGCGGCCGGGGGCCCCGCGCCGCGAGCGGCTGACCGCGACCGACGATCCGCTGCCGTCGACCCGATGCCCCCGGGCCCCGTGGCCGATGTTCCACGTGGAACATCTGCCTTGTGGGTCGGCTACCCTAGATGGCCCGCCGCCCGGTGCCCGAGCCCGGTGCCCGAGCCCGGAGCCCGAGCCCGGAGCCCGAGCCCGGAGCCGGAGCCGGAGCCGGAGCCGAGACGAGCCGGAGCCGAGCCGATCCATTCTATATATGTGTTCGGAGCCCGGAGCCCGGACCCGGGCGCACGGTTGCCCGGTTCACGAACCACGAACCAGGGCGCGGGTTAACTTTCACCGGCTGGGGTTCGGGAACCGGGAACCGGAGATAACTGCCACCGGCCCCAGCCGGTGGCCCCCGCTGCGCGGCCCGTAGGTTATGGGGGTGGCCCATGGGGCGGGGCCCGCCTTGTTTAACGGGAAAACACTAGGCAATAAAAAAGCCCGCACGGTGGCGGGCTTAGTGGGAACGAGGGCAGGGCTAGAAGTCGAAACCCACCCATACCAGCGCGTCACCTTTCAGCAGGATGTCACGGCTAATATCGTACCAGTCATAGCAGCGGTAGCGTTTATAGGTGCGGTCATATTCGCCCCGCGTGTAAGTCTTTTTTGAGTCGGGCTTACGTCGCAGGAACTCCCCGCAGGGAACGTCGCGCAGTTTCATTTGCTGTAATGATTCGATCATGCCGCGCCCCCTTCGATGATGGTTACCCGGTCAAACTCTCCGACATCAAACAAGCCCCCGGCAGTGACGACCCGCTGCGAGTGATCCCGCTGGCAAAAGCGAAACGGTGCGACTAATTCATCGCAGATACCGTTTAACAGTTCGCGGGTGGTAACAGTTCCCCAGCCCGCAAGGGTAACCCATACGGTGCCGTCATCCTCGCGCTGGGCTATGCGGTTACCGTGTAGCCAAACGGTGCGCCCGTCGGTTTCAGTGCGGGCAGCCTTTGCGGCTTCGCCCCGTGCGAATGCTTGCGCGATTTTTTTGGTTTCTTTTCTCATGGTTTAGTTTCTCCGTAGTTAACACGCGGCCACCGTGGCCACGTTGTATGGGATTATATGAGATAACTTTTAGAAAAGTAAACCCGCAAAAAAAAGGCCGCCCGGCGGCCCGGGCAAGCTTAGCTGTTGTTTGTGGTTGGGATATGCGAGAATGACAAGGGCCCGATAGAGAGGAGAACGAGACGATGAGCAATTTCATAAGCAGCCGCGGAGTACAAACGTTTGAGCGTTTGGTCAAACGGCAGGCATTTAAGAAGGGTGCCCGGGACTTATTTCAAGGCCTTGGCTTTCGCTCCGATTACGAGTTTTGGGAAGAGGCGTACCAATACAATTACGAGCGCGGCCGGCGGTTCGCTACGATGCTGCATACGGCCGGCGTTGCGTGGGATGGGGTATCACGGTTTCCTTATCACGCTCACGTTTGGGTCTGCAAAAATGCCGACGACGTAATCGGCGAGCTAAATGTCTAAATCAGCAAGGGAGAAGTTTGAGATGAGCAAGCAACAACGTAGAGCGGCCTTCCACCACGTAACTAGCGCGAACGGCGCGATAATTTACCGTGGCCCATCCTTATTGGACGGGAAGCCCATTGTCGCTATCGTGACCGGATTGAAAACCGCTTCGGCGAACGCCAAAACGGGCGACATGCTGCAGACTTGGATATTGCGCGAAGACATAGCGCCGCATGTCGCGATAAAAACTGGCGATGATGAGGGCATATGCGGAGATTGCAGGCATCGCGGCGAGTATGATCCGGAAGCCAGGAAATGGATCAAGACGCGCACTTGTTATGTCCAAACACATTGGGCCCCACGCTCGGTTTATGCTGCTTACCATCGCGGCATTTATCCTGATTATTCGCAGTCGCCCGATGATATCGCGCGCATTGGTGCGGGCCGGGTTGTCCGGCTGGGGTCCTATGGGGATCCCATGGCGGCCCCGTTGCACGTTTGGTCGTGGTTGGTCGATAGCGCTACGGGCTGGACCGGTTACACGCACCAATGGCGGAGTGATTGCACATCGACGCGTCCATGGCAACGGTTGTTGATGGCATCTGCCGACAATGAGAAAGATCGGGCTGAGGCTTTTTCTCGTGGTTGGCGAACCTTTCGAGTCACTCGCAGCGATGCCGAGCGAGACAACAAGCTCGAAGTGCTATGCCCGGCGAGCAAGGAAGCGGGACATCGCTCCACATGCGCTGCGTGCAAATTGTGCATGGGAACGACAAGCCAAGCGACAAAATCGATAGCGATACCGGTGCATGGTGCGGGTGCGGGTGCGTTTCGGCGTGCGGCATAGGACAGGACGATGATCACATTCGGCGTTATCAGTAGCTGCGAGGCGTGCTACTGCGATTACCCAGAATGGCGGGATTCGTGCGAAACGTGCGGTGTGCTCGGCCGCGAGCACACTATGCACCATACCTCAATGATCCCTGCGGAAGTTTGGGATCACCTTCGCTCGGAAATCGCCAAACACGGCCTAGAAAATGCCGACAATTTTCGGGCGTGCAAACCATACGCGGGCAAGGATTGGTTAGGGTTTGTTAGCGATTTCGAGCACGCCGAAAGGCGCGGATGCTGCGGAGTTTTCTATTCCACCATCGTCGATAACGACGGCGAGCGGTGGCGGGTAGCTTGTAATTACGGGCATTGATCGGGGAGATAAAATGAAAGTTAAATTTTGGATAACGACGGCGGACGATTGGGGCGACTAGCAATAACCGCCTATGCCCCTTCCCATTGAGGGGGCATCAGCGGCCATGTTGGTCGAGACAATGGGAGGACTTTTGGATGGCTGGATACAATTTTTGCCTAGGTATGAGCAACAACGCCGTAGCCGCTTACGAGGACGGCGTAAAACCACTTTCCCAAATCACCAGGGCAGATCTACAGGACGCCGGGCTGGCGATCACGCTGCAATTTGCGAAATGGCTGGCGAAGCGACGGCACTGGCAAAGCCATGAATGGCACCACTCGGGCGGGAGCTACTTCAACCGAGTCAAATTTTATGACCCGAGACACCTTGCAGAATTGGTGGAAGATGGCGACCTCGACCTTGTAGCCCTACAGGAACTGTTTCAGGCAGAAAAACGCGAAGCGCGGCTTCCCGACGAGGGCATAGAGGTGTCAGGAACTTATGCGGTCTGGGAACGGCGCTATGGTCGAAATGTCTTGGTGCGGCGCGAGGCTTTCCAGGGCACGAAGGTCGGCGATTGGATCCACCTCGGCGGCGGCGGAAAGAAAAAGGCGTCGGGTAAACATATTTCGTGGGTACGCGCGACATGAGCCTCTCAAAATCACAAGCGGCAAAAGTGCAGCGAGCACTCGCAAACCACGAGCGCTACCGTAATTCTTATTTCTGGCAACCGCCGGGTTCGGCTAGCGGGCGACGCGCCCAAGAAAAACGCGATAGCTGGACGGTGAGATTCAAGCACCAAGGCGTCCGCTACGAATACCAAAGCCGGGTCTCGTGCTCCGCGCGAAACGTCTACTACCGGGGCGGCTTTTTCGTGAATGGCGAGCAAAAAACCGTTCGAGCGTTTAAGGCATTAACGGCATAATTGGAGGATCAATCAAGTGAACACGAACCCCAAAACCGAACCATACTGGCACCAATTCGTGAACAGGTGCTTGTTCGTCTTGAAGCAAGACGAGTCTCGTTCGCCTGTGATTTACGCGCATTGCATGACCGACGTTCCGGCGGCGATCAAGGCCCTAAATCAAATTTTAGAGCAATATAAATACGTAGATCTCGATTTTGCAACGGCCGAACTGGTTCGAATCCTATTTGGGCAGCACCCCGGACCGACAGCGAGTCCCGCTGTCGCAATATGGAATAACGAAAACTCGGGCTTAATCGAGTCCCACGGGGACGAGGGCGTCGTAATTATCGACATTGACACGGGACAATTTACGCGTTCAGGGAAAGGTCAGGTTAGCCACGTTACGGAGACATGAGATGAAAACCGAAATATTAAATAAATCACGACTGGAATCTTTGTGGGACCTCTACAAATTAGGCGGGGCCGTGATGACGAGCGAGTGGACCACCGGAAACTACAGCAGGCATATCAGCAGAAGAGCGGTGCCTGCTTTCAGCCGACGGATCGAGCGTTACTCCGATCTGCCCAGAGCCAAACTGCCAAGACGCATAACGAAAGTGTTTGAGGCGCATCCACGTTGCCAAGCGGTAATAGCGATCACTGATATGCGGGCAGCAAAACGAGCCCTGAAAGCGGCCGCGCCGTTTTCCTCCGTAATTATTGAGGAGATGATCTAGCTACGTTCTACTGATGCGAAACGAAAAAGGGCCCGCACTTGCGGGCCCTTTTTTTTGGCGGGCTTTCGATTAATCGAACCTAGCAATTTTGGTTTCGCGGGTTTTACGGTCACGAATGGCGGTTATCCCGTACTCATAAATAAAGCACTCGAACCGGTCGAAAATAAACCGGGCCAGCGGAGCTAGTGGGTCGTCTTCCTCGTATTCGCTTTGATAGGTGCCCGAATAATCATCCACCGTGCCGTTGAAAGGGTAGCAAAAGCCCCCGAACTGGTAGGCGTCATCCATGGCCGCCGCGATATTGTCCAGCGTTAGCGGATCGGCACTCATGCAAGCTTGGCAGAAAAAATCGGGAATGATCCCGCAAGCTTCCGCCAATTGTGCAGGCGTTGCCCCGCCTAGCTGTTTATCCTGCGCAGGATTAAAAACGCGATCCAGTAATAAGTCGGACGGGCGCACGTTTAAAGTTGTCACATTTTCCATAGTTTTTACTCCGTAGTTAGGCGGCGGCTTAATTGCCCCGCGTATGTGATTATATGCGATGACTTTCTAAAAAGTAAAGTCACAAAAAAAGCCCGCACAATGGCGGGCTTTCTGGGGTCGCAGCGGTAAGGTCTAGGCGGCTACTTTATCTAGCAATGCTCCGGCTTTGCGCTCGACCTCAACCCGGGCATCTTGGTGCCCGATATCTCGGGCAATGGCGGTGATAGCTTGCGCGGCATCCCATACCGTCTCAACGGGGCGGCCTTCCTCAACTAGGTGTCGAGCGTTCGCGGCCTTAGCCATACGTGCGGACAACCCGGCGCGTTTGCTGAGGAACTCCAAACGGCTTTCATCATCGTGGGCAATTTTCGCCGCCTTAGCTGCTTGAACGCCTTCAAGAAGCGTCGCGGTCGATCCATGCGCAAAGCTTTCCAGCGCCGGGCGCGCCTCGCTGGCGAAACGATCAGGGGCAAATTTGGTGTGGCGAATCTTGATCTCTTGAAAATTCTCAACTCCCCAAAGGTTGCGATTCGCGCATACGCCGCGAAGATAAAAAGCGGCGATCCCCGCTGTTCGACTCCCTGTCTCGGAATTCCAGCAATACACGCCTCGGAAGATCAGGTCTGGCTCGCCGGTCGGCAGTTTGCCAATTTCGATCGGATGAAGGTCGTCAACCAGGAAGACAAAAACATCGCGGTCAGACGCAAACAAAGTTGTGGTTTCCAAGCTGACGGTGACGTCAGGATCATAAACGGCTAACCCGTTTTGGCTGCCCGTCATCATCCCGGGCACCTTCCAACGTCCGCCGGACGCGTCCACCAAGTCTTTGATGGGTTCGAGGATCTCCCAATCAAAAATGCGCCCATAATCCGGACCGGTTGCGGCCCGCAATTCGCCGCCGTCGGCGTGGCTGCCGTATACCTTCACCAACTCGCGACCCCGGTTATATCGCAGGCCCCATTGTATGCACTCTGCCGCCAATGGTGCGGGCAGATCACGCAAGTAGCCAGCCGGTGCGCCGGATAGCTGAGACAGTTGCCCGAACGACCAATTGGTCGGGGTGTTCACGTGGTCGCGGTAATTATCGTCCGCATATTCAATGCGCAAATCGCCCCGGCTCGGGTTGTGTTGATCCAGTTCGCCGAGGACCTCTATCTTGTGGGTGTTCACTATGCGAGAGGTCATTTTCTGGGCGTCGGTCTTTTTCGCGGCCAACATATCGTCCAGAGACAGAAACTTCTGATCATCCGGGCGTGAAAACCACTGACTGCTCACGGTGCTGTTGCCAATTCCATGCGCGAATGCGTTGGTTTGAAAAGTCATGTTTTTTCCGTAGTTAGTGCGGGCGATGTTGCCCGAACCGAACCTTAGCGCATATTATCGCATCCATGCAACAACTTTTTGAAAAATTATCTTCGCCGCCCACGGCTTCGCTGCCTCGGTCGCTGCCTCGGTCGCTGCCTCGGTCGCTGCCTCGGTCGCTGGCGCTCGAAATCCTCCACCGCATCCGAGCCGTACATCAGTCGAGCCAATAGGTTAAAAAGCCAAAACATTTATATTCCTCCTAAAAATCGTTCAAAGCCGTCTTCAAGCGCCATCCTTTATATAGCCAGCAAATCAAAAAAAAAAAAAAAAAATTAGC
>VTLG01002202.1_pt1 | contig 56098 bp, 78 predicted proteins | sample 4694571 | NCBI WGS metagenome assembly VTLG01 (sample SAMN12604809, study PRJNA352737) | marine metagenome | biome: ENVO:00000447; feature: ENVO:00000209|ENVO:00000569|ENVO:01000036; material: ENVO:00002151; isolation source: viral sequences binned using virsorter ... | reverse complement strand
GAAGAATATGTTGACCAAGACTTAAATTTTGTCCAGCGAGCACTAGATGCTGTCCGCGAGGGTAAACCTGTGGTATATTCTTGTTGGTGGTAAACTATGGAAGAAATAATAATATTAATTTTTATCCTGCTACTTTTAATAGTAGCAGGATATTGTGTTATTAATTTATTTAAATGAACATTTTTATTTTACACCCCGATCAATCGTTGTGTGCTAAATATCATTGTGACAAACACATTGTAAAAATGCCTTTGGAAACAACACAGATGTTATGTTCTGTGCATTGGCGATATAATTCAACTGCTCCTTACCTAAAAGTTCACACTAAACATCCGTGTACTTTGTGGGCTGGAGAAACAGTTGATAACTATAAATGGTTATGGGAGTTTGGTATAGAGTTGTGTAAAGAGTACACTTATCGTTACGAAAGAACCCACGCTTGTGAAAAGGTTCTTGCAATTATAAAGAACCCTCCTGTAGAATTAACCAAGAAAGGCACTACACTTTTTCCTCAAGCTATGCCAGAAGAATATAAGCATCGGGATCCTGTAGTAGCATACAGAGAATACTATAAACATGAAAAAAGGAGATTTGCTAAATGGAAAAAAAGAAAAACACCACCATTCATGGTTCAAATGTAATAGAGTTTCCTACACATGATTCTTTGCCCTGTGATGTTGAACCAGTTGAAGAAAGACATATAGAAATATCTTCTTGTGCTGTGTGTCACCATACACATTTTTTCTTATTAAAAGAAGAAGGTAAAGTAATGTGTGCAAAGTGTGGTCATTTTGCTCAGCATAAGTGGTTTTGATTAAATAATTTACACATAGATTATAATTTATGTTAGGTTTTTTATAAAAAAGGTAAAAAATTATGGAAAAAATAAAAACACATCAAAAATTTTACGAAGATTTAATACAATTAAATGTGAGTATACTTTCCCAAGAAGAATATAAAGATGCAGTTTTCTTTTTATATAATAAACACTTTCCTAAAAAAGAAGAAGGAGTTAAAAATGCCACCAAGTAAAGGATACAAACAACGCAAATCGTTAGGTATAACTAAAGAAGCATACTCTGCTCTTTTAAAGTTATGTACTAGTCTTGAAAAACAAATGGGCTTCAAAGTTACACAGAATGACGCTATTTTATATTTGATAAAACAGTTTGAAAAAGAACAAAGATGAAAATTAACGGTAACCGCCTTAAATCAGAAGAACATTTATTTGACAGAATAAACACGGTTTTCCAACGCGATCATGTTGATGCTTTTTTAGAACCAGTGTTTTCTCACTTTAATGAAGAAGCTCGTTATGAACAAGATAACGAAGAAACATTTAATAGAATACTTTTTTTAATAAGAAAATACATAGATCCTAAAACACCAAAAGCACATAGAAAGATAATGGACTTAGTTTTTAAAGTGTTTATGGGAGTAAGTTTAATTGCGTTACTCCGTATTTGTAGGGATCATTACGATTGGCAAACTTTAGAAGATTGGGAAGTGGAAGGAGGTGAAAAACAATGATAGAAGCAATAATAGGCGGAGTTTTATCTGGATTTGTAAATGTAATACAGATTGAAAACGCTGACTTTTTTTACCAACGAGCATTAAACAAAAAAACTAAACAATGCGAATGGGTTGATAAAGGTTGGAGTGAACCTAAATCAAGTAATCCATCGTTAACTATATTTGGACAAACTAAGTGGATACAGGTTTGTGTTGAAAAACCCAAGTCAGACAATGATTAATTTTATCATTATATATTGTCTGGCTTTATACATACTTTATATTATCTACCGATAACATTGGAATGTATTTTTTTGTTTATTACTGTATTATATAATTAATGGTTATTGTTTTTTGTGTATAGGTTCAATAACCATTTACTTTGGAGTGGTGTATATCCCAGTCCCACTAAGTTTCTTACTTGAGGAAAGTTTGAGGCGGTCCCGATGAGTGGCGGATAGCTAATAGATGGCGAGAGTTGACGGACTTAAAATTGTGGGTGGCAAATCTCTTGAAGTGTTGGGTTACCAGAAGTTCAAGAAGTAAGTGTTAGCTCACCACTCCATAGTGGTTTGTTTTGGGGTTGTTCTCGTGTTTTTAGCCACTTAAAAAAGAAAAAACAAAACTGCAAGAGGGTTGGTAGTTGCCTCTTGAAACATCAACTACCTACATTAATACTGAGGTTTCACACTGATGCGAAAGGTTTGTGTGTAATCAAGTAAACCACTAAGATAGCTTCTTAGTCAGCGTAGTCCTTAGTAATATTAACATTAACCATTCTATAAGGAGAAAGTTATGGAATTAAAAAAATATGTAATCATTACATACGCTCAGGCAACTTTCAAGTATTATGTTGACGCTACATCAACAAAAGATGCGGAGAGTAAGTATCTTAGAGGGTGGGCTGACATACACAACGATGGTATGCCAACCGATGTTCACGATGAACAGATTGATGAAATTTATTGTCGTACTTCTACCCACAAGAAAGTGAGGTCAAAGTGAGTAAGCAACCAAAACCAACACGAATAAGTATTGAGTTTCCTAGTGAGGAATCTGCTCTTAACTGGTACAGGACTTATGTTCCGCATTTTGTACAAGCCGACTCAGCTTTATTTAAAAATGATTCTTTATTAGACAAAGCAATGAAAAATAAATGGGTTATAAAATCTAACACATTTAATGGTCGACGCGTAAAGTTTAAAGAAGGGTGGGTTCTCGATGAGTAGAAAATATACAATACATTGGGATATAGAACAAATTACTAAGATCCTACAAAAAGGGTATACTGGTTCTTTTTCTTCTGAACAAGAAGCGGAGTTTACTATTGAAAAAGTAGTTGACAGTATAGCCCACGACACTGTTTTTAATTATAAAGTAACGAAGGAGTAAGTAATGACTAAACAATATAAAATATATAAAAGAACTGTTCACGAGGATCGAGGAATAAAAGTAACATTTGGTACTGATGAAAATGTAAAAGATTGGAAGCAAGAAGAACAAGAATGGATCGAGGAAGATTTGTGTGTTGATGCGGATACTATTGATGATTTAAAAATAACCTCAACTGATCCAAACATTGGTAAAATATTAAATGTAATTAACGATAACATTGATGAACTAAAAGGAAAAAGTTATGACTAAAAAACTTCACAATTTAGCAGAATCAGATACTCTGGTTCGCGATCTGTTAAAAGTTAATCAAAGGTATATAAAAACATTTGACCCCGATCATCCGTATGGTGACAATATTGATTATGTTCAAATGTTCATGGTTCTTAAAGTTCTAGCCCTCCGTACTCCAGGAGTCGCCCAGTATATTGACGAACAAATACAATATATGCAACAAAGACTTACTAAACACAAAACAAAGAACAATAAACAGACCCATTTAAGCACCGTCAGACAGTCATGAATACTTTTTATATAGTTTAGTACCTTATAAAACTTGACGCATAGGTGGTGTTTATTTTATAACGATTAAAAAAACGTCGTTCACGAGTTATAAATACTGTACATCTTTTATAATATGTGTATACTGATATCATACCATTAAGGTATTAACATAACCATTGTAGAAAGGATGGTAAACAAATGAGTAAAATAACTCAAATAAAAGCCACTCAGGCAAAACCAACAGTAAAAATTGCTGAACTTATTGTAAAAGAGGAAGAACTCTCTTACGAGCAAATTTTTCAGTTTGTCAAACAACACGCAGGAGGTAACGAAGGTAATGTAAACATTATCCCTCTACCTAATGTTGATCTTGATAATAAAAAACCTGTCCCGTTTGGGTATGGTGGTAAAAAAGACGGTGTAAGAGCCAAAATACAAAATATGATACTTAAAGGTATAAAAGGTGACCACACTCTCAAAACTATGCTAGACGTAACTTGTAAACAATTTGGACATTCCAAAAAAAGACCCAATGTATTACACGCTCTAATGCACGGTGGGTACAGTCCGTCAAGCAAATTTTGGTTAACTCCTTACATTAAGTTAGTAGTTCAATCTTAAAAATTTATGGGGGAAGGGCTTCGGCTCTTCCTTCATGTTTCAAGTTTGCTATATAGTAGTAAAATGAAATAAGTGTAAAATCAAATTTTAACTTTCTCCAATATACAATATATAGCTATATCCGATATACATAGGAAACTATTTCAGTCGCGCGAAAATAATCGACTTTGAATTTAAATTTGCATCTTTTCAAAAATTCTACTATTATACAAAGTATGGCGATCGCTAAACAAACACATAAGAATAAACTTGAGGTAGTGGCTAATCCCCGCAGGGAAAAACAAATTACTCCCAAACAAGAAGAGTTCGCAAGGTTGTATGTCTGCGAAGACATTACACAAACCGAAGCAGCGATAAAGGCTGGATATTCTAAAAATTCAGCTCATGTAATAGCTTCACAACTTTTAGATGGGCGATCGTTTCCCCATGTGATTAATAGAATACGAGAACTGAAGATAGAATTATCTCGTAAATATGAAGTTTCTTTTGAGGGTCATGTAAAAAAACTGGCTGAAATTAGGGATTCTGCGATCGGTTCTGGTAATTTCGCAGCGGCTGTCGCTGCTGAAAAATCTCGTGGTCAGGCAGCAGGATTGTATATTGATCGTAAAGAAATACTGCACGGAAAAATTGACCAGATGAGTAAAGAAGAAGTAATGAAGGAAATACAAAAGTTACAGGAGGAATATCCAGCTTTGGCAACTTTTAGTGCTGATAATATTGTGATCGAAGGTAAATCTAACGAAGTGAAAACAAAGGATTAATTAGTGCTTTTTCCTGATTTTGTTGTTTAGTATAATATTAAGGTAAGATATTAACATTAACAAGGAGCATACAATGGCGATTAAAGCTACTGGAAGCAGATTTACTTACGAGCTAACTGGTAATGAGTTAGCAACTTATTTAATTGAGCGTTTTGGTGACACACCAGAAAATGCAATTACACAAACTAACGAAGCTGCAAAATCAAACAAAGCATTTTTTGTAAGACTTGATGAAGCAGATATTTTAAATCTTAAGCAAAAAACAATTGATTATTTTAAATCACTTACAGTTGTTGATATGACTGGCAAAAATACTTCGTCCTGATTTATTTTTTTACTTCTTGATTTTTGTTGGTGTTACTATATTAATGTAATACTAACAAAAACAAGGAGTTACTTATGAATTACAATTATGATTTTTTTAAGTTTAAAGAGATCCACTTACAAACACATAAAGATCAAGCTATTGGTTGTATAAACGAGTGGTTTTTTGGTTGTGACAAACCAACAATTACTGATTTTAAGCAACAATGGGATTCTTTTACAGTTTGCCATTATATTATTGATCTTATAAAAACTAAATCCAAAAGTTGTTCTCGTGTTTTTATTGGGGACAACCATCAGGGTTTACGCGAAGCTAATAAAATAGAACTTTTCTTTGGTGAGTCTTTATTCAAACAAACAAATTGTGATTTTCCACACTATGAAATTTTTCACAATGGTAAATATTATTTTCAAGTGCTAACTGATTCAATGGCTGGAGATGTCCCGATATTATGTTTTTACTTTGAGTAATATAAAATCTTTGTGACATACTTTGAGTATAGTTTGATTTTTTATTTGGTATAATAAATTGTAAATATTAACAAAAACAAGGAGTTTATTTTGGTAAAATTCAAAAACAATTTTATGTATGTTTGCCGATTGTTGCAAAAGCGTTTCACATCAAATGTTTATGGTTACACTAAAAACGACATAGATCCAATTATTACTGATGATCTTATTATGTATATGCCTATTTTAGATTTGTCACAGATTACTGTTGTCAATACTGGTTACACAATTGAGGTTTATCTCAGTGATTGGAATCATGGGTGGGTTACTACAGATTCTTATAGTATGGTCCCCGATGAGAACGGTATCATTAATAATATTAAATTCAAAAAATGGGTAAGGAGTTTGTAATGGCAAAAAAACTTGCGAGTGTGCTACCAAGAATATTAGAGAACATTGTAAACAATGGCGATAATACTTTTGACAAACCTTTTATTGAACAACAGTTAAACGGGACTAGTTGGCAGTATAAGTGGGTTGATTCAAAAAACGGTAGACCACAAATTAAAATATGGTAGAGTGTTTTGAAACCTGAATCTAAATTGTGGCAACAGTTAAAAAAAGGGACACAAAATATGGGAGTGTTTTGGACACGCATTGAGTCGTGGTCTAGTCCTGGTGTCCCAGATATTCATGGTATCAAAAATGGTGTTAGCTTTTGGGTTGAACTTAAGATCTCTAACTTAAAAACACTTAAATCCATTGGACTCAGCCCACACCAAAAATCGTGGCAGTTCAAATATTCTCAACAATCAGGGAATATCTTTAACTTTGTCAGCCATCCTTCGTCCCGAACCTTAAAAATATTTGGTGGTTCGCGATCCTTGGAACTTAACGATCAAAAAAGATCCTTGGTCCCTGATCTGGAGGTTCCGTTTCCTGTTGATTGGAAGATCGTTCTTGATCATATTATATCTCACTCTGGTTCTTAATATGTCGTGCGATAAAAAAAGACTTGCCAATCAAAGTTGATCAAATTTGATCGGTGCCGATCGTGTATAAAAAAGAAAACATTGGAAAAGGTTTGACGCACATTGGTTTGTGTTTAGTGTAATATATAATTGTAATATTAACAATTAACATGGAGCGTCAAAATGGGTTATACTAATTTTTGGCAACAGCCTACAGAGTTTACTCAAAGCGAGTGGGCTCAAGTTGTAAAAGAAGCCGAGTACATAAAGACTTGGACTCTTAACAATAAAACAAAAACGAAAGACTATGTTCAAGTAGATATAGAAGAAGATCTTATAATAATTGAAGGTGTTCACCCTAATGTGTGTGAGAACTTTGTCCTTCATCGTAAACCACCAAATAAAGACAGACCTCAATTTTGCAAAACATATATGCGTTTGTATGATCTAGCAGTACGGTATTTATTGAATGTCTGTAGTGCAGTTAAAAAAGATTTTTCTCACCACGCTAATTAACAAAGATCTTCGGTTCTCAGGTTCCGAGGTTCTCGGTTCTTGACTGGGGGATCATAATAGATCTTTAATGATCTGGTTCTCATAATTGATCTTTATTGATCGGTGCCGATCGCAGTCGTAAAAAACGGAAATAAAAATTATGGTCATAATAAATTGTTACTATAATATTTTTACTATGTTTATGTTTATTTTAATTTACTGTTTAGCATTATTTATATTGTACAAGTTATATAATTAATTGTTGTACAAAAACAACAAATTATAATTAATTTACTTTTTTTATAATAATTACTTGTATTATTATAAATATGCTATATATTTATAATATGGGTAATTAAGCCCATAATTAACAAGGTAAAAAAATGTTAAAAACTAATACACAAAAAAAGGCTAGTGTTACAGTTAATAATATTACTTTAGTTAGTACCTTTACTGGTAAGCCTACTGCTTATAAACCATTTACAACCAATAGCGTTAAAGCATGGGTTGCTTTAAATGGTGGCGGTAGTTACAACAATATAATGGTTGTACCTTGCAACAATGTTAACCTTAAAAATACACCACCAATTAATTTTGGTTATAATGGTGGTAAAGGTAAACACCATAAACAATATGGTGGTACTAGGGCGTTAATACTAAATAGTTTTTTATTTGGTGTTAATGCTAACCATAGCCCTGCGTTAAATGGTAATGGCAACTATAATTTAGGTGCAATACTTAACGCTTTAAAGGTGCATAAAGTTAACCCACCAATTTGGGGTTGCTTGTTTTTATTAAACGGTGGTACTAGCCCTAGCAATAGTGCATATGGTACTAGCTTTATTAAACTAGTAGCTAACCAAACTAAGTAATAATTAATTACACTAGCCTAGCCCTAAGTACTTTTAAAAAGGTACTTAGGGCTTTTTTTATGTGCTTGTTTTATTTTGCTTTTTTGCACCCCCCCTGAGATCTTTGCATTACACAAGGCGTCAGCGTAATGCAAGTTTTGGACGATTCTATGGACATGAAAAAAATATCATAGGCCATACCCCCTTATTGTTTGTTTTGAGAATAGGTTCATTGCCCTTGAAAAATTTTCGATATATAAATAAAATATGAACTGAATAAAAGGAGTGTTATGTTTAGTTTTTTGAAAAAGTTGTTTGGACCAAAACCTCAAAAACCTGTACGAAGAACTGCGTTGCAGATGATGACTAAAAAGGAACTTGAAACTTTGGGTCGCAAGCATGGTATAGAATTAGATAGAAGGTTTCATAAAAGTGATTTAGTAGACCAGTTATATTTGTATTTAAAAAAGAAAAATAGATGAAGTGTTGGCATTGTGGTACGGAATTAATTTGGGGTGGAGACCATGATTGTGAAGATGATTCAGAATATTTAATTGAAACAAATTTGTCTTGTCCTAAATGTAGTTCATTTGTAATGGTATACTTGGCTAAAGATAAATGACCCATTTACAAATGAACAGGTTTTACTACGAGCCTTTGCCTGAATATTTGACAATAGGAAAAAGTGATATACATGGCCATGGTATTTTTGCTACAAAAGATATAAGAAAAAACTTTGACTTAGGATCTTCGCATATAAAAGTACCTATGATTTTTGGATATATACGCACACCCCTTGGAGGATTTGTAAACCATGCAGAAAACAATAACAGTGTTTTATGTTTAGAAGAAGAATGGGACGATTATTTAATTTTTAATATTTATACGAGTAGAAAAATTTTAAAAGGTGAGGAGATTGTTTTGAATTATGAAAAATAATTTAGATATAATACCCGAAGAAAAATTAAAAAATTACGCTAATTTAATGAATAAGGCTAAAGAATTAACTGAAGCTGAAAAAGCACGGTTGGATTTTATGCAGTTTACTAAAAGAGTTTGGCCAGAGTTTATAGAAGGTAGCCACCATAAAATTATGGCGAAGAAGTTTAATTTATTAGCAGAAGGAAAATTAAAACGATTGATAGTGAATATGCCACCACGACACACGAAATCTGAATTTTCTAGTTTTTTACTTCCAGCGTGGTTAATAGGTAAAAGACCAACTTTAAAAATTATGCAGACTACACACACTGCTGAGTTAGCTTTTAGATTTGGTAGAAAAACAAGGAATTTGATGAACTCAGAAGAATATAAAAAAGTTTTTAATAAAGTTAATTTGCGGTTAGATAGCCAAGCAGCAGGACGATGGGAAACGGAAAACGGTGGAGAGTATTTTGCTGCTGGAGTGGGCGGTGCGGTTACAGGGCGTGGTGCGGATTTATTAATAGTGGACGACCCTCATAGTGAGCAAGATGCGTTAAGCCCAACTGCGTTAGAAAATGCGTATGAATGGTATACATCGGGACCCCGACAGCGTTTGCAACCTGGAGGTAGCATAGTAATTGTAATGACACGCTGGGCAGAAAACGATTTAACAGGGAAGTTGATACGCCAACAAGCTAGAGATATATTAGCGGATAAGTGGGAAGTAATAGAGTTCCCAGCTTTGATGCCCGAAACCGATGAACCGATGTGGCCAGAGTTTTGGAATAAGAAAGATTTATTAAATGTAAAAGGAAGTTTATCTGTAGCTAAGTGGGAAGCCCAATGGCAACAAAACCCGACAAGTGAAGCGTCAGCACTTTTAAAAAGGGATTGGTGGCGACGATGGAAAAAGAAAGAAATGCCACCCTTAGAATATGTAATGCAAAGTTATGATACAGCGTTTAATAAAAACAATAATGCTGACTATAGTGCAATAACAACATGGGGTGTTTTTTACCCAGAAGAAACAGGAACACCGAATATAATTTTGTGCGATGCTCGCAAAGACCGATGGGAGTTCCCTGAATTACGACGAGTAGCATTAGAAGAATATAAATATTGGGATCCTGAATGTGTATTAGTTGAGGCAAAAGCTAGTGGTATGCCATTGACTCAAGAACTGCGTAATATGGGAATACCAGTTATGAATTATAGCCCAAGTAGAGGGAATGATAAATTTGCTCGTGTAAATTCAGTTGCACCAATAGTCGAAAGTGGGTTAGTATGGATTCCAGATACCCGATGGGGAGAAGAAGTCATTGAAGAATGTGCAGCTTTTCCTGCTGGAGAACACGATGATTATGTTGATACGGTTACACAAGCGTTACGCAGATTTAGAGAAGGCGGCTTTATATCACACCCTGATGATTACGAAGAAGACCGTATTGGTATTAACAGAGAAAGGATTTATTACTGATGGCTGAAGAAATAGAAAAAATAAAAAAACCATCAAATGTAGAAAAGAGTTTAATTTCTAATGATGTGTTGAGTGAATTTTCTGTTGAAGAAGAAAACCTTCAGGGACAGGAAGATGATTTTTTAAATATGGATGTTGAAGTAGAAGCAGACGAAGACGGTGGTGCAGAAGTAACTTTTGGTGAAGACGAATCTGAGGTTGGTGTTGAACCTGATGATTTTTATGGGAATTTGGTCGATGGACTTTCTGATTCAACGCTTTCTGAAATATCTCGTTATGTAATGACTTCTGTAGAAGAAGATAAAAACAGTCGCAAAGATTGGGAAGATAGTTACACAAATGGATTAGATTTATTAGGCTTGCGTTATGAACAAAGAACAGAACCGTTTGATGGTGCTACTGGTGTAGTGCATCCAATATTAAATGAAGCAGTTACACAGTTTCAAGCAGGAGCATATAAAGAAATGTTACCTTCATCGGGACCTGTTCGTGCTCAAATTGTAGGCGAACCTACCGCAGAAATCGAAAAACAAGCCCAACGAGTAGAAGATTATATGAATTATCAAATTATGTATGAAATGGAAGAGTACGAACCTGAGTTTGACCAGATGTTATTTTTCCTAGGGCTTGCTGGCAGTGCGTTTAAAAAGGTTTATTTTGACGATTTGATGAAACGACCAGTAAGTAAGTTCATACCAGCAGAAGATGTAGTTGTACCGTACACTGCCTCTGATATACGGTCGGCTGAAAGAGTTTCCCATATTATAAAAATGAACGAAAATGAACTCCGTAAGTTACAAGTAAGTGGTTTTTATAAAGATATGGAGTTAAAAGGCGGTTTATCTGAAAACACTGGTGGTATAGAAGAAAAATATGACCAAATAGAGGGTAAATCTACTAATTCTTACGAAGAGGAATACACTTTATTTGAGTGCCATTGTTACTTTGACCTTGAAGAATACCCCGATAAGAAGATAGACGGCGAAAACTCAGGCATAAAACTTCCCTATATTGTTACAGTTTGCTCTGATACCCAAGATGTACTGAGTGTGAGACGTAATTTTATGCCTGATGACGCAAAAAAAGACAAAATACCGCATTTTGTGCAGTATAAATTCACTCCAGGACTAGGTTTTTACGGTTTTGGACTGATCCATTTGCTTGGAAACCTTTCTAGAACTGCTACTGCTAATTTAAGACAATTAATTGACGCTGGAACATTGTCAAATATGCCTGCTGGGTTCAAAGCTAGAGGTTTACGCATCGCTGATGATTCTGAACCGCTCCAACCTGGAGAATTTAGAGATGTTGATGTTCCTGGAGGTGATTTACGCACAAGTTTGATGGCTTTACCGTACAAAGAACCGTCTGGTACGCTGTTTCAACTGATGGGTTTTGTTGTACAGTCAGCTCAACGGTTTATTGGGACAACAGATATAGGTGTAGGTGATGGAAACCAAGAAACACCAGTCGGTACGACTATTGCGTTGTTAGAAAGGGGAGCTAGAATAATTTCTGCGGTACATAAACGGTTACACGCTAGTTTAAAAAATGAATTAAAATTATTAGCACGGTTATTTGGACAAGATCCAAACCCATATCCCTACCCTGTTGGAGTTGATTCACAAGTAAAAACAACAGATTTTGATGCTCGCATTGATATTATACCAGTTAGTGATCCAAATATTTTTAGTATGTCGCAAAGAGTAGTTTTAGCACAAGAACAGTTAAAACTTGCAAGTGCAGCACCAGATTTACACAACCTTTATGAATCTTACCGACGTGTCTATGAAGCATTAGGTGTAAAGAATGTTGATCAGATATTAAAACCTCGTATGGTTCCTGCACCTAGAGACCCAGCCCAAGAAAACCAAGACGCATCAGTTGCTGCGGCTGGTCAAACTAAATTACAGGCATACCCTACGCAAAACCACGATGCCCATATAGCAGTGCATTTATCGTATATGCAATCAAAAGTTGCTAAAATGCAACCAGCAGTTTTACTTACTTTAGAAAAACATATTTTTGAGCATATTGGTTTGAAAGCCCAAGTATTAGCCGCTCAACAATTACAACCACAAGAACAACAAAACCCAGACTTAGTTGCTTCTAAAGTAGCAGAAATACAATCTCAATTAATGTTAGATTATTTACAAAGGAATCCTCCGCAACCAGACCAAGAACCGTTGGTGGCGTTAAAACAACAAGAGCTCGCTCTTCGTGCTCAAGAACAGCAAACAGATGCGTTTAACGAGCAACAAAAATTAAAACAAGAGCAAATGAAAACACAACAACAAGGTTCTATTGCTAGGGAACGCATACAATCTACTGAGGATATAGCTAATATGCGAGCCCGAATAGCTTTAGAACGCACTAGAAAATAAGGAACTATTATGAAAGGATTTAATAATGTTGGAAAAAATAAAGGAAAAAATACAATACGCAAAAAGTTTGGTGGAGGCGGTGAAGCAGTCCTCGACAAAACAAAAAATAGGATGGCTAACGCTAATGTTTCTAGAGGCGGTGGTGCTTCTTTGGCTGGCATAGATTTTAAAGGAGTATTTTAATGTTTCAAGCACTTATAGGTCCTGTTGCTGGACTATTAGATAAATTCATAGAAGATAAGGATCAAAAAAATAAACTTGCTCATGAAATAGCAACAATGGCGGACAAACATTCGCATGAAATAGCTACTGCACAAATAGAAGTTAATAAAGAAGAAGCTAAATCTAGAAGTTGGTGGATTGCTGGTTGGCGTCCTGCGTGTGGGTGGATATGCACTTTAGCGATGGGGTATCATTTTATAATTCAACCACTTTTAATATTTTTCTTAGCTATTTTTGGTTTAAAAATGGATATACCTTCTTTTGATATGGACACGCTAATGACTGTATTATTAGGAATGTTAGGACTCGGAGGATTAAGGTCTTTTGAAAAACATAAAAAATTAACGAAATAATTGATGGAAACGCTTTACTTTTACGAAAAGTCACTTAAGATGATACGCAAGAGACAAGAGGACATAAGAGAAACCATATGTTATGGTCCTGTAAATGACTTTGAGTCTTTTAAAGAGCTTCGTGCAAAATTGCAAGAGCTCGTTATTATAGAACAGGAGTTAAAAGACCTGCTAGAAAGAGAAGAGAAAAATGGGTAAGTTATTGGTTCCAGAACGGTTTGCAAAACAAGAAGATAAAACGTCTTTGGAAAAATTACCTAGTCCTACAGGATGGAGAATATTAATTCTACCATACAGAGGTAAAGGCAAAACACAAGGCGGTGTTTTGTTACCCGAAAAAACTGTGGATACTCAAGCGGTTGCTACTGTTTGCGGTTATGTTTTAAAGGTCGGACCTCTAGCATACAAAGATCAAGAAAAATTTGGCGAAACTGGTGCTTGGTGTAAAGAACAAGACTGGGTTATTTTTGGTAGATATGCTGGTAGTCGTTTTAAAATAGAAGGCGGAGAAGTTAGAATCTTAAATGATGATGAAATCTTGGCTGTCATACAAGACCCTGAAGACATAGTACATCAATTTTAACATTATGGAGAAGTAATGCAAGAAAACACAGCAGAAAAAATAACAGAAGAAAGCACTATTGAAGTTCCTTTGGAGCCAGAAAAAGAAACAAAAACACAAAAAGAAACAGTGGAACCAGAAGTTTCTGTTGCCACGGAAGAAAAACCCCGAGACAAAGAGGAAGAACTTAATGAGTACAGCGAAAAAGTTCAAAAAAGAATAGGTAAATTAACAGCAAAAGCAAAAGAACATGAGCGAAGAGAAAGAGCTGCGTTGCAATATGCGGAATCAGCTAAAAAAGAATTGGAAGAATTAAAAGCTCAAACTCAAAAAATAGATGGGAACTATGTAAAAGAATTAGAAAACAGAGTAACCATACAAAAAACAGCTTTACAAGGACAGTTGAAAAAAGCTATTGATGATGGCGACACAGAAACGCAAGTAAAAGTACAAACAGAATTGGCTAATTTAGCTCAAGATAATAATAGACTTGAATATATAAAACAACAAAAGGAAGAGGCAACTGCTCAACCGCAACAAGCACAAACTCAGCAAGCACAGCCTCAGCAAACACCACCTCAACAAAGCCCTGACCCTAAAGCTATTGCATGGGGAGAAAAAAATACTTGGTTTGGAACTGATGAACCTATGACTCTCACTGCATTTAGTATTCATAAAAAATTGTTAGCACAAGGTTACGATGGGTCTTCAGACGAATACTACGAAGAAATGGATAAGCAAATGCGTAGGGATTGGCCACAAAAATTTAAAAGTGATACCGAACAAGAGACAGTAAAAAATAATGGTCCTGTTGTTGCTTCGGTTAGCAGGAATTCTGGTAATACAAAGAAAAAAACAGTTAAGTTATCCCAATCTGAGTTGGCTATAGCCAGAAAAATTGGCGTTACACCAGAACAATACGCAAAGCAAGTATTAAAAATACAAGCTGAGCGAAATGTAAACCCTAATTCGTGAGGAGAAAACTACTATGGTAGATCAAACACCACGCACTTCCCAAACAAGGGAAAAACAGTCTCGAAGAAAACCTTGGAGACCACCGTCTAGTTTAGACGCACCCACACCACCTGAAGGATTTATTCATCGCTGGATAAGAGAATCTGTTATGGGTTTCGATGATAAAAAAAATCTTTCTGCTCGCCTCCGCGAAGGCTTTGAACTTGTTCGTGCAGATGAATACCCAGATTTTGAAGCTCCCACCATTCAAGACGGCAAACACGCTGGAGTTATTGGTGTAGGCGGATTGGTCTTGGCACGCTTCCCCGTTGAATCAGCAAAAGAAAGAAAAAAGTTTTTTGAAAAAAAGACAGAAGATCAAATGACTGCTGTCGATAATGATTTAATGAGGGAAAATCATCCATCAATGCCAATCAGTAAACCTGAGAGGCAGAGTAAAATAACTTTTGGAGGCAAAAAAACCTCTGAATAATATTAATTTGATTTGAAAGGATCGAGAAAATGGCAAATATAGATGTCGCTTTTGGGCTTAGACCCTATAAGATGCTCGGTGCGGGAACAAACTCAAATGGTGTGATGACATTCGATATACAAACCACAGGTGTGGCTGGTACTTCAAGTACGATTTATGAAGGCACTCCAGTAATACCTCTAGCAAATGGTTTGGTTGATATTGTCGGAGCTGCCGCTGGTGGAACTGTTCCTTTACTCGGAGCGTTTATTGGCTGCAAGTATATTGATTTAAATGGAGATACCAAGTTCGCTAACAAGTGGCCTGGAACTTCAGCTGTAAAATCAAGTACAGCAGCGACTGCTTTGATTTCTGCACACCCTGATCAATTATTTTTGATTAATGCGGATGCAGCAATGACTCAAGCAGGAGTTCACGCTAATGCAAACTTTTCTAGTGGAACATCAGGAGATGATACTACTGGTAAATCTTCAGCTGAATTAGCTGTTAGTACTCTAGCAACAACAAATACTCTTAATATGAGAGTAGTTGGATTTGAGGATTCACCCTCAAACTCTGATGCAACTGTTGCTGGTAGAAAAGTAATAGTAATGTTAAACAATCACTTTTATCGTTATAATGCTAACGGTACTGGTGCTGGTATATAGGAGGGAATGTAATGGCAATAACTAGATCACAACTTCTAAAAGAACTAGAACCAGGATTGAACGCTTTATTTGGACTTGAGTATGACAGGTACGATAATCAGCACGCTGAAATCTACGAAACAGAAACTTCTGACCGAGCTTTTGAGGAAGAAGTAATGTTGGCTGGATTTGGACAGGCTCCTGTAAAAGGAGAAGGTGCAGCAGTAACTTTTGATACTGCAAACGAATCGTTTACTGCTCGTTATACTCATGAGACTATTGCGTTAGCATTTGCTATCACTGAGGAAGCGGTAGAAGATAATCTTTATGATCGTCTTTCTAGTCGTTATACTCGTGCGTTAGCAAGATCTATGGCGAATACTAAACAAGTGAAAGCTGCGGCTGTTTTGAACAACGCATTTGACAGTTCCGTTACTTACGGTGATGGTAAGGAGCTTTGTGCTACTGACCACCCAACTGTAGGTGGAGGCAACTTTAGAAATGAGTTGACTACTGCTGCTGATTTAAACGAAACATCATTGGAGCAATCATTAATTGATATTGCTGCGTTTATTGATGAAAGAGGCTTAAAAATTGCTTTGCAAGGAAGAAAACTAATTATTCCTTCTGCGTTGCAATTTGTAGCTGAGCGTTTAATGGCAAGCAACTTAAGACCAGGAACTTCAGATAATGATGTTAATGCTATGAGAAACATGGGTATGTTACCTGATGGATATGTAGTAAATAATTTCTTGACTGATACGGATGCGTTCTTTATTAAAACAGACGCTCCTAATGGTTTTAAACATTTTGAAAGAGCAGCTATCAAAACATCTATGGAAGGTGATTTTGATACAGGAAATGTTAGATACAAAGCAAGAGAAAGATACAGTTTTGGTGTATCCGATCCTCGTTGTGTATTCGGCTCTCCTGGAGCGTAACTTTCTTAAAAGTTAGACTAAATAAAAGGGTGACTTGCGTGTCACCCTTTTTTTAGGTATTATAAATTTATCTCAGATTAACAGCTCTAGCGACTGGCTGAGCAGACGCTAACGAAGACTCTAGAGCAAAACCCTTTCGTTAGGAGGTACTAAGATATGGGTAAAACACATTTTTCGGGTCCAGTATTATTTTCCAATGCTAGACCTACATTAGAAAATTTAAACATTAAAGCATGGCCTGATCAAGTTATTTATATGGATGACTTTACTGGTGTAGCTTTAGATACTACAAACGATTGGACTGTTGTAAAAGATTCAAGTGCTGCTGTTGCAATAGACGCAGATGTTTTAAACGGTTCAGTAAAACTTTCTTCACAAGCCACTACAGATAATGATGGTAGTTCTATTCAAGGTAATGAAATATTTGCTTTACCTTCTACTGACGGTGAAAAACTTTATTTTGAAGCTCGTTTTTCTATGTCTGATGCTGATCAGATGGATTTGTTTATTGGTATTTGTGAAAACTTTGCAACAAACCCAGAAAACTGTTTAGCTGCTGCTAATAGAATTGGTTTTCAAATTGATGATGGGGACGCTACTCCTCATTTAATTTCAGAGTCTGGTGGCACAGAAACTGATACAACTTTGTCAGGAACAACAAATGATTTTGCTGATGATACAAATGTCACTGTAAGTTTTGTTGCTACAAAAGGAACTTCCACTGATACTGTTCAGTATTTTATCAATAGGAAACTTGTTGGAACACACACTACTAATATACCGACAGCTAATATGACTGCGGCAGCTATGGAAATTTCTGGAAATGCTACAGGAACAAAGTCGATGTCTATAGATTATATTATGGTTGCTCAAGATCGTGGTGTAACATACGCTGGTTCTTAGGAGTAGCTTATGATAAAAACTATTAAGAAAAAAGAAACAAAAACGACCAAACCTACTGAAACAATTAACTTTCCAAAGTGGAGTGCGGAATATAAAGCTGCTGTTTTGGAAGGAAAAATTAAGGAGAAATAAATGGCTGGATCTGATGTCAAAGCAGTCACATTAACAAGCACAGGAGCTATTTTTGCAGGACCATCTAGAATTGTTGGTATTTACTTAAAAACTAACAGTTCAGGTAGTCCTGCTTTTATTGTAAAAGATGGTGCAGCAGGAGATACTGTTTTAAGTATTGCTTCTACAACCTCACAAACGGATTCTATTACTATTCCAGATGAGGGTATAAAATGTAATACTAATCCTCAGTTGACCACTCTTACTGCTATCGATTCAATAACATTTTTCTTGTCTTAATATGGCTAGTACCAATAAACGCATACCAAGAAAAAAGGGACAACCAGTTGGTAGTAAAAAACATTCTGATTTATACACAGATGAAAACCCTAAAGGCACGATAAGAGGTTTGAAATTTGCTACGGTAGCAGATGCTAAAAAATCAGTGAGTAAAATAAAAAACTCTGGGAAAACTCATGCTCATAAAACCCAAGCAGCAATAGCGATGGAGCAAAGAGCAAGAGTTGCTGGAAAAACGGGAGCGGCTGGTGTATACAGAACTTTTATAAACCAACAAAAGAAAAAAACCAAAAGAAAGGTTGCATAATGGCTACTACAAAAGATGTAAAAAGAACACCTAGTGGTAAAATTGTTTATAGAGGGGAAACTTTTTCTGGTTTTAACAAACCCAAAAAAACACCTTCTGGACCTAAAAAATCAGCTGTTTTAGCAAAAGTTGGATCAAATATAAAACTTGTTAGGTTTGGTGACCCTAATATGAAGATAAAAAAAGATATCCCAGCACGAAGAAAATCCTTTCGTGCTAGACATAATTGTGCTACTGCTAAAGATAAGTTTAGTGCAAGATACTGGAGTTGTAAGGCATGGTAACAAGAAAAGATTCAGAAAAAATATCTAACCTAGAAACAGATGTAAAAGTTATCATGGAAAAAGTAAATACTATAGAAAACAACCATCTTGCTCATATGAAAAAAGATATTGATTCTCTTAATAATAAAATATGGGGTATTGTAACATTAGCGATTGTTCAACTCTGTGCTATTGTTCTTACTACAATCTGATGCCAATTACACGCTCCCAAATGACAAAACAAATATCCAAGGGAACAAAGAGAAAGAAAAAAGTAAAGATTCCAAAAAAATATTTAGCTGGTTTATCTGGTAAAGAGTTAGCTAAACGGAGAAAAGAAATTAACAAAAACGCAAGAAAATCTTCAAAAGATCCTTCAGCATATAAATTTGCTACTGATTTTACTGCTGGTGGAAAGAGAAGAAAAACAAAAGAATCTAAACATACCAAAAAATTTAGGAGGATGTATGGTTAAAAAAACTAAAAATAAAAAAAATTTTGCTAAAAATGGTAAAACAAACGGTTTATCAGCTAAACAGAAAAAATTACCTAAATCTCTTCAAGCTGCTATCTTAAAAGCTAAGAAGAAAAAAAGAGGCTAAAATGGCGTTAAGTGCGAAAACTAAAAAAACTTTAGCTGAAAAAGCTAAAAAAGCGAGAGCCAAAGGTAAAAATGTAACTGCTGGGCAATTAGGTAGAGTGTATAACAAAGGGTTAGCGGCTTATAGAACGGGTCATAGACCAGGAACTACACCTAACCAATGGGCTATGGCTAGAGTGAACTCTGTGCTTACTGGTGGAAAAGCTGCAAAAGTTGACGCTCATATTTTTGGTAAAGGCAAAAAGAAAAAGAAAACTACAAAAGCCTAAAAAATATGTCTTACTTAATTAGTAATATACCTTATTTTAAATGTTGGGTTAGAAAAGAATTTACAGCTAATCATGAAAAGTATCATGGAGAATATCTTCATGCTATGGCTGTAGCTGTAAATACAATACCTGATAGGTGTTTAAGTTTTCAAGTAATCTTTACAGGTTGCGAATCTGATAATTCACCTGACGAAACAAATGTTCACGGTGGTGCTATGTGGGCTAGAATGCCTATTAGTGCTTTAGTTGCAGACACCCCACTTGAGGAATGGCCAGATGTTATGCAAACACATTTAGTACAACCTTGGGATTGTTCTTCAAGAGATCATTCGTGCATTGTTATAGAAAGAACAAGTTCTTCTCCTTGGCGTTGCAAAATAGATGGAAAGTTTTATACTGGTAAATATATGTTTACAATTGATTACACAAATAATTCTATCGCTGATGATCCTGCTCAACATAAGCAGTCCCATGTAATAGAATTAATTGATGCTGGTAAGTGGACAGGTAATATTGTAGCCTTACCTAATAACAGGGTTAGAGCAACTAGTCCTGCGTTATGGGAAACTGGAGAAGGACCACCTGACTTTAAACCTAGTCAGTGGACACACTCAGCAGAATCCCATGATAGTTACATGGATGCAAATATAACTTTTAATAACCTTTATTCAGGAGATAAAAATGAAAAATAAAAAAATGATGGCTGGTGGCGGTATGATGAACAAGAAAAAAATGATGGGCGGAGGTATGATGGACAAGAAAAAAATGATGGGCGGAGGTATGATGAAAAAGAAAAACTTTGCTAAAGGTGGTATGATGAAAAAGAAAAATTACGCTAAAGGTGGTAAAGTAATCAAAGGACCATACAGCTAATGGTTAGAAAAGGCTTATACGCTAATATACACGCTAAAAGAAAAAGAGGCGGTAAAATGCGTAAAAAAGGTGCTAAAGGAGCTCCTACAGAGGCTAACTTTGCCGCAGCAAAACTAACAAGGAGAAAAAAATCATGACAACTTCTTCTTCAAAAGATTTTGAATTGGATGTAGCTGACTATATAGAAGAGTCTTTTGAGCGTTGTGGTCTTGAAGTAAGAACTGGTTACGACCTTAAAACTGCTAGGCGTTCTTTAAACATATTGTTTGCTGATTGGGCTAACAGAGGTTTAAACCGCTGGACTATTAGCCAAGAATCTCTCAATTTAGCTAGTGGTATAAGTGAGTATCCGTTAGGAACACTTACATTATCAGTTGCGTCTTCTTCTAGTTTTAGTGTTGGAGAAACAATAACAGGAGGAACAAGCTCTGCAACAGCTTCAATAACCAGCGTACCTTCTTCAACTTCACTTGCTATTACAGTTCCGTCAGGAACTTTTTCTTCAGCGGAAACAATAACAGGAGGAACAAGCTCAGCTTCTACTACTTCTAGTGGTACAGTAAATTTTTCTGATATTACTTCTAGCATAGATATTTTATCCGCTGTTGTAAGACAAAACGACGGAACATCTAATCAAACAGATACTTCTATAACAAGAGTAAGTAGAGACACTTTTCTTTCTATATCAAATAAACGCAGTACCTCTACTCCAAGTCAGTTTTATGTTGACAGACAAATTACACCAACTTTACGATTGTGGCCAACACCAAATTCTTCTTCCTTAAAATTAGTGTTTGACCGATTAACAAGGATTGAAGACGCAGACGCAGATGTCAATACTGTTGATGTACCCTTTAGATTTTATCCTTGTTTAACAGCTGGATTAGCCTACTATATCGCTATGAAAAAAGCACCTGATAGAGTAAAATTATTAAAAGCAGTGTACGAAGAAGAGTTTGAAAGAGCGGCTGCAGAAGATAGAGACCGTTCTAGTTTAAGTTTAACACCAAGTAGCACTTATTACCAATTAATATGAAATACGCTAGTGGAAAATATTCTAAGTTTATATCCGACAGAAGTGGTATGGAATTTCCGTACAGGGAAAGAGTTAAAGAATGGAATGGTTTTGTAGTTCATAGAAGTGAATACGAGGCTAAACACCCACAACTAGAACCTAAACGCCCACCGTATGAACCTCAGGCTTTAATGGATCCAAGGTCTCCACAACCAGAAACAAACACTGTTTTAGTTAGTGAAACCTTTTTAAGTGATAATGGTATACAAAACAAATCTATCCATGGCACAAGTGGTATAGGACAAGTTAGCGTGGTGATTTCATGAGTTGGACATTTACTACTTTAAAAAACGCAATACAAGATTACACACAAAACACAGAATCTACTTTTGTAAATAATTTAAATAATTTTATTATTACAACTGAAGAAAGAATATTAAAACAAGTTGATTTAGATTATTTTAGAAAAAATGTTACGGGAACTATGTCAACTGGCAATAAGTTTTTACAAGTGCCTGATGATTATTTAGCCTCTTTTTCTTTGTCGTTTACTAATTCTGATGCGGAAACAGAATTTTTATTACAAAAAGACGTTAATTTTTTGCAAACCTTTACTCCCAAAGGAACAACTACAACTGGTAACCCTAGATACTATGCTTTGTTTGATGTGAGTAATTTTATTCTTGCACCTACACCTAGTAGTGATTTTTCTACAGAACTTCATTATTATTATAGACCGACTTCCATTACTGCTACGAGCGATGGTACTTCTTGGCTAGGAACTAATGCTCAGGATGCTATGTTGTATGGTGCTTTATGCGAGGCTTACACTTTTATGAAAGGTGACGATGATATTTTTAAAATTTATTTAGCTAGGTTTCAAGAATCGTTGTTAAGATTAAAAGATTATGGAGAAGCAAGAGAAAATTCTGACGCTTATAGACAAGGTTTAGTTTCTGCAAGAAGAACATGATGTAAATGAAAAAAGACTTGAAGGGGAAGAAAGTAGCTTTAGTAGGACTGGGTCTTACATTTTCTGATTTTATATTATCAAAAATGCGGAGTGAAGAATACGACGAAACTTGGGTAATAAACTCAATGTCTGGTATTATTTATCATGATAGGGTGTTTATGATGGATCCACCTTCTAGGTTTTTGGATGATATCAAAGCGGGTAAACAAACTAAAATCATGCAAAAAATACTTAAAAACCATAAAGGTCCTATTTACAGTTGTGAAAAAGATAAAAGGTGTCCAGGGGTTGTAGAATACCCTCTTGAAGATGTTATTACAACAACTGGTTTAGCTTACCTTAATAATACAACAGCTTACGCTATAGCGTTTGCTGTAGCAAACGAAGTTGGTTCTTTGCATATTTTTGGCATAGATTTTAGTTATCAAAAAACACCTCACTTTGCTGAGGCTGGTAGAGCTTGTTGTGAGTTTTGGGTAGCTACTGGTATAGCAAAAGGTATGAAAATAGAGGTTGCACACAACTCTCCGTTTTTAGATACAAATGTACCACCTGAACAAAAACTATATGGATACCATAGATTGAAAGACCCTTTAGTAGTTTCTACAGAAAACTCTTCTTTACTTGTTTCAAAAAAATCTTTGTTACCACCAGAACCTTTGGATGACAAACCAAAATACTTTGTTTGGGGTAGAGAGGACATAAAAGGGTTTACTTATGATGAGAATAAATAAATTGCATTTTATTAGTAAATTTTTTATTTTATAAAGTATGTTTGATTTAAATGCTGGAGCACAGATAAACAATGTAGGAGTTACCACCTCTGATAATGGTGGTCTTTCTACAGAACAAATTATGGAAATGGCCATAAACAAAATAATGTTTTTATCAAAAGATGCTCCTCCAGCAATTAGAGAACAAGCTGAGGCATTTAGACAAAATCTAAAACAAGTATTATTTTATCATCTCAGCTTGGCAAAAAAAGAAGAGCGTGCTACAATCTGTCATGTGATTCGTCAAAACGGACACAAAGAGTTAGCAAATTTGATAAGGAGGCTGTGATGGCAATAACTCAAGCGATGTGTACATCTTTTAAAAAAGAATTACTTACAGCTACACATAATTTTACAAACGGACAAAATAGTTTTAAGTTGGCTTTGTATGCTATATCTGGTGGTGGAAAATCTAGCACTACAGCTACTTTAGGAGCCACCACTACTGCGTTTACAACAACTGGTGAAGTTGCGACTAGTGGGAGTTATACGACTGGTGGTTCTGCTCTTACTAATGTGACACCAACTTCTTCTGGAACTGTTGGTTTTTGTGATTTTGCTGATTTAAGTTACACAACTGCTACGATAACAGCTAGAGGTTGTTTAATTTATAATAGTTCACAAAGTAACAAAGCTGTTTGTGCTTTAGATTTTGGGGGAAATAAAAGTTCTTCTAGTGGCACATTTACAATACAGTTTCCTACCGCAGCTTCTAGTACAGCAATTATAAGAATTTCTTAAATGTCTAATTCAACTTTACAGGGTTGGAGTAGAGGTTCATGGAATGATGGACCTTGGAATCAATTTACGCCTGTAGTTTTATCTTCTGGTGTTTCTGCAACCGCAGCCACAACAACTCCAGGACAGGCTTCCGTTTATGATGTTTCTGGGCTTGCTGGAAGTTCTGGCGTAGGCACAGTAACTGCGGGACTTATTACTCCTGTTTCGGTTACAGGTATTGCTGGAACCACGGTTTTAGGAACGGAAATCGCCACAGGTATATCTACAGCCTTAGTTACAGGTATTTCTGCCACAGGATCTGTAGAAAGTGTTGCAGGAACAGGTAACTTTGTGGTATCAATAACTAATACTGGTTTAACTTCTAGTTTAGGGAAAGTAAATATATGGGAAAACATAGCGGTTACTCAAACACCAAACTGGACAGAGATAGCTGCGTAACAGGAGAAAACAATGGCCTCAACTTATTCTACTAATTTTGGTATAGAAAAAATAGGTTCAGGTGAGCAATCAGGTACTTGGGGTACAACTACAAATCATAATTTAGATATTGTTGATAGAATAGGTGCTTTTAAATCTGTTGCTTTATCTGATGCTTCCACAGCAACACTTACTGTAAGAGCAGGATCACCTTCTAGTGGATCTAGCAATTTACAAGACGGTATGTTTAGAGTAATAAAATTTACGGGAACATTAAGTCAACAATGCACAATTACTGTGTCGCCTTCTACTACCACATCTTATTTTCATATTCAAAACGCTACCACAGGTGGTTTTTCTATTGTTATGAAACAAGGTTCAGGTGCTGCAACAGTGACCGTTCCAAATGGTTTTACAAAACACATTTATTGCGATGCTAGCGATGAAGTCATAGCTTTATCTGATATATTAGCTTTAGGAACTTTGACTGCAACAACAAGCATTTTAAAACCCACGACAACAAACGGTGATTTAACTTTACAAGGCAATGGCACGGGAGATGTAATACTTGACGCAGATTTAATAAAAATAGGAAGTGGTTCCGAAGATGGTGTTATAACATCTAATGGTGCGTATGATTTAATACTTGAAACAAATTCTGGTACAAACTCTTCAAAAGTTAAAATAACAGATGCGGCAAACGGTGATATTACTTTAGACACAAACGGTACAGGAAAAGTTGCTGTTGGTAGTGGGTCTGCCTCAGGTAAAATTACATCAAATGGAGCTCACGATTTAGTTATAGATACAAACTCTGGTACAAACGCAGGAACAATCACTCTTACAGATGGTTCAAATGGAGATATAACATTTGCAACAAACGGTACAGGAGCAGTTGTTTTTTCTGATGATGTTGTTTCTAGACCTCAATTAAAAGATTACGCAGAAACTCTTTATGCAAACGGTACTAAAACAAGTGCCTTTGATTTAGATCTTACAAATGGAAATGTACAGTCTTTTACTGTAGGAAGCGGAACTTTTAATGTTGGTATAACTAATTCATTATCTAGCCATTCAAATAGTATCACAGTAATTATAACAAATGGTGGTGCAGGAACAGTTTCTTTTGTATCGGGTACAAATGCAGGAGGCGGAAATGCAGTAAAATTTGCTGGTGGTACAGCTCCGACATTAACTTCTTCAGGAACAGATGTTCTGACTTTTACTACTTTTGACGGTGGCACAAACTTTTTTGGTTTTGCTGCGGGATTAGCGATGGCGTGATTTATGGCATTAGGAGCAAATAAAGCAGCATTATTAGGAGCATCAGCAACAGGTGCTACAGGATTCACTATAGACCAATCTGCCCGTTATGATCAAAATGTTAGTGCATATTTACAAAATCCTAATAGTAATGCAGGAGATAGTCAAAAAAAATTTACTTTTTCTACATGGTTTAAAAGAGGTGCTTTAGGTGAGAATATGTATTTTTTTCAGTATGTATATGCTTACAATGCCGATTTAAATTCTCTTTATCTTGACACAAATGACAAATTAAATTGGATTGACATAAGTGGTAGTTCTACTCAAATGAATTTAATCACTAATAGAGTATTTAGAGACCCTTCTGCATTTTATCATATTGTGGTTGTATGGGATACAGCACAGGCAGTTTCGAGTGAAAGAGCAAAAATGTATATTAATGGAGTTAGAGAAACCTCTTTTGGTACACAAACTTATCCAAGTTTAAATGCAGATTCAGGTGGTGCTCAGAGGTCTGGGTCTAATATGAGGTTAGCTGCACAAGCTACTAGCTCAGGGATTGGGAACTATTTTGATGGTTATTTAGCAGAGACACATTATTCTGATAATTATGCTTATGAATCATCTAATTATGGAGAATTTAGTAATGGTATTTGGATTCCAAAAGAAGTAGCTATAAGTTATGGAAGTGCTGGTTTTTATTTTGATTATGCTAATGCTTCTAATTTAGCTGCTAATACCAAAGGAAAAGGTAATTGGGTTATTGGAACAGACCAAGGCACAGGACTTGCAGCTCATGACCAAGTTACTGACACACCTACTAATAATTTTTGCACTATAAATCCAATATATAGAGGTTCAAGTTCAACTGAACAACACTATGGAGTGGTTTCAAATGGAAACCTTTTTATTGAACACAATGCAAACTATGATGGAGGACAATTGTGTACTGAATTATTAACAACAGGAAAATGGTATTGGGAGGTGTATATTAAAGCTGGAGGTAATAATTCAGCATATCAGTTAGGAAGTGGCATAGCTGCTGTAAATAATGGATATACAAAGTCAGATGGAAGAAATGAAGGAGCACAAACTGGTGAGATTGGTTTTAATAGTTATTCTGGTGTAGTAAAGTTTGCCAACTCAACAACAAAAACTTATTCAGAAGCACCTTTTTCAGATACAAATATAATACAAGTAGCAGTAGATGCTGATAATGGTGCTATATACTATGGTAAAAATGGAACATTTATGGGTTCTGGTGACCCAACATCTGGTGCTAGTAAAACAAATGCTGGTGCAACTTGGACTCCAGCAAGTTATTCTGGTGGTTGGGTTCCAACAACTTATGTTGGTGGTGGTGGAGTGCCTGAAATCTTTATAAATTTTGGGCAAGAAGGAACTTTTGCTGGAAACATAACTGCTGGTGGAAACAGTGATTCTAATGGGGTAGGTAACTTTAAGTACAGTGTACCAAGTGGGTACTTAGCACTTTGTACAAAGAATTTAGGGAGTTAATATGGCAGCACCAACAATTAAAAAAGGCGAAGAACATTTTTTTAATATTACTTATGAAGGGAATGGTGGAGGACAACGAGTAGGTAATTTTATACCTTTTACTGACCAAGCTACTATTGCTAATAGTGTTATATTTAATTCTGCTGATAGTGCTAAATTAGAAAGAACACCTAGTTCAAATGGAAGTGGTACAACTTTTACAATTAGTTTTTGGTACAAACCAACTAAAATAGCAACGAGTTATTCTCTTTTTGATAATGCTCCAGGAGGAAGTGCAGCAAATATATTTAGTATAATTGTTAATTCAGACAACACTATTTTAATACATGGTTTTGATAGTGGAGGAAGTTTTAGTTTAAACCTAGCAACTAATAGAACATTTGAAGATACATCAAAATTTTATCATTTTCTTGTGGCTGTTGATACAACACAAGGCACATCAACAAATCGTGTTAAATTTTATGTTGATGGAGACCAAATAACTTCTTTAAGTAGCACAACTTATCCAGCTCAAGATGCAACTTATGGAACAAATCAAACATCAGTAAAACAAGCTGTAGGTTATTATCCTCATGATGGTTCAAGATATGCAGATGCCTATTTTGCAGAGTTTAATTTAATAGATGGACAAGCATTACTACCAGCATCTTTTGGAATTACTGACACTTCAACTGGTCGTTGGATTCCAAAAACTGTTGAACCTTTTCCTACAACTACAACATCTATAGCAGTAACTGTTGTAAGTAGTGGTGGTAATAAATATGCTTTAGATGGTGTAACACAAGGAACAGTAACACTTATCGAGGGTGCTACATACAGATTTGACCAGAGTGATTCCTCCAACTCTGGACACCCGTTAAGGTTTTCTACAACTTCAAATGGAACACATGGTGGTGGTTCAGAATATACAACTGGTGTAACAACAGTAGGAACTCCAGGAAGTTCTGGTGCTTATACTCAAATAACAGTAGCTGTAGGAGCACCTACATTATATTATTATTGTTCAAGTCATAGTGGTATGGGTGGTACTGCAAATACTCAAGACCAGTATGGTACAAATGGATTTAGATTAACTTTTGCTCAGTCGAATGATTTAGGAGACGATACTTCTGGGAAAGGAAATGATTTAACTGAAACTAATCTTACCACTTCTGACCAAACTACAGATAGTCCAACACAAAATTTTACAACTTTAAATACTTTACGAAAAGGTCCTAACATAACTTTATCTGAAGGTAATTTAAAATCAACATATAGTGGAGGTTCACAAAGTTATGGTATTGCCTCACAAAAAGGTGTTAATAGTGGAAAGTTTTATGCAGAATGCACAGTAAATACAAGAGGAAGTCAACTAATGTTTGTATGTGTTTGGAGTGAAGACCAATATTTATCAGTAGTTGGTAATGATAATCCAGTTTTTAAAAATGGTGGTGTGGGATATAGAGATGATACTGGAAATGTTGATAGAGAAGATGCTATTAATCAAACTTATGGAGCAACTTATACTTCTGGAGATGTAATAGGAATTGCATTAGATGCTAATACTGGCACTGTCTGGTTTTCTAAAAATGGAACTTGGCAAAATTCAGCAACTGCAAGTGAGATAGCTGCTGGTACGACAACAAATTCTGCTGTAACTGGATTAAATGGTTCAAATTATAATAAACCAAGTGGTAATTTTATTTTAGGAACTGTATCACATAGTGGTCATGTTTCTACTTGGAACTTTGGTCAAAAAAGTTTTTCATACACTCCACCAACTGGTTTTTCGGCTTTACAACAGGACAACTTTTCAGAAACAGATAAAGGTGTAAGTGGATTTGTTTGGGCAAAATCAAGAGATAACACTGAGTCCCACACTATGTATGACTCTTCAAGAGGTAGACAACTACAATTAAGTTCTAATAATACAACTGCTCAAAATACACAAACCGATGGTTTACAAAAGTTTTTAAAAGGTGGTTATCAGTGTGAAGACCACGAAAGAATTAATCAATCTGGTATTAGTTATGTAGGGTGGAACTGGGTGGCAAATACAGGAACGACTGCAAGTAATACTGATGGTGCAACTTCCTCAACTGTTCAAGCGAACACAACTGCTGGTTTTTCAATAGTGGAATATACTGGAACTGGTGGAGCAACTTCAGTTGGACATGGGTTATCTGCTGCACCAGAATGGATGTTATTTAAAGATAAAGGAAATTCAACTAATTGGAGAGTTTATCATACAAGTATGGGAGGTATAACAAAATATATGTTATTAAATTCTAGTGCTGCTGTAGCAACTGCATCTATGTGGGGTTCTCCTACAGCTTCAGCTTTTATAGTTGGTGGTACTGGTTATGAGGTAAATGAAAGTGGTAATAATTATATTGCTTACTGTTGGCACGGAGTTGATGGCTTTTCTAAATTTGGTGGCTACACTGGAAATGGTAACGCAAATGGTCCATATGTATTCACAGGTTTTAAACCAGCATATTTTATGAGTAAAAGAATTGATAGCACTTCTGATTGGATAATCTGGGATAATGCAAGGTCAAAATTTAATCCATGCACTGAGAGATTAATTGCAAGTTCAAATGGAGCAGAAGGGTCAGCATCAATTGATTTATTATCAAATGGCATAAAAATTAGAAACAGTGATGTTTCTAGAAATGCAAGTGGTGGAACTTATATTTACATGGCATTTGCTGAACATCCGTTTATTGGAGATGGAACTAATCCAGTGACTGCGAGGTAGTATTTTAAATTTAGTGTGTTATAGTATTTAAAAGGAGAAAAAAATGTGGGCAATAGTAAAAGAAAACCAAGTAATATCTGTACATAACGGTATCCCCTCTGAATTGTTTACTGGTGATAGAAGATATGATCAAAAACACCTTTCTTCATTAACAGAAACAGAAAAACAAAACTTGGGATTATATCCTGTTACAATGGCAGCTGAACCTGATTCTAAATTTCATCTAATTACTTCTGTAAAATATACTTTTGAAAATAAAAAAGTAACCCAATCTTTTTCATTTAGTGATAAAAGTTTGAGCGATATAAAATTAGTTGATGAAAGTAAAAAACCTGTATTAGATGCAGATGGCGTGCAAGTTGTTCAAAAAGGTTTAAAAACGCTTTGTAAAGAAAATGTTCAGAAAACAGCACATTCTATTATTAGTAAGTATTCATGGCTTGCGGAAAGAAAAACATTTTCCAATATTGCTATTCCTTCTGCAGTGTCTACTTATGTAGCGGCTGTAAGAACTGCTTCTGATAATATGGCTACCGAAATCGACAAAGTTTCTTCTGTTAGCAATTTAAAACTTTTATTTGTTGATACTTACAATAAGAAAGGTGAAAAAACTGCAATTGCTGTTATGAATGATTGGCCTAGTGATAAAGATGTGCAAATCTATATCAGGTAATTACTATGGCTTTAACTAAACTTAAATTTAGACCAGGAATAAATAGGGACATTTCTTCTTACTCTAATGAAAATGGTTGGTTAGACGGTAACAAAATAAGGTTTAGGTTAGGGTATCCAGAAAAAATAGGTGGTTGGGAAAAATATTCGGGCTCTAATTTTTTAGGAACTGCTAGAGCGTTGCATAATTGGGTTTCTTTAGATGGTAATATTTTTTTAGGCATTGGAACAAGTTTAAAGTATTACATTGAGCAAGGGTTAGCTTTTAACGATATTACGCCATTAAGGGAAACAACCAGTGCTGGTGATGTTACTTTTTCAGCTACTAATGGTTCTTCTGTTATTACAATTACTGATACAGCACACGGTGCAACGCAAAACGACTTTGTTACTTTTAGTGGAGCAGCAAGTTTAGGAGGTTTGATAACAGCAACAGTTTTAAATCAAGAATATCAAATTGTAGATATACCTTCTGCTAATACTTACACTATATCTGCTAAAGATACTTCTGGTAATTCAGTAGTTGCAAACTCATCTGACACAGGTAACGGAGGAAGTAGCACAGTAGGTGCTTATCAAATAAATGTTGGTTTAGACAATATGGTTGGTGGCACAGGATGGAATGCTGGAACATGGGGAAGAGGCACTTGGAATTCTAGTGCCTCAGTTTCAGTTGAAACTCAGTTAAGGTTGTGGTCTCATGATAATTTTGGCGAAGATTTATTGATAAACCCTAGAGATGGCGGTATATTTTTATGGGATAAAACTAATGGAACTGGCACAAGAGCAGTAGAAGTCGGTACACTTTCTGGTGCAAGTGATACACCTAATATTGCACAACAGGTTTTAGTTTCTGACAGCGATCGTCATGTAATTGCTTTTGGTACAAATACTTTAGGTACTTCTACACAAGACAATTTACTTATACGGTTTTCTGATCAAGAGTCAGCAATAAATTGGACACCTACAACAACTAATACCGCAGGAAGTTTAAAAATAGGTTCGGGCAGTAGGTTTGTAAGAGCGTTGCAAACTAAACGAGAAATATTAGTTTGGACAGATACTTCCTTACATTCTATGACATTTATCGGTCCTCCATTTACTTTTGGTATACAGCAACTAGCTTCTAATATTACTATCATAGGACCAAATGCTGCTGTAGCAGTTGAGGATACAGTGTATTGGATGGGAAGAGATAATTTTTATGTATATAATGGCTCAACTACCCAATTAGCGTGTAATGTAAAAGAAAAAGTATTTTTTGATTTTAACACAAATGAAGAAGATAAAGTATTTGCAGGAGTAAATTCTAACTTTAATGAAATATGGTGGTTTTATCCTTCAACTTCTGCTACTGAAAACGATAGTTATGTAATTTATAATTACGCAGAAAATTTATGGTATTATGGTACGCTTTCAAGAACTGCGTGGATTGACCGTGGAATAAAAGAGTTTCCTCTTGCTACAGGTAATAATTATTTATTTAATCACGAAAAAGGGTACGATGACGATGGTTCAGCTATGGCCAGTGAAATTGAATCGAGTCAAATGGATATTGGCGAGGGTGAACAATTTATTTTTATAAATAGAATTATACCTGATTTAACATTTAATGGTTCTACAGCTAGTTCTCCTGGAGCAGATTTTACATTAAAAACTAGAAATTTTCCAGGAGCAAATTATTCAACTACTGACAGTGAAACAGTCACGAGAAGTGCAACATCAACAACCGTTCCTTTTGAACAGTTTACTAATCAAGCGTTTGTGAGATTGAGAGGAAGGTCGTTTGCTTTTAAAATATCTTCAAGTAATTCAGGTGTTCGGTGGCGATTAGGGTCTCCTAGGATTGATTTCCGTTCTGATGGTAAACGATAATGGTATCTAGAAATTTACCACCACCTAGATTACCTACCCCTCCTACAGAAGTTACTGTTGGATATATAACTGATTTAGTGAGAACATTACAATTTTTTATTACGCAAGAACAAAATCCAGGAGAAATGCGTGGTACTAAACTTGTGTTAACAAATCTTCCTGTAAGCGATGTTGGTTTAGAAGTAGGAACTTTATACAGAAATGAAAATATTGTTAAAGTTTCTGTTTTGGACTTTGCTTGTCCTGATGGAAGTGATATAACAGGGTCAATAGGTTCTGTAACTATAAGTATAAGCTAGTGCTTGCAGAATAGGAAAGTCTGGTTTATGATAATGTGTATGGAGATTATATGAATGGTATTGAAAGTTTAGGTCGTTACGAAGAACAACCTCTAGTTCCAGAAGGCGGTATACAACAAATCCGTAAAGCCGCTGATATGTTGGCAGATTTTGGTCGCAACGGCGATACTTATATTATTCATGCTGCAAAAGGCGAAACTGTTTTACCTTTAGAAGTTTTAGAATCTAACCCTCGTCTTAAAAAAATGCTCTTTAAACAAATAGAAGAAATGGGTTTAGACCCAGAGCGTTATATTGTAGGTAATGAATTAAATAGTATAAACCCTGTAACGGGAAAACCTGAATTCTTTTTTGGTAAAATATTTAGAGCAATAAAAAGAGTATTTAAAAAAGTTGCTCCTATTGTTTTACCAATCGCTGCACCGTTTTTATTACCAGCCACCTTGCCTATAGCTTTTTCTGCTGGTTTAGGAAGTTTGGCTGGAGGTTTAATTGCTGGACAATCTCCTGTTAATGCTTTTAAAGGAGCGTTGATTAGTGGTGGTTTAGCAGGATTAGGGAATGTTGCTTTTGGAGGTACAAGAGGTTTTGGTAGTGGTAGTTTTTTTGGTAGTCGAGCAAACCCAACACAAAGTTTTGGAGATATATTTAAATTTAGACCTACTGGCGGCACTCCTGGACCAACCGCTCCTTCTACTTTAATACAAAAAGGAGCAGAAGATGCAGCTAAAAGAGGAGTAAGTAATACCGCAACAGGGTTTGTTGGAGGAGGAGACGCAATACCGTCAAGTGCAGAAGGTTTTGGTGTAGGAGCAGATTTAGCTATTAATACTCCACGACAATCAATTGCTTCACAAGCTATTAACCCCTTAAACCCTGAACTTAATTTTGGAACAGGAACGATGGGGGAAAAAATAAATTTAGCTGTTGATGCTCAACTACCTCCGCCAGAGTTGCCTTTATCAACTTCTCAACTAACCGAATCAAGACAAATACTCGCAGGTTCAGAACCACCAGTTGATTTTGGAACGGGTACACCTCGTGTTATTGATACTGCATCAACATCAGATACAGGAATACTAGATGCTTTAAAATCAGGTGTTGATAGAGGTAAAAGTTTTATTGGTGAAACTTACGATACTTATTTATCACCTTCAAGAGCTTCTATACAACCTTCGGCTGCGGATATAAACACTGCTTATCAAAATAAGTTAGCAGAATACGCATCGGCAGGAATAACTTTAGGTCCAGCAGAACAAAAAGCCTTATTTGATTCTACACAACAAAGTTTACAACCTGGATTTTTAAGTAAATATGGACCTTTAGGAGCAGTGGGTGTTGGTGGAATTATGGCTTTAGATGCTATTTCACAACCTGAAGAAGGCCAAGCTATGACATTAGCAGAATTACAAAGTCAAGCAGGACCAACTGGTACAGACCTTTACGCTGAAGATCCTACTCGTTATGGGTTTGGTACACAGTTTTATGGACGCAACCCATATTATCAACAACAAATGTTTTTACCACCAGCAGTAAGAGCAAAACAAGGTGGAGAAATTGTTGGTCCAGGAACAGCTACAAGTGATTCAGTACCAGCTTTATTAAGTGACGGAGAATTTGTTATGACTGCAGGAGCGGTGCGTGGTGCGGGATCAGGTAACCGTGCAGAAGGAGCAAGAAAAATGTACGAAATGATGAAACAATTTGAACAAAGAGTTAGTGCCTAATGTCTGAAAGTACACAAACCATATTTCAAAGAGAAGCACCTGATATAGAAGCCCTTAAAGTAGGGTTAATGGAACAGGCAAAAGCCTTAACAGGAACAGAACCAGAGGGTGGTTTACCTGATGTACAAGTAACACCAGCTGATGTATTACAAACTCAAGCTTCTGATTTAGCGGCCTCTGGTATTGGAGCGTTTCAGCCTTTTTTAACTTCGGGACAAGAAGCCCTTACAAGTGGTATAGGCTCATTAGCGGCAAGTCAACCTTTAGCCCAAACTTATGCTACAGGTGGACAACAAGTACCTATGTATGATCCTACTTCTGCTACTGCTTTTATGAACCCTTACCAAGCTCAAGTAACAGATGCAGCACTAGAACAATTACAAAATAAGTTAAATGCACAAGCTATACAAGCTGGAGCATTTGGTGGAGAGCGTAGTGATTTATTTAATAGAGATGCTATGGCAAGAGCAGCATTAGAAGATTACTCTCGTAATTATCAACAAGCACAACAAGCGGCAATCAGAGCATTTGAAAACCAACAACAAAGACAATTAGATACAGGAAGATTAGTAGGTGCATTAGGTACAGAAGGAGCAAGGACTCTTGGACAATTAGGTATTCAACAAGCTGGGATTGGTGAATTAGCTGCTAATTTAGGTAAACAAGATGTAGAAACATTAGCTAGGCAAGGATTAACAAATAGACAAATATCACAATCTATTTTAGATGCACAAAGGCAAAGTGACCTTCAACAAATTTACGAGCCATACCAAAGATTAGGTTTTTACAGTGATATATTAAGAGGTGCTCCAACAACTCAACAAACATTAAGTTTAACAACTGCTCCTAATCCTAGTTTATTAAACCAAGTAGTAGGTACTGGTATTGCTGGTTTGGGATTATATGGACAAGCAAAAGGAGCAGGAATCGTATGATGCCAATTATGAACAGACCTATGTTTAGGCAACAACCTCAACAACAAATGGCTAAAGCTAAAACGCAAGAAGACTTAGCTAGTATTCAGGCATTAGCAGAAGTTGCTCAAGGTGTTGAAGAAACAAACCAAGAAATAGATAAAGCTGAAGATTTTTCAGGTATTATGAATGCTTTGCGTGGTGATAATAAACCAGAAGAAGAAAGAAGAACAGAACTTGCTGCATTAGTAGGGAAAAAAGACGCAGATAAAACACCAGACTCAGTGTTAGCTTTAATACAACCTACTATGGCTATTTTAGATGCAGCTGAACAAGGTGCTCCTGGAGGAATAAACTCGCTTCCCCTAAATACTCCAGGAGTGCAGGAAACCATGCCGTCTGGGGGTGGCGGCATTACAAATTTTTTCGGAGGAGTTAGGTCTCCAGGAACTCAAGAGGCCGTAGCTAGAATGGAACAAGGCGAACAGCCAGTAAAAAGAGCTGATGGAAGTGGACAACAAGGTGAAATGTTTTTTCCATATCAATCTTTAGGAGCAAACATTGGACCAAATAGAACAGGACCTCTTACATACACCCCTGAACTTTTGTCGGCTCAGTCAATACAACAAACTATTCCGCAGTTACAAGGTCTTTACAGTCCTCTTCCTGAACCTACTACATTTGAAGAACAATTAGGTAAATCTATGGGTGCTTTAGATCAATATATACAAAAACCACGCACGACTGACCAAATACTTTCTGAATATAAAACAGTATTAGGGGACACAACCGCACCTTTAGCTCGATCTGCTTTTTATGGGGGGTTAACGGACATTGGAGCTAGAATAGCCCAAAGTCCTGGAGGATTGTTTAGTGCGGCTTCTGGAGCGTTAACTGATGCTGCACCTGATATTTCTAAAAACTTATTGGCAGTAACCCAAGAAAAAGCAAAACAAGACAGAGCAATGAAACTAGCAGCGTTGAAACAATCACAGGCAGAAGAACAACAGCAAAGACAAGCACAGTTTGGTATCGCAAAAGAGGCATTAAGTGCTACTAATCAATTTAACACGCAACTTAACTCTTTAAGAGTAAAACAACAAAACCAAATGTTGACTTTAGCGAAAGATATAAACAAGACGGAAGCACAGGCTAAAAACACCATGAATAAATTCCAAGCAGAAAAAAACTTTACTTTTATGGGAAAACCAGGAGTTGAATTTGTTAAAAAAGGCTCAAGTGGTCAAAATAGAGTAGTAGCATACCCTAGTGCTCAATCAAAAACAGGACTTGTTGTTTTAAATCCAGATGATGGTCAGTTTTATGAATTTAATGATACTGGTTTTTCAAGATTTACTGATGCTGCTGTTAAAATGGATGAATTAAATAGAATAGATGTTAAAGACATAAAAGTTAGAAGCGTGTTTATGCCAGAAAAATTTGCCTTGACAGGCGATTTAATGAATTCTTTTCAAAATCTTAGAACCTATGATAAGCCATTAGAGGGAGACAAAGTAGTAACTAAAGTACAATATCCAGGATCAGACTCTTTTAGTCTTAAAAAAGACGGTCATCATGTAGAATCAGGAACACCTGAACAAACTTTTAAAGAAATAAGTAAAGATGCAAACAGCATAACTTATCGTGTAAACACAAGTTCAGCTGCAGGAATCGATTTAGGATTAAATAATTCAATTATAAAAGTTCCTTTTAAAAAACTTCAATATGATGAAAATGGTAGATTAATTAAAGCTGTAGGTTTAGATGCAGACGAAATTGTTTTTGCTGATACACCAGAAAACCAAGCACTGGGTAGAGTAGGAGAATCTGTGTATCCTTCTTATAGACCTAAAGAGGGTGGTGCTTTTGTTGAAACAATACAATATTTTCCTCCGAATTTAAACGCAAAAGGAGCAGAAGCAATAAGAAATAAATTAAATGTTAATACTGGTGCTACTTTTGAAATACAAGAAGCAATAAGCACAAAATCATTTGCTGATACAGTTGGAATACCAAACAATGCAAAGCAGTTGTATAATAGAACTTTAATTCCTTTGATTCCTGGAAAACAAGAAGGTTTTATGAAAACATTTAGAAACACAAAAACATTAGACTATTTTCAAAGAATAGCTAGTTTGGCTTTAGTTGCAAATGTTAAATTCCCAGTTGCTGAACAAAAAGCTATGGAAGAATTAGTTGAAGACCCTTCTAAAGTGTTTGGCACTTATGAAACCTCACTACTTTCTTTAAGAGCGATTTCAAGATATTTAATTAATGAAAAAGAAAGGTTATTAGCCGACTTATATGGTTCAAAAAAACTTAATCAATTGAAATCAATTCCTTTAGGTTCTCAATCAGACCCATTTATGGATAACAATGAAACAAGACAATTATTACAAGAACTTTCTGTCAATCCTAATTATGACCTAGATAATACATTCATACAAACAAAAGCTACTGCTATGGCTAAAAACACAGAAGCTGGATTAGCAGAGTTGGACAGAAAACTTAGAAACGGAGCAATATCACAAGAAGAATATGAAATAGATAAACAAGACGGAGAAAACTTGTTACAATATTATAGAAACCAAGGAAATAATTTATTAACCATACCTTTAAAAAGTTTTGGTAATTAGGAAAACATATGGCTTTTGAACTTAAATTAGCACCACTCGCACCAGAAGATGAAGTTGGTGTACCAAGTACAACTATTCCAGGGATTGAAACTACACCTCCTGGAGAACAAATTCCTCCTGCAAGTACGGTTACAGCAGAACAAAGACCTGTTTCAGCAACAGAATCAGCGTATGGAAAAGCTGATTCTATGGGTTCTCAATTATTGTATGGTGTAAATGATTTTATCGGTACATTCCTAGGCACTCCTATAGTCGATGCTCTAAGTTTAGCGTTTACTGGTGAAAGAAACCCTGAAGGGTTTTTAAGGTTTGTTAATTCAGGAGATTATGAAAGAGTAAGACAAGTTGATAATGCTATTGGGAGGTTTCTTAATTTAACAGTAGGTGAGGGAGATAAAGTAGGACCACAAGGTTTTGCAGAACAGGTTGTCCGTAGTACAGGAGAATTTGGTGCTTTTGGTGGTGGTGCTGGAGCAATTACAAACCTTGCTGCAAAAGCAGGAACTAGAGGTGTAAAAAAAGGTGCTGATATTTTATCAAAAAACATATTAGCTAAAGGACCTCAAACTAAAACAGAAATAGTTAGAAAAACATTATTAGAACCTTTTATAAAAAACCCTAATAAAGCACTTGCTACTGAAACAACTTTAGGTGCTTTATCTGGTGCTGGGCTGGAAGCTGGTGGAGAAGGTGCTGCTCAGGTTTTTGGAGAAGAAGCCAGACCGTATGGAGAATTAATCGGCGGTTTTACTGCTCCGTTAGGTGGAGTTGTATTAAAAGAAGCAGTTAAAAAACCTATTTCAGCAGTAGCACAACTTTCTCCTGTAGTAAAAAGTATAAATTTCGCAAAAGAAAAAGGCGGTCCTTTAATTGAAACAGCAAAAGATAAAGTAACTGGAGCGTTCAAAGGCGAAGTAAAACCCGAAACATCAGAGGCAAGAAAAGTAGAGAAAAAATTAGGAGAAGTATTACAAAAAGAAGTTGATGATCCAAGGTTTCAAGAAAACATTAGGAAAGCTGAACAAGCAGAAGAATTAATAGGACCTTTTACACCAGAAGGAAAGGTTCAATTTAGTCCTGCTGAACTTACTCAAAATCCAAGACTACGAAAAGCACAATTAGAATCAGAGCAAAAAATGCAACCCGATGTTGCACGATCAAACGCTTTACGAAAGTCTAATATTATAGAAGGTGGTAAAAGGTTTATTGATGATACTTTTGAAACGAATTTAAATGATTCACCTATGCTTATTTATAATAAATTAGGTAATAGATTTGAAACAACAATCGGTACAATAAAAAATAAAATAAATAATGTATACGATAAAATAGGTACGCTTTTAAATGACGGTGTAGAAATACCAGTTTCTCAAGCAACAAAAGCAGAACAAGGTTCTACATTAAGAAATTATGTTGCGGAGGCAGAACAAACTGTAAAAAAAAGCATGAACGATTTAGCTGAAAAATTAAAAATTGATAAAGATGTTTTAATAGCAAAAGGTAAAAGAGAACAATTAGGAAAATTTCAAGATGATTTAAATACACAAATGCAAACTAAAACAGATTTAGCTGGAAAACGTCACCCATTAGTTGAACAATTTTTAAATTACAAAATATCAGAAAAATCATTAAGTTTTCAAGACTGGAAAAGGTTCGTTGATCAAGTTTCTTCTGAACTCAGTAAAGCTATAAATTTTAAAGCTGCAGACGATATGTTGTCGCTCACTGCGTTGAAAAAAACACTAGATGATATAGGTACACAATTTGGAAAAACTAAAGAAAAATTTAATATATTTCAAAAAAGATACAACGATGAATACATAGGACCATTTAAAGATAAAGTTGTTACTAAAATACTTAAAAAAGAAATTGGTTCTACTAAAGAAACACCAAGATATGTGTACCCTGACGAAACAGTTGCTGAATCATTTTTAAGAAACACAGAAACTGCTAAAAGTTTTAAGAATATTTTCGGTAAAGATGGTTTTGAAACATCTTTATATAAAGAAAACATAGATACATTAGAAAAAGTTATCGGAAACCAATTAGTCGACGCAGCTAAATTTAATAGAGAAACAGGCACTTTAAATACTGTTTCTATGAGAAAGTATATAAAACAAAAAGAAGATGTATTGAAAGAGTTAGGTTTATTTGACAAATTTAACAACCCTACAACTCAAATAAAAGCATTACAAGATAGTATTATAAGAAACAACAATAGACTTAAGAAAATTTCTGATAATGTTCTGTATAAAAATATCGCTAATGCAGCAAAAACAGATGACCCTGATGCGTATTTAGATGATATTTTATTTAAACCTAAACAAGTCGCAGCTTTGAAAAAACAAGTAAATATGGTTAATTCTTTAGCCAGAAAAGAGGGTAATGATGAAATAGTAAAAAGATATAAATCAGCGGTAATGAATAAAATTTTAGAAAAAGTAGGTCCCTCAGTATTTGACGAACCTAAAAAGTTCAAAGGTACTTTAATTGCTTTTGAAGATAAATTAAAAATTGCTTTAGGGGAAGACCATTTTAATGACCTGTTGATTGTTTCAGATGCTTTTGATAGAGCACTCACTACTAAAATAGATGAAATAGGAACAGGTATAGGTGATGTTGCTTTCACAGCTAAACTTCAAGAAATGACTGGTATTTCAATACCCAGTTTTACTGCAAGGTTGATTGCACTAGGAGAAAGAAGATTAAGCCAAGAAGTTGGAGCAGCATACGCTATAACTAGAATGGTTAATCAAGCTCAAGAAAAATATGCTAACAAACTTATGGAGGAAGTTATTGTTAATGGTGAGTTAGCTAAACTTTTAGCTAAAAAGCAACCGAATGTAAGTCCAGAAACATTAGCAAATGGTACTGCAACTGTGCCTAAAGATTTTGTAAACAAAGTAAGAGGATATTTATTTCAACTTGGTGTTCCCACAGAGGAAGAAACACTAGCAGAACCAACAGAAATAAAGATTAATATAGGACCTCAGGGAGCCGCACCAACAGAAGATACTGGTGTACAGATAGCGACAGCTCCAAACCCAATGCCTCCTACTCCACCAGTTACACCTGATATGATACCACAAAGTAATGTACCTGTTCAACCAATGGGACAATCTGGTATGGCTTCTGTAAAACCATCTGCACAAGAATTATTTCCTTTTGACCCAACCACTGCTGCGATCGCTAGGAGAACTCCTCAACGGTCAGGCATAGCCTCGCTAGTATAATGGATCCTGTAACTGCACTTGCTACAGCAACTTCCGCTTTTAAAGTCATAAAGAAGGGTTTTGAAGTTGGTAGAGATTTAGAAAGTATGTACAAAGATGTAGGGCGTTGGATGGGAGCTGTTTCTGATATTAACCATGCAGAAAGTCTAGCTAAAAACCCACCTTTATTTAAGAAAATATTTGCTGGTTCTAGCGTGGAAGAGGAAGCCTTGAACGCATTTGCAGCTAAAAAGAAAGCACAATCTATGGAAGATGAATTACGGTCTTATATAAACTTAGCGTATGGACCAGATTCATGGAATGAACTTTTACGAATGCAAGCTGAGATAAGAAAAAGACGACAAAAAATGATTTATGAACAACAATTAAAACAAAGAAAAATTTTTGAGTGGTCATTGATGCTTATTATAATATTTTTAGGGGGTTTCATACTTCTTTTAATATTATCAAAAATACTTAGATAATCCATTGTTTATAACCCTCTGCTAATACTTGAGTGCTTATATTTATTTTATCCCTTAATGCTTTTAATATCTTTTCATCAACTGTTTTTTCTACTACAATATCTACATAAGTAACTTTATTTTTTTGTCCTATGCGATGAGCTCTATCCTCACTTTGTAAACGCACTTCTAAATCATATCCATTACTATAGTAAACAACAGTTTTAGCTTCTGTAAGAGTTAATCCGTAACCACCAGTTTTAGGTTGACCAACAAAAAACCTAAGTGGGTTGTTAGGATCTTGAAAACTAGAAACGATTGATTGTCTTTCTTCTGCGGGAGTTCCCCCATAAAAAAGTTCAACTGATTCATTACCATATTTTTTAGCTATTTCTTTTTGAATAGAAAGAATATCGTTTGTGAAATTAGCCCAAATAATTACTTTTCCATTTGTTTCTTCTAATAAAGACATAAGTTCTGGTAATTTGTTTGTCGGAACTTTTACCTCTTCTCCTGTATCTAATTTAGCAAACCCAGAACATATTTGTTGTAATCTAAGTATTTGTGTAAGAACGGTAGAAGTGCTAATCATACCTTCGTTTTCTGAGTTATAAATAAAAGCTAACGCAGAACTTTTTAATTGCAGATATAAAGAGTTTTGCTCTGGTGTAAGTTCTACTACTCTTTTGGTATACACTTTATCTGGTAAATCCAAACATTCTTCTTTTTTTACTCTGTAACTAAAATTTGATATTATAGAGTTTAATTCTTCTAAGTTTTGATAACCTATTATCTGATTAAATGAATGAGAACCTAAACTTCTTCTTATTATTCTAGCGTACCTGTTTTGAAAAGTCCAAAACGAACTGTGTTTTAAACACTGTTTATTTAAAAACTCACACTGAGTAAATAAATCTAAGGGTGATTTAGTAACTGGTGAACCTGTAAGTATTCTTCTATAGGGAGTGTGGGTTGCTAGTTTTATTAAATTTTTAGTTCTATTAGCGGTACGGGATTTTATAGTTGTACTTTCATCAACTGCTACCAAAGATTTATTAGCTAGTAAAAACTTTTGTGCAGATTCCATACCTTTTTTAGTTGACAACGCTTCTACATTCATAATAAATATTTTTAATTCTGTGGTTGGATGTAAAAGTGATTTTATTTTTTTAATGTTTTTAGTTGTTTGGCTAGGAGACCATACAACTAGATGATATTTTATATGATCTGGTAAATGTGTAGGTATTTCTTTTTGCTCCCAATTCCGATATACACCTTTTGGTGCTATAATAAAAGCTGAATTTATATGTTTTTTATCATATAGAACACTAATATTATCTATTAATACTTTAGATTTACCCGTTCCCATATCCATGAAATATGCAAAATACTCTTTAAAACAAGACTGTTCCAGTGCTTTTAGCTGATGAGAATACGGTTTGAGTTTAAAATTATATTTCATAATAAAGTATAATAGTAATTTAAAAGTATTGACTATAAATAATTTGTCTGCTTGTTACTTTTTATTATACTAAAATAATTAAAAAAGTTAAAAACAGTTTTTTAACAATTTAAAATATACGATATACAATATACAAAATTTCAGCTTTGCGAAACAATATGATAAAATTTATTTAGTCTAGAAATTTTTATTGGTGTATATTTAACAAACTGTAAAGAGGAGAAAGTCATGACAGTTTATATAGTTCAAGAAGTTAGGGGAAGGGATATAAGTAGTGCCAGTTCTTATGGCAACCTAGAAATACTCTTAACATCAGACCAAGTAATGGAAAACTACCCTGTAAAACAAATGGATGTTTTTCACAACAAACTTAAAAACTTTAGTGATAGAGATTTTTTATTATTATCAGGTGACCCTGTTGCCATAGCATTAGCTTCTTGCATCGCTTCTGCAAATAATAATGGAAGAATAAAATTCCTTAGGTGGGATAGAAAAATGGAAACTTATTTTAAAATTGGTGCAAGAGTAGAGGAGAAACCACATGAGCGATTTTGAAAGTGCTGCTGAAGAACTTAAATCTATAACAGAAAAAGGTATGAGTGAGGTAAGTAAACTTGCTAAACAACAAATAGAACTGCAAAAAATAGTAACAAATTTAGAAACGCAAATTAAACAAGCAAAAAAAGATTTAAAAGTTGTACAGGAAGATTTACTTCCTGCTGCATTGTCTGAACATAATGTAAAAAGTATAAACATCGATGGGTATGAAATAAAAGTAGAGGATTTTTATAGTGCCTCTATACCTAAAGATGAAGAAAAAAGGGAGCGTGCCTTTAACTGGTTAATAGATAATGGGTACGGTGATCTTATAAAAAATGTAGTTTCCGCAAACTTTGTGCGTGGTCAAGAACAAAAAGCACAAGAGTTTGTTGAAGAACTTGCTGGTAGAGGATTATCTTTTTCCACTAGGAAATGGGTAGAACCGATGACTCTTAAAGCATTTGTAAAAGACCTTCATAAAGATGGTAAAGTATCAATACCAATGGATGATTTTGGTGTTTTCATCGGAAATAAAGCTAAAATAATAAAGAAATAAGGAGAAAGAACTATGGCAAAAGACAACGGTCAAACTGACCTTGAATTAAAACAAAAAGGACAAGTTGCTACAACCCAATTTGAAAGTTTTGAAGGAACTGGTTTTGAGGAAGTAACAACTGAAGATTTAGCAATACCTTTTATAAGAGTACTAGCACAACTAAGTCCTCAAGTAAATAAAAGGGACGGTGCTTATGTAGAAGGTGCAGAAGCAGGACATATTTACAACACTGTACAAAACGAAGTTTATAACGGTGAAGACGGTATATCTGTTATACCATGCTACTATGCAAGAAAATATGTTGAATGGACACCAAGGGAAAAAGGAGGGGGTTATATTCAATCATATGCAACCACTGATCCTATTATAAAAACAACCGTAAAAAATGAACAAGGGCAAGATATATTACCCGACACTGGTAATATATTATCTAATACTTCCCATTTTTTTGTATTACATTTACATAAAACTTTAGGTGTTCAAAAAGGTTTAATTACAATGACAAGCACTCAACTTAAAAAAGGTAGGAAATGGCTTACATTGGCTCAGGGTTTTACTGGTAAGAAACAAGATGGAAGTATAATGCAACTTCCTTTAATGTCTCAAATATATAAACTAAAAACTAAAGAAGAAAAAAACGACAAAGGAAGTTGGTTTGGTTGGGATATTTCATGGGAAAGGGAAATAAATTTATCTGACCCTAACGACCAAAAAATGTTTGATATGGGATTACAGTTTAGTAAGTCTATAAAATCTGGAGAGGTAGAAGTTAAGTCAGAAGCACCAGAGCCTGTTAAGGAAAACGATAACTCTGTAATGTAAGTTAAATGAACTCTAGTAATTTAACAAAAACATTAGCAGAAGAATTGTTTTCTATTTTTCAAGGGAGTGATATTGCTCACGGAACTTTTGTTTCTAAAGGAACTTCTATAAATGGAAAAAAACAAGGAACTGCTAAAGTAATAAGAGAACCTACAACCGTTGAGATGTGGCAAAAACATCTCAACGGTGAGGTAGGTATAGGAATCATACCTATAAAAAGTAATAACACTTGTTTTTGGGGTGCTATAGATATAGATGAATACGACATTCAACATAAAAAGGTGTGTGAAAACCTTTTAAAAAATAAAATTCCTGCGGTGGTGGGAAGAACAAAAAGTGGGGGAGCTCACATATGGATTTTTGTTTCTACAGCTATACCAGCAGAGGATATGCAAAGAAAAATGACAGAATTATCTGCTGCTCTTGGTTTTTCTGGTAGTGAAATATTTCCTAAACAAACCACAATATTATTAGAAAGAGGAGATACAGGAAACTTTTTAAATATGCCTTATTTTTCTGGTTCTAAAAGCACTCGTTACGCTTTTGATGATAATGGTCAAGCAGTTACAGCAGAACAATTTGTTGAGTTAGTAAAAAAGAAAACGGTAACTCCTAATAAATTTTTTAGTTTGGATTTTAGTTTTGGTATTCCTAAAAAAGTTTTAAAAGATGGACCTCCTTGCTTACAACATCTTTGTAGACAGGGTTTTACCGAAGGTTCAAGAAACAATGCTCTTTTTAATTTAGGTGTGTATGCTAGGTTGCTTGACCCCGATAATTGGGAAAACTTAATACAAAGATATAATATGGATTACTTAGATCCACCTTTGAGTCATAGCGAAGTTGGAGCAGTTATAAGACAACTTAAAAAGAAAGACTATTTTTACAAATGTGAAGACCAACCCATAAAACCTTTTTGTGATAAGGAAGTTTGTAAGACTAGAAAATACGGAGTAGGACCAAACGGTATAGGTAATGATTTGAGTTCTTTAACTAAAATAGATGGTGACCCACCGATATGGATTTTAAATGTAGATAGCCAAAGAGTAGAACTTTCTACAAATGGTTTAACTTCACAAACCCAGTTTCAAAAAGAGTGTGTATCTCAAATAAATAAATACCCACAAAGTGTTAATCAAAGAACATGGCAAGTAAGAATACAAACCTTACTTGATAACCTTACGATTGTTGAGGTTCCGCCTGATGCTACTATAAAAGGTGAGTTTGAAGATTTACTTCATGCGTTTGCTTGTGAGCGAGCAAAAGGGGAAGAAAAAGAAGATATTTTACAAGGAGTTGCAGTTTGGTATGATAATAAAGTATATTTTTTAGTAAAAGATTTAAAAAAACATTTGACCGTGAACGATTTTAACCATTATACTTCCAATAAAATAACATTAAGATTACAAGATTTAAAATCAGAAAAAACATTTTGGAGAGTAAGAGGTAAAGGTGTTCATGTTTGGTCGCTTCCTCAAAAATACTTTAAACCGCAAGAAGAAACTATACCGTTGCCTGATCTTCCTCAACCGAAAGATGTAATATGAATAATGTTTTCTTTTCTGAAAAACACCAAGCGTATGTAAGGGAAAATACTTTAGATGAATATATTTTTGCAGAAATACGATCTGCTTATAAAGATCTAGAAATAAAAGAAGGTGATGTAGTTTTAGATTTAGGAGCCAATATAGGTGCTTTCGCAAAACAAGCCGCTGAAAAAGGAGCGATTGTACATTGTTACGAACCTGAACCAGATAACTTTACTCTCTTACAGTTGAACAGCCCAAATACTAAAAACTACAAAAAAGCGGTTGTAGGCAAACAAAATGGAAATATAAAACTATTTATAAATTCTAAAAGAAATAAAGGTATTCACATGATAAGGCCAGTGAATGGAAGAGAAAACATAGAAGTAGAAACAGTTTCTTTTAGTAACCTTATAAACGAAATAAAACCCAATAAAATAAAAATAGATGTAGAGGGAGCAGAATATGGTTTTTTACCTTTTGAGTTTCCTAGTTTTGTTAAAAAACTTGTTATGGAAATACATTTTCAATATGATCCATCTTGGAGAAAATTAGGTAGGGAAGTTCATAATAGTATGGTACAACAAGGATTTGTTTCTTTAAAAGAGTTTAAAGATACAGGAAAAAACTGGCACATAATAGGAGCGTATGAAAGATAATGGATAATGTAGTAGATGTAGAAATTTTAGATTGGGCTCACAACTTATCTTGGTTTGATGGTATTAGTTACATAGTCTTAGGTTTAGGTGTCTATTTTTGTTACAAATGGATAAACAATAAATTTAAATAAAATGCAGATTGTACTAGGACCTCCAGGAACAGGGAAAACAACTACTTTATTGAAGTTAGTAGAAAAACATTTAAACCAAGGAACACCCCCAGATAAAATAGGTTACTTTGCTTTTACTAAAAGAGCCGCTCAAGAAGCGATACAAAGAGCGTGTGTAAAGTTCAACATAGAAAAACAAGACCTTCCCTATTTTAGGACACTACATAGTCTTGCGTTTTATCAAGCTGGTTTTAAACAAAACCAAATTATGAAAGCAACTGAATATGCAAAAATATCAGAGTGGTTAAAAATAGGTAGGTTTTTTAATGAAAGTTCTTCAGATCAAGGACCATATAAAGACTTTGGTTACGGCGATAAGTTTTTAGAGATCATAAATATATCAAGAATACTAAGACAACCTTTGGAAAAGGTATATAAAGAAAGCATTGTTCCTTTAAAAACAGATTGGAATAAAGTGGATTATGTAAATAGAGGTATAAGACATTGGAAGTATTCTTATGGTTTATTTGATTATACTGATATGTTAGAAACTTTTTTGAATAAAGACCTTGCTCCAAAATTAGACATAGTGTTTATTGACGAAGCCCAAGATTTAAGCCCTATACAATGGGAAATGGTAAAAAAATTAGAGCAAAGAAGTAAAACTTGCTATGTTGCAGGAGACGATGACCAAGCAATATTTAGATATGCAGGAGCAGATGTAGATTATTTTGTAAATTTAAAAGGTGAAACAACTTTTTTAACACAAAGTTTTAGGATACCGTTTAGTCATCATTACTTATCTGCTGAAGTTATAAAAAGAGTTGTAGGTAGAAGAAAAAAATCTTTTGCTCCTAAGCAAAGTTCTGGAAAAGTTCACTGGCATAAACACTCAGAACAGGTAGACGTTTCTAAAGGAGAGTGGTTACTATTAAGTAGAACAACTAGAGGTGCTCAACAAATAGAAGAAGAAATAAGAAAAAGAGGACATTTGTACACTTACAACGGTTCTAAAAGCATAGATACTAATGTCATAGAAGCGGTTCGGTTATGGGAATCTTTACGCAAGGGTAACTCATTAAACCCTACTCAAGTTCGGTTAATTTATAAACACATGAATATAAATACAGAGGTTGCTTATGGTCATAAAACAATGCCTAAAGCGGAAGAAGAAAAATATTATAGCCTTCAAGAACTTAAACAAGATCATGGTCTTTTGCATGACAAAAAATGGGATGAGGGATTAGGTAAAATATCAGATAAAGATAAAGTGTACATAAAGGCGTGTTTACGAAAAGGCGAAAAACTTACAGAAACCCCAAGAATAAGAATATCAACCATACATTCTTCTAAAGGTTCTCAGGCAGAAAATGTAATGTTGTTAACAGAAACTATGAGAAGACCATATTCTATGTGGCGAAAAAACAACTCTTTTGAAGAAGATGAGGCAAGAGTTTTTTATGTTGGTTTAACACGATCGCAAGAAAACTTACATCTAATTCACCCTATGTTTAGTCAGGGTTACCCTCTACCTGTACGATAACAAAAGAAATAAAAGTTATTATCAATACATATTATTTATATACTATTAATAATGTATTAAATGTTAGTAATTTTTATAGAAAGGAAATTTATGGCACATTTAGTAGAAACAATGGCTTATGCAGGAGAAGTTCCTTGGCATGGTTTAGGCAAACAGGTATCCAATAACATGACACCTAGTGAAATGTTACAGGCTGCTCAAATTGACTGGACTGTTACTAAGAGACCAGCATACACAATAGACAAGCCTAATTGTTGGAACATAGTAGACCCAACAGGGGAAGCTAACTTTCTTCGTTGTGAAGATAATTACTTCCTAGTTCGTGATAGTGATAACAAAATACTATCACCTTGTGGGGAAAACTATGTGCCTTTTCAAAACGCAGAAGTGATGAGCTTTTTTAAAAAGTTTACACAGGCTGGACAAATGAAAATGGATACAGCAGGAAGCTTGAAAAACGGTAAAGATATTTGGGGTTTAGCCAAACTCAGCGATAACTTTACACTTCCAGGAGATGACCGTATGGAGGGTTATCTTCTTTTAAATAATAGTCATCAGGTTGGTAAAGCTATGACTATTATGTTCACGCCTGTTAGGGTTGTGTGTAATAACACTCTTACTATGGCTCTTGATTCAGGAGCAGAACGCTTCAGAGTTTTACATTTACAAATGTTTGACGAAGAAGTAAAAAAAGCTGCTGAAGAAGCACTTGGTTTGAGTAACACCTTATCCAAAACATTTAGTGAACAAGCTCACTTTTTAAGTTCTAAACAAGCAAGAACACCAGAACTTGAAAAGTTTATTGCTGAACTTTTTCAACCCAATCTTTTAATAGAAAGAGGTAAAACATTAGATCATTCTAAGTTTCCTCCGTTAAAAGATGAGTTCAAAAAGAACGCTGAATTAGTGTACGACGCAGTTGAAACTTCTCCTGGAGCAAAACTAAAATCTGCAAAGGGTACTTGGTGGGGTGCTTTGAACGCTGTAACTTATGTTGTAGACCATAAGAAAAAATCACAAGAAAAAGGTAATTCTTTACATTCTGCGTGGTTTGGTTCTGGAGCACAAGTAAAACGCAAAGCTCTTACAAAAGCACTTGAGTACGCTAAGACATAATCAGACAAATTAAAATTTGTTCTTGATTTTTTTATGGTGTACTATTATACTGTTTTTGTTAATACTACAAATGTTCAGCGATGTAACTTTTTTGATTTGATTGTATTACATCGCTGAGCAACCATAGAAAGGGTTATAATGAATACATTCCAAGATCATAAGGTAGAAAGTTTTTATAACTGGATTAACAATCGCCACAAAATATATCAAAAAAGATTACAAGGTTATGCTCCTCCTTGGACTGATGACCCTATACTACAAAAATATAAATTCACAAACCCTTTTAGGGAAAACGATCGCGTTACTGTTTGGATGAGAACTAACTGGACAGACCGTAATCATAATAGACCTTCGTCAGAAATTATATTTAATTGTTGTTTATTTAGAATGATAGGCACTATAGAATTTGCAGAACAACATGGTTGGGTCTACAATAAGTGGGATCCAAATAAAACTAAAAAAATATTGGAGGATAGGTTATTAAAAAAACAAAGAACATTTACTGGAGCGTATATAATTACAAACCAAGGGCTTTCTTTACCAAAAAAGGATGTAGTCATTGACCACTTTCTTTCGCCCATCTGGGAAAGTAAAATGGAAATTTCGGAAGTTGCCAGAACCACGCAATCGTTACAAGCCGTCCACCAAAAAATGGCTACCTATAGAGGGTGGGGAGGGGGAGGTTTTATGTCATACGAGGTCGTTTCCGATCTCAACTACACGCCTGTTCTGGCACAGGCAAAAGACCGTTTTACTTGGGGAAATGCAGGACCAGGAGCAATTAGAGGAATCAACAGAATAGAGGGTGCTAACTTAAAACGATCTATAAAACCTGAAATCGCTAACGAAAAAATGCAAAAGATCTTAGGTTTAAAATATATTTATACCGCCGAACATATTGATGTTGCTTCTGTTGACATGAGAACAATAGAACACAGTTTGTGTGAATGGGATAAATACGAAAGAGTCAGACTAAACCAAGGAAGACCAAGAAGTAAATTTTCCTGGAGCCACAATAAAATACCTAGCGGAGGTGTACGATGAAGTTTTTAATTACTTTTTTCCAAATACAAGATTATGGTGGTATTATCAACCATACCGAACATTTAGTAGAAGGGTTGAAAGAGTTAGGTCATTCTGTGGATATAGCTATGCTTGTTCCAAAACATGGGGTAGTAAGAACCACATTACCAAAAGATATATACGACAAAACTAAATATTCAATAAACCCTAGAGGAACTAATTTATATCACAACCAAGCCAGAGGTTGGTATGGTATGACTAAAATCCCTTACTTAAATGATTATAGAAGAAAAAAATTTAAAGAGGATTGTTCTAGTTATGATGCGGTTATTTGGCAAATTCCTGTACCCACCCTTAACAAAGAAAATAAAAACATTAGTGAGTGGTACAATTTATATAGTACAGGAACAAAAAACATCGCTGTTATACACGACGGTAATCTACCAAATTTATACCCACATCTTGCTAGTGTTCAAGGTAACTTTTATTCAATGGTTTGCGTTCACGAATCAGCGTTTCATTCTGCTGAGCATATAGAAATACCTAGAATGTTAGTAGTAAACCCTCACGATGTACAAAAGCAAGGAGCATATGGACAAAAAGAATTTGAAGAAAAAGACGGTTTTGTAGCGATACAAATATTTAAAGGTTGGAAAAGAGTGGATTCTTTAATAAAGGCAATCCCGTTTATGCAAAACCCAGAACAAAAAATTGTTGGGGGTGCGGGAATAGAATATAGATACATGACTAGCAAAGAAAAATGTAAACCTAAATACTTTGAAAAAAACGGTTCTAGGATATGGGATAATGCTTTAGCAAGTGGTATGGAATATGTGGGTGTAGTGGATAATGAAAAAGTGTTTAATTATTTAAATGAAGCAAAAATACACATAGATCCAAGTTGGTCAAAAAAATATCATGCGTTTGGTTCTCATTTTAATAGAACAACAATTGAAGCCATGATATCTGGTTGCTTACCTGTTGCTACAGATTTGGGAATGGGTAATTCAGAAATATTTAAAAAAGATAAAAACTACATAGAAATATCACACGAAGCTACACCAAAACAATTTGCAGAAGTAATTGACGAGTGTTTGCAAAATAAAAATAAATGGCAAACCATAACAGATAATAATTGTGAAAAGCTACAGGATTTTGATATGAAAAAAGTTGCTCAAGAATATGTGGATATTATAAAAGGTGATTACGATTTAGAAAAAATTAAAAATGGAAGAAATAATAAGGAAGTTATACAAAAATGTAATGATAACTTGCAATTTTTTAATATTAGCTTCCGTTTAGAGCTCCCTCGATCTGATTGAGGGTGTTTGGTGTACCAAAAGTTATTATTAATTTAAACTAATCCATAGGAGGAAGCATGGAACACATAGAGGCTAGGAATGTAAGCGATGGTTTTTTTCTTACAATTCAAAGTATTTTACAAATAGATAAGAAAGTAAAGACAAGAAATGGTTGGGCAATAGAATTTCCTACTCCGTTTTGTGTAACTTTTTCTCACCCAACAGAAAGAGTTTTGTTCTACCCAGAAAGGGACGCCAACCCCTTTTTCCATTTAATGGAATCTTTATGGATGTTAGCAGGAAGAAACGATGTTGAATGGATTTCTAAGTATAATAAAAAAATTTCTGATTATAGTGATAATGGAAAAATATTTCACGGAGCATATGGACATCGGTGGCGTAACCATTTTAAGGGTGGACCTAAAGAATTTAAGGATCAATTAGATCACATTTTTATTAGATTACATAAATTTAATAATGACCGCAGGTGCGTTCTTACAATGTGGGATCCAAATATTGATTTAGTTATGCACAACGATGGAAAAGACTATCCCTGTAATACTCAAGTCTTTTTTTCTAAAAGAAAAGAAATTTTAAATATGACCGTTATAAATAGAAGCAACGATATAATTTGGGGATTGTTTGGTGCTAATGCAGTGCATATGTCAATGCTACATGAATATGTTGCTTCACGAGCAAGTTGTGAGGTAGGAACATATACACATTTTAGTAATAATGCTCACGCATATGTTGAAACATTAGACAAGGTGAAAAATATACAGCCTGATTATGAGTCTTATTTAATTATAGGAGATGAAGCTACCCAATATCATTCTCAACCTTTAATGGATAATTGGTTAACTTTTGATGATGAATTAAAGGTATGGTTTCAAAATGAAGAAGTTAACGCTTTTGAAAATAAGTTTTTATCTTTGACAGCGTGTAAAGTTAGGGAGGGGTGGTATTTTTGGAAACAAAAAAATATATTAAAAGCAATAGAAGTGTGTTCAACAATAGAAGACCGTGCATGGCGGAAGGCTTGTGTAGAATGGTTACAAAGGAGAAATAAATGAAAACTAAAATATTACAAGAAGTGCAAAAATTAGCCTCGGAAGATGTTAAGAAATTAGAAAAAGCAGAAAAATCATATGGGGATAGTTGGAAAAAAAGAGGTGGTGTGGGTGCATTTATGATGCTTGCTAGAAAATGGGATAGAATAGCCCAGCAAAATAGCGAAAGTAAAACAGGTTATGATATATTTAAAGCAATAGAAATGGATGGTTATTCAGAAACTGGTATACTCGATGATATTCGTGACCTTAGAAGGTATTTGCTTTTAGTAGAAGCAGAAATGATTTTAAAAAAACCTGATTTAGGAAAACAATTAAATGTTTCAAATCATCTGTATGAAAATGAGGAAGGTATGCTCAGCAATACTTGTGAGTGGAGAACAAATGAATGATAAAATGTCAGAATCAACAATCGTGTTTTGTTCAGAATGTAATTTTTATAATGAAAAAACATGGAGACAAATTAAAAACAAATGGCCTCAGTGTGAAAAATGCAAAAAACCAATGATAGTGAAATTAAATGAAGCAGATACCGCTACTTCAACCTGAATACGAATGGATCATGCCAGATGAGTTTCCTGACTTATCAGGCTATAAAGAAATTTCTATCGATTTAGAAACCTGTGACAAAAACTTACTTACTAATGGTTCTGGGTGGGCTAGAAAAGATGGACACATTATTGGTATTGCTGTTGCTACTGAAGGGTTCTGCAAATATTTTCCCATTCAACATGAAATAGGACCTAATTTAGATAAGAATATTACTTTAAACTGGTTACGGGAAGTTGTTTCCTTTCCTGATAAAAAGTATATTTTTCACAATGCTCCGTATGATGTAGGTTGGTTGATCGCAGAAGGGGTGTTCGTAAAAGGAGAAATAATAGACACTATGGTTGTTGCTCCTCTGCTTGACGAAAATCGGTTTAGTTATTCTTTAAATGCTCTAGCTAGAGATTATTTACAAGATAGAAAATCAGAAGTTGGTTTGAGAGAAGCAGCTGATGCTTTTGGAGTAAATGCAAAAAGTGAGATGTATAAACTTCCTGCTCATTATGTGGGGGAATATGCAGAACACGATGCTAGTCTTACACTTAAACTTTGGAACCACTTTAAAGGATTAATTATAAAAGAAGATATAAAAGAAATATTTGAACTTGAAACTAAAGTTTTAAAAACAATTATCCCTATGAGAAAAAAAGGAGTTCGCGTTGATTTAGAAAAAGCAGAAAACATAAAAAAACTATTTGAGCAAAAAGAAGAAACCCTATTAACAGAAATAAAAAACGAATCTGGTATTTTAGTAGAGATATGGGCAGCAGATAGTGTGGCAAAAGTGTTTGACGCATTGAGTCTTTCTTACGGTAGAACAGAAAAAACACAGGCTCCATCTTTTACTAAAGGTTTCCTTGCTAATCACGAACACCCGATTGCTAGAAAAATAGTTCAAGCACGGGAATATAATAAAGCAAGGACAACTTTTATTGATACAATATTAAAGCATCAAACTAACGGAAGAATACACGCTGAGTTACACCCTCTTAGGAGTGATCAGGGAGGTACAGTCACTGGAAGATTTAGTTACAGTAATCCTAATTTACAACAAGTACCTATAAGAAATAATGAATTAGGACCAATGATAAGAAGTTTATTTTTGCCTGAGGAAAAATGCACTTGGGGTATTTTTGATTATTCTAGCCAAGAACCTAGAATTGTTGTTCACTATGCTAAACTTATGCAGTTTCAAAAAGCAGAGGAGTTTGCTGAACAATACCAAAAAGATTCAAGAACTGACTTTCATCAAATGGCGGCAGATATTGTAGGTGTGCCAAGAAAACAAGCTAAAAATATTAATTTGGGGTTGTTCTATGGTATGGGAACAAAAAAACTAGCAAACCAGTTAGATTTACCATACGAAGATGCTAAAGAATTATTTGCAGAATATCATACTAAACTACCTTTTGTTAAAGAATTAGCAGAGTATTCAAACAATAGGGCTTCTCATAAAGGAATAATAAGAACTTTATTAGGGAGAAAATGTAGGTTCGATAAGTGGGAACCAAATAAATACGGTGTATCAAAACCTTTGACTTACCAAGAAGCATTTGCTGAACATGGACCTTCTATTCGCAGAGCCTTTACATATAAAGCTCTAAATAAATTAATTCAAGGAAGTGCCGCAGATCAAACAAAAGCGGCGATGGTTGCACTTTATGAAGAAGGTATTTTACCTATGATACAAGTACACGATGAATTAGACATAAGTATAGAAGATGAAACTCAAATGAAAAAAGTTATTTCTATTATGGAGGAATGTGTCCAGTTAGAGGTTCCCAGCGTAGTCGACACCGAAATAGGACCAAATTGGGGAGAGTGTGTTGAAAATTAAATTAAGTTTTTATGAACTAATACAAAAAAGATTAAGGGGAGGAGATGTACTAAGGTATCACACTCGACCAGAAGTAGCCGATCGACAAGATGTAGCCGCTCACACTTGGAAAGCATTAGTTTTACTTACAACTATCTGGCCTGAGTGTAGTAGGGAAAGTATACTTTTTGTTCTTTATCATGATATAGCTGAACTAGAAGTAGGGGATATTCCTGCAACAACAAAATGGAAAAACCATAGGTTTGCTGAAGCGTTATCTGTAATAGAAAAAAACTACAAAAAACTTTTAGATCTTCCT
>VTLG01000545.1_pt1 | contig 56103 bp, 60 predicted proteins | sample 4694571 | NCBI WGS metagenome assembly VTLG01 (sample SAMN12604809, study PRJNA352737) | marine metagenome | biome: ENVO:00000447; feature: ENVO:00000209|ENVO:00000569|ENVO:01000036; material: ENVO:00002151; isolation source: viral sequences binned using virsorter ... | reverse complement strand
CACCACAAATGGTGTCATTCATAGCAGCAGAGATCACTTCTGATAATGTATCATCAATGATTTTGACGCATTGGTTGAACTGAGTATAATACTTAATCTGGGCAGGTAGACCAGCAGTGCAACCTTCAATAACCTGCTTTACCAATAGTTGTGTCATTGGTGTAGTCCGATTGAATTTTGACTCTTATATTATAGGCGAAAACTGACCCTTTGGTAAAATTCTATGCCAGTTTAACCACCGTCCATCTGACAACCGACCATAGCACCGCCGATAATTCCACTAGGGATTGCCCACCAACGGTCCTTTCCACGAGATCCAAACCCAGCGAGTCCACCACCTAATAATCCACCTATCACCGTACCATCAGAACAATCATTAGTATCTACATTTTCATACACGGTAACGTGTCTACGATATGTCTTACCTTCTACTACATCAGCAGGATCACAAGGAACCTCAACAGTTTCCTTTGACGACCTCACATATCCTGGATCAAGTTCTGTCCCTGGGATATACTCTTCTTTATATTCACTCTTGAAACAGGTTCTACTAGATGATGAACCTGGATCGTAAGTATTGTCACCTGCAAGAGAAGCAACAGGTGTAAGTGTTAATAAAGTTGCAAGTAAAATTTTCATTATATTATTCTATTCACAAACAGTATAAATCCAAAACCCAATATTTGTCAAACACACTCACTAAGTTCAAACTTTTTTACAAACTCACCCTCTTTATTATAGTGAAGTTTATAATTTTCAGTAAGAACATAATGACCAATAATATCGGTCCCATCATCAGTATAACCATATGCTTTAACCTTCTCCGATTCCCCGTCGATTTGCATCCTCTTGCTTCCATATAAGTAAGATTGATAACGTTCGTCGAGATTAATCATTGGTTTTAAAAGAAATGTGTGGATATTATAACATTATATATGAGAAATTAACCAGTCTTAATAATGTCTTTATAATGTCGCAACACTTCTCAATATCTATGAGGAATCTTCTGATAGTCAAGAGGAGTATAAGCATACCCATACTTATTCAAATATTCTTCAAATTTATTATCAGGAACTTTACCTTCCCAATAATCTTTCTCACTGTACTCCCTCTTGGTTTTGTGATTCATGCTTTTTTGCTAGTTTTTCTTGTTTAATTCGCCTCTTAACCATTTTAGCGAATTTAACATCCTCAGCAGTGTACCACCCAGGATGTTCCTTTGCTCGTCTAATGATCTTCTTTGCTGCCTTTTTATCCTTCAATGTGTTATGTGTATGTATCCAAGAGACTATTTAGTATAGTTTTTCTTCTTGTTCAGTCTCTATAACCATATCAGATTCTGGATAAGCAACACAAGTAAGAACGAATCCTTTTTCTAATTGGTCATCATCAAGAAATGATTGCTCAGATTGATCTGCTGATCCTTCTAAAATTTTACCTGCACATGTAGAACATGCACCAGCACGACAAGAATATGGAAGATCCACACCTTGCTCTTCAGCAGCATCAAGAATATACTGATCACTCTCACAATCAATTACATTTTCAGTGCCATCGGGTGAACGTAAAGTAATAGAATAAGACATAGTAGTAATACTTAGACATTTTTATTTAGGACCAAGTATGTCAATACGTTGATCTAAAGAGTTAGCGATTTCATACATTTGTTTAGTAAGATATCTATTCTCTTCTTCAACTGATTTACACCTGTCCTCTAATTGCTCAACACGTTCTTTTAAATCAATAATTATATCAATTATAGAATACTTTTCATTTGTAATAGAATCGTGCATCATCTGATAATCATTTGTAATTTTATCAAACTGTTTTCTTAGATCCATTGTTTTTAGTTTCTTGTACTGCTTCTGAAGATTTATGTAATTTCTCTAATGCTGCTATTAATTCTGGTGTTTCTTCCCATTCCCAAGTCTCTTCACGACCTTTCTTATCTGTTTTAGTAAATGTTTTGGTTGTCATTTTCTTTCCCTCTTTAATTGTTCATGTTTAAGTTGTCTCTCTAACTCAAATTTAATTGTAGAGAGTGGATGAATAAGATAATTCTCCCATTCATTCTCTTGTATGAGATCTTCTAAGTGTGCTACATGCTCTAATGCAAAGACTAACTTAGTATAATTATTCATTCTCATAATGTCAAATTATAGTTTACAATGTCCTCCAATACATATAAACTTTCCAATTCTAAACCTGCTTCTTTCATTGCACTCTCACCACCTTCTTCTCTATCTACAATAGCAACAACCTTTTCAACAATATAACCAGCATCACGTAGTTTCTCTGCTGCTTTAATAGCACTACCACCAGTTGTTACTACATCCTCTAATACTGTTATTTTAATTCCTTTTTTTACCTGTGGTCCTTCAATCCATGCCTGTGTCCCATGACCTTTGGGTTCTTTCCTAACAATTAACGCATCAATAATAGGTATATCTAATGCTGTGTCCACTGCGGATGCAAAAGCAACACCACTCACTAAAGGATCAGCACCCAATGTAAGTCCTGCCACTACTTGAGTATCAATATATTCTAAAAGTGCAAACGAAGCAAGAGTTAAACCTCTACCATTTAATACTACTGGTTTACAATTAATATAATGTTCACTAGTCTTCCCTGAAGAAAGAGTAAACTTGCCTTTTTTATACGCATCCCTCTTTAAGAGGTATAATAATTGTTGGTCACTCATTATTACTATTATATTCACGAATAGTATAAAACCCACTCAACAAAATGTCAAGTGGGTATAGGGATTTGTTTAAACTAGTTGATTTATTTTATACTAAAATCTCCTTACATATACGTTGACAACTGGAGTCGTCATCTGCACACTCAATCAAACAAGCAAAATAGTCATCAATTTTGACATCTTGATCGTTTAACGATAATGAATTGCCCGTGTGACTGTTCCATCCTGCTAATTGATTTTGTGACATGATACTGTGCATAAAATAATACCTCCGATTAATGAACATCCATAACCAAGAACGGTTTGGTTACATCTTGTTCCCCAATTCTACTACTATTTAGTCAGGAGATCAACACAAAACCTGTTCGGTTTTACAAATATTATTGCCTACGAGTATATACTTACGCTACTTTCCTTAATGTTTTAAGATACACCAATACTTCTTCTCTTACTGCCATTAACTCATTAAAACACTTCTGATTATGAGCACACCCACGTAGTGCATGATCTGGTTTATGTACTGATTCTATGTAAAGATCCAATCCACGGTTCCACTTTTGGTCTGGCGTTTCATTGTCAAGAATTGCGTTCTGATCCTTCATAACATCCTGGTTCTGTGTTTGTTTTAATAACTTCAATTAATTCATGTCTGTATAAAACTGTCTCTTTAGTATTTTTCATAATATTTTTTACCAACACCTTAGATTCAGTGCAAGCAAGCGCAGTAGCAACTAAAAGATCAATCATAACATACTTAAATAACTTTCGTAGTATTTAGTCCAATGTTCCCAGATATACTAATACGATCTTCATCACAATCATAAAAAGGATAAACCTGATGATTTAAGTTAGAAGGAAAAAATAACAATGTTCCTTCATCTTCCGGAGATAATTCATATCTATGAAATGCTATTTCTCCTAGTATATTTGAATAAACAAATGAAAAATTGCTTATTTGAGGAAAATTTGATCTCCGTGCAATATCTTTTTTATTCTGTTCCTTCCATTTAAATGGCATTTTCATCCAAATTACAAAACTATAAACTCCAGTATGCACATGAAGAGGATTAAACTCATGTTGTTTCTGATAATTTACCCACCATCGTGATATGTAATATGGATGTGAGACATTAGTAGGAATAGGGTCTCCTAGATTCCTCCATTCCTTCTTATACTTACTTATTAAAGGTTTGAGAGTGTTCATAAAAAACCAATCACTCCTATCCACCAATGTGTTACTCTCCGATACATGACCAGCAAGTTTACCCCTGAAATCTTCTTTTTTATTTTTTATACACCTCCAAACATAATCCATCTCTTGAGAGTTTAATTTATACACTAACCACCCTAAATTGTCCGGTGTAACAACCTTTATATCTTTTTCCCTCATCGTATAATCTCCCAATGGTCATCACCACTTTCTAACATTGTAAAAAGATACCGTCCAGAAATAGATGAAAGAAATACTCTACCATATTCACGCTTCTCTACCTTACATGAATGCAACCTATCCATTTTATTCACGAAACGATCTGTTGCTTCTTTTGACCTAGGTTTAACACAAATAAATTCAGTCTTAATAGCAGTTTTCATAATGAAAGATTAGAATTGGTAAGATAAGAAATGTATTCACGGTATAATATTTCTTCCATTGCATTAGCATCCTCTTCCCAAGGTTGATCCTCATAGTCTGTCTTAGAGTGGTCTACACCCTTCCACAAACGCTTCTTATACTTATCCTTAAGTTGACCCTTAACATGCTGACGAACGTGCCAGAGTTCATGCAATAGGGTTTTGGTATAATGTTCTGGATTCATGCGGTTATGTAATTCAATCTCGAATTCACGAGGTCGATGATCACAATCAGTTGCCCAAACCCACCCAAATACACCTTGTCGAAGCAATCCTAGGTGATCTATATTAACAATCAATTTATAGCGTGGTAAGTATTCATTAACGAACCAAGTAACGATTCGTTCACACCTACTCTTGCTATAATTATAACCAGTTGTCTCAAGAAATAACATAGTCAATCAAAGTTTGAGTAATACGAACACCCCAGTGCATAAACCATACAAAGGATGTAATAAAAAGTAATTTCTGTGATCCGGTTAATTCCATAATCATTCACGAACATATACAATATAACCGATCTAACCCCCCAATGGAAAAAATGTGTGACAGTTATTTAAATGGTCTAAACATAAAATTTATTACAACTCGATGCTCATACTTATGAGGACACGCACCACTGTGCCACATCTCAGAAGGAAACCTTACTAATCTACCTTGTTTAGGTTTAATCTTTTGCGTTTTCCACCAATTATGATAAAGTTCAGTAATTCCATCAGAATCTGTAACATAATAAAGATAACTAATCTCACCATCATACTCCGAATCCTGATGACGAAATTTCATCTTCTTCTTATACGGAGTATTAAGATTAGCTTTTATCCTAATCAACTCATGTGTTTTAAATTCCTGTAATGGTACATACTTAACTATTTCATCATAATAAGATGAAACAACCTTTCCATTCTTATAAAAAGTATGAGTCCATTGATGTTTTTGATCCTTTACATAATGACTTATTGCCGTACTATGATTATAGTACCACGGAAAAAAGGCATCTAACATTATATCTTTTATCATCAATTGATTATGATGAGAGATTAAGTTATCACTAACTAAAACCTTATCTCCCATCTTACCAATCAATTCATCATATATTATATCATATTATGCTATTAATTGTACAATGGCGAGTCCTCCGCCACCTATTCCTTGATATTTCTGATGGGTTGGGTTGGTAGTACCATCGCCGCCAGAGCCATCACCGCCGCCACCGCCGCCAAATGCTTCGTTATGGTTTGGTTCACCAGGATCATTCCAGAACATCCCACCACCGCCGCCACCACCACCGCCACCACCAGCGCCACCAGGACAGAATCTACCTGCTCCACCTTTTGCCCATGTATAAGAAGTGCCACCAGGACTAGACCAGTTACCTTGAGATGCTCCACCACCAGGAGGTCCACCAGCTACCTGAGAACTGTTAATAACCCAACTACCAGGACCAGGACCTACTCCCAGAGTTTCTATAAAGTTATCTTGATCTCCAGTAGGCATACTTGGCCATTGAGCAGTACCACCAGATCCACCAGGTTTTCCAGGCTGATTATTATCGGTAAATCCACCGCCTCCACCGCCTCCACGGATACTTTGTCCATTCGGAGCAGAAGATCCATTTTGGAATCTGGAACCACCGCCACCACCAGAACCGCCAGCTATGCAGTTAGGACATAATGGACCAGGACCAGCTGAACCTCCAGGTCCTCCACTCGTGCCATTTTCTGGACCATGGTTTCCACCTTCAACTCTCCAAATATCAGCCCCGTTTGCGTCTGCTACCTTAGCATAAGTATCTTGAGGGCATGGGGCTTGTGATACATGTCCTGCTACACTTACATATAGTGTGGTCATACCAGCCCAAGAAGGTCTGGTATAAGGAGCAGGTCGAGCCTGAACAGCGGAACCACCGCCACCACCACCCAATTGGGTGCCGGGACTGGATCCTACAAAAGTACCTTGTCCCCCTGAACCACAACCTGCAAATCTAATTTCACTAATATTAGGAGCAACCGTTATCGATTCATTAGTTCTACTACCATTTCCACCAAAGATTACATATTCTTCGGGATTCCCTGCAGCTGCAGCTTCCCCTTGAGTTTGTCCACTGCCAAATCCAAATCTATATCCTGTTAAAACTGGTGCCATAATTTTACGCTCCTGCTGTTGACTGCTGGAAGTTATTATTTCCGTTTACAAACACTTTATAACTCTTAGCATCAGTATTTGTACCACCATTATAATGAACAAAGAATGATGTAAAGTTATGATTATTGGGATATGTTGTAAGTCCTACGAATGTAGCACCAGCACCCACAAATCCTCTAGTATGAACTCCAGCAATAGCTCCACTTGAGAATCCACAAACAGTACAGTAAGTACCTAAACCAATATTATATGCAGTATTTCCAATACCACCCGTCGGAGTAGTTGCTGCTTGAGTAGTAAGCAATGTTAAAGTAGTTCCACTTTGAGCATTAGCAGGAATATTCTTGAAAGATACAATACCAATATTTTTACTAGCTGGGATTGTATAAGTGTAAACAGTTGCATTCCTAGCATCCATCTCTAAAACAAGTTGACCAACACTGTTATAGTAAGTGGTTGCTGTTGCAACTGTCTCCGGAATACCTGTAAGTTTATTAGGTTGATTATACTGAAAACAACCAGAATCTTTATTCCATGTTAATTTCTTATCGTTACTATCATCAGTTGATCCATAAATTTGAAGTCCACCACCATTAGCAGATACATTGGATGGAGTTGAGGTAGAACCAATACCTATAGTCTTATCTGCAATATCCAGTGTTTCGGTATTAAGAATTGTCTCAGTTCCTTGCACTGTGAGGTTACCTGGAACCGTGATTGTATCACCCGATGCCCCTAGCGTTGCCACATTCAAAGTGGCACATGTCCAAATTCCAGTTGCAGCGTTGAGTTGAGCAGCCCCAGTGACATTTAATGCCCCACTCACATCCAGTGAGTTACTTGCCGTAATGGAAACTGCTGTCCCCGTACGTGACTTAATATTGTCTACTCTAAGTGTTGACATGCTCTTTAGTCTCAGTATTTGTTTTATTTATTTATAATCTAAAGCATTACCTAGCATCTGCAGGTCCATCAGTAATAATTAAGGCACACCCTTCATCTACTGTTACAGTAACTCCACTCTCAATATCAACAGTAACATCAGTATCTGCCATAATAAATCCTACTTTATTAGGACTTTCTAATGCTGTACTAGTACTAACAACATTCTTTTGATTGTTATTAAAAAAATTATCAGTAAAGTATATTGGAAGTACCATATCAAATATCCACAAGTTGGAATAAACATCCTTCATCCACAGTAACAGTGACTCCATCCTCAATATCCACAGTTACATCTGGACTAGTCCATATACTTGCTGTCCTATAAGGTGATTCAATAGTAACACTTGTTGAAACTACATTATCATATGCAAATATAGTAGAATTATAAACCTTTGATGCTCCACCACCTGAACCACCAGAAATAGCAACATCAATAGTATTACCAGTAACCTTAAAAGTATTACCTGTTCCAACAAAATTTAATGTGTTGAACTCAGTAGCAATACTCGTTCCAGCAGACGAAATACCAATACCAAATGCTGTGGCAGTAATAACCCCAACTACATCTAACTTTTGTGTAGGAGTAGTGGTTCCAATACCTACCCGATCATTACTAGCGTCTGAATATAAAGCACTCGTAGTACCTACAGAGGTAGCAAAATCAGCTAATCTCGTTGCATCAGATAATGCCATTACACTATTACTTTTTAGTTATTTATAAATTCAAACTGCATACATCATTATTCATAATTAGTTGCTTGACATAAAACTAAGTAATCAGTATTAGGTGTACCACTTCCAGCTATCCTAACTATATTAATAGTAGTAACTGTCCATGTATTTGATGCACCACTAGCAGCACTAGGTACACCACCCGACCACTCTTCTGTAACTGCTGCACCATCAATGGTTACTGCACTAATATATTCTGAATTATTTGGTTTACTAATTACACTAACTGAAACGTTATCTCCTGTGGTCATAAATCCACTTACATTATTCCCACTATTATAGATAATATCTGCTGTAGTATTACCAGAACCATTAGTAGTGAAATAATGAACATTGCCTTGTGCAAGGTCAATACTTCCAGTTGTTACATTAGTAGCTTGAATTGAACACTTCTCCTTTAAGACTCCACCAAAAGAGTTTTGTGTTGATTGACTTGTAGTTATGACTGTAGCAGTAGTTCCAACACCTACAGCAACACCATCAGTTGCAGAAACAAATTTAGTAGCAGTTATAATACCAGTTCTAGCAAAAATAGCATTACCATCCTTCGTAAAGGTAATTGCAACTCCTGTTCCTCCTCCTTCTGTGGATCCTACATTTAAATCTCCCCTGTAAGTAGCAATTCCAAGAACATCAATACTTGTTTTATTTTCAGAAGTTAAAGTACCACCAACGGTTACATTGCCAGTAAAAGTACCATCAACGGCACTTATATTACCACTATAGGTTCCACTTGTAGCAGTGATAGCCGTTACCGCTATACTTGGAGATGCCTTTATCCCCATAGCATGTGTAGCTGAAGTAGCCGTTCCAGCTACACTACCCGTTATATCACCAACCAAAGCACCATAAAATTTCGTAGCACTAACAATACCAGAACTAGCATATAGTGTTACTCCAGTGCCAACCAGCACATCACCACCAACATCTAATGTCGTATCGGGAATAGTTGAAGCAATACCTACTCTAGTATTACTAGTGTCTATTTTAAGGGCAGTTGAACCACCGATATTTGCTAGGTCTCTTGCTGCTGACATTACTAGAACACATTTCTAGTTATTTATTCATCCTTATTTATTGCCTGTTGTGCTGGCAATATTGGATCTAAATTAAATGAAAGTACAGTTCTCGTTTTATTACTTTCATTTGCAACATTATAATGCAAACAATATGAAGGAAATATAAACAAGCTCCCTTCCTTTACATCCTCTACAAATCTTATACTAGTCCCATCATATCGTGGTTCCTGCCAAGGCGAAATAAAACAAGTAGATTGATGCACACTAGGATCAAATTCTAAATATAAAATTCCAGAAAATCCTATGGATCCATGATTATGGGCATGCTGATAGTCTCCTCTATTATATCTTACAGTCCAACAATCAACCATCCTAAACATCATATCAACTTCTTCACAAAACTCCGTAATTTCAGGAGTTAGTAATTCATTTAGATAATGAAGATATCTTTTATTATTATCTCTTCTATCACTTTCATGTGTCTTGGGTACAGGTCTTGTAAATTTTCCTTCATTAACTCTCTTAAGTAAACCTCTTTTCTTAAATTCCCAATCTTCTAGATCATACTTATAAGAAAGAAATTTAAATAATGGTGCTTTCATTTTTTCATTCTATCTGTATATGGTCTTAATTCACCAGTCGATGTTTGAATCATCGTCCATTCTCTACGCGAAAGTCCACCATCACCCGCAAAACCAGCATAATTTCCATTCGCTAAAACAAAACACATCACAATCTGATGATAATATCCATCACCAGGCATCGAATGACGCCAATGTGAACACTCTGCTCCTTTATAGATTACTCCATCTCCTGGATTTAACTTAATACTAACTACATTATCATCGAGAGTTTTAATCCAAAAGGGCCATTGTTCTTCAATAGTACTCTCAATATGAATGCTACAAACAACTTCTGCGGCCTTACGATCTTTATGCTCTTGTAATTTCTGTCCAGAAAAATAAAATCTATTATAATAAAACGTTTTATATAATTCTTCACCAATTGCTTGTTCAATCTTAGGTTTTATCTCGTCATATGCCAATTCAAAGAATGGATGAGTGTAACAACCAATAGAACCAGGAACTTGCGAATCTTCTTCTTTAAATTTAAAGTTATTTAAATTACTAGAACGATAACTATACTTACCCAATACACCGGGCATAGGAAGTTTTAATAAAATAGGATTATAAAGATTACGAATAATTTTGTATCCTAAATTATCAAATTCAGTCACTTCCACCGTGGACCAACTGCCCAAATAATTAAACTTTTTCTTAGTCCTTTCCTTACTGTTTTTGCTCTATGAAAACATCTAGAATCAAAAAATACTAATGTACCTCTTTCTCTAGGGATAGTATATGTAGTATTATCAACATCCCTAACTTGAGTTGCACCTCCTTCATAATCCTCACCATCCGACAATTGAAGAACAGCAGATAATTTACGAATTCTTTGAGCTGAATTATTAATAAAATCTGTCACTACCGACTCATCATTTCTATTACCAGATGAAAGTGGTTTATACAGACCAGCAACTCCCTCATCTTGATGCCAATGATAATGTTCATTCAAGGCATAACGAGTATATTGCATTGATTCACCATCAATTTGATCAAGATCATAATGAAAGAAATCATCATTTACTTCCTTAAAATAATGCCAAATTAAACCCCCCAACCAATAAGTTGTAGGAACCCAGGAATTTTGAGAATTTCGTCTAGCAAGATCTGTATTGTCACCATGTAATTTTGAAGTTTGCATCGATCCATCAAATCTATTAGAAAGATCACTTTCAATAACATCCATCATCTCTGATGAAAGGGTAGTATGATGGCACCAAGATTTTGTCATTTTCCTCTATCTCCTTTAAAATGGGATCTCTCTCCATCAGCTAAAACATAATGAAAAAAGATTTGATGATAATAATATTCAGGTTGTTTCCTTCTTAACCACTTATCCCTCTTCCTAAGTCTTGGGGCAAGCATTGGATCTCTCCAATGGGGACGTTCACATCCCTTATAAATCATTCCATCACCAGGATTAAGAACTGCCGATCTCTCTTCACCTGGGACCAAAATATTATTTTTAGTCTCATCAGTATAAACATCAGGAGTTTTAATCCATATTGGCCAATCCTTCAAGTCATCAGGAAGATTTGTACTAACATGTATAGTTACAGAAATTTCACATGCAGGACGATCAGCATGTTTCCTTAATTGTTGGTCAGGAAAATAAAATCTATCATAATAATAGGTATTATAAAGTTTATTTCCAATAATTTCTTCTAGTCGAAGACGAATTGTATTATGAATAGTTTTGTATTGTGGATGATAATAACGTGCAAGTGAACCTTCTACTTGACCCTCTTGCGGAACATGGTCAAATCTATCTACACTTCCATAATAATGAATTGATCCTCGTTCAGGAGGAACAGGATAATAAAGCTCTTCAGGATCATATAGATCTCTTGTAATAAGATATCCATTCTTATCAAATTCTTCATTATGTGTAGGAGCAGTTCCTGTTTGCTCCCTTTCTTGCATCACTAAGTCGCGATAATTAGTTTCATAATCTGCCATGGCTACTTTAACTCCATTGAGGTCCAACACACCAACCAACTAAGGATTTTCTCGTTCCTTTAGTTACTTTATGAACACGATGTTGAGTTCGTGAATCAAAAATACCTACTGTACCACGTCTTCTAGGAAGGAGATACACACCTCCATTCTCATCCATAAACTCAACATTTCCACCCTCATAATCATAAACATCTGAAAGTTGAACTGTAAAAGATAACTTACGGACATCTTCATCATTATCAACAGGCTTAGCATCAGTATGCCAAGTTTGATAATCTCCTTCATTATAAACTTTAAGTTTAACTGAATCACCATCCAAATGACTCAATTTATAAACAAAATTTTCTCTATTAGATCTCAAAATATAATGCCAAACAAATCCACCTACCCAATGAGTATCAGGAATAGTAGATCCTTCGACTACTTCTTTCTCAATTAAATCTACCACCTCCTCAGGCAGTTCACTAAAATACCAATTCGTCTGAAATGCCATATACCTATGATATATTCAAGTTAATTATATAGGAAAAATTTTAAAAAGTCAATTATCAAGCTGTGGGTGGATTAATCAATTCATACTCACCACTAGCAATAATAAAGTTTGCCATTATGTATGTACTATTAGGTCTATATGAACCTGATGAATAATAATTATTAATACTAAAACCATACTGACCTGACAAACTTGAAGTATATGTATGCGTCATATCCATTTTTGCCTTCCAGTTTCCACCATTTCTAGCAAATGAAATATAATGAATCTCATTCAGACCCATTGATTCAAAATTAATATCAGTTCCACCATTCATCAGTAGTTGAAACTTATTAGGAGTATCAATCATTCTACCTAACCATTTTTCTTGGTTATTATGCCAGTCAGCCACAATTGCTCCACTAGCTTGGTTTGTACTGATCATCATAATATAAAATCCACATGAAAAAGTAACCATATTTGAAGGAATACTATTCCACCACATATATCTACTTGCTGGCTGAAACCATCTATCCGGTTCTTCATAACCAGATAACCCAGAATCCATTGTGCCATTGGTATTTGTTATGGCACTGAAACTTCCACTGGCACTATTCCAGTCAAAGCTACTAGTGTACAGATTACTAGTATCATCATCATAGATTTTAGATGCGTACATTGAGGTATCCGTACGATAATCTATTTGAAACCTCAATGTTGAGTTCTCAGGTATTAATTGTTTACCTGCATCAGGATCAGTCATTGGAGTTGATCCCATCATCATTTGTTGAATTCCCATCTCTAAATCCTCAATTAACTTAGATTTCCAGAAACAATTGCTTCAGAAGCTAATTTAAACCAAATAGTAATCATTCCACGTTCCTGCAGAGTGAGATTGCCAGTTGTGCTACTACCAGCTTTACGTAAAGTAACACCAGTTCCTTGTGTAATTGTTTGACTTGATCCACTATCATTATAGATAGAAACCACATCTCCTGCTGCAAATACACTATTATTAACTGTTACACCACCAGTAGTAATACTAATACACTGTCCTGCATCTGTAGCAACTAAAACATGTGCTCCTGTTTTACCACTCTTAGGAACATCTGAATGCCTTCCTACATAACTACCTGAAGTGGTAACACCAGCAACATAAACATCATTCTTAAAAGTAGAAAATCCTACAAAAGTAGAAATCCCACTTAATAGAGTATTACCAACCGCACTTATCGTTCCACCAACTCCAGCAGCACCAATCTCAAGTCCACCTCTTGCGGTCACAATACCAACAGAATCAACGTTAGTTACATCTTCATAAGTTAAAGTACCAGTAGCAGTTACAAATCCAACAGTTATATTGGGAGTTCCACTTAATCCTCCAGCAGTACCCGTTGTATTCTGATTAAGTGTAGCAACTCTGGCAGCAGCAACAGTTCCAGAAGCAATTGCTGTTCCAGATAAGTTTGTTAAATTTGCACCACTGCCCTGGAAAGTTGTAGCACTTATAATACCTGCTCCTGCATCAACCCCAGTAGAATTAATAGTAACAGCAGATCCAACTAAAACACTATCAAATTCTCCACCAATCTTAACATCAATAACTCCACTAGAGCTTTCAATAACAGTGTCACCTGCACCAATAAAGTTTATAGCAGTCGCAACACCAATACCTGTTCCACCCGATTGAATAGCAACTGATCCTCCCGTGAATGTACCACTAACTGTCAAATTACCAGAAATGACCTGATCTGCAGCTCCAGAGGTAATAGCATCAGCAAGATTAAAACTATCAAAAACTTGAAATTCAATGTTATCATCAAGATTAGCACCAGATAACAAAGTTACGGTTGATCCATCAGTTGCTGTGAAATCATTTCCTTGAGAAAGACGAACACCGTTTCGGAATACCGCCAATTCATTAATTCTATAACCCCCAGTAACAGTAAAGCTAGTCTGACCAGCAGTAGCTGTCACGCTAATCATCTTCCTCGATAAATTAGGAGTTAATTTTATCGGTCTTCCTATCGCCATGGGAATACTTTTTAGTTATTTATAAGTGCCTATTTGTTATGTATAATAATATTGGCAGCCATTGATATTCTTATTTCATCAGATTCATTAGGAAGTACCCAATGTTGTATATGAGAAGGAAAAAGAAAACAATGACCTTCCTTAGGGTGAAGATACATCACTGGATAAGTAGAATACATGTCATGATCTTTTTGAGTAAAAAAATTATGAATTTTACCCTCTGTATATGCTTGAGGATGTTGTAATTCTAAATGTCCACAATTTTCAGGAGTTTTAATAAACCAAACCAAAGCATAATCACTAGTGGGATGGTTATGAGGCTTATTAAAATGCCCCTTCCCATTTACATTTAACCAACATCCATTAAAAGAAAAATAAGGAAAATCAATCTTTTGAGTAATAGATTCACCAACCTTATCTAAATATTTTTCTTTAAATTTTTTATCAGTTCCAAGAGAATATGAAGAATGCCATCCTCCATAGTTGGAATGATTTAATCCTTCATCTTTTTTAGCCAGATTTAAGCTAAAATTGATTAAATCTTTAGGTACAGGAATCTCACAGTGATAAAGAATTGATGGAAAAATAGGAAGAGCAGTTAAAGTTGTTTCCTTTGCCATACTATTATAATAATTCTTTATCCAAAATTATACCATTAAGGCGCCTTAATAACAACAGCTCCTGCATATCCCATAGCATTTGGATCACTATATGGTCCATCATAGTTAGGTCCACCATAAATCGCAGCTCTGCCTGCATTTGTTACCCAATCCGGATCGCCCCAATTAGCTCCGTTTACAAGAGGATTCCAATTAGGACTCTCTCTATTATTAGGATTCCATGTAGGAACTTTAGATACCCATCCTTGGCCAGGGTGACTACCATTAGGACCTTCAATTTGCTTATTCATCCAACCACTTGCACCATCTATATTTGTCACTTCAATTCCCTCTGGATGTATATCTGGATGCGTTGCAAAACCACCTCCGCCACCAGCAGCCAAACCAGTAACATTGTTAGGATTACCACTTCCGCCACCACCCCAGTATCCACCTCCACCACCAGCTCCACCACCAAATCCATTATTATTACCCTGTGCTGCATCACCTCCTTCTAATGCGGCACCATGCCCACGAGTAGGAGGATTATTAGGATGAAAATATCCACCCCTCTCACCACCATATGGAGGTCCACTACTCTTAGGTCCATTACCAGCACCACCATAACCAGACTGAGACCCTTTCCATGGCCAATACGTAGTTTGTCCTGAAGGATTTGTTACAGTAGGGCTATAATCATTTGCGGCTGTTGAACCATAACGACCACCACCATAATTAGTTGCAAAAGGCGGTGCCACTGGCGCATAAGCACCACCACCAGGTCCTCCTTTCCTAGGAAGTCGATAATTCTGACCACCTTGTTGTCCAGAAGTATTTCCACACTCACCACTACCCGTTCCAGCACCACCTCCTCCACCAGCAATTAAAACTGCATAGGACTGTGTTCTCCAATCAGTTCCTCCAACAGTTGGAGGAGCTTTAAACATTCCAGTATATCCTCCACCACCCCCTGCTGCATTAGCCATATAACCTGCACCACCACCATTATAACCAGATCTAGCTGCTCCACCTCCACCATAAGTTGATCCACCTTGATTATTTCTTCTACCTCCACTACCTACAACAAACCTATAAGTTTCTCCCAATTGAAAATCAATATCACCTTGAGTAAATCCACCACATCCAGCTATTCCACCTTCCCATCCACAACCACCACCAGCACCCCACAGTTTAACCTGGCCAGTAAACGGGCCTGCAGTAACTGTTATATAAAACTCACTTCCTCCACCTATACTAACCGGAGTACTATGTCCATCTGCTATTGGTCTTTCACTACCCCCATTAACAGTAAATTTTCCCAATGCAGCTGCTCCACCACCAGCAACTCCTCCACCCATCCCAACAAGTCCGAGTAAAGGTCTTTCTTTTTTATGCCACCAATTTGCAAACATTTAAGATTAAAAATGCGTATTTTTATTTATGTAATATTATGGAGTAGTAAGAACCCATGCCGTTGAAGGATCTGATTGATAATTACTCTCATTCCATACATACCACTTACCTTCAGCATATTGTGCTTCTGTTAATATAGGAGCAGGACCTGGATTATCAGGAGGATACCATGTTGCAGTATTAATTCCTATTGACCAAGATGCAGCAGGTTGTTGTTGAATAAAAATATCAGTTGATGCTACACCCAATGTCCTTACACCCGTCATATATGTACATCCAATACCAGCATAATTACCTCTAAAATTAGTATTATAAGACGTTTGTTTCCAATTAGTACTATCTACACCAAAGGTTTCTTTCCAATGGTTTTGACAAAATGTAATTCCTACAGATTCAGTATCTAAATTTCCACCTCCTGTATCAGAGTCAGCAACAACAATAACAGTGTCAACGATATTGTTAGCATCTAATTTTGCAAAATGTGCCATAATTAATTCCCTAAGTTAGATATCTTACAATAAAAACCCCTGAACCACCAGATTGTACTGATCCTCCAGGATATGATTTACCGCCAGCACCACCCCCTGTATTGGCTTCCCCAGCACCCCCACTTCTATTACTTGAATCACCACCTGCACCGCCGCCACCAGGACCACCATTACCACCATTACTATTTGAATAACTTTGACTACCGCCACCTCCACCACCACGGGGAACAGCAGATCCTGTAATACTTGATGTAACACCTTGTCCACCAGGTCCACCAGGATTAGTTCCTGGAGGGGCCCCTTGACTACCAGCTGAAGCAGCTCCTCCACCACCACCTCCACCATATGCAGGTCCACTGTTACCTGATGTACCTCCTGGGAAACCTTGAGCATTAGGTCCTGGATAATTTGTCGCAGGTCCGTAAGGATCACCCTCTGGATAATATGATGCACCACCACCAGATCCACCATCATCTTGGGTAGTACTGTGAGCACCGTGGCCAGCACCTCCTCCAAGAGCAGTTAATTGACCTCCTACTGCGAATATAGAATTTCCTCCTCTAGTGGATTGTCCCCCTCCGGCACCAATAGTAACTGGATAAGATCCAGGATTTATTGTCAGTGCACCTGCAGCACTATTGCCACCACCTGAATTTTCACCACTTACACTAGAAAGATAACCTCCTGCACCACCGCCACCACCTTGACTTCCTCCTCCACCACCAGCAGCGACAAGAACATATTCAACATTCATTGCTGTACCAGCTCCTCCATCTCCACCAGTTACTGTGAAAACACCGGAACTATTAAAAGTATGGATAGTATAAGCACCAGACGTGGTTTTAGTTCCCCCTGTTGCGGCACGGCCACTACCACCAGCATCATCACCGCCAGCAGGTGCAGAAAATCCAAATGATTGTCCCAGTCGTGTTAATATAGGTGTCATAGTTTAGTATAGTCTAAAGTCTCCGTTTACTAGACCGAATACTTCATAGTTAGTAGTTGTAGTACCCGACCCTATTGTATTGATACCTGTAAAGTTAAAGATATCATAAGACATTGTATTTCCTGTCCCTACGCTTCCACCAGACCAACGAATAGTCTTGGTTACATTATTTAATTTAACTGCATTACAGGTTCTTACACCAGCAGCATTAGCAGTACTATTATCAACAATTAAACTAAAGGTAAGTGCCTGGTTATCAAAACTTGAAGTAGGAATACCAGTTACACTTAAAGTAATATCTCCTGTTGGGTTAGTGCAATATCCTATGTTAGCACCACCAGAATTATATGTAATTGTTGCTGTATTTCCATCTACTCTTACTAATTGCTCTGAAATAGCATCTAATGCGGTAATACTTGATGTTGTAATACCAGTTACAACAACTCCAGCAGCATTAGTATCAAATGCTGGTGCATTAACATCACCTGTGATATTACCAACAAAACTACCAGCAGTTACAACACCAACTAAAGTAGTGTCACCATTTGCTCTAATTGTTCCACCAACACCCGCAACACCAAATTGAACTCCACCTCTATAAGTTGCAATTCCTAAAACATCTTGGTTAGTTAAATCTTCATAGGTTAAAGTACCACCAACAGTTACATTACCCCCAACATTTAAACTCTTTGCTATTCCGACACCACCATAAACAATCAAAGCTCCATTTGAAGTATTAGTAGATTCAGTAGTATCTAAATTAATCCATTGGCCTTGTGCCAACTTATATGAAGTAGTAGCAAATGAAACAGAAGATCCTGTACCTAAAGTTGAAACACCAGTAACACTCAAATTACCAGTAACAGTTAAATCTTCTCCAACACTAAAATCACCACTGGCAGTATCTACAAAGCCTGCATTCAATGCTTTATAAGCAACTAATTCAAGAACATCACCAACTAAAGCTTGGCTTGTAAGAACAACATTACTTCCACTGTTAGCAGTATAATCCGTTATATTAATTAATCTCACACCATTGAGATATACATCCATATATCCAGGAGTATATCCAGCAGTAAATGCAAATGTAGTACCTGCAGAGGTTACATGATGCACTTGTTTAGCAATAGTTACATTCGAGTCACCTGGATTTCTTCCCAGATATCCTCCTCTATCCCCTGCCATTAGTTAACCCCCGATAGGATACTAAGGTTTACGTCAATTCCATTGTTAACATCACAATAAACCCTTATAGAGTCAGTGTCTTCTAAAACAATTTTTCCTGCATCACTAACCACAAAAGAACTTCCATTAGGAACAGGAATTTTTTGTGCTATACCGGATTCTGTACTTGTACTATGATCCCATACTGAAACAGTAACATTAACTTGACTTGCAGTATTATTTGCAAAAGTTCCACCAATCAAAATAGATTTATTAGATCCATTAGTAAATGCACTTGTAAATCCAAGGAATTTTACAGTTTGAGTTGCCGCTGACGCAGTATTTGTTGAATCTCTATCAGCCCAAACAGTACCAATACCAATAGTTGCAACTTTTGTTCCAAGAATAAAATGTTCATTATCAATTTGATATCCTACTGACACTCCCGCAGTTGAAACACCAGTAATCAATGTAGTAGTAACACCAACGGCACCACCAGAACTAGTGGTAACTATCCCCGCTGCTCTTGTTAATTTATTTGAAAAGGTTTCTGCCATTGTTTTTTACTTGTTAAGAGTTATTTATTAACCGCCAAGAGCGATTGCGAGTCCTAATGATACACCTGCTACTGGTAAGGTTATTGTACTGAAACCACTAGAGACTTCAGAAACAAGTGCACTACCACCAGTAATAGTAAGGGTTGTCATCCCAGAACCAATATAAGTAGTGCCAGATTGAATACCAATAGTACCACCAGTTGACGCATCAACATTCGTTAGTTCTGAACCATCACCATAAAATTTAGTTGCAGTAACAACACCAGCAACATAAACATCATTCTGGAAAGTAGAAAATCCTACAAAAGTGGAAAGACCACTAATGTAAATGTTTCTACCAGTTACTTCATCATATACTAAATCACCAGTAACATTTAAATTTCCTCCAACATAAAGATCGCTAGCAAAAGTTCCTATCCCAGTAAAGGTAGAAACACCTGCTACATACATATCATTTTTGAAGGTAGACATTCCCACAAAAGTGGAAAGTCCCGAAATATAGATATTTCTACCTGTTACTTCATCATAAGCAATATCACCGGTAACATTCAAGTTACCAGTGATTGTAGTATCACCTTGTACATAAAGGGATGTTTGTCCGACTGAAACTGGACCCCGAACATCTAAAAGATATGCTGGATTAGCAGTTCGAATACCAACTGACTGGCCAGTACCAGTCTGCCCAACGACAGTAAATACTGTTCCACCCGTTCCTACATTAAACTCTGTAAAAACAGTTGAAACGCCGCTAGTATAAGTATCAGTTGCACCAATACTACCACGAACATCTAATCTATATGAAGGAATTGTGGTGGCAATACCAACATTCTTATTACCAACATCGGTAATAATTAGGTCATCATTAACCTCAATCCCATTTTTGACTACAAAATTCTTATTTACAGCCATTCGGGTTCACTCTCCCCCGCAGTTTAGTCCTAGTTATTTATCAAGTTACTATTCTAAGAACACACTTAGAATATCCAGTACTACCACCTTGCTGAGTAGTAACAACAGTAACTGATCCATCTTGATATCCGCTTCCACCTCCACCACCACCCGATGCTCCCCCATGACCACCATTTGCACCATTACCACCATTACCGCCCAAATCTAATCCCTTTCCAGCAGTTTGTATAATATTATATCCTGCTTTAAATCCTCTATTAATGGAAGCAGTATTTGTTACTTCTGTTCCATTAGATAATCTAAATTTAATATTGCCAGTCATATCATCACAAGAACTAATTCCTTGCTGCCTCCAATAAACACCCTTTGTGCACCTTATAGATCGTCCACCATCTTGACCAGTTTCTTGAGAATCTCCAGGATATACAACAGGTGCAGTGTAAGATGAACCAAAAATACCATTTACTCCTAAATCACCTTCAAAAACAACTTCTCCACCACTACCATTACCCAAACCTTGACCTTTATCCCCAGCTACATCTACACCTCCACCAAATCCCCCATTAGCACCACTAGCATTTCCAGCATGTCCACCTTGACCTACACATGCCATTAAAGTTCCCTTTCTATAAACAAATGGAGTATTAATACTATCAGTTCTAAGTCCAACAATAGTATATTCCTCATCTTTCTTCATTGTAAATCTAATCCGAGAATATCCACCTTCTCCTCCAGACTGTCCAGTATCTGAACCTTTTCCACCATACAAATCCATTTCTACATCCAAATCTCTCTCAGTAGCATGAAAACTAATATATTGAACCACTAAATTAGAAGAAGGATCTGAAGAAGAGCTATCAAATATATACTCACCATTAGAAAGATCTACCATCGAAATCGTAGCAGTATCAGTAACCCCAATAGATTCTACTTGAATTTCAGATTGCTGAACCGCATTAAGAACAGCAAGATTAGCAATAGAAGTAATACCTGTGGTATTAGTTGCTGTTGCTGAAGTAATGATACATTGCGTAGTATGAACTCCCACACTATCAGAAGTAACAGTTAAAGTATTAGTTTTAGATCCAGAAATTGTTATATTTTTTGTAGTTGTTGATGGAACAGTTACAGTTCCATCATACTTAATATTGACATACCCATGTCCCTCATTCTGGTATCCATCAAAATTGAATGAAGCTTTAGATCTATCATATGCACTAGCTCCACCAGATCCATGATCAGCATTTGTCTGATTATCTTCTCCTGCATATCCTCCTGCACTAAAAGGCGTCCATCTACTATTACCGGCACCGCCACCACCACCACCGCCGCCACCGCCGTCACCATTAGTTCTAGTATCACCATTCCCACCCTGTTGTGTGGTAGTTACATCACCTCTACCATATCCTAATCCAACTCCAGGTCTTAAATCCTTACCACTTTGGCCTGATCTATTCTGCGATCCACCACCACCTCCACCACCTCCAGAAGAGATAATTACAACATTTCCATTTTCTTTAATCGCAGAGGCACCACCTCCACCACCTCCACCACCAGATGCTCCTACACCACCAGCACCACCACCATTACCACCTTGAGCTATATTACTTGCACCACCTTGTCCAAAAGCACCAGGACCTCCCGTAGTCCCATCATTTCCTTTCCTTCCAACTATAAAGTCAAAAGTTCTTGGTCCACCAGGAAAATAAAATCTACCACATCTACCCTCAGCACCTTGTCCACCTCCTCCATTACTATCATCTCCACCTTTTCCACCTGCACCTCCACATACCGTAATGACTATATTAGTAGAATCACTACCAACAATCATGCTTCCAGGTGCACTATAAGTTTCATCTACCGGACCTGTAGTACTAGTAGAAGTTGTTATTGTTTCAGTTATAACTCCATCACTAACTGGTTCCCCATCAAAATACCACTGATAATTTAAATCATCAGTATAAGAACTATCCGTCAAATCAGCAACAACTGACATGCTAGCTGATGAATTTATCACAGTTTGAACATTTGTTGGTTCAGAAATAATTTCTAACTCAGGTAATGTAGTAATTGTCAAATTATCAGAAGATAATGGTTCATTCCATGCATTACCAGTCTCATATTGTGAAGGAACATAATCTACCTTCAAATATATTTTTGTATTATTAGATGTATCACTTAAATCAAATACAGTAAGAGTAGTAGTTGCTGTACCAACATATTTGGCAGACTCAGAAAGTGCACCAACTCCCTCCTCGTACCACTGATAAGATAAACTACCACTATTATCAGCAGCATTAGGGAATGTTGCTGTTGCAACACCAATTAATACCGCACTGTTCCCTGCTCCACCCCTTCCAAAACTTACAGTTCCACCACTGTTTATATTATCCGATATCAAATAAGAAGGAGAAGTAACTAAACTAGTGTTAGTCGAATAATAACTAGATCCTCCACCACCTCCACCAGCACCAGTAGCACTCCCTACTGTAAGTGCATCACCTCCACCTGCAGCTCCTCCAAAATATCCACCTCCACCAGCACCCCCAGGAATATCTGGATTTGTAGTAGCGGTATTACCTCCAAAAAATGCTGCTCCATTATCTCCATTATTAGACTGACCTATCGATGTACCACCAGTTCCCCCAGCAGTTTGAGTTCCTCCAGTCCCACCATAAACAGAACTATCAGTACTATCTCGCAAAATATTAATTACTGCTGATCCCGTTGCTGTATAAGAAGTATAAACTCTTAACGAAGTAAGAGCACTAATAGGAGGATCAAATGTGACAGTAATGTTAGCAGCATCACTAGACGCAATACATTGTGTTGTTAAAGATCCATCAAAACCAGCAGATGCTCCGCCTCCCGAAAAAGTGCCTGTATTTACTGAAGTGCTACTACTATAATTTCTATCAGGACCATCAACGAGGACGGTGCCGTCAATTTCAATTGCATTAAATGATGCATAATTACCAGCATCATTTGGATTAGTAAATTCTATCCTATCAATAGCTCCTGTATAATCTATTGTTTGCCATGCACCACCAGTCGTAGATACTGCATCCGTCTCTACTATTACTAATCCAGGATTTACTCCAGCATTCCCACCAGATCCTCCATCTCCATTAGTTGCTGCACCACCTCCATCACCACCATAACCACCAACATAAAAAGCAGACCCTCCACCACCACCAGCAATTAAAAGAGCATTCGCTTGAGACACAGAAGTTTTAAAAAGTCCCGTATATCCACCACCAGCACCAGAAGGATGATCAACACCCGACCCAGTATCATTTCCACCCCATGATGTACCACCAGCACCCACTCCCCCATGATTAACAGCATCATCAGTCCATGGAGTATTTCCCTTTTTACCTATCACTAACTTATAAACAGTATCCTTCTCAAACTTGACTGTTCCCTTTACTCCACCACCTTTACCTCCTGGCAAATCTGTGGCACTATAACCTCCACCAGAAGCACCCTTTAATATAACAGTTGTTGTAAAATTAGTACTAGCAGTAAGAGTATACTCCTTATTAGAAGCAAAGCCAGAAAAATCTCCTGATGCATCAAAACTAAAGCTTGTATTCCCATTAGGAAGAGCTGGAGAAATAGTAAATGCTCCAGCAGAAGATAATGCTGTTGGTTCTGTTGACCATGACAAAACTGGACCATTAAGGTCCAATTGAGTCTGAATATCCCTGAAGATGTTATTTTCCATTATGCGTAGTTCTGACCTCCAACGACACCAAACATACCATTAGTTGAAATGTCAGAGCCATCAAAGATCTTAAACGAATATACATCCGTTTTATCTGCTGTGGTAGTTACTATGGGAACTACTCCTCCAGGCCAATAAACCGGGAATGTACTTCCAGAACCATCATAGAAAGTATCAATACCAACACTTCTACTACCTGTAGAATCTTGTGTTATCTTAATTGTAAAGGAAGTAGCATCAGAAGGTATGTTATAAAGTCTAAATCCAGTAATATTACCATCAGCAGTACATGTAAATGTCTGTGCTTGACTTAAGTCAACAGTTACTTCATTTGAATATATGGTAAGAATACCAACATTTTCAGAATAAGTTTTTAATCTAGTATGTGCTTGAACATCTAAGGCAACTCCTGGAGTAGTGGTCCCTATACCTACTGATCCAATACCAGTAACAACCATTACATCATTAGTATTGCCAAGTCCAACTTGGATAGACTGTTCTGGATTTGTAGTCCCTACACCAACAGCAGATGCACCAATCACACCGGAAGAAACATTTAATAACTCATAACTTCCAAGAGCAGTTAATGCACCACCAACATGAACATTGCTAGCAGTTATTAATCCAACAAATTTTGCTTCCCCATTAGCGTATAAAGTAGTTCCAGATGTACCAACAGCACCAAGTTCCAAATTAAATCTAGGAGACGTAGTACCAATACCCACCCCAGTCAAGGCAGTATTATAAACACCCCCACTAACTTGAGTCCAACCAGTTGCAGGTACACTTATATTACTCAAATTACTACCATCTCCAGAGAAATACGTAGCAGTAACAGTACCAACAATATTTGTGCTACCAATTACATGGAGAGAATAATTATTAGCAGTTGTACCAATACCTACACCATCTGCATCAATTGCAGTTATAGAGGATCCACCACCAACTTGAAGTTTATTAACACCAGGTGTAGTGGTAGCAATACCAACCTGGTTAAAGATTCCAATATTAGAATCAACAGAAAGACTTACATTACCGAAGCGACGCCAACCAGTAGGAGTATAAACCCATCCAGCATATCCACCCTCACTTGGATCAGAATAATAAGTGATATCACCAGTATTTCCTGCAAGAGATGGAACAGATCCAGAAATAGTATGCTTCCTAGAAACTGTTTGATCACCCTGAATGTAATAAGACTGTGCTTCAACACCCTTATCAGATGTAGAGGTTAACTTATTAGTAACAATAATAGGACCACTAAATTCAGAAGCAACCTTATTATCAGGTCCACCTTCTACCTTAATAGATCTATCAATGGTGCTTTCAGTAGCATTAACAACATTTAATGCAGGAAGATTTCCTATATCTTCACCAGTAACTGTTGGAACAGGAGTATCAAAGATTTCCTCTTTTCCAGTCAATGCACTTGTCTTCTTATTACCATTATATGAAATACCCTGATCATTCATACCAGTGTAGAAATTCATACCACCATCCTGTTTGGTGGATTGTGCTAAAATTTCTTCTTCCCTTGTTATTACTCTATCTTGCTTATCAGGGAATGCTGTTGAGTAGTTACCTGGACCGTATCCAACATACTCAAAGGTATGACCAGAAGCACGAATAATCGAATGCCTACGAAGCTCTACAGGATTTACATTAATTCTCCTAATTACAGCTCCTTGAACATGATTGGTTGCTTTCGTTCCTAATACTCCACGGAAAATTGATAATGTTTCATTATTTTGTCCTGTAGTTGTAGTTTTAACTCTTACAATCTCATTATCAACCATAAAGTAGTCACCAATAAGAACATTTAACCTACCATTATTGGTAAGATTCATGTACCCAGTTGATGCACTAGGAATTTCTGTAGATAATGTAGTAGTAATTCCAGCATACGTTGGAATCATTCTACCATTTAGATTCTCATTATCCTCAGTAATGATACCATCATTAGAAGTAAATCCTTCACGATACGCATATCCAGTTCCAGCGGTTGAAGGTGCTGTGGTTCCTACACCAATATTAACAGAGAAAGAAGTAAGGCTAAGATTTTCTTTTATTATAAAGTCTCCATTATAAACCACACCTGAATTACCAGTAAATCCAGTTAATTTAACTTTACTATCTACTTTTAATCCATGGTCATTATGAGTTACTACTGTTGCAATTCCACCAACATTATTATAGGTAAGACTATTAATCCTAAGTGCTTCACCTGTATTATAGAAATAAGAATTGGCAGTTAAAGTTGCTCCTACTCCAGTAGTAGAATATCCAGAAATTGTAGAAGTAGATTCTACAGTTAATGTCTTAGCATAACCTATATTAACAGCAGTAATTCTATGAAGATTATTATATGGAGCATAAGTCTCTGAAGATATACCAGTAATTCTGACTACATCTCCAACATTATCATAAACCTGATCAACCTTAATAACTGCTGGTGTATACCCAGCAAACGTTGCAACACCCGTTACATTTAAAGTATTACCAATACCATAAGCACTACCACCATCCATAATTTTAATGGCAGTGATTGTACCACTACTATTAAAACTAATCTTAGCAGTAGCATTCGATCCAACTGTAGATGCACCGATACCAGCTAAATTAGCATTGTAAATATCTCCTGCAGTACCGGATCCATAACCAGTACCACCAGAAACAATACTTAACTGAGTGATTCTATTTAATCCATGATCAACTGTAGTAAATATTGTATGAGCAGTTCCAGTCGTAGAAGTAATATTTGTAATACCAACACCTATGACATTATCACGATTAAACTTGTTTAAAGTTTCTTTGGTAATACTATTTCGTACATCATCAACCACAACACTACCAATAGGTTCTGCTGCTGCAAAAGAAGCTGCCTCAGGTGGATCAGAAACTGGATTATCCCTTCTAGTTTGTGGATATAATTCTTTTACTGGCTGAGAGAATTTCTCATTAGTAAATGGTGTAACAGTAGGAGAGTTTGAAGCATTAAGTAAAGTTAAATAATAAACTCCATCCTGTTCCCCAGAAACATACTTCTGTGCTTCTTCACTTCTGAAAATATAATAAGTATCATCAAATCTCTTTCTCTTAAAGTATGGAAGAGCAGTAGTTCTTGAAGACGTATCATTACTAAATGATCCAGGATCTGTTGTTAAACCAACAGTAAAGGTCCTTGTACTAGTAATACCAGTAACGTCATAAGTTCTATTAAATCCAGTATTTCCTGCACCTGTTGTATTCAAAGAACTCTTAATATTAATTAACTCTACTTGAGATCCAGTAGAAAGATGGTGTGGAAGTTCTGTAGTTACAGAAGCAACGGTTCCATCCCATGTTGCTCCAGCAACGAATCTAAAGTTTCTTTGCTTATTCTCATTTGATAGAGATCCACTTCCAAAATAAGTTTGAATTTCTGTGTCAGTAGACCCAATTGAAGTATTTGATTCCTGAATAATGAATCCATCATTAGGTGGTCTACCTGTACCACCATCCTTTGGTACCACATATCTTGCACGATACAGGGTATCCGCCGAATTTCTAGTATCAGATTTTCTCTTAATATAAGTTCTTGACGTTGCAGATCCAAGCGCAGTTGAACCCAAACCTACAACAGTAGAATAAATCTTATTATCAGTAGATGCAGTAGAAACTTTAATAAACCATTGAGAATTTGTAACATCAAACTGAATTGGATGTCCAATATCGCCAGAATTCTTATCTGTTACTCTACTTACAACCTTTAAAAGACCACCCTTTTCATTAATTGTCAAAGCATTTCCTTTAACAGCATCATCAAGAGTCTTAGCAAGTTTAATATTTGTATTAGTAGTTAATCCAGCAGATGATCCAGCAATGGCATAATATATGGTATTTGCATTTAAACCATCAGGAAGTTGTCCCGTATTACTCAGAACTCTAACAGATTCTCCATTAATAAAGGTATGAGGAGCAGTGAAAGTAAGAACATTTGAATTACCACCAGCACTACGAGTTCCAATACTATTAATACCCGCTGTACTACGATCAACAGTAAATACCTTCTCAGAACTAGCCTGAGACCCTGGCATTACAATACGAGAACCATATTCAGTTACACTTCCACCAGTAGCAACAAGAACTTTCAAACTATCATTTTCTCTAGCACCAACTCTATAACCTTCTAAAACATTTTCAGGTGGAACATCTACATTAGTCTTTCCATACAGATATAGATTTCCAGTAGATCCTACACCAACAGCAGATCCTGTCTTATTAACATCAACTGATCCAAATTCAATAGAACTTTCTGTAATCGGAATTTGTTTAGGTGGAATAATATGAGTAATATATCCTTTATCATCTTGGGCAAAAGCATTTCTCTTAAATCCTTTTGCAACTAATGCCTTAGAACCAAAGTTTGAGTTAGAATTGGTCATAGAAACATCACCACCACTTCCGGTGACAAAATGTTCCGCATAACCAATAGCGAATGTCGAAACATTCTGTACTACCGCATCATTTGTTATTTTAATGTGATAGTTTCTATATGAAGGTTTATGTATTGCTCTGGAATTAGTACTCAGAGGAATAGTTAAAGTACTACTATCATCATATACTCCAGTCTTAGGAGTAGATTGATTATAAATCACAAATGCATTATCATCTTTTTGAAGTCCAATACCTGTAAACTGGGCAATAACCATAGATTTAAACCCAGTTGCCTTGTCTCCATCAGCAAGACATCCGCACATACCATACACAGATCTTGAAGAAACATTAAAGATATAAGGTGATGAAGAAGTAGTTGTATCAGAAGTAAGAGATAATGTAGATCCACTTACTGCAGGAAGAGCAGCTGCTGGTGCATTCTGAACCTGATATTTAATCTGGGTAGAGTTAATTACATCTGATACCACAAACTGTCCATTATATCCAGTTGCAGTAATTCCAGAAATACGGAAAGGTGTATCTACATCTAATCCAGTAACGGCTTCTGATGTAGTAACTGTAACTGTAGTAGTAGAAGTGGTTCCATCACCAGCTTTAATACTAGAAATTCCTACAGATTTCCCAGTAGAACCAACGATTCTATACTCATCAATCTTAGGTTGAATATCAAGACTACTGCTTGGATAATCTGGTTCAATTGGACGACCAGATGATTGACCATAAACAAGACTAATCTTCTCATAATACATATCCAAATCAGTTCTCGTTGTAGAGAATGTCTGGAACTCATCATCAATATTAACACCATTTACCCCATCAGCATATTCAAATACTGTTAATTTATTATGAGAGAAATTAGGAACAAACTGATTAGTAGTATAATCTATATAACATTTTCCATTCGGATCTGCATCAAATATTGAAAACTGCCAAAAATAACATCCACCAGTAACTCTAAAGATAGCACTACTAGTAATATTAGAGTTAGTTGGACTAGGTACGTACTTTGGTCTTATTTTTGTCTTTCTTAAATCTAAACCAACAAGAGAAGTACCACGAGGAACTATAACACCACCGTAAATACTGTTTAGTTTATAAAGCTCATTATTCGGAGAAGTAAGATCAAAATTAGATGTTAAATCAAATGCAGGTAAATTATTTGTCGTAGAACCATTTCTAAGTCTATAATTATTCGTTCCATCAGGAATATATCCCGGCCTATTATCTACAGTATGTAAACCAGGATATAACAATATTGTAGTTTTACCAAACCTATCATTATTCAATCCTCTCTGATAGGAAAATCGTGATGACTCTATTAATGCACGTTGAATAGTTTTAAATGGGCGAGTTAAAGAATTACCCTGATTTTCTATACTATCGGTCGCATCCAAATCATTTGGATTAACATAGAGGATCGTTCCTCGTGCCGATTTTAGAAAATTATCTAATCTGGAAAGACCCATTTTATTAATACTTATAGTCCGTTATGGATTATTTATGAGGTAAGTTTCCCTATGTATTGATATATAAGATCCCATCCAAATTCATAAGTATTACCCTTTTCATCTTGAAGATAAAAGGGGATATTTGGATGAATTCTTTTTGCTCTATAATATTGGTTAATCAACTCATAATCATCATCAATACAACGCTCCCGCTCAAGTTCTTCTGCGTCCATTATCCTCCAATTCTCCTTCATAGTCACGAGTATCTACAATTCTTTCTACAGTCTCTGTAATTCCATTCATAGCATGACGCAGACCATAATGTTGACCAGACTCATGCTGATTCGTGGAGGGATTAAGCAATGTCCACCTCCATTGCCTCAGATCTTTAGAATACCAGAGTTTTATATCCATAATGTATTTATTATGGGAATTGTTCAAAGGGGATTAGTATATGCTAATCTTTCTTCTGGACAGGTCTTCCTTACCACATCCAATACATTCATAAACTCTTCTATAGTATTACAATCAACTCTCTTCTCATCACCTTCATTGGAATAAAGATAAAAAGTTCTCTTTACTGGATCAACTACACACTTGGTCAAAAACTCCTCATCTTCCATAAAGTCACTCCTAAGATCGTCCAATTATAACAGAGAATAAAAGAAAAGTCAACGAGTAACAGTATTTTTTATATAATTAAACTCTGCCTTGTTTGCTTTAGGATCAGGATAATCCTCCCAAGTATCACCTTCATATTCAACCATTATTCCATTCACATCCTTTCTTTGAGCATACACATGATAAAAACAATCAATAGGCATACCAGCCTTTGACTGAAGATGTACCTTTTCTTCATCCCATCTCTTTATAATTATATCTTGATGAGAACCTATTGGTTGAAGTTGTACAGAAATACTATCAATATGAACCAAATCTTTCCAATAATTTGGGAGTTCAATCACATCTCTATTTGTTAATCTTCCTCTAAAATAAACTCCAACTTCCGGTCCCTCAATACAAGCATACCTAAGTCTATGTCCCTCACCCTTTGTGGGATGAACCATATCAAAATTCTTAGGTAAATCATCTGCTGTTGAATGCCTTGCTTCTAATCTTCCATCAGATTCACAATCAACTGATCCAGTTACATATACATCACCATCAATATACACATTACCTTTTGTCTGTAAAACTTCCGGCAAAGTTCCAGAAAGTCCACGCTCAGTCAATGGCATTACACAATCTTTATCATCATTAGTTAAAGGTGCTAACATTAAAGTAGCAGCAGTATCTGTATATGCTGCTGGTTCACCCATAACTACTGGACCTTCTAATAATGCAGACCCATTGATTTTGCTATTACCTTCTTTAATAGCAGGACAAATACCAGTACCAACTTTAAGCTGGCCACCAATATTTACATCGTCCAAATTAAATGACATTTACAATTCCTCTATCTAAACAATGAAACAGCACCCATTATCGTTTCCATCCTTTGTATCAATTGCCCACCAACTTTAGAATCCTTTACAGCAACTGCATCAGTAACACCACGAATAATTGATCCATACATTTTAAGAACAGCATTAGCACTTAATTCTCCAATGCCTGGAGTAGCAATCCTATAAAATATTTTAGCATTTACTAAATATTTTTTGCATTGAGTCTCTACACTTTCTGATGCTGTCAATCGAATATTACCTTTGGAACCACCAGACCCTACAGCATTCAATTCAATATCAGTTCCTTGCAGTCTAATTTTTCCATCACAAGCGTTAATAACAATATTACCATGTTTTGCATTTAAAAACAAGGTATCATCTGCCTCAGTCTTATCACTACCACACTCAACCTGAAAATTACCAGGACTAGTAGAACAAGTCCATCCTTTTCTAGTTCCAGTGCGATCTAAAGAAAGTTGATGACGACCATCAGAAGATTCAGCACAAAAAGCCGAAGTTACTTCTCCTTCTTTATCAATCTGCCCAAGAGTAATTTGTCCATGATCATTCCCCATTCCAACTAAAGTATAATTCTGCTCGGCAGTATCAGTTGGGTTACTAGAACCCTCATCTCCACCCAATTTATCCATGTTGCCAGGTAAATTAGCGGGTATTGGTTGTGGATTAATGTTTATAGGATTGTCAGGCATGTTATTTAATTTCTATGTATCTATTTAATACACTAGATAAGATTTTCTGGTGTTCCTGGAATATTTAATCTAGGATCATTACTGGTAACATCACTACCCTGTCTCAAGATAGCAGATGGAGGTGTAGTCTCCATAGCATCAATACTTTCTTGCATTGTAGCATAAATTCGTATTTGTTCTCCAGCTGTTTCATACCATCCAGCATATCTAATACCTTCTTCATTATAGTAAACAGCACCATAATATGCTTTACCTTCATAATATCCAGTTTGTTTAATACCCGCCAAATCAGTAACTTGAATTATCTGATCATCAGGAACTATTGTTCCATCTGGAAGTCTTGGAGGAGTACTGGGTAAAAGAGGAACCACATCATACTGTAATGCACCTTGGAAATTAACTCCTGTAGGAGAACTAACCACCAGAGGAACTGAAGTTGAAAACCCAGGTGGAGGGAAATTGGGTGGGAAAGGATCAATTGCAACTGTACCGAAAGGACCTAAAGTAATTGGCATAGTAACAATTCCAGTGGGACCCCCCTGTAAAGATAATACATCCTCTGGACCATAATTAATACCTGGATTTGTTACAATAACACCTTTTGGTTTCAGGGCTACTGGATACTTATTCTTCTGTTTGGGTTCTCTTAAAGGAGGAAATCCTTGTCCCGGATCTATAACATCAACATTAACAACGACACCCTTTCCACTTATATCTTGCTCACAAGGTGGAGGAATAAGTATTGCAGAGACTCCCATTGGATTTTCTAACCAAGACTTACTATCCATTGCTGGTTTACCAGTCAAAGGATCAATTTCTCCATTAGGATCTACATTAGCAATATTTACTTTCTTAGTAATTTCTAATACAACCCCAGTAGGATTAGAATTAAAAATCTTATCAAATTCCATTGTAAATTCTTGGAAATCATGATTAACATTTATAACTTCTACTTTAATTTCCTTTTTACCTGGAGAAGTTATATTAACTGAGGCATTATTGCGAGACTTATGTTTATGAGTCGCAGCAGCCATTATTTTTTGTCCATCAATATATAAATTTCCCACATTATCTGCAAGGAAAGTTACATCATAATTTCCTACTAGGGGAAAATCAACCCCACTCCATACCAAAATTTTAGTATCAACATTCTTCTCATGAGGTAAAGTTAAATTTTGATTAGGTGAATTAAGAGGAGAAACATTAAATTTATTCATCAACTCACTCCACCTCTTATCCAAATGTTGGAAAAGATATGGACCATTATAAGTAACACCACCTTTTTTCTCACCCTTTGGTTTTCGTTGTGGTTCTTTTCTTGGAGGTGGTTTTATAATTCTCACATAACTATCATTTCCATTTTTAGATCCTATTTCTGTACCACCTTTACCACCAGTACCAACAATAATTTCTAATTTAGTACCAGCAGCAATATCTCTATTCACCCATGCATAGGCACCACCAGAACCACCACTTCCTCTATGATCACCATCTATATCACAGAATCCCGATCCACCACCACCAATACAAACTATAGATACCCCATCCATCGGTTGAGGTTTAGAAGAAGATTTTAAATCCAAACTAACATTAGTATCAAATCTATGACGATCACATAATTCTACTCTAGTGTCAAAAATTCTAGGGGCATTTGCCTGTGAATCAGCTCCTATTACTTCTACTTTATAACGCTTCCCACCTACAAAAGTACCTGTTCCAGTTAAAGTCTCACTCGTTTTACCCTGAGTTCTAGTTAAAATTATATCACCACATCTCATCTCAGTTAAAGCTAATCCATCTTTATTCCACTTATCATCACTATACAATACAATACTACATTCTATTGTACCAGTCCCACTAACAACCAAATGCAGATCATTAACTGAAGTACCTTCAAACTTAGCAGTTACTGGTACTGACTGATTCTTTTTAGATTTACCAATATTTCCAGGAACCACTACCTCATATTTTCCTGGTTTAGTCCAATCCTGCGATTTACCAGTTAAACCCCAAGTAATCTTTACACCTCCATTTCCACCATGTCCAGATCTTCCCCTTCCTGGCGCTTTTCCTCCACCACCAGCACCCATAGAAATTCCATCCCCACCTGAAGATTCTTCAGTAGAAACAGTACTTTGAATATCTCCTACCACATTACCTTGGAAATTAACACCAAATCCACCGGGACCACCTTTAAATGTACCAGGACCTATTCTATCTAACTCTTGATGACTAATAGGATTATCGCTATGTTTGCCATTTCTTAAACCAGCTCCACCACCACGACCACCATGATGATCCCCATAGAAATCGTCATCGCCACCTGATCCACCACTACCACCTTTACCTACAATAACCCGTCCACCTACATTTTGTGATTTATCGTCAGTTCCTCCTTTACCACCGCCAGCATGACATATAACATCCTGAACTTCAACAGGTGGTAGGGGTATAGGACCAGGTTTTAACCAATCTCTAGCACTAAAAATCTTCTTATCTAAAACTGTAAATGTTTGAGTGGTATAATTCTCCATCTCAATCTTAATTTTTTTCAATCCAGCTTCAAGAAGAAACTTAGATTCTCCACCAATTTTATTTTTCTTTCTAGAAAGATCTAATTTTAAATCATCATCAACATAAATTCTAGCAATATCATCTACTTCTGCTTTTAACTTATACCACCCAGCATATGGAACATTAACATCCCAGATATTTGTAAATACAGTTCCACCTGCATCAGTTCCACGCCAAGACAATGGTGGCACTGGAGACATTGCATGTTCATTTAAAAACTTACTCCAAGATTTACCAGCAGCCATTCCATGTATAGTTCCCTTTTCAACCATAACAGGGAACCACCTTTTACCATCCTTAGGACTTGGTGAAAACCTAGTAGTCCACATAGGATTATTTGGACATCTTCCTTTTTGTTCAGGTTTTTCTTGTTGAGGAACAGGAGGTAATGGAGCATCAATAGTTAATGCAACCCCCATTGGATTCTCATACCATGATTTTGCAGCTTGAACTGTTTTTTCAGCATAAGCAACTTGAACATCAACAGCCAATGCCATAGGATTAATACCTTTAATGGTTGCGTCAAGTCTAAATTTACATCTGTTACCGGTAATACTATAGAATTTTCCATTACTTACCGTACATACAACATCTTTCCATGAATTATCTTTATACTCTTCCATCTCCAAGGTCTTACCACCATCTCTTATTCTCAATTTTACCCTGTTAGAGTTAAAGTTTGATCCTTTCTGAGCACTCGTTAATATTACATCATACTCTTTTCCAATATCAACTGTCTTTGTAACACTCTGATTGATATCAGCACCTTTATATGTTTTACTAAAAGAAAATAACCCAGGAATTGTAATTTTATTAGCAAAAGCTGCACTACTAGTTACCCTAAAATTAACATCTCCAACTTTTATTTCTTTAGCATTAGAATCCTTTCTAAATCCAAATTTTCCACCAGGAATTTGTTCTAAATCAGCCTGGATTCTATAAGTTCCTTTCTTAAAATATCTTGTATACGTGCTAGGTCCTGTAGCAGTATCACCATCCCCAGCAATAAAGAATCCTTCTTTTTTAATAGTTATGGTTTCATTCTGACTATGGAAAGAAAGTGTTACATTATCATCAACATCAACCTTAATAGTATAATTACCATCTACTGGAAAATTAACGCTATTCCAATTAATAGTATGAGACCCTGCATATGGGTTATCTTCTAACTCTTTTGTAGTATCAAAAGGACAAATACCAGCCTCATTTAAAAATCCACCCCTATTATAAACATTAGTTCTCCATAATTGCCTACTTGCTTTATTAATATAATCAACAGTATTGAAAACTTTCTTTGTTTGAATTCCAGGAATTATATTCTTTTTCTTCTTAGGTTTCTCTGGTTTCTTAACCGGAATTAATTCAACATAACTATCAGATCCACCCTTAGATCCCTTTGTGCTACCACCTTGACCACCGTTACCAACATAAACTTTTAACTTGCTTCCTGCTGGGAGATCTTGAACTGTCCAAGCATAAGCACCGCCAGAACCACCACTTCCTCTTTTGTCACCATCTGCATCATAAAATCCAGATCCACCACCACCAATACAAACTATATGTACACCTCCAGTATCTACATCTTCTGGAAAAAACTTCATATCCAGACTGACATTAGTATCATTTCTATGATTATCTAATAATTCTATTCTATTATCAAAAACTCTTGGGGCACCTGCACCTTCAGACCTACCAATCAAATCTATCTTATATTTTTTTCCTGCAGCAAATCTACCAGTTGCTGATACATCAATCTTTTTTTGAACTCTACCACCTCGAATTCTTGATAAAAGGACATCCCCTATTTTAATTTCCTGAGTGGCATATCCATGTTTTGATTTATCATTAGCACCCATACGGAAATCAATATTTACATGCCCATTTCCAGATATCTCTACAAAAAGATCATCCCCTTCTTGTATAAACTTGGCTGATGCAGGAGTAATCTTTTCTTTCTTAATAGGAGTAACAGTTCCTGGAATAGTATATGTGTATGCACCAGGATTAGTATAAGTACTCCTTTTCCCAGCAACATTAATCATTATACCACCATTACCACCATGTCCAGATCTTCCACCTTTAGCAGTACCACCACCGCCACCACCCATAGAAATTCCATCTCCCCCAGAATATTCCTCAGATGAAACGGTTTGTTGAATAGTTCCTACTGAAAACCCATCAAAATTAACACCAAATCCACCTGGACCACCCTTATATACTCCTGGTCCTATTCTATCCAACTCTTGATGACTAATAGGATTATCACTATGGCTACCATTTCTCAATCCAGCACCACCACCACGACCACCATGATGCCTACCATACATATCATCATCACCACCTGATCCACCAGAACCACCCTGGCCAACAATAACCCGTCCACCTACAACTTGTTCTATATCATCATTTCCACCTTTACCACCACCAGCATGACATATAATTTTTCTTTCAGCGGCTGGAGGTTCAGGTGGTGGAGGTTCTTGAAGAATTAATTTTTCATGCTCTGGAAAATTAAGAAGATCTAATCTAATCTTATGATTACCTTTCTGTACAAATTTCTTAACTTTCGTCGGGGATTTAAGAACAAAATCTCCCTCCTTTTGACCGTTAAAGTAAAAAACTGCGTGATTATCAGATTGTCCTTTAAAAACATAATCTCCATCATAAGGGAAATTCTCTTCCCACTCCAATGTAAATAAAATTCCTGCAAAATCACTTCCAGGTTTATTAGACATTGGAATTGGTGAAATTGCATAACGATTCATAAAAGTATCTTTTATGCTGGTTAGACCAGTTCCCTCAGTAGAACCACCTGCACCTAATGGCTTATCAAATCTATAAACTAAATCATAACCTCCCTGCTGTAAATCATTAAGATTGCTTCTCTCTCCTGTTGTTTTAAATCTTCCTCCCTTAGCATATATCTGTAAATCATCGTAATCATCGTTTGTAGCTAACAAATCAGCAAAAATTTTATCAGAAACACCATTTCCAATAGGAGTAGCATTACTTCCAAAAGATTTAATAAGACCTTGTTTAGTTCCAAGATGCCTTCTATGTGATCCTTTTGAAGTAACTTTATAATTTACACCTGGTTTAACCTTAGCAATTATTTGTGTTTGTGGTCCTCCATCTTTATAATCATCAGCTTTTATTGTAAAACGATGAGATTCATCTTCTGCAACAAATTCAAATAACAATCCTCTACCATGACCACCTTCAGTATAAATGTCAAAAGATACATCTACAAGTTCAGATGAAGAAAACTTAGAAATATCATTAAGTTCCTTCTCTCCACCCCATGCATAATGCTGTACATCATATTTTTTGTTTAGCGGTTTATAAGAAAGTTTTCTTGATCTAGCCGCAAATAAATCTCCTTCAGAAGTAATTTTAAATGGTTTCTTCTTCCTAACAGTCCACCAAGGTTTTGTTAATTCCTTAAGAAAATCTTGATAATCTCTTACCTGTTTTGCAAAAGGATCATCTTCAAAAGAAACGTACATGGCTGGCTTCCATGCGCCCAAATCTTTATTGACTTCATATACACCTACTTTCTCCAAAGACTCTTTAGGTAGATTTCCATCCGCATCTACAGGAGAAAGTCCATATCTAGGTCCATGATTTACATCAGTACTAGATGCAATCTCACAGAATTGTTTAGGAGTGGGATCTCCATAAACTTTTTGATCATCTGGAAAATATTCTTCAAATTCATCTTCATCACTATAAACTTCTTTCGTTGGTACAATAACTTCTCCAAGCTGTGCTTGGGCAACTGCACCACCACCAATTCCACATTTATCCTTTACATCAACAAGTGGAGGATATTGGTATCCATTACCACCAGATACTAGATGAATAGCCATTAAAGACCCATCCTTACCAATAACAGGATTTCCCTTAACACCAACTCCTCCACCACCATAAAAATCTACCGTAGGTGGTTTATTACATGGAACATCAAATTTAACTCCTGAACAAGGATCTGCATCTCCTACATTAAGATCCTCAGGAGTTAATCTATTAACCTGATTGATATTTAAATAATCAATCTTTTCCCTAGTCTTGTAAATGAAAGTAGTTCCAGGGTTTAACTCTGCATATCTATTAGCTTCACAAATACCGATACCAGAAACATATCCCCTATCAGGTGAAATATATCCAACCTTAATATCATTTTTTGTCGCAGGTCCAAAAAGATTAAAAGACTTCTTTTCGTAGTTACGACCAAATTTAGGGTCCTTTACTGACATACTCTTATATTTTACTACGCATAGAAATCATAACAATATTTATTCATCATTATTTGCAATAGCTGCATATTCTTTCGAATCCATTAATCCCCCTTCAAGTTGTGTTTCAATAGTAGATTTATCTGTAAGATCAATAGATGCTTTATCTTTAGAAGGTTGTGAAAATGGAACCTTAGCTTTAGCTAGAGTTCCAATAGGATCCTTAGCAGCAGTTTTAGCAATTGAAGACATACTTGGCGTCATAGAATCTGCTTGAGCAGCTCCACCTTTCGCAAAAGTATAAAAATCAGAAACTGCTTCATTTGGTGGAAGTTCAAATGGGAAAACATTTGTTACAAGATTTTCAAAGTTGAGAGCAGAAACCATGCTACCAGTAATAGTACCAATCATATTCTTCATTGCACCTAAAGTATCACCTCCAGGAGATCCTGCCAATTCATCTTCAACATCAGTTAAAAATAAATTTATATTATTAATCATATTATCATTTGCCCTACTAATATTTTCCCTATCTGCAGCAAGTGCTTCTCCCACAAGTTGTTCTGCATAACACATTGGAACTTCGGGATGAAAATTAGTAGTGGCACCAATACCAATGCTTGCTGCTTTCTTTCGTGCCTTATCTTCTGCAGACTTCATATCCAATTGCTGATTTAAAACACCTAACATTGTGGAGGCAAGATTATTAGTAATCCCATTATATTCTTCAAGAAGTTTTGTTGTAAACCCCTCTTTAACATCTGCGTATTGAAATCTCTTACTTGACGGTAAATTTGAAACTGTTGTTGTTAATTCACTATTCAAAGTCTTAACAGAATATTCCATAACCTTATCATAAATCGTTTTCATATGCTTCGACATCTCTATAGAAGTAAATTCAACCTCTTTCTGTATATTTGGAATAGGATTAGATACTGCATCACTATAACTCATAATAGAACTTAAATATTTCTGAATCTTTACCGTTAAATTATCAACACTGGTTTGTATTGCTTTAGTCGCAGAAACAACAGGTTTGTCGGGTTTAAGTAGAACCACCTTTGCCCTATACACATCAGACTTCTTTATATCTGCTGCTGGTATTATATGTGGAGAAGTAGCACCTGACTCAATACTAGCACCAGGAGCAGCTGCTCCTAATGGAGAATTTGCTGCAGCACATCTATCTTGTCTTCCTTTAGCAACTGCTTCCTTTACACGTTCATCTATTGCTATTTTTTTTAATCTTGGATCTAAAGCAGATAAAGTCGTATCAGCTTCAGCTAATGCTTTAGCAGCTGCTGCATCCGCAAATTGTTGAGCAGATTGAGGACGATCCGGACGCAGACCATATTTATTAAGCTTCATCCCTGGTGGAGGAGAAGCACATTCTTGCTGTTGCGCAGGAGTCTTTGGTTTAGATGTTACAAGATCTTTATCCGGAACTTGAGGTTTTGCCTTCCCCTTAGGTGGAAGTTTACCTTCAGCATAACCACTGGTTCCTAGACTTCCTGGTTTAGTATTAGTAACCCTACTATCACTTTGTTTAGTTGCTAATGGAGTTTGAGGATTATTACCCAGAATTCCCATAATAACAGGAATTTCCTGCTCTGGACCATCCATCCAAAATCCAAAAACAACATTACCTTGACGTAAAGCAGGTGTATGATAAGCACCAGTTTGGCCACCCCCTGCAGTAACAGGGTACATTATATTAGCCCATGGCAATTGATCAGAAGGAATTTCGTCTTCCCCCTGATCATGAATACCCATTATTCTAACTTTATATCTTCTTCCCCATCCTGACGATGTATCCTTATCTTGGAATTTTCCAGACAGAGTATTATCTCGCCATGTAGCATCATCTGCTATTTGGCCTATCCACCATTGCCATTGGGACCCTAGATATCCACTATTGAATAATGCTCCGCCTTCCATAAGTTATTCGTCGTATACTCTACACTCAAACGCATCTGGATGATCATCACAATATACTTCAAGTTTTTTATCCTGATGTCTTAAATGATAATCATTAATACCTGTTTCTGGTTCATCATTCTTATGATACTCATCATAATATGCATGAGCACTTTCTAAATCTTCTTTAGAATACTCTAACATACCATGATTAATATGCTCCTTATTATCCTTTGGATCGATATAAACTTCATGGTCTAAATCGTGCTTAATCGGCTCTGTCATAATTTTTTTTTCCTAAGTGCGTAAATTCTAGAGAAATCAATTAATTGTGTCAATAGAAGACTCATCCTGACCTAGCTGTTCCCTCCCTACCGAAGGAATCTCTCACTAGAATTATCTTAGTATATGTCTCCTTAGGAGTAATGTAATGGCACAAATCCCTTATAATATATAGACCTCCATTTTCCTTATCTACATCATCATTCTTAGTATCCTTTTTAAGTTCAGGTGCATCTATAAAAATAGAATCACCAGCATGTAAAGAAAAATCCCCAGGTATAGTAACAGTTAATTTCATAATATTCAATTGATTCATTCTCATAATCCCTTGATTAAGAACATTCTTAACATCAAAATTCTCTGTAGTAGATTTTCCTACTTGTCCTCCACCACCTTGCTGATCTTTACCAATCCCCTTTCCAGAAGGTAAAGTTCCGGTATCAAGATATTTGAAAGTAGTTCTAGAAAAATTCCTATTAGCCTTAGTTTTATTAAACTTGGGATTTATTTTTGGTAATTTTGCTCCAGCAGTTTTATATCCACCCTTTTCTTCTATCTCTTCAGCATTTGGAGTTAATACCTCATAATAACAATCAAAAGGATTAAACATAATAATACGAGTATTAAATGCTCCTTGTTCAAATTTCTCCTTTACATTAACCCGATTATCTCTTTCAAAAGAAAGTGCTTTTACATCATACCCTTCCGGAATATTTTTTCCACCAGAATCTGGAGTCTCAGTGTATATAATAGATTTCTTTTTTGGGTTTTTTTCCTTATCAAACAAATAATCAATAGATTTAAACTTAAAACCTTCAGAAGTTTCCCAAAGAAAATATCCAGCAGTTTTTCCTTCACCACCTTCTGGAACAGAATAAGTGGATAATCTATTCATCATATAAAATGGTTTCTTATTACTAAAAATTTTATTATGCTCACCCCATGTCTCTTCAATATCAACATCCTTCTTCGTATTAAGATATTCCTCAGATGTTAATATCTCTCTGACATGATCAGACACTTTACCATCAACTCTAGTAAATAATCTTATTTTATCGTTATCTAAAAATTCACAGGATACAAAATCAAGTTGAACCATGGATTTTGTTGAATCATCAACAATATCAGTAACTTTATTAACTACCATATCCAACTCTAAAGTTTCGTTATTATTATCTGTAAACTTTAAAGTAGCTGATTCACTACCTGTTATAGGTAATCCCTCAACAGCTGTCTTATCATCAACAGTATTACCAGTATCAATATAGACCAAAGTAGCAACTATAGTATCTTGTAAAAGACTTTCATAATAAGTCAAACGAACTGGTGCTCCCTTAGAAACAAGATCAATTTCTTGAGTCTGTGCACTTTCATCATTTGAAAAAATTTTCAAATTCTCAATGAAAGCCGATCCAGATGCTTTAACAGCTAATTTATCCGCCATTTAAGTACTACCTCCCATTCTATTTAACCATCCCCACGATATAAAGCTGCTGATGCCCTTCTACCACCAATAGTAGCCACCATCGGTGCTGCTGACTGTTCTACTTCTTTAATAACTTCTTGTTTACTACCAATACTCTTAGCCATTGGAACCATTACTGTTTGAACACCACTAATACTCTCATAAGGAGCATAATCACTAATAGCTTTCATAACTCCTTTTTCATCTTTGGCAGCATTAATTGCAAGAAGCATTGGGGTTACTTTAGCAACACTACTATCATTATCAATAACAATTTCACCTCCCAATAAACTTGCCATTCTTTCACCACTTCCAGGAACTTCACCACCTTTATGGTAAGTATTATATTCCTGCTCCATCTGACGATTCCTTTTATCAAAATCAAATCTATTGCCAGTCGCTGCATCAGCAACACCTCCAGCAGCTCTCTTAATGCCTAATGGATCTCTCTTGTCCCTCAATAGAGTTTTAAGACGTTTCTTCGCAAAGAAAGGATGCTTATTAATAAATTGTTCGGTAGAAATCACATTGGATTGTTTATATGTTCCACCAATAGTAATTCCTTGCTCTTCTCCGTCTTTGCCAACAATACGAGGATTAGAAACTGTAATATACCTATAGGTTCCGTCTTCAATATTATTAATTCTAAAACCTTTTTTCTCAGCAAACTCATAAGGAGTCGCACCTTTAAACCAATTCCTTGGATCAACCTTTCCTAATACATTACCAGCAAAGTCTTTTACTTGACCAAACTTCTTCTTCACCCCTTCCACCATTTCTTTCCTTTTTTCTTCTGCTTCGATATCTTTAGCAGATTTAGGAGCAGTCATTGGCTCCCGTGAAAAGAATGCCTGAGCCAATAATTTAACTTTATCAACTATATTAAATGGATTAACTAAAAAAGTACCTAATCTAAATGGATTTTTTGGTAGCCCATCTATAAGTCTAACAAACCCATCCTTTAACCAATTAAAGACAGCCTTTCCTCCCTTTAACATAGTTGTAAAGGTATCTTTAAGTTTTTGCCCCACAGCTTCCATACCACCACCCATCATTAATTCATATAACAAATCACCCACAAATACACCAATCGTTTCACCAATCAAAGTTCCAAGCACAGGAATAGGAATAAATGTACCTAATGCTCCACCCAATGCAGCCCCAACACCTTTAAAGAGTGCCTGTCCAACTGGTTCCCCTGACATAAGAGAAACAATTGCAACAATAATTGGACCGAGAACAGGAATCCTACCTGCAAATCCTTTAACTGCAGGAGTTGCTGCCTTTAAAGCAGGAGCAACAAATTTAGCTGCCTTACCAAATATCTTAGTTGCCCACCCACCAACCTTTGCTACTGCCTTTCCTGCACCTGTACTTGCTAATTTACTAGCCCCCTGACCAAAGAGACCACCCAGTTTACTTAGACCCTTCTGAGCAAGATTTCCTGCCCATTTAAGACCAGATCGAGCAGCAGCTGCAACTCTTTCCAGAACCTTTTTAAAAAATATCCTAGCCTTCCTTCCTATTAACCTTTTTATTTTAACCCAAATCTTTCTAACAAAACGAAAAGCATTTTTTATACTATTAACAACTGCCTTAAATATTTTCTCACCTATTAATTTCCATGCTAAAAACCCAGTAAATAGGTTCTTCAAATTAGACATAAAAATATCAAATTTCTCAGCACCCTCTTCACCAAAAACTCCTTTAACCAAATTTCGACCCATTTCAACAAGTCTATATCCCCAATCAATAGCAGTCACTAATATATTAAAACCAAATCCTGCTATATTAATAAACCATTCACCAGCAGCAAAAATAATAGGAGCAATTTTCTTTAAATGTGGCAAAAATTCAACTAACCTAATAGCAATCCACCCCACCACTATAGTCATGAAAAAATTCTTCAGTGATTCCCAGAAACTTTTAACTTGTTTAGGTGCCCCTATTTTAATACCCTTTCCTTTCTTCTTGGAATCTTTCTCTAACTCCGCTTCTTCTTTAGAACGTTCTACCTTCTCAGATTCTTTTAATCTTCTTGCCTGTTGTGCTTTTTCAGCAGCAAGTGTTCCTTTTAAAAAATTATCAATATCAACAACAGATCGCCGTATACTTTCTGCACTTTCTTCTAAAGTCTGCCCAACTAATGCACCACCTCCTCCCATAGAAGGACCAGCTTGAACTATCGCACCACCAGGACTATGGACCATAGAAGTACTAGGACGAACTATTATATCACCACCTTTTCCTTCTACACCTCCACCATCTCTCTTGGATTGAACAGATTGTGGCTTTTTCTTTCTATTCAGCAGTTTATCAGTGGCAATCTGTTTTCCCTTACCTTTAACTGCCCCCATTGCTACTTTTCCTAATGCTGCCCAAGCCATAATATTATACCGTTATCCCCATAGTTTCTATTTTATCTTGAGATATATGCTTTGAAGCATCAAAAACAGGAAGTGAAGTCCCAGGACTATCAGGTACCTTCTCACTCGAAGACATCTTACTCATTTGATCATAAGCAACTACTGATGAAGAAGGTCTTGATGGTGGTTGAATATTAGGAGAAGAGGGTGGTTTTTTAGCTATAGTTGAAGTAGAGCTGCCTGCAGGTTTAGTACTAGATTGGGAAGAAGAAGGTGGTTTTTCTTTTGAAGGTAATGATACACCTTTACCACCCTTGATTAAATCAACAATCTTAGGAGCACGAACACCTACCTGACCATACCATTTACTATTCTCCAATTCTGCACCAGCTTGTCCATAATCACCCTTCGCAAATGCAGCAGTAAATTTAGGAAACGATTTATACCAAGTAGGACCCATATTAAAAGTTAAATCAATCAATGCAGCTTTCTGTTCAGAACTTGCACTTCCATACCCAGGTATTTTTTGAGCTGCCAATTTATGATGTCTATAATCACCTTCAAATAGCTTATCTGCTTGCTGCTTGGTAATTTTATCAGGTATTCCTTCACCTGGTTCGATAAGATGTCCATAACCAATAGTCGGGAATCCTTCAGTATCCATATACTTTTCAAGTCTCAATCCTTCATGAAGTTTAATCATATCCTTAGCCAACTTATCTTCAGCTCCTCCACCTCTTTTTTTAAAAGCAGCTATTGCTCCACCAACTATTCCACCCGCTACCATTCCTAACGGACCAAATAAAGCACCAATAGCCGCACCTTTAGCAGCCCCTCCAAGAATACCACCTCCTCCTTTTTTCGTACCTTCTTGTTTCGTCATTAATGGTGGATGAGGTGGGCCCACTTGTTTACCAACTTGGCCACCTTGATTAAATCCAGGTACTCCTTCTTTCATCATTGGGGTATTTGTTGCGCCAGCAGCAGCATTCATTCCTGCCAAATGTTCTGTACCATATTCATCAACTGCTTTTTTACTCATAACAAATTCACCATCACTAAGCATTGCAGGAATCTTATCTTTACCTTTCTCACCTTGTACTGGCCCACCCTCATTCATTTGTTGGGGTTGTTGAGTTTCTAGTTTATTAATTTCTTTTGGATTTTCTGATTGTGAAGGATCTTTTTGTGGTGGTGGTTCTTCTATGTCATTTTCCTTTGAAATATCATCAATAAGTTTATTCGAATCCTTATCTACATCCTTAGATATAGATTCTGAACTTTGTTTTAAATTCTGCTCACCAGTCTTTATCTCACCATCAACTTGTTTTCCAAATCCAAAAATACTTTTTACTGCATCAATAATTTTAGGAATACCCCACGCCAGTAATGCAATTACACCCAATATCATTCCACCCGGACCCAATAAACCCGGTAAAAATGCCATGATACTTGATAATAATACAGGCCACCAATCCTTAAGGAATTTAAACAAAGAATCAATTTTTTTCTGATTTTCTTTTTTCGCAAACCAATCCATGAATTTCATAACAACTCTTCCTAAAAAGACAGTAGTTATAAAATCCATTAAGGTATCCCACATACCTTTAACTGGTGCAATTATTGCTTCACCTGCCTTCTTTAGACCAGAAAATACTTTGCTCTCTAACCCCTTTTCAGCTTTTGCTCTTTTAGCCTTTTCTAACTCTTGTTGAGATTCAGCCCCTTGATCTTTAGCAAGCTCTTGTCTTTCCTTTAATGTATCTTTAATCGAATTAACAGTCCCTGCAATTGCTTTTACACTATTCTCTAAACTTGCTGTAACAGGGGATTTACTTATATCCTCTGTAGATCCTCCAGGTTGACCTCCAGGTTTATATTTTTGAATTGCACTTGCACCTGTTACATCTGCTTTAACTTTCTGTGCCCCACCTACTGAACTACCTCTCTTAAATGCTGCACCCGTTATTGTACTTTTCTTTACTGTAAATTCTGGTCTTTCTTCTTTTGTTGTATAAGCAGGATTAATCTCTTTTTGTTGTTCCTTTTTTACTCTTCTTACTTCGTCTCTTAATAATGCAAATCTTTCCGATGAAGTCTCACCAGTATACTGAAGTTTTGCCAAACCTTCTATTAAGGCACTCTTATAGTCCTCTTGGCTAGATAGATTCATTACATCTATCCCAAGATCTGAAAGTAATTTTACCGGACTGTGCTTTGTCTTAGGCATTAGCGTTGCGTTGTTTCTGCTTTAACTCCTCTTCTTCAAGATGTTGTTGGAGAAGTCCCACATATATGTCGCGTTCCCACGGCATCATATTTTCAATCTCTGTTAAGCTATATTTATGGTACTGCATCAACGCAAAATTAAGCCTAAAATAATTTTCCAGATCCATATGGATCAGGGCTATGCGAAAAAAGACGCTAAACCCTCCAATACCACCTCACTTTCAACTTTTGTCTTAGGATTCTTTACATTCACAGTATGCTGCAATTTAGGCATGGTCTCAAAAAACTTCTCAATATCCTTGAACTGAGAAGAATTCATTGATTCAAGAAAATCAGCTACTTCTTTTTTAGTACAATCTGCAGTAGCCCAAACCTCATCTTCAGTATAAACTTTATCAATACATTCAGAAATCAACTTAAAAGATTGATCCATCTGATTCTTATCATCAAAATCAAAATTACTCTTTATGAACTGTTCTAGTGAAGGATATTTCATCTCCATCATTAAATTATCATCAAGTTTAATCTGCTTATTGTGTTCTTCATTCTTATGAACCTGAATAGATTCCAAATCTATCATTATAGGAACTTGCGTTTCTCCATCATCAGGACAAATAATATTAACCTCCAATTCTTCTCCTACAGATTTTCCCCGGATATTAAGGAATAAAAATTCAATATCAAAAGTAGGAAGTGTCTCAACCTTAACACCTTTAGTTAAAATACAACTTTTAAGTACAGATTTAATAGCAGTTGTAATTTGCTTAGTATCTTCACTTTCTAAAGCAATTACAAGCAACTTTTCTTCTTTAACAAGAAATGGTCTAAACTGAACTGTTTGTCCTGTAGAAGGCAATTCCAACTCATACGTTGGGGTCGCAATTTTTGGTAAAGGCATAATATCCTATAAATGGTTTCAGTATGTTTATTTAGAAGACTTGTTGAAGAACTCCTCCTACAACAGCACCAGCTAAATTAGCAGCAATTCCACTAAGTCCTCCAGAATTAAATGTTGCTTGTTGGAATGGATCTGAAGAATATGACTGTAAAGGTCTGCTATTAGCAGCATGACCATGACTTTCAACCACATATCTAATATAAGTCATTTGAACACTACATTTTAATAAAGAAGCTCCATCATAAGAAACTGGCATAGAACTTATACTTTTTGGATAACTCTTTACAAATTCATAAGAAATTTGATTATGAATCCTACTCCCATCCGATTGCGTCTCATTATAATCCTTTTCAAACTTTGTAATCCTTAATCCTGTAGCTGTATACCCAGCATTACCATCTGGATACCTAACCTTATAAGAATAATTTTTCCTCTTTAATGCATTCTTATCATCTTCACCAACAATATATGATATCCAACTTTCAAAAAATTTGATCGGTAAGTACTTTGCAGCATCAACATAAAAAGTCAAATCAATTGTTTCATCAAAAATCCTTCTATATGCATGCAACTCTCTTACACCCACATAATCATTATTAATTTCTGTCGTTGCTAATTGAGATCCTGGCAAAGAAGCTTCTGAACATTGAAGATGCAATGTTCTTTTATCATTAGGTGCTAATGATAAAGCAGATGGAACCCCAATCTCTACCTCATAATGAGAAGTTAAAGCAGGCCGTAATAAATTGGCTTTAATATCAGCAACTGATTTTGAGCTAGGCATTTATAAATACTATTTGACCTTATATATTATGTATGGCCGAAAGTATAAAGAGTTTATTTAAACCCACCAAACCAAAAAAATATAAAGGTGATACGACTAATATTATATGTAGAAGTAGTTGGGAAAGACGCTTCTGTAATTGGTGTGATTTAAATGAAAGCATATTAGAATGGGGTAGTGAAGAATTTTGGATCCCATATATTGGTCCTGATGGAAAAATTCATAGATACTTTCCAGATTTTCTTATCAAAGTAAAAGAAAATACAGGTCAAATTAAAACATATGTAATTGAAGTTAAACCAAAGAAACAAACAAAGCCTCCTGTGAGAAAGAAAAGAGTAACAAAATCATACATGTATGCATTCAAAACCTACCAAATCAATCTAGCTAAATGGACAGCAGCAAAGGAGTGGTGTGCTGATAGAAGGATTGAATTTAAAATTATCACCGAACAAGAATTAGGTATTAGATAATGACAGATTCTTTTGGGTTCAATGGGGAAGTACAAGAAATAGAAGAAAATCGTATTGAAGAATTTTTAAGTGACTTGAATAATAAAACTAATGATGAAGAAGAAATGATGTTAGAAATTATGGGAGTCCTTAATACAACGGTTACTCCCGTACCTGACATAGGAGGATTATACACTTTTGTATATAATGCCAAAACTCCAGGTGAACAATATGATCAACACCCTTTAATTGCCTGTACACATTTAGAACAATGGGGATTCAAAGGATTTAATTTCCATTGGAGAAAAACAAGAAATTATACATGGAATGAACTAGCAGGACAACTTTATATTGTTCAACCCCAGGAACTTAATGCCCTTCTTGCTATACCTTATGGCAAATTCATATTAAATCCTCGCTAAATAACTAAAAATATTGTGTAATGGCCGATTCTCATTACGGGTCTAGAGTTATATCCAATAGGGTTAAACCCGGAAAATGGACAACAACTGATGGAAAATCATCAGGAACATTGTCTAGTCAATATTTTTATAAGACAAATAAAGAATCAGGAGAAATTACAGTCACTCGCATTGTAAAATCACATGATGCCCGTGAAGATGTTGTTGTGGGAACTATCCCCAAAGGTGGTAGTTTTACACCAAATTCTGATACAAACACCTCAGAAAAGGCATATTACGGTCACAAATTAAATATTGGAAAAGTAAGATCTCAAGCCCTTAATACTGCCAGAAAGGAATGGGATGGAAGAGAGGGACCATCACCCAACACCTTAATCTATGGTGCTAATAGTGGTAATAAATCTTACGATCCAGCAGGAGCAGTAACAAATTCATCTGATGGTTTACAATCCCTTCTTTCTAACATAGGAAGTATATCTGATGCCTTTAGAGGTAGAAGTGGTAGAAGTGGTGGTGGATCGGGAGATGCCATCGTATTTCCAAGTGGTCTTGGAGCATCAGGACAAGATGTAATCAAATTCAATATGTTAAAATATGATCCACAAAAATTTGGTTCTAGTGGTGGTAAATTTGGATTTAGTGGAAGAAGTGATTGGGAATCCAGAATTGAAGGTCGTGTAATATTACCTATTCCAGGGGGTATTCGAGATACAAACTCCGTACAATGGGGTAGTGCCAATATGAATGCTCTTCAAGCTGCAGCAGCAGAAGTAGCATTAGGTGCTCTTGGAGGAGGAATTGAAGGTGGTAGTGCAGCAGTTGCAAAACAAGGAGATGCAGTTAAAGATCAAGGACCCGCAGTAAAAGAAGCACTCAAAGGATATTTTGCCGGACAAGCAACTGGAACTGGTGCTCAACTTCTAACCAGAACTACTGGAATGATAATGAATCCCAATATGGAATTATTATTCCAAGGTCCTAGTCTAAGACCTTTTAGTTTTTCATTTAAACTTTCTCCAAGAAGTCCTGAAGAAGCCAAATCTGTAATTAAAATTATTAGGTTCTTTAAGCAAGGAATGGCACCTATTTCAACAGATTCAAATTTATTCTTAAAATCACCTAATACCTGGCAATTACAATATCTAGAAGGAGGCCAAAACGAACACAAATACTTAAATAAATTTAAGGAATGTGCATTACAAAGTCTGAATGTAGAATACACTCCAGATGGCAACTATGCAACATTTGAAGATGGTGTAATGACTGCATACAATATGACAATGACTTTCCAAGAAATTGAACCCATCTTTAGTTCTGATTATGAAAACGAAAGCGATGATTCAATAGGTTTCTAATATGTCCGATTATTTTAGCAAAGTTCCAGATCTTGAATATGTTAGCAGACTCCCTGACGCTAAGATATCAGACTATATTACTGTAAAAAATCTCTTTAAAAAAGGGACTCTCAGAGAAGATATCTTCCAAAATCTAGCATTATTTACAAAATACCAAATTAAAGGAGAAGATAGACCAGATAATGTTGCATTTGATTTCTATGGTAATGAAAAATTAGACTGGTTAGTCCTTCAATGTAATAATATAATCAATATCTACACAGAATGGCCTTTACCTCAACGTGATTTTGATAGATATCTCCTTGACAAATATGAAACCTATGACAATCTCTACAATGGAATCCATCACTATGAAACCGTAGAAGTAAAAAATAGTCAGGGTGTAGTAATGCTTGAAAAAGAAAAACAAGTTCCATCCGATTTCTCAATTACATATTATGATTCAGCTTTAGGACAACATGCATCAAGTCTAATAACCGAATCCAATATAACAGTTGCTGTAACTAACTATGATTATGAAGAAAAAATTGAGAATGATAAAAGAAATATCTTCTTACTTAAGAAAAGATATTTAAATATCGTCAAAGATGATATGGATGAAATTATGCCATATAAAAAAGGTTCTACTCAATATGTGAGTAAAACCTTAAAAAGAGGAGAAAATATTAGACTATATCAATAATTATTCCTCAGCAAGTTTCTGAAAATAACTTAGTGCATCATCCTCCTCAGCACTCGCAGATGCTACAGGAGCAGCAGCAACTGGTGCTCTAGATTTAAAATCAGGTGTGAATGTTCCACGACCCTCACTCTCATCCTCAAGTTCTTCGTCTACACGACGCTGAGCAGGTCTCTGTCCTAAAACATACTTGAGACGCTTCTCTAAATCATCATAAGACTTAAACTTATCAGATGCTACAAGATCAGTAAGAGAATACTCACTCTTCCATAATGCTTCTAATGCATCGTCATCATCAAGAAGAGGTGATACTTTATCAAACTCTGACTTATCATAGTTCCAGAATCCATCCTTCTTAACGATCTTTAACTTGAAGTTTGCACCTTGCCAGAAATCAAAAGGATTGATTGGTGTTTCATCCTCAAACTCTGGTTGCATTGCTTCCATAACTTTGTCAAAGATTTTCTTACCAAACTTATAAAGGAAAACCTTTCCTTCATTATCAGGATTAGACTGATCTTTAACAACATAGATATTTGCATAGTAAGAAAGCTTACGCTTCTGTCTACGAACAATATCCTTATCGGATTCATTACCACTATTCCACAGTTCTCTATTGTGATCAGAAACTGGATCCTTCTTACCATTAGTGGTTAAAGAATTCTCAATATACCAACCACCAGGTCCTTGGAATGCATGTGAATACATCTTTGCCCATGGGATCTCCTCACCTTCAGGGGAAGGTAAGAAACGAATGACTGCAAAACCATTACCGGTTTTGTCTACTTCTGGTTTCCAGAGACGGTCATCACCACCTCCACCAGTATTGTTCATCTTCTCCACTTCCTTTACCAGTTTCTGGGTGAGCGATCCTAGAGAAGACTGCTTTTTTAAATTTGCAAAAGACATTAGATTACCTTAGATTAATTGTATTTGGCTTTTATGTACCCTATTATTCTACAGGTGAAATTGGTCATTGTCAACTTGTTTTTTCATAATACTAATCATTTTCATCATATCATTAAAAACTAAATTCATATCAACATTTGTAGGAAGTCCCATATCACCAGCAGATTGGGTAATATGGTCTTTCATTTTCAATGCTTCAGGATCATCAGATAAACTCAAACGAGTATACATGACTTTCTGTTTTTCAATAAGACGTTCAAGAATCTCAACATGATATTGTTGATCTTCCTTAGGCATTGAAGGAAATTTAAAGAAATTACCATAAACTTCTTCTTGAAGTTCCTGGATCTCAGCCAACTCTGCACGGACAACATCAGATTGAAAAAAACTCATAAAACAGTTTCCTGTAAGATTTTTTTATAACGAGGTACATCTATATTTAGGAAAGGACTGTATTTTTTGATCTTTCGACTTACGGTTTCCCACACGGGATCCTGCAGTTTTTTATCAAAATCCTTTCTGTACTCGAATATCATATCACAAATTACAAGGGTTTCAAGGGAGGTTTTCCCACCAAGGTAATTTCGCAAAATTGGTGGATGTCCATTAGAACAGTCAAATACCTCATTTACCTTATTTTGCTCAAATAGAGTATTTACCTCTTCTTTAAAAATATACGAAAGTGACTGAATTTTCTTCTTCCAGTCAATATAGCGTTCTTCCCCTTCTTTAATCATTTCACCAATCCACATAGTTCCTGGATCCGTGGTATATACAAAATTAGAGACAAAAAACTCTTCTACCTCTTTATCCTTCTTTTGTCTTGCAAACTTCTCAAACCAAAATCGATCCTTCCTCTTATAGAAGGCTTTTTGGGTTGCTCTGGTTCTTCCATAATACTTATGATAATCATAATTGTCTTTAGTAAAATGACTTTTTAAAGAAAGATAACAACGGTAAGCATCAAAGGGCATCATTCTAATTAAGGATATAGGAAAATATTAACTAAGTAAAGTGGAAGTGACATGACCTGATAACACAATTCTACCACTACATTTGTTTTTTGGCACATGATGCCATACATTACCAGGAAAAATAACCGCCTTTCCTGCCTCTGCCTTAACCCTTTTACCCGTATGAGTAAAAATCATAGGTGAAGATCCTTTAGGAGTCTGAATATAATAAACAAAACTGAAAGCAGCAGGGATATGTGTATGAGAATTAGTTTTATCTCCTTTCTCATATTTGATATACCACGAATTATAGAATTCTAATCCAAACTCATGAGATAATTTATAATTCTCCCTGATTAAAGATTCAATCCATTCCAATATAAAAGACACCGTTCGAGTATAAGTCCTAAAATCACTCATTGCTGCATTTACAATCACAGGGTTAGGATTAGAAAACTCTACTTTCTCGATTTCTTTAAGTAACTTTTTATTTAAACTATCTTTTAAAGGATGTTCAGCAACAAAAACATCATAATTCTCACGTAGACGTATTTTCATCCTTGGATAGACTGTGGGCATCATTTAAATATCTTCAAAACTATAATTTTGTGTATGTTCTCTCTGTATAGCCCAAAGATTACCAGCTAATACTATTCTACCATCACAATTATTTTTTGGTACATGATGGAATAAAGAACCTGGAAATATTACACCCTTACCTTCTTCCGGTTTTATTCTCTTACCACTAGAACTAAAAACTAATGGAGAAGATCCTTTAGGAGATTTTACAAAATAAACAAAAGAAAAAGGATAAGGATAATGACTATGCTTGTTAGTATACTCTCCTTTATTATATACAGCCAACCATGCATTATCTACTGTAAAATCAAATATTCGAAGAAATGCACTACCATGTAAAATTGTTATAATCCAATTGTATATCTTATCAATTGATTCTGAGTGAATCCTTCTAGAAACAGTTTGAGAGGCTCGAATATTACTCGTAAACTCTCCCATATGAACTTCTTCACCCTCTTTAAAATTAGCAAAAAGAGAATCTCTTACTATCTTTGCATTTACAGACTCATAATGAGGATAATGTCTAATAATAACAGGCAACTTCTCCTGAGCAGCACTTACTCCATCAAGACCAAAAGTAACACTAGGCTTTAATCCCATCACGATTCCTTTTTAACATCCTGACTAATATTAAAAGCAAAAGTAATTCTTTCTTTATTTGCCTTCTGGACTTCTACATGATGATTAGTATCACTAGGCCATAAAGCCATCGTCCCATTCCATCCTTCATATCCAATACCATAATCATCAAATAAAGTAGGATGTTTATGATTCTTATAATAAAGTACTCCCGAATAATCTCCGCCATGACGATGTACTAAATTACAATCTCCTTTATATGCAAAATTAATCCACATATCATGCATGTCAAAATGACCCTTCCACTCTCTTAACCTAAATCTTCGATGAGTATTACCATTTCCCCAATACTTAGCACATGCCCTTAATGTCCAAGCTAACCAAAAAGAATTCTGAACCAAGTGACTTGGAACAGAACACTGATAAGTATTCCCAATAGAATAGCTTGATGAGTTTCTCCATTCACGTGCATCATTAACACTTCTATAATTATATGCTGCATTCTCGTGAGCTTTCAATTGTGATAATGGATGATTTTTAATTTCTCTACACACTTTTACCCATTCATCAATTTCCTTCATAATGGGTTTTGGAACATCCGCGATCATCACAGGACAATTGGGATCTAACCGTCTAAATTCTATAAGTTCAATGACATCCATTTTTTTAAAAAAGTAATAGGACAAAAAAATTCCGGAGTTTTTTTTCCGACTTTTTTGGAATAAAAAGTCGAATTTCCCTCAGACAGGAAGTTTTGCACGTGATGTCTTCTTCATGAAGTTCAATTCTAGTGCATCACATTTAATCTTTTCCTTTAATGGTTTGGATATAAGTTTAGGTACTGATTCAACATCAATACTATTCTTATCACAAAAATAAACAATGGCATCAATATAATTCATGTCCTTGTTCTCTAATACCAACGTCTCAATTTCCTGTGCAAATTTAGTAGGGCAAAAGAACTTACTTGCCATTACCTTTTCTAGTTCATCCTTTGGCATTCTCTGTTCCAGTATGGTTAGTAACAAATTCTTTAATATACCTCACTAATAATTTAATATAATCCCCTTTGTTTCTTTTGTCAAATACTTTCACATCCCCACCAGGGGTGACCATAATAGTAATAAGTTTCTTAACAGGGATCTCAGTTAATTCATAATATGCAGCAGCATAGAAGGTCTCCTGAACGAAATAGTTTTCCAACCACTTCTCAGGTTTAATCTTCTCAGATGTTTTGAAATCTATGACCGCTAACTCTCCTTCATACTCCGCGATACAATCAACTCTCCCAGCAAGACCTAGGTATTCTGAGTATAAAGT